>ERZ1645192.149-NODE-149-length-50788-cov-10.973942_pt1 | contig 50788 bp, 46 predicted proteins | sample MGYA00575354_ERZ1645192 | MGnify/ENA primary metagenome ERZ1645192 (study PRJEB40844, sample SAMN11349763) | freshwater sediment metagenome | isolation source: river sediment | host: Sediment | place: India: Faizupur Khadar , New Delhi | collected 2017-02-21 ... | reverse complement strand
ATGCTGAATATGAGGAAAATAGTCAGTTCTCTTATTTTAACGGCTCTGGCAGCGGAGCTGCTGCCTGGGTGCTACACAGGGAGTGGTGACGACACCTGGCTTTTCAGGAAAGAGGTGAGTTTTGAGATCAGCGAACAGTTGCATCCCGGGAAGACCATACGGGTCCTCGAAGCCAGTGACGACCAGAACTATGGATATGCCTCGGGGAAAGAGGTTTTTATTCTCCGGAACGGACTGGAGAGCCACTATGAGCTCACTTCCGAGGTTCTGGACCTGGCCTGGAACGCCTGGGACCAGTCGTGGTGGGCAGGGACCTATTCCTCCGGGTTGGCACGGATCGGGAAGGGGAGTGTGACCTATTTCACCAAGGCATCACACCAACTGCCGCGGGATATGGTCTTTCACGTCGCCTGCGATATCAACGGCAGGGTCTGGTTCAGCAGTTCAGCCCACCTCCTGGGTGGAGCGGGCTGCTATGACGGAGGCACCTTCACCTTTTACACCCCCGATAACTCCCCCCTCCCCGATAACCTCATCAAGAGTATTGTCTGCCGCGGCGAAAAAACCTGGATCGCCACGGGAGGTTATGTCACCCAGCAAAAGGTGGTGGAAATCACCAGCGACCAATGGATATTGCTGCCCGTGGAAGGGTATTACCTCACCGACATGGATGTGAGCAGCCAGGGCACCCTCTATGTCATCGACGATGTCAGCCTCTCCTCCTCCTTCATGACCAATAAAGTCTACCGTTGGCGCAGCGATTCGGTGACCAACATTTTACCTGGCATTTCCCGGTTCGATTATTGGCCCCGGCTGCTGAAGGCCGACCAGCGCGATTATCTCTGGCTGGCAGGCTTCGGTGGAGGTGAAAAAACGGATCTTTCGGTTTTTGACGGTGAGACGTGGCAGGAGGCCCCCGAAGGCTTTCCTAACCTGACGATCTACTGCATGGCCGTAGACCGCTCCAACAGCCTCTGGTTGGGCACTGACGACGGAATTTACCTCCTCCGGCAATGAGGGCTATTTTTTCCGGGATAAAAAGATACCCATTAATTGAACACCCCGCCGCAAATAGCAGACTCACCCTCTGAAGGAAACCACCTCCCACTGAACCACCTCTGGTCCAATGCCCTCCTGGTCACTGTTTCTCATACCGTCATCAGGGCGGCCATGATCGTGTCCGAGACCATGATACCGGCGGGGGAGAGGCGGAGGATTCCTCCTTCTTCGATCAGGGTACCCTCTTTGAGAAAGGGGCGGGCCGAAGCCAAGACAGGGGCAACAGCCTCCTCCCCGAATTCACGGTGAAGTTGTTCAATGGAAACGCCCCATTTGGTGCGAAGACGGGTGATAAGGGTGTCGTTGAGCCGGTCGGTGGGGGTCAGTTCTTCTGATTCAAAGGGTATTTTACCTTCTCCCAGGGCCTGGAGGTAGGTTCGCAGGTCGGCCACGTTCCACTGCCGCGACTGGCCGTTGTAGGAATGGGCCGAGGGCCCCAGTCCCAGGTATTTTGCTCCCGACCAGTAACCCAGGTTGTGACGCGAGTAAGCGCCGCCACGGGCAAAATTGGAAATCTCGTAATGGTCGAAACCGGCTTGTGCCGTTTTGAAAATCAACAGCCTGAATTGTTCCAGGCTCTCCTCCTCGGTAGCCTCACTGAGGATCCCTTTCTGCAGAAACTCATAAAAGGGGGTACCCTCGTGCCAGGTCAGATGATACGCTGAAATATGGCTGACAGGCAGGGAGAGGGCCGTGTCGAGGGTCTCCTCCCATTGGGAAAGGGTCATTTCAGGCAGGCCGAAAATCAGGTCGATGCTGATATTGGTGAATCCCTCTTTCAGGGCTAAATCGACGGCATCCAGGGCCTGACGGGCCGTATGGCGGCGGTTCATGGCTTTCAGATGGTCGTCGTGAAACGACTGTACTCCCATGCTGAGGCGGTTGACCCCCATGGCCCGCCAGGCAGCCGGCTGACCAGGAGTAAAATCATCGGGGTTCGCCTCCAGGGTGACCTCGGCATCGGAGGCCACCCTAAAAAGGGCCGACACCTTCTCCAGCAAAAAGGCAACTTCACCCGGGGCTAACAAGCCGGGAGTCCCCCCCCCAAAATAGAAGGTATCCAGGATCTCCCCTTCCAGATATCCCGCCTGCCTCTCCGCTTCATGGGCCACCATCTCCAGAAACCGCGGTTTGAGCCCTAATTCCGTGGTTTTATAAAAATCACAGTAGTGGCACCGCTTGCGGCAGAAAGGAATATGAATATACAGGCCAGCCACTACAACCTGACCAGATCCTCGAATTTCTCGATATCGTCGGCGATGATTTTCAGGGAGGTCTCCTTGTAAAATTGGGAGGTCACCTTGCGGAGTTCCTCATATTTGAAGTGGACCGGACAGAAGGGTTTGGATTCATCATGGGCCTTGCAGGGCCTAAGTCCAATCAGGCAATTGGTGAAATACTCCTCTCCGTCGACATTGGTCACGATATCCCAGAGGGAGATCTCTTCCGGGGGCTTGGAAAGACTGAACCCCCCATTAGGGCCTTTAGTGGAAACCAACAGTTTCTGCTTGACCAGGTTCTGGAGGATCTTCCCCAGAAACGGAGATGAGAGGCTCAGGTCGGCAGATATTTTCTTGATGCCGATACGGGTTTCGTCACCCGAATACTTGGCCATGTAAATGAGTGCGCGTAAGGCGTACTTACAGGTATTTGACAACATATTTCAGTTATTAAGAGTTTTCCATTGATGGCTGAAGGAGCGGGTGGCCAGGCGGGGCATTTTCCGGTGTCTGCCGGCAGGGGAGGGGAGGAGGGCTATCAGACTATTCGCGGTACGGCCCCCGAATCTTTCGAGGCGCGACCGGCGGGCAAAGAGATAGCGGTAGGCTATCATTCCCCTGTTCCACAGAGGTTTTCCTCCGGAAACTTCCTGCATCCTTTGCCGGTTGAGGAGCAATAGGTCAGACAGGGGAATTTTCACGGGGCATACTGCACTGCAGCGGCCGCAGAGGGTGCATGCATAGCTGAGATGGCCGTAGTCCCTGAAACCACTGTAGAATGGAGTGATGACAGAGCCCACCGGACCGGTATAGACCGATCCATAGGTATACCCCCCCACATTCCGGTAGATGGGACAGGCGTTGAGGCAGGCCCCGCAGCGGATGCAGCGCAGGGCGGCATGTTCCTCCTCCCGGGCAAGCAGGCGGCTTCGCCCGTTGTCGAGGAGGATGACCACCATCTCACGGGGCCCGTCTTTTTCACCAGGCGCACGGGGTCCCAACAGAAGCGTGTTGTAGGCCGACACCTGCTGGCCCGTACCATGAAGCGCCACCCACTGAAAGAAAAAAGGCAACTGCTGCACCGAAGGAATAACCCGCTCTATACCGGCAATCACGATATGCAGATCAGGAGACGAAACGGTCATCAGTGCATTGCCCTCATTCTCGGTGAGCCCTATCCCCCCGATGTCGGCCACAATGAAGTTGGCCCCGGTGATACCAGCATCGGCTTCCGCGAATTTGTCCCGCAGATGATACCGTGTGAAAGCAGCTATTTCCGCGGGAGTGGCCCCTTCCGGGGTTCCGAACTTCTCCGAAAACAGACGCGCCACATCTTCGCGCGACTTATGCATGGCGGGTGTCAGAATGTGATAGGGTTTCTCCCCGGCCGTCTGAACGATGAATTCTCCCAGGTCGGTTTCCACCACCTCCCAGTTGCGGTGCGATGCTTCTTCATTGAAACCGCACTCCTCCGTAATCATCGATTTGCTTTTCACTACCCGGCAGGAAGGATTCCGGGAGAGAAAACCGCCTGCAATCTCCAATACCTCTTCGGCAGTACGGGCCCAGAAAACCTGCGCTCCGCGGGCGGTAATTTGTCGCTCAAACATCTCCAGATGACCGGACAGAGAGGCGAGGGCTTCCTCCTTAACCCCGGCAGCATACTCCCTGAAGGTATCATAATGGGGATGACGCATTTTTCCCCGGGTCACAGCCTCCTCATATTTCCGGATATTGTGACCCAGAATGGCCCGATGCCGCCGATCATAGGCTATCACCGAATCCCGTAAAAATTTCTTCTCCCCTCTGTAGGCCATCCTTATAGTCCCCTTAATGGCTCCCGATATCTTTAATCAGGATTCTTCTTCCTTACAGGACAACGGAATCTGATCAATTCTGTGCTGGTGCCGGCCCCCTTCAAAACGGGCATTTAAAAAGCTCTCCACGATAGCCACGGCTTCTTCATCGGTGACAAACCTTCCGGGAATGGCACAGATATTGGCATCGTTATGTTCCCGTGCCAGGCGGGCTATCACGGGGTTCCAGCAGAGCGCTGACCTGATTTTCTGGTGCTTGTTGGCTGTAATGCTGATCCCCTGTCCCGTGCCGCAAAAGGTCACTCCCAGAGAAAACTCCCCCTTACTGACCGCCCGTGCAATGGCATGGGCATACTCCGGATAATCACAACTTTCATCGGAATAACACCCCAGGTCGGCAAATCGAATCCCATGCTCCCTGAACCAGACCATTAATGCCTGCTTCCTGGCATATCCGGCATGATCACTTGCCAACGCAATGACTCTTTCCTCCATAATCCGCTTTGGTTATTTCCCTTCAACAGCCTTGATCCGTTGAAAAGAACAAATTTAATATATTTTAGTTCTTTATCCTTTATTCTTAAATAATATTGAGGACAATTCCTTTGCCTCCAACGCGTAGACCATCATCAGGAATGATGCGAGCAGGGCCGTGTTCACAGGGAATTTCAGCCAGGGGGACAAACGGCTGGTGAGCAGGGAGAGGGAGAAAACGAGGATGGCCACGAGGAAATAGCTTCCGATGCGTTTCAGGTCATATGGAATAGGATAGTATTTCTGTCCCCAGAAATAATTGATAACCATCATAATAAAGAAGCAGATAAAAACGGTAACGGCCGATCCCATATATCCCATCACCGGTATCAGGAGGAAATTGAGCAGGATGGTAATGGCAGCACCTGCCAGGGCGATATAGGCGCCGTACCAGGTCCGGTCTTTGAGTTTATACCAGATCGAAGCACTGAAAAAGATCCCGAAGAAGAGATCGGCCATCAGGATCAGGGGAACCACTTTGATGCCCTGCCGGTATTCAGGGGGGATCAGGAGTTGCACACCATCGATGTAAAGGGTCATTCCCAGGAAGATCAGAAGGCCGAAGAGGATAAAATATTTCATGACCACGGCATAGATGACCGGGTCGGAGGAGGATTCCGTAGAACTCCGGGCAAAAAAGAAGGGTTCAAAGGCATAACGGAAGGCCTGGATAAACATATTCATCAGTACCCCCAACTTATAGTTGGCTCCGTAAATGCCCAACTGGAACATCGGATCTTTTTCTGTGGGTATAAGAAAAGGAATCAGTATTTTATCAATATTTTGGTTGACCATACCCGCCAGTCCGATGATCAGGATAGGAAAGGAGTAACCCATGATTTGGCGGAAGAGGGAACGGTCAAACCGGGGTTTAATGGAAAGAATCTCAGGCATCAACAGGAGCAGGGTGGAAAGGGAAGCCAGCAGGTTGGCCAGGAAGACGTATCCTACACCCAGCGAAGGATTATAGATCAGGGCAACGAGAGAATGGGGATAGTGTTTGATAATCAGAGGACAAATGGAAAGAAAGAAGAGATTGAAACCAATATTCAACCCGATGTTAACCAGTTTGACGAAGGCAAATTTAATGGGACGGTTTTGGAGCCGGAGCTGTGCGAAAGGGATGGCCGTAATGGCATCCAAACCAACGGTGAGTGCCAGCCACCATACATACGAGGGGTGTTCCCCGTATTGCATGGCCGTGGCGATCTCTCCCCTGAAAAAAAACATCACCAACAGAAAAAGGGTAGTGGTGGAAAGCAGCGAAATCAGTGCAGTGGAAAAAACGGTGGCAGGCTGGGGGTGTTTTGAAGCGAACCGGAAATAGCCTGTTTCCAGACCATAGGTCAGCAGGATCATGGCAAAGGCCACATAACTGTAGAGATTGCTGACCACGCCGTATTCTTCGGGTCTGAAAATGCCGGCATGGTAAGGTACCAGCCACCAGTTGAGAAAACGCCCCACGATACTGCTCACCCCATAAATGGCCGTATCTCCCAAAAGTTTCCTGAAAGGATTCAAAGCTGAGAATTTTTGGCAAAGATAGAGGAGATCTGTTTACTTTTGCATCAACCTTTGATTCTGTAGTCATGAGAAATTATATGGTTCTGGTGGAGCTTATTCTTCTGGTCCTGATCTGTTCCTGTACCGGAAAAGCCAACAAATCTTCCAAACCGGTCACTACCCTTGAAATACTCCCTTCGGCAAAAAGTTACCACATGGGTCAGCCGCTTACACTGCATGTCAAAACCAAAAATGCAGGAAAAGAGCTGGCCAAAACCGAAGTATACCTCAACGACCTGTTGGTCCTTTCAGGCAACCAGGCCGAGATGACCCAAGAGATCACCGGACAAGGGATTCTGGGCGTCAATACCGTCAGGATCGTGTCAGAAAACCATGACGGCAAGGCTTATACCCTTCTCCGGAATTTCACCCTTCTTTCCGATACGGAACCGCTCTCCTGCAATTACCGGGTGGTCAAAGATTATTCACATAATAATGAACATTTTACGCAGGGACTGGAATTCCATAAGGGTTATCTCTATGAAGGAACGGGTGAAAACGGCAAGTCAGCACTTTACAGGATTGACTTTCCATCAGGGAGAATCAGCAGATCAGTAAAACTGGATGAGCAGTATTTTGGGGAGGGCATCACCATTCTGGAAGATAAAATTTATCAACTGACCTATAAGCACCGGAAGGGTTTCATTTACAACCTCTCTGATTTTGGGGTCACCGACAGTTTTGCCTTTGCTTCGCAGGAGGGATGGGGACTCACCAATGATGGAAATTACCTGATCATGAGCGACGGAACCGAAACCCTGACCTGGATCAACCCGGTTGATTTTTCGGTAGTCAGGAGAGTTCAGGTGGCCGATCACCTGAAAGTCTACCGTTATCTTAATGAACTGGAGTATGACCATGGTTTTATCTGGGCCAATGTATGGGGGACCGATCTGATCCTTAAAATTGAGGCATCCACGGGAAAAGTAGTGGCTCAGCTCAACCTGAAAGGGATACTGAGTGTCATGGATGCCCATTCCTCCGACAGGATTGACGTCCTCAATGGGATTGCCCTGATGCCCGGTACCGGGCATCTTCTGGTGACAGGCAAGTTATGGCCCAGAATGTTCGAAATAGAAACCGGTTGCTCAGAATAGGGTGGGGGAGTCACCATACCGTGACCGTCCCAGGTGCTTGTAAGCCAGCTCTGTCACCTCTCTGCCCCTGGGAGTCCTTTTCATAAATCCCTCCTTGATCAGATAAGGTTCATAAACCTCCTCAAGGGTTCCGGCATCTTCGCCTACGGCGGTGGAGATCGTGGAAATTCCGACCGGTCCTCCCCTGAATTTATCAATGATGGTCACCAGAATCCTGTTGTCCATATCATCGAGGCCGTATTTGTCTATATTAAGGGCTTCCAGGGCATAGCGGGTGATTTCCAGGTCTATTTTTCCTGAACCCTTGACCTGGGCAAAATCGCGTACCCTGCGCAGCAGGGCGTTGACAATACGCGGTGTACCCCGGCTGCGGGAGGCAATCTCCACGGCTGCCCGCTCCTCAATGGGCACATGCAGAATCGATGCCGAACGCTGTGCAATGCGGGTAAGAACCTCCACATCATAGTATTCGAGATGAAACTTGATCCCAAAACGGGCACGCAGCGGCGACGTAAGCAACCCCGAACGGGTGGTTGCGCCCACCAGAGTAAAAGGATTGAGTTCCAACTGTATAGACCGTGCACTGGGCCCTTTATCTATCAATATATCAATTCTGAAATCCTCCATGGCAGAGTAAAGATACTCTTCCACCACGGGTGATAAACGGTGAATTTCATCTATAAAAAGGATATCATGCGCCTCCAGGTTGGTCAGCAATCCTGCCAGATCTCCAGGCTTATCCAATACCGGACCTGAAGTTATTTTAATGTTGACGCCCATCTCATGGGCAATAATAGAGGATAGAGTCGTCTTTCCCAGTCCGGGTGGACCATGAAGCAGAACATGGTCAAGGGATTCACCCCGCTGACGGGCTGCTTTTACAAAAATACGAAGGTTCTCCACCGTCTGCTCCTGGCCGCTGAATTCCAGAAATGATAATGGCCGCAATTGATTGTCAAAATCACGGTCCTTCTCATTATAACTTTCTCCTCTGATATCCAGCAAATCCGCCATGCCTCCTGTTATTTCATATTTAAAGCCCCGAAGATATCATTGAGTTTCCGGATATCAAAAGGTTTTGACATATACTCATCCATGCCGGCCTGCAAACACTGTTCCCGGTCATTATCCATGGCATTGGCTGTCAACGCAATAATAAAACTGCGCCTCCCCAGTTCCTGCTCCAGTAACCGTATTCTTCTGGCGGTCTCATATCCGCTGATCCCAGGCAACATCAGGTCCAGGATCACTACATCTGCCCCTTCATGGGCCATCACTTCCAGCGCCTTCTCTCCCGAGGCCACCAGGTTCAGCTCATGCCCCTGCCTTCCCAGATAAAACGACAGTATCTTCTGGTTAAGCGGATTGTCCTCTACCACCAGTATCTTGTAACAGCTCATATTTGGGTATTCATTAGTTGCGTTATATTTATTTAAATATTTAAGAATTGTTTAAAGTTGAAAATAATGAAGATAATACTGTGCTGTTAATAGGTGTTGAAAGATTTCAGAAGAAATTAATCCACTCCAGGGTAACACACCTTTTAAAACCATATTAACAAATTTACGTTTCTTAATCGTCGGTCTTTCAATTGAAATAATAATTTTTTCAATGGTTGTTTATAACTTATACCTCCTGATTCCCCGATGATATTAACAGGAGAGTGAAGGTTGATATTCCAAAAATAAAAAAAGAAAAAGAACCTAAGGAAAGATGCCGTTTTTTGTCAGATAAAATTCGGAACGGATTTGTCAAAAATTGAGCTGTGAAATTATTTCATTTTTTTGAGATACTTTTGAACAATGATGTCATCCGGTAACAATGTACAAGTTATTGAAATAAAACATTTTATTAATTAGGGTGAAAAATGATTTCAACATACTGCAAAAAAAGCTGGATGCTTTTCGGAGGAAGTACCTTTTCTATCAGTTGGCACGGGGAATTTTGATTTTCGGAGCCCTGTTCATTGTATCATTTGTCATTGTTAACCTCCTCGAGTATTTCCTCTATATGCCTCAACTTTGGAGGAGGATTCTGTTTTTTACCACTTTACTTTTTAATGGATTGCTGGCAGTCCGCTATGTTCTATTTCCTGCCATCCAATGGTCAGGTATTATAAAACTACTCAATAACAGAAAGTTAAATAGCATCATTGCACATTATATTCCAGGTATTAAGGATAAGCTGATTAATGTGCTGGAATTGCACGACCAGCGTGATCCTAAATATTCCGAAACCCTTACAGAGGCTGCTATCTCTCAAAAAATTAGTGAACTTAAAATTATTGATTTTACGGGTGCCCTTAGTTTAAGGCAATTGCGATCCTTGCTGCTTTATTTCCTGGTGAGTTTTCTGGTGGTTTCCGTTATTTTAATGGCCAACAAATCGCTTTTGACTGTTCCCGGAAACCGGATCATCCATTTTAACCAGGAGTTTGTCAAACCCGCTCCTTACCAGTTTATTCTCCTCACCCCTTCGCTTGAAGTGGAAAAAGGAAGTGATTTCTCAGTAGAGATGGAATGCAGGGGAAAAGAATGGCCCTCGATGATGTATATCAACATAGGGGGCAATAATTTTCTGATGAAATCTTCTGGAGAAGGCAAATTTGTATATGATTTCAGTACGGTGGTGCGCTCCGTTGATTTCTATTTCACCGATCTGAAATATAAATCCTCTGGTTTTTTACTCGAAGTTGTGGCCTTGCCGGTTATCAATCATTTTGAAGTGGTGGTACAACCTCCCGGGTATACCGGGGAAGGAGAAAAAACGGTGCAAAATACCGGTGATTTTAAAATCATGGCCGGAAGCCGTTTGACCTGGAATTTTGAGTGTTTCGATACTGATTCACTTTGGATTAAAAGCGGCCAAGGATCTGTATTAAAAGCAGAAAAACAGGGAAAGAACAGCTTCTCACTCTCTTCAGGGGTGGTACGTTCAGATAATTATGAAGTTATGGTTGCCAACCAGAAAACAGGGAAAAAAATGGCCATGACTTTTACCCTGCAGGTGATCCCTGACTATTTTCCTGAAATCAGGGTGACCCAAATCCCCGATTCCCTTCACCTGACCAGGTTTTATTTTAAAGGTGAACTTCATGATGATTACGGATTTTCAGCTTTACGCTTTCATCTGGTTTCCGGCGAAAACGATTCACTCTTTTCCATTCCGGTCGTACCGCAAATGAGGGATCAGGAATTCTATTATACCTTTGATTTCCTGCAGTATGCTTCTTTTGGAAAATCAATCAGCTATTTTTTCTCGGTGAGTGACAATGATGGTGTAAACGGGCCTAAAACCACCACCTCTGACAGTTACCTTTTTTCCTTCCCCGACCGGGATGAATTGAAAAAGACACAAGAAGAAAATTATGATCAGTTGACGGAATTGATGAACCAAAGCAGCCAGGTAGCTTCAGAACTTCAAAACAGTATCAGGGAGTTACAAATGAAAAATCTGAATGGGAATATTTCTGAATGGGAGAAATCAAGGTTAATGGAGGAGATTCTTAAAGAGAAGACCCAATTGGAGGAGATGCTGGAAAAGATCGAACTTCTCAATCAGGAACAGAACAGCTTTCGGAACACTTTTACCCCTCAACAGGAAGAGATCATGAAGAAGCAGGAGCAGTTGCAGGAGTTACTGGATGAAGTGATGACCGATGAGCTTAAGAAATTGTTGGAAGAGTTCAGTCAGCTGGCGGAGGAGTTTGACAGTAAAAAGCTCAATGAACTGAGTAAAAAGATGGAATTTTCCTTTGAAGATCTCTCCCGGCAACTCGACAGAAATCTGGAGATGTTGAAAAAGATGGAAATAGAACAGAAACTGGAAGATATTGTTCAACGAGTGGAGGAACTGAAAGAGAGAAATGAATCGGGTAAAAATACGTCAGAAGAGGGGAAGGCGCCCAACGAGATGGCACAGGAGATGGAAGAAGAGCTCCATGAACTGAATGATATAGAACAAGAGCTTCAGTCGGTAATGATGGAGAACCAGGAATTGGAGAAACCTGTGAATTTTGATGATTTCAGGGAAGAATTCGGGGAGATCAGGGAACATTTGAAAAAGGCCGGTGAAGAGTTTGGGAAAAGCAATCGCAAAAAGGGGTCTGAAAGTCACAAAAATGCCGGCGATCAATTGGGGAATATGGCCTTTGCCATGCGTCAGATGCTAGATGCCGGCAACAGTAAACAAAATTCAGAGAATATAAGGGATTTACGGCAGATCTTAAAGAACCTGATTCATCTTTCCTTCAGTCAGGAGGATATTATGGAAAAGGTAAGATCCTCCTCCACAGGGGATCCTGCCTACCGTGTATACAGCCGCCAGCAAAAAAGTATATCGGAACAGAGCAGGGTGATCAGGGATTCTCTTTATGCACTGGCTAAAAGATCCCCGGAAATTGGAAATGTTGTGAACAATGAAATCCTGGCCCTGGAGTTTAACTTGACCCGATCAGAGGAGCTGATGGGGGAGGGGATCTATTTTCAGGCCGCTGCCAGTCAACAGATGGTAGTCACCGCTGCCAACAATCTGGCCCTCTTCCTTAGTGATGCCTTGCAGAATATGGAAAATCAACAATCAGACGGGCAGGGAGAAAGTGATAATCCTTCGCAGGGGGGAAAATCGGGTAAAATGAGTGGTCTTAAGCAACAATCTGAAAATCTGAGGAATCAGTTGCAACAGATGATTGATGAGATGAAAAAAGGAAACCAGGGCAACATGAGCCGCCAGATGGGTGAATCTCTGATGATGCATGAAATGATGCAACAGATGTTACGTGACCTGATCAATGGTGGAAATCTGGGGGGTGATGCCCGGAAACAACTGCAGGCTATCGATCAGTTGCTGGAACAAAACCGGCGCGATATTATGAATAAAAGAATTCAACCTGATCTGATCCGGCGACAGAATGAAATTAAAACCCGGTTGCTGGAAGCTGACCGCTCTGAAATGGAAAGGGACCAGGATAATAAGCGGGAATCTAATACGGCTGATGATAAATTTTACAGCCAGCCAGCCTTGATTTTTGAAAAAAACCAGGATAAAAATATAACCATTGAACATATTCAACGTAGCAGGTTGAACATGAATAACTTCTTTCAGGACAAATACAAAAACTATGTAGAAAGGTTCAATTCCCATGCCACAGAGTAAAAAATCAATTATCATTTCTTCTGATACTGCGGAATTGACACTTGTAGAAAATTTCCTGACTGAGATGTTTAAAACGTTTCAGGTGGATCAGGAACTATTCGGTAAAGTACTGGTTTGTCTCAACGAGGCTGTCGTCAATTCCATCATGCACGGGAATAAGTACGATGAAGCCAAAATGGTCCGTATAGAGTGTTTTGCCTGCAAGAAATATCTCTATTTCAGAGTAATTGATGAAGGAGAAGGGTTTAATTATGAAGAACTTCCCGATCCGACTTGTGTGGAAAACCTGATGAAAGAATCAGGAAGGGGAATTTTCATTATCAGGAATTTTTCAGATGGTATATTTTTCAGGGAAAAAGGAAATATTATTGAATTCAAGATAGATAAAAGTGGGCAGAATTGATTTTTTCTTTGAAGATGTGGCCAGGATCAGGGTAAAACAGGATTTCTTGCGTTCTGTTATCAGGGGAATAGCTGAAAATGAGAATAGAGAGACGGGGCCGGTCAATGTAGTTTTCTGTTCCGATGCATACCTGCTTCAAATCAACATTGACTTTCTGGCACACGATTATTATACCGACATCATTACCTTCGACAATGGCACAGCTCAACTGATTGCCGGCGAACTTTATATCAGTATCGACAGAATCAAGGAAAACAGTCTTCTGTATGGCGTTTCCTTCAGGATGGAACTGGCCAGGGTCGTCATACACGGCATATTGCATCTTGCCGGTTATAAGGATAAAAGTCCGGGTGATAAAAAGAAGATGAAACAGAAGGAAGATTTTTATCTTCGCAGGTTCGATGTAGAAACGCGTTACTGATGCTACCTGAATATGATGTGATCGTGGTCGGTGGTGGCCATGCGGGATGTGAGGCAGCGGCTGCGGCGGCTCACCTGGGTTCCCATACTCTGCTGATATCCATGGACATGACCAAATTTGCCCAAATGTCCTGCAATCCTGCGATGGGAGGTATTGCCAAGGGACAGATTATCAGGGAAATAGATGCTTTGGGAGGCATGTCTGGTATCGTTTCTGACCGGACCTCCATACAGTTCAGGATGCTTAACCGCTCTAAAGGACCTGCGATGTGGAGTCCCAGAGCTCAGATTGACAGGATGCGTTTTTCGGAAGAGTGGCGACGTATTCTTGAAAACACCGATGGACTGGATTTATGGCAGGACACAGTGGTCAGGCTGCTTATTTCTGAGGGAGTCGTCAAAGGTGTTATCACACGGCTGGGTGTGGAGTTCAGGGCCAAGACTGTTGTTCTGACTAACGGTACTTTTCTGAACGGTTTAATGCATGTGGGCCGTAGCAAGGTCGAGGGCGGCAGAATGGGTGAGTCAGCCTCCTATTTTATCAGCGACCAACTGGCTGAAACTGGCTTCAAAACGGGTCGGCTTAAAACCGGTACTCCGGTGAGAATTGACGGCCGGTCGGTGAATTTTGAGCTCCTGGAAGAACAGAAGGGGGATACCGGTGGTTATAAATTCTCTTTTTTACCGGATGAGAAGTCATCATTAAAGCAGAGGTCCTGCTGGATTACCTATACCAATAAGGAAGTCCATCAGATTCTGAAATCGGGTTTTGACGACTCGCCCATGTACAATGGGACCATTCAAAGCACGGGACCGCGTTATTGTCCAAGCATAGAATCCAAACTGGTGACTTTTGCCGATAAGTTGCAGCATCAATTGTTTCTTGAACCTGAAGGGGAGGAGACCCGGGAGTTTTACCTCAACGGTTTTTCCAGTTCCCTTCCGTGGGATGTGCAGTATGCAGCCCTGCGAAAAATCAAGGGGTTAGAGCAAGTAAGGATCTACAGACCGGGTTACGCCATTGAGTATGATTATTTTGATCCCACCCAGTTGCGTGCAACGCTGGAGACAAAACTGGTGCATCATCTCTTTTTTGCGGGACAGATCAATGGAACAACCGGTTATGAGGAAGCTGGTGCCCAGGGGTTGATGGCGGGGATCAACGCACATCTCAAGGCTAAGGGTGAGAAGGAAGAATTTATCCTGGGCAGGGATGAAGCCTATATCGGAGTACTCATTGATGACCTGGTGACCAAAGGGGTGGATGAGCCTTACAGAATGTTTACCAGCCGGGCCGAATACCGGATATTGTTACGTCAGGACAATGCCGATGAGCGGTTGACCCGTAAAGGAGCTGCTTTGGGATTGGCATCTCCTGAAAGGGTGGCCCTGCTGGAAGGAAAATTGGCTTTGCGGTCTGAAATTACCGGGTTTCTCCGGAACTTTTCGATCAAACCAGAGTATGCCCAATCCGTGCTCGAGAAAAGGGAGACGGCCCTGCTGAAGCAACCCGTGAGGCTGATCGAATTGCTGTTAAGACCTCAGATTTCTATCGTGGATTTGGTGGAGGAAATCACCCCCTTTGGAGCCCATGTAAAGCGCCTCGGAATGGGGGAACGCTCTGCTGAAATCTTGGAATCCGCCGAAATTTCGGTTAAATACGAGGGGTATATCAACCGGGAGAAAGCCTTGGCGGATAAGTTAAATAGACTGGAACACATTGATATTCAGCGAAAATTCGATTATTCAACCCTTCAAAGTCTTTCCACTGAAGCGCGGCAGAAGCTCACGGCGTTGCAGCCTGCCACGATCGGACAGGCCAGCCGGATTCCCGGGGTCTCCCCGGCCGATATTCAGGTGTTGCTGATTTTGTTGGGAAGATAAATGTTCCACGTGGAACAAAAAAAGGTAAACCAATGGATTTAAAGAAATATATCAGAGAGGTGGCTGATTTTCCCCAACCGGGCATCAGTTTCAAGGATATTACCACCCTTATCGGGGATGCTGCGGCTTACCGTGAGGTGGTAGACCAGATCACGGCTCATTTTGCCAATCAGGGGATCACCCGGGTGGTTTCCCTCGAATCGCGTGGTTTTATTGTAGGGGGTGCCCTGGCTTACCGGCTCGGGGCCGGGTTCGTGCCCATCCGTAAGGCCGGAAAACTCCCTGCCTCCACCATCGCCATGTCCTATGACCTGGAATATGGGACCGATACCATAGAGATCCATGCCGATGCCCTCTCCCCACAGGATGTGGTTTTGATTCACGATGACCTGCTGGCCACCGGGGGGACCGCCCTGGCCGCACTCAATCTGGTGCGTAAAATGAAGGTCTCCCGCATTTATCTCAGCTTTATCTGCGATCTGCAGTTTATCCAGACGCCTCTCAAGGAGGAGCTCCAAAAATACGAACCCCATGTCCTGGTCAGCTACCCATAATCCTTGCCCTTGAGTGATAAAATCATCAACCGCCACCTGGCCCACCTGAAGGAACTCATCGCCTTGCTGCCTGACCTTCCGGGGATCTACCAATATTTTGACAATACTGGGATGATCATCTATATTGGAAAGGCCAAAAACCTGAAGAGGCGGGTCTCCTCCTACTTCAATAAAACCCCGGAAAACAGGAAAACCGCCCTGCTGGTGCGCAATATCGCCGATATCCGTCATATGGTGGTGGACTCGGAAGAGGATGCCCTTTTGCTCGAGAATAACCTGATCAAGAAATACAGGCCCCGCTATAACATCCGTCTCAAAGACGATAAGACCTATCCTTGGCTTTGTATCAAAAATGAACGGTTTCCCAGGGTATATAAAACCCGGCAGGTCGTACGCGATGGTTCCGAATATTTTGGCCCCTTTACTTCCTGGATGACGGTATCAACCTTGCTCGAACTCATTAAGAAGCTATATAAGCTGAGGACCTGCAATTACCTCCTGACCGAGGAGAACATCGCCAGAAGCAAATACCGGCTTTGCCTGGAATACCATATCGGTAACTGTAAGGGACCCTGTGAGGGACTGGTGAGTGAAGCGGTCTACAACCAGGGCATCTCCGAGATCAGGGATATTCTTAAGGGAAATGTGACTGGTGTCATCCGCCAGTTAAAGGAACTCATGCGACGGCATGCAGGCGCCTACCAGTTCGAAGAAGCCCAGATGGTCAAGGAGAGAATCGCGGCGCTCGAAAAATACCAGAGCCGTTCCACTGTGGTGAGTCCCACCATTACCGATGTCGATGTCTATACCATCGATTCGGATGAAAAGATGGCTGTTGTCAATTATCTCAGGATTATCAGGGGAGCCATCGTACAAACCTACAGCATGGAAATCCGCAAACAGCTCGATGAGCCTGACCAGGAATTGCTTTTATCCGCTATGGTCGACATCCGGCAAAGGTTATACAGCCAGGCCCGTGAAATCATTGTCCCTTTCAGGATCCCAGCCGTTCTGGCCAATGTGAAATTTACCGTACCCCAGAAGGGGGAAAAGGTCAAACTTCTGGAGCTTTCCCGCAGAAATGCCCGCTACTACAGGTTGGAAAGAGAAAAACAGGCCGCTGCTCAAACCCCACTACGACCCGCGGAAAGGATTCTGGAGACCCTTCGTAAAGACCTGCGGATGCAGGAGCTTCCGGCGAGAATTGAATGTTTTGATAACAGCAACCTCCAGGGCAGTTTCCCCGTGGCAGCCTGTGTGGTCTTTATCCAGGGCAAACCGGCTAAAAGGGAATACCGTCATTTCAATGTTAAAACCGTTGAAGGAATCGATGATTTTGCCTCCATGGAGGAGATCGTGACCCGCAGATACCGCCGGCAACTGGACGAAGCGCAACCCCTCCCGCAATTGATCGTCATCGACGGTGGCAAAGGACAGTTGTCTGCCGCCACTTCCGCCCTGGAAAAGTTGCAGCTCCGGGGTAAAATCACCATTATCGGTATTGCCAAACGTTTGGAGGAGATCTATTTCCCGGGTGACCAGGTTCCGCTTTACCTGGATAAGAAATCGGAATCCCTGAAACTTCTCAGTCAACTCCGCGACGAAGCCCACCGCTTTGGCATTACCTTCCACCGTCAGAAAAGATCCTCCGGTTTCCTCCAATCAGAACTCGATGGTATCACGGGCATTGGTCCTGTCACCATCCAAAAACTCCTCCGGAAATACCAATCGGTGCGTAACCTCCGGCAACTCTCGCGCGAACAGCTCTCTGCCGAAATCGGTAACGCCCGGGCGACCCTCCTTTACAATTATTGGCTCCAATCAGCAGATTCTTCTCCCGTTGATTCGGATAAGGTAGGTGAAGAATAGGTTATAAATAACTGATATACAGTTTTCTATATTCTATTTAACAAAATATAATACGAATCCTTGTGTTGAAATGGAGGGAGAAGCCGCTGGGTCGGGGATCTTCGTTTCTGGAAGGGATCAGGTTAGACCAGTTAGCGGTCAGAAGGGTTGCCGGTATTTATCGTCTGATTCGAGGAGTCCGAGATAGCTGATATAACGTGAGAGGGCGATGTCTCCTTTTTCCACGGCATCTTTGACGGCGCATTGCGGTTCATGGGTATGTGAGCAGTTATTGTATTGGCAGTTGGAAGAGGTGGAAAAGATTTCACGGAAATAGTGGGATATTTCCCAGGGTTCCATTTCCAGCATGCCAAAGGCTTTTATGCCTGGGGTGTCGATAATATAACCGCCGAAGCTGAGTTCGAAGAGTTCTGAAAAGGTGGTCGTATGTTTTCCTTTCTCGTGGTAGTCTGAAATTTCGCAGGTACGCAGGTTCAGTCCGGGTTGGAGCAGGTTGATCAGGGTGGATTTACCTACACCGCTGTGCCCGTTGAAGACGCTGATTTTGTCTTTCATCTTGTTTTTGAGATCCTCCATCCCTTCCATGGACAGGGCGGAGGTGTGCAGGCAGGGGTAACCGAGATGGGTATAAAGCTGGGTGAGTTGGTGAAGGGTTTCGAAATGTGCAGGCGTGTATCTGTCGGTTTTATTGAACACCAGTACGACAGGGATACGGTAGGCTTCAGCAGAGGCCAGGTAACGGTCGATGAAGGTGGTTGTCGTGACAGGGTAGCTGATGGTGACGACCAGGAGAGCCTGGTCAATATTGGCGGCTATGATATGGGCCGGATGGGAGAGGTTCTGTGACCTGCGGATGATGTAATTTTGCCGTTCGTAGATCTTTTGGATCATGCCGATAAGCTGCCCGTGGTCCTGACTTTCCTTTTCAAGATATTGAAAATCAACCCGGTCGCCCACAGCGACCGGGTTGGTGGTTTGGATTCCTTTTAAACGGAGGTTTCCCCTGATACGGCATTCATAGCGGGTGCCTTCGTCATCCCTGACGGTAAACCAGCTACCAGTGGAGCGTATGACTATTCCGCTTTTCAAAGGTCAGTGTGATTGATCAATTCCAGTCCAGGATGATTTTCCCGCAGTTGCCTGCTTCCATGATATCAAAGGCTTCCTGGAAGCGGTCGGCCGGAAACCTGTGGGTGATGACGCCTGACAGGTCCAGTCCCGAGAGAAGCATCATTTCCATCTGGTACCAGGTCTCATACATCTCCCTGCCATAGATGCCTTTTAAGGTTAATCCCTTGAAAATCAGTTTTCCCCAATTGATGGTGGTGGAGGAGGGCAGCAGGCCCAGGAGGCTGATTTTTCCGCCATTGTACATGTTGTTGACCATATCGTTAAAGGCGGCGGAGGATCCTGAGCATTCGAGGCCCACGTCGAAGCCTCCCACCATATGGAGGGTTGCCATTTTTTCGCGGAGGTTTTCCCTGGTAGGGTCGATGACCAGGGTAGCTCCCATTTTCATCGCCAGTTCGCGACGGAAGGGGCTCAGGTCGGTCCCCACGACGTTACGGGCACCCGCAAATTTGCAGATCGCGGCAGCCATAGCTCCGATAGGGCCGCCAATGCCGGTAATCAGCACATCTTCTCCCAGCAGGGGGAAGGAGAGGGCCGTATGGGTGGCATTGCCCATGGGATCCATGATAGCCAGGATTTCATCGGGAATGCGTTCATTGATATGAAGCACGTTTTTGGCCGGTACCGCCAGATATTCAGCAAAACCCCCATCGCGGCTGACCCCTATTCCGATGGTGTTTTCACAGATATGCTGACGGCCCCGGCGGCAATTCCGGCAATATCCACAGGAAATGTGGCCTTCCACTGTCACCCGGTCCCCACACTTCACATTCTCTACCTCACTGCCGGTCTCTACCACATACCCCATGTATTCATGTCCGATGATCACCGGCGTTTTGATCGCCGATTGTGCCCACTCATCCCACTTGTATATGTGCAGGTCGGTCCCGCATATGGCCGCCTTGCTCACTTTGATCAGAACATCGTTGGGACCTGGTACAGGTACAGCTACCTCCTCCATCCAAATGCCCCTTTCCGGCTTACTTTTTACTAATGCTTTCACTGCTCTATGTGTTAGTTAATGACTTATTTTTCATTTGTATACGGCAATAAAGCCGACTGAAGCACTTCATGCCATGGGTTCCGCGTTACGCTGCCGAACGCCGTGTCGAATGGTGCAAATATCTATCTCCTCATACCCCATCTCAGTCGGGTGGCACGGTTCATTTAACTTGATTTTTTCCGGGTGAAAGGTAAGATTTTAGGATGAAAAAAAAGGATAAAAAATCATGGTTCAGGGTTACGCCTTATTAAGTTATAATTATCTGAGGAGGTCATTACTATAGGATTCATGGGTTCAATTCTATGGGAATCCGGAGGTCATTACTATAGGATTCCGGGGTCATTACTATTGGAAAACGGGGGTTATCCCTCCTGGTTTCGGGGGTTGGCATGGAGGTGGAGATCGGTGTGGCCGATTGACCTGATAGGATACCAGGCGGCCAGAAATCCAATGGTCAGCACGACCCCTGCGATCAGCAACAGGTCGGGGATCTGGATGTTGACAGGATAGGCAGAAATGACAAAGGAGCCTTCTCCTGGAAGGGAGACCAGGCCGAAGTGGATCTGAGCCAGGCAGACCAACCAGCCCAGGAGGAGACCGGCGGTAGTTCCTGCCAGAGAGATCAGCCATCCTTCCAGGAGGAAGATTTTCCTGATCAATTGATGGGAGGCGCCCATGCTTTGCAGGATCATGATATCTTCTTTTTTGTCGATGATCAGCATGGTCAGGCTGCCCAGGATGTTGAAGGAGGCAATGACAAGGATGAAAGCCAGGATCAGGTAAGTGGCCCATTTTTCCATTTTCATGGTTTTATAGAGGGAGTCGTGTTGCTGGTATTTTGTTTTGACCAGGTAGTCGTTTCCGGTTTTCTCCAGAATGGCTTTTCTGACTTTTCCGACCTGGTATCCGGGGCTGATTTTCACTTCCAGGGCGCTCACTTTACCTTCGGCTTCCAAAAGTTGGCGGGCAAAGGCGATGGGTACAAAGACCGTGGTGGCATCTACCTCCTCCAGAAGGGCAAAAACTCCTGAGGGATAGCAGCTTCCGTATTTGAGGGCTTTCTCGGGGGAGAAGGAGGCTGTAAGTCCTCTTGCCGGAACATAGAAGCCAAGGGGCGTAGTAAAACCCAGGCTGATGCCCAGATACGAGGATACCCCCTGTCCGGGCACTACGAAACACTCCCCGCTGTTTGTAGGCAGGAACTGCCCGTCGATGATCAAGCTGTCGATGCCGGTGATCTCTCTGAACTGCTCATCCACTCCTTTCATGGTGGCGATGAACTGTCGCTCTTCGTAGGTCAGGAGGGCATTGCCTTCCAGGACTCCGGACCAGGCGGCGACTCCGGGTAGTTCGGCCAGTATTTGGGTGGTGAGAGGGCCTGGATCGAAGAATTTCCCCTCGCTGGGGGTAATCTTCAGATCGGGATCCAATTGGCTGAAATAGGATTTAATGAGGCCGTCAAAGCCGTTGAATACCGACAGCACCACCACCAGGGCGAAGGTACCAATGCAAATACCTGTGGCAGCAATTCCCGAGATGAGGTTGATGACATGTTGCTTTCTGCGGGAGAAAAGGTATCGCCTGGCTATGAAGAGGGGAAGGTTCATTGGTTCAGCAGGCGGTCGATATTCTCGAGGTAGGTAAGGCTGTCATCGATGAAAAACTCGAGCTCGGGGATGATGCGCAGTTGTTTGGCCACCTTGTTGCCAATCAGTCCGCGGATGGTTTTGGTCATATGCCGTACCTGTTTGAGTGTTTCCTCCCCTTTATCGGGAGGGTAAATACTGAGGTAGCAGCGGGCCAGCGAGAGATCACTGGTAATGCGAACGACGGTGACGCTGATCAGCAGTCCCTGGAATTCACCCCTGAGTTCTTTCAGGAAGAGTTCGGCCATCTCTTTCTGGAGGAGCCGGGCTATTTTATTCTGACGGGTTGTAAATTGTTCCATAAGGGAGAATTAAGCCTTCCAAAAGTACGCTTTTTTTCCTTAACAGTTCCCTGAAAGTAAAAGGGAGCCATGGTGCCGGTTTCTTTTAAAATGTGTATTTTTCGGAATTGATACAGAAAAGGAGATCCATGCGTACCGTCAAAATCGAAGAGAGGGAGAAGATAGACCGGATCATCAGGTCGTGCAAGAGCTGTTATGTGGCCATGAGTGATCAGGATCAGCCTTATGTGTTGCCCATGAATTTCGCATTGGATGGGGATACGGTGATTCTTCACTCGGCGCAGTCAGGCCGCATGTGGGAAACGCTCAAGCGGAATCCGAGGGTATGTATTAACTGGACGTCAGGGGAAGAGCTGGCCTGGCAGGATGTCGGGGTAGGGTGCAGTTACCGTGTGGTATCGAGTTCTGTTCTGGCCGAAGGGGAGGCAGTAATCGTAGAAGCGTATGACCAGAAGGTGGAATGCATGGAGCGGCTGATGGCACAGTACAGCGATCGTACCTTCAGGTTCAGTGAGCCCTCTATCCTCAATGTAGGAGTCATCAGGGTCAGGGTGCATCATTTTTCGGCCCGAAAGTTCGGGGCCAAGGCGGTTACTCCCTGGAGTAAGCCGGAGGATGAGTGTAGCAAAGGGGTGTAAGCTCCTGGTAATAAACAAAAGGGAGTATCATGATATTCGTCACCGGTGGCACCGGGCTGGTAGGCAGCCACCTCTTGTTGTCGCTGGTCCTGAAATATGGCAGGATCAGGGCACTCAAACGCAGCAACAGTGATATAGGGCAGGTAAGAAAGCTCTTTTTGCGTCACCATGAAGATGGCGGGTCACTTTTTGACCTGGTGGAGTGGTGCGACGGTGATATTCTGGATCTATATTCCCTTGAAGAGCTGCTGGCAGGGGTGGAAACGATCTACCATTGTGCGGCCATTGTTTCGTTTGATGGCCGGGAACGGGCCGCAATGATACACAACAATGTGGAAGGAACGGCCAACCTGGTCAATGCCGCACTCCATTGCGGGGTGAAACGGATGTGCCATGTGAGTTCCAATTCGGCTTTGGGGAGCAGCAGAAACGGCACTCCGGTCACGGAGGAGACCAGTTGGATTCCGGCACGGAGGAATACCGGCTATTCGGAGAGCAAGTTTTTCTCAGAAGCTGAGATATGGCGGGGTGCTGAGGAAGGATTAGAGGTGGTGGTGGTACAGCCATCCATCATCGTAGGTCCCGGAAAGTGGGCCAGCGGGAGTTCTTCTTTTTTCCCGTTGATCTACCGGGGGTTGAAGTTTTACCCCGGAGGGATCACCGGCTTTGTGGATGTACGTGATGTGGTGGATGCCCTGCTTCTGCTTACCGGGGAAGCGCATTTTGCGCAAGCCCGGGGGCATAAATACCTGCTTTCTGCCGAAAACCTCTCCTACCGTGATTTCTTCAGGGAGATTGCCGGAGCCTTGGGGCGGCCGGAGCCCCGTTATAAAGCTTCGAAACTGATGCTGGAGGTGGCCTGGCGCGGAGCTGCCCTTTGGTCCTTAATAACCGGGAAAAGGGCCGTCATGACCCGTGAAACCGCCGCCAGTGCACGCTCCGAAAACTACTTTGACGGTTCAGCCATCACCCGCGCCTTTGGATGGGAGTACCGGCCTGTAAAAGAGGCCATTCGTTATACGGCATCCTGTTACCTCGATGAGCTGAACCCAGGCCCCTGAATCCATCCTCCACCTTCAGCTCAGGGGACCCTCACTCCACACCCCCCGATGGCACACCAGGAGTGACCACAACCCGATGGCCGGCATGACCGGTGATGCTCCGGAATGGTTCCATCAGGTATGGAATACCAGTAAGGGTATTGAGGTGTGGAACAACATTTTACGGGCAATACCCGGATTGAACATCCGGGCCAGCATGTTTCTTTTGCGGGTGGTCAGTGCGATCACGTCGATTTGCTCCTGGGTGATGAACTGCTGCAGTTCCTCCAGGATATCTTCACCGATGATGAGCTGACAGTCGAAATGCTTGCTGGGATATTTACCCAACAGAATATCCTTCATTCCCTGCAGTTTGGCCATATCCCATATCGGTTCTTCACTCCGGCCTACATGGACACAGTGGATCTCGGCATGATAAGGTTCAATGATCCGCATCAGTTTTTCGATGGCCACAAAGTCCTTTTCGTCGAAGTTGGTGGCATACAGTATTTTATGAAAACGGGTAGCGATATCTTCCGGGGTTTCCTCCGGAATAGCCAGCACAGGCACCCTGGCATCGGTGATGATCTCAGCCGTCACACTGCCCAGGATATCCTGGTCACTGCCTGCCTTCCCCTGGCTTCCCATCACTATAACCATCACCTGGTGTTTCTGGGAATAAGAAAGAATATCATCGCGGGGATCCCCGGCTTTGATGATGAATTCCGTTTCCACCAGGTTCCATACCTCTCTGGAAAAATGGTGTACCAAACCCTTGAGGAAGGTTTCCATGTGTTCCCGAGCATTTTTTTCGGCATTCTCGAGGTGAACCACCAGTCCGGTATCAAAAGCATAAATATCGCTGAAGGGGACCGAATAGACGATGGGGTTGGGGTAAGCGTGGAACAGCACCATTTTGGCTTTCAGGGAGCGGGCAATACCAAAGGCCACCCGGGCAGCTTTCATGGAATAATCAGAGAAGTCAACGGGGACCAGGATCTGCCGCTCGCTCTCCTGCAGCGGAGGATGCTGTGTGGTGGTCTTACCCAGGAACTCTTCCAGAATAGGGAAGGCTTTTTCCAGTTCCTCCTCCCTGATCTGTACCCTGACAGCTAAGGAGGAGGTACCCTCAGGAAGGTTAAGGTCAACCAGGACAGCGTCAATTTCCTCCTTATCGAGGAGGGTTTTCAGGATTTGAGCTTTAGCGAAGGGAAGGGTGGCAATGGTCAGCAGTTTCTGTTTCATGGCGGTAAGTTTTAAAAAAGCCGGTAATCACGTATTCGAGAAATGTGGCAAGAGGTTACATCTGTCGGTCTCAAAAAGGGGGTTAAAAGAAAAAAAGCCCTGCCGGCAGCAGCTTTTGGGGCAACTCCGGCAGGGCCATCAGGGGGGGAATCTTATTCCCGGTTGTTATCGGAGGTGGAAGGCCTCTTTGATGGGATCGACATAGTCGAGTTTCTCCCAGGTAAAGAGTTCGACTTCCATTGTTTTGGGCTCGTGATAAGGGGGATTGAAGTGTTTGATGACTTTAATGGGCGTGCGGCCCATATGGCCATAGCGTGCGGTTTCGGCATAGATGGGAAGACGGAGGTGGAGGCGTTCTTCGATCATTCCGGGTCGGAGGTCGAAGAGTTCCGTCACTTTAGCGGCGATTTCGCTGTCGCTCAGGGCCACGTTTTTGCGTCCATAGGTATGGACATAAAGGCCGACCGGGCGGGCCACGCCGATGGCATAGGCCAGCTGGATGAGAATTTCGTCAGCCACGCCGGCAGCCACCAGGTTCTTGGCGATATGGCGGGCCGCATAGGCCGCCGACCGGTCTACCTTGGAGGGATCCTTTCCTGAGAAAGCGCCACCTCCATGGGCCCCCTTGCCCCCGTAGGTGTCTACGATGATCTTCCGCCCCGTGAGGCCCGAATCTCCATGAGGCCCTCCGATCACGAATTTACCTGTGGGATTCACATGGTATTCAATGGAACCGGTAAAGAGTGCCTGCATACGCGGAGGAAGCTGCGCTACCACCCTGGGAATCAGGATGTGGATGACATCTTCCCTGATCCTGGCCAGCATCGGCTTGTCTTTGTCAAATTCATCGTGCTGGGTGGAAACCACGATCGTGTGTACCCTCAGCGGCGTGTGATCGTCGCTGTATTCGATGGTGACCTGTGATTTGGAATCGGGCCGGAGGTATGGCATGGGGCTGTTCTTTTCCCTGCGGATGGCGGCCAGTTCAATCAAAATCCGGTGGGAAAGCTCCAGCGGCAGAGGCATATAATCATCGGTATCCTTACAGGCATAACCGAACATCATCCCCTGGTCCCCTGCTCCTTGCTCCTCCTTACGGGCCTTCTCCACCCCCCTGTTGATATCCCCACTCTGCTCATGAATCGCCGTGAAAATCCCACAGGAGTCGCCGTCAAAACGGTATTCCGCCTTGGTGTAACCTATCGATTTGATCACATTCCTGGTCACTTCCTGAATATCTACGTAGGTGTTCGATTTGACCTCCCCGGCGATCACTACCTGCCCGGTGGTCACCAGGGTCTCAATGGCTACCTTCGACTCGGGATCGTAGGCCAGAAATTGGTCCAGTAAAGTATCGGAAATCTGATCGGCTATTTTGTCGGGATGACCTTCAGAAACCGATTCGCTTGTGAATAAGTAACTCATAATACAACAATTTAAGTGCCTTAAATCGAGGCACAATTCAACAATCCGTAACTCTTACTACAGGTGAAGTGATTAAACAACAGCCTAGCTGCCCGATTGTTTTAGCATTTTTAAGTGGTTGCAATCAATCACAAATTTTTCCACGTAGCGGGTGCAAAGTTATAAATCTTTTTATATGTGAAAAAGATCTTTTTGGCTGCAGGAAAGTGACAGGATTATTTACGGAGGGCTTCGGCGCCGCCTGTGATTTCAAGGATTTCCTTGGTAATGGCGGCCTGGCGGGCTTTATTGTACTGCAGGGTCAGTTGGCCCAGCAGGTCGGTGGCGTTATCGGTGGCCTGATGCATGGCGGTCATCCGGGCCCCCTGTTCTGCCGCCCAGGAGACCAACAGCGCCTTGTGAAAAATGATCTTCAGCCACATGGGGATCAGATCGGTCAGGACCTCCTCCCTGGAAGGTTCATAGATGGTATCTCCGGTCCCCTTTTTGCGGCCCTCCACGGGAATTTGCAATGGCAGAAAGGTCTCCTTGACCTGCGTATATTGGGCGGCATTGACGAAATCATTGTATACCAGTTCTATGGCTTTGTACGTTCCGTTGAGAAAACTGCTCATCAAGGTGTTGCAGGTTCCGGCGCACTGGTCATAATCGATTTTGTCAAAGAGGTGGTTATGACTGCCCGTCACTCTGATCTTATGCGATTGGAGGAACCTTTCCCCCTGTTTGCCGATCGCCATAAAATCGACCAGGTCGTCGTGGGCTTCCTGGAGGTATTTCTCCTCGATCAGGTCCATGGCGGCATGGATCACTGCCGAGTTAAAGGCTCCGCACAACCCCCTGTTGCCTGATATTAATACCACCAGCACCCTGCCGCTGCTCCTGGCGGCAGTGTAAGGGTTTGCATCGGTATCTTCCAGCGCTGATGCGGCTGAATGAAATATCTCTTTGAACCTGATGGCGTATGGTCTGAATCCAATGACTGCGTCCTGGGCTTTTTTCAGCTTGGCTGCCGAGACCATCTTCATGGCACTGGTCACCTGACGGGTGGTTCTGATCGATCCGATGCGGGTTCTTATTTCTTTCAGTCCTGACATATATGGGGCGCGCGATGGTTTTCAGGTCGCTATTTGGTTGATGTATATTTCTCGGTCACTTCGGCCGCGGCTTTCTGGAGGACTTTTTCGACCTCTTCCGTGAGCACTCCTTCTGCCAACTGGTCCAGGACTTCCCGGTATTTGAGTTCGAGAAGCTCCGTGAATTCCGTTTCGAAGGTTTTAACCTTGTCGACGGGGACTCTGCGGAGCAGTTCCCTGGTTCCGCAATAGATGATAGCGATCATATGATCCAGCCTGACGGGTTGGTACTGACCCTGTTTGAGGATTTCTACATTTTTCCGGCCTTTATCGAGGACGCGCAGGGTAGCTGCGTCGAGATCGGAGCCGAATTTGGCGAAGGCCTCCAGTTCCCTGAATTGGGCCTGGTCGAGTTTGAGGGTTCCGGCGATTTTCTTCATCGCTTTCACCTGTGCGGTACCTCCCACGCGCGATACCGAGATGCCCACGTTGATAGCAGGTCTGACACCGGCATTGAAGAGGTTGGTTTCCAGGAAGATCTGACCATCGGTGATCGATATCACGTTGGTGGGAATATAGGCAGAAACGTCGCCTGCCTGGGTTTCGATGATGGGCAGGGCAGTGAGGGATCCTCCCCCCTTGACCTTCCCTTTGAGGCATTCGGGGAGGTCGTTCATCTGGCAGGCTATCTCATTGGAATCGATGATTTTGGCGGCTCTTTCGAGCAGCCGGGAGTGGAGATAGAAGACATCGCCGGGGTAAGCCTCGCGGCCCGGGGGCCTGCGCAACAGCAGGGAGACTTCGCGGTAGGAGACGGCCTGTTTGGAGAGGTCGTCATAGACGATAAGGGCATCCCTGCCGGTATCGCGGAAGTACTCCCCGATGGCGGCACCGGCGTAAGGGGCGTAAAACTGTAGCGCCGCAGGTTCGGAAGCCGAGGCCATCACGATGATGGTGTAATCCATGGCCCCATATTTTTCGAGGGTGGCCGCCAGGGTGGCTATGGTGGATCCCTTCTGGCCTATGCCCACATAGATGCAGTAGACCGGTTTTCCCTTTTCGTAATTGGAACGCTGGTTGATGATGGTGTCGATGGCCACGGCCGTCTTTCCAGTCTGCCGGTCGCCGATGATCAGCTCCCGCTGTCCCCGCCCTATGGGAATCATGGCATCAATGGCCTTAAGACCGGTTTGCAGCGGTTGTTTCACGGGTTGCCTGAAGATCACCCCGGGGGCCTTACGTTCCAGGGGCATCTCGAAGAGTTCCCCTCCAATGGGCCCTTTGCCGTCGATGGGTTCTCCCAGGGTGTTGATCACGCGGCCGGTCATCTTTTCTCCCACCATTATAGAGGCGATCCTGTTGAGTCTTTTCACCGTATCGCCTTCCCTCACGGTTTCAGAAGGCCCCAGTAGCACAGCCCCCACATTGTCTTCCTCCAGGTTCAGGACAATACCCCGGGTGCCGCTTTCGAACTCTATCATCTCATTGGACTCAACATTGGCCAAACCATGGATGTGGGCGATGCCATCGCCCACCTGCAGGACCGTCCCCACCTCGTCGAGGTCGGCACGTACCTTGAACTGTTCCAACTGCTTGCGGATGATACCGGATACTTCTGATGGTCGTATTTCAGCCATTTCTGTCGTTGTTTTCTGTTAATGTTTATTTTGCCAGGAGGGCGGTTCTGATTTTTTTCAACTGGGTGGCTATACTGCCGTCGTACTGCTGGTCTTCGATACGCAGGACCATTCCTCCCAGAATTTCAGGTTTGACCTGGTGCGTGAGATCGATTTTTTTCCCTGTTTCATGGCCAAGAACCCGGCTGATATTTCCCAGGTGGGTGTCGCTGAGCGGGGTGGCTGTGGTCACGGTCACCGGTAATATTCCCTGGTCGGCCCTGACCATATCCAGAAAACTGCGGCATATGCCGGGAAGCTCATTTTCACGGTTGTTGCCGGTCACCAGCAGGATAAACTGGAGCGTCAGCTCATGGAGGGAGGCCTGGAGGCTTTCCCGGAGGATTTTTATTTTCAGCGCGTTATTAATCACAGGATTGCTGAGGAGCTGTGAGAACTCTTCAGACTGGTTGTATAGAGAGAGCAGCGCCGTCATGTCGTGGTGCAATTCCATCAGCACTCCCCTCTCTTTTCCGGTCTGAAAGAGGGCTCTGGCATACCTGACGTGAATTTTGCCCTGGTTCATGGGTTAGTTGAGTTTGAAATCTTTCAGCTGACCATGGATGATCTCTTCCTGGCGGGAGCTGATTTCCAGTTGTTCCTGCAGGATTTTTTCGGCGATCATCACGGAGGTGTCGGCGATCTGGCGCCGGATATCGCCGAGGGCTCTCTGTTTTTCGTTTTCCATTTCTTCGCGCAGGCGGGCCATCATTTGCCGGGTTTCGGTGGTGGCTTTTTCGCGGGCCTCGGCCAGTATCTGTTCTCTGATATCGCGGGCTTCTTTCAGGATCTGCTCTTTGTCCCTGATGGCGTCGGCCCTGATCTGTTCCTGTTCGGCCTTCAGGTTGCTGATCTGGAGGCGGGCTTGTTCCGCCGAGGTCAGGGCATCTCGAATCGACTCCTCCCGCTGTTCAAGGGCAGAGAGGATGGGCTTCCAGGCAAAGCGCTTCAGGATATAAAGGACGGTCCCGAAAATGACCACCATCCAGAAAATAGTTCCTACGGCAGGTGTTACCAGTTCCATTATCTATGATTTTAAAATAAAAAGCCTGCAGGTCCCCCGGTCATCCCCGGGGACCTGCGGTGAGGGGTCAACCCAGGAAAATGACCAGGATACAGGTGATCACGGCAAAGAAGGCCACTCCTTCGATGAGGGCAGCCGAGATGATCATCGTGGAGCGGATGTCGCCGCTGGCTTCAGGTTGCCGGGCGATAGCATCCATGGCATTGCCACCAATACGGCCAATACCCAGTCCTGCCCCTATCGTGGCCAGTCCCGCTCCCAGGGCCGCCCCAAAGGAACCCAGAGCCACTTCAGCCAAAAAAACTAACAAAGTTGTCATAATGTCAATATTTAGTTGTAAATCAGTTTATGAATGATGTTTGGCCGTGGCCATCCCAAAATAAAGGGCCGACAGCAAGGTAAAGACAAAGGCCTGGATAAAGGAGACCAGGATGTCAAGCAAGAGAATGAAAATGCTGAAAACGACTGAAACCGGACTGATGAGCCAACCCCCGGCAGGGCCGAAGAGTTGGCTGAAGATAAAGATCAGGCTCACGAAGACGGTGACGATGAGATGGCCTGCCATCATATTGGCGAACAATCGGACCATCAGCACGAAAGGTTTGGTGAACATGCCGAAGAATTCCACGAAGGGCATCACCGGAAGGGGGTATTTCATCCACCAGGGGACGTCGGGGTTGAAGATTTCCTTCCAGTAATGTTTATTGCCGCTGAAGGTAGTCACCAGGAAGGTGACTACGGCCAGGACCAGGGTGACGGAGATATTTCCGGTGATATTGGCCCCGAAGGGAAAAACAGGAATCAGTCCGGTTAGGTTGTCGACCAGGATAAAAAAGAACATGGTCAACAGCAGGGGCATGTATTTCTCGTAGTGGTTGCCGATGGCGGGGCGGGCGATTTCATCGCGGACAAAGAAGATGACGGGTTCTACCAGGTTCTGGAAACCGGTAGGGGCTTTCCCTTTGTTTTTCTGGGTGGCCCGGGCCATGGAAAGCATCAGGACCACCAGAAGGAGGGCAGCGATGAGGGTTCCCGCCACCGTTTTGGTGATGGAGAAATCGAAAGGTTTACCGGTGATCTCCCCTTGCTCATTGATTTCCACGATCTTGCCCTCGTATTTTCCTTCGGGGGCGATGGCGAAACCCTTCCAGGAAGCCTGCCCGTGGTGGAAACGGGAGGAGAAGAAGGCCTGAAATCCTTTCTCATGGCTGTAGAGGAGAATGGGAAGAGGCACTGAAATATGGGTGGCACCGATGGTAGCGATATGCCATTCATAAGCGTCGGCAACGTGGTCTATCACAAATTTTCCTGCATCAAAGGGGCCTTCTGCATGGGCGGTTTTATCGCGCTCCTGCGCTGCGGGGTGCTCTGCCCCGGCTTGTGGCTGGCGCTCCGTAGGAACAGGGGAGTGTTCTGCCCGGGTTTGGGGTGCCTGTTGCGTGGCGGCAATGTGATGGTTTGCAAAGGCTGATGCCCTTGTCAAATCCCCGGGAAGTGCTCCGGCACGAATCATCGCCCCCGGAATCAGCAGGAAAAAGAGCAAAAGATAACGGTGCAATATGTTCATGGTCCAGACCTTCATTTGCCTGTCAGGGACAAATGTAGTTAATTTTGGTTTTCCCTGATATAGCGGCTGATGGCCGATACTTCCAGAGAGGTATAGAAGAGGTAGAGGATCCCCCAGGCCAGGACCAGGGTGATTCCTTTTCCTGGTAACATAAGGAGGAATATCAGGACCATAGCGATATAAAAGACAAGCCTGGCCATGGTAATAACCATACTGGTACGGGTAAACCGGCCGGTGGACTGGGTGGCACTTCTGACCTGAACGGAGTAGGAGATCAGGGAAAAAAGGGAGGCGATCAAGGGAAGGGGGATCAGCCAGGGGGTATACTCTTCTCTAAGGAATAAGTAGAACACCCCGCATCCCGACAGGTAAAGGAGGGATGTCAGGAGCGCTAAGCGCAGGAGGTATCTCCTGAGGGGCGCTTTCATTTAAGCTTTTTTGGGCTCCTGGGGAACTTTTTCGGGGAGGGGACCCATCTGGCAGGTGCCAGTGAAAAGGGATCCCGGTTCCACGGAGAGTTTGGTGGCGATGATATCGCCGGTGACTACGGCGGTCGATTTAAGGGTCAGCAACTCGGCAGCCGAGATTTTCCCCTTGAAACTACCTGAAATCTCAATATTGGTGCACAGTACTTCCCCTTCGATATTCCCGGAAGCACCGATGACCAGCCGCCCTTTGGTCTTGATGTTACCGCGTAGATGGCCGTCAATTCTGATATCACCTTCGGCTGCTATGTCCCCTGTGATTCTGGTACCCGGACTAATCAGGTTGATATTCTGGGAGGGGGTCTCCTGATATGCTTTCTGATTCATCTTCATTCTATTTAATGATTTTTGATGTCAGGTATTTTTATTCCACTACACCGGGCATCCCGATTAAGCCGGGACCAACCGGAATGATTCACTCGCCCCCGCGAAACGAAGTTCAGCGGAGCGAATGATATGTGTTTCCCGTAAAATGCCAAATGAACGTAATAATTGAAACACATGAAATCCAGGAAATAGAAGCGCTAAGATAAAAAAAAGATCAGAAATTCTTCTGATCTTCGGGGTTGCTGTTTAAACGGCAATTTCTTTTTCGATGACCTGTTTCCCCCGATAGTGTCCACATTCAGGGCAGACGGTATGATACTGAACGGTAGCCCCGCAGTTGGAGCAGTTGGCGAGGGTGGGAACCACAGCTTTGTCATGGGTTCTGCGTTTGTCCCTTCTGGTCTTCGAATGTTTATGCTTAGGATGTGCCATAGCTATTTAATTATTTAATTGTTATTCATTAAATCTTTAAGTTTATTCCATCGGTCATCTCCCTTTTCCTCATGGAGGGGAGAATATTCTTCCAGTTTTTTCAACATTTCCGGATTGCAACCGCCGGGGCCTCCCTGAGGGGAGAGGTGGAGCTGTTTCAGGGGAATGCTGAAGATAAGGTACTCATAGATGATTTGGGCGACGTTGAACTGGTAATCGTCGGGGTGAAGCCAGATGACCTCATCTTCCTCGTCCTGTTCCGTCTCCCCGAATTTGATGTAGAGGCGCGCCGTCTTTTCCACCGGCTGGTCATACTCTTCCAGGCAGCGGTCGCAGGTGAGCCTGACCGTTCCGGTGATCCTCAGTTCAAGGGTCATGAAACTGCTCCTCTTTTCGAGGATGATGGTCGCTTGGGCGTCTGCCTCTTCTATGAGACTGTTCTCAAAATGTTCAAAGAACGAACGGCCTATGTGAAAGTCAAACACATGATTTCCTTCCTTTAATCCCTTGAAGGCAATGTTATATGTTGACAGCTTTTCCACGGCCCAAAAAAGTGTTGCAAAATTATACATTTTTGCATTACCAACAGAATTTTACTTGAAAATATTTGAAATCCGCTATTTACATCTCTTTTGGCGCAGGGAGGGGGAGATCAACAAGAGATGAAAGAAGGCCTTGACGGAACCGGATGCCGTGATCGCGGCTCCGTCAGGACGAGGCGTTTCGATATTATCCTTTTGTGGTGTTCCGGTGGAGGATGATTCTGAAAGTGGTTCCCTTGCTGATCTCTGAGTCGCGGATAAAAATTTTCCCCTTGTGGTAGTTTTCCACGATTCTTTTGGCCAGGGAGAGCCCCAGTCCCCAGCCTCTTTTTTTGGTAGAGTAACCTGGCCGGAAGATGGCTTTGAACTGTGATTTGTGCAATCCTTTTCCGGTATCGGTGATGTCGAGGAGGACATGGTTCTCTTTTTCCTTCAGGCTGAGGGTAATGGTTCCTTCGCCGTTCATGGCGTCGATGGCATTCTTGCAGAGGTTTTCGATGACCCAGGAGAAGAGGGCTTCATTGAGGGGGAGTTCCCAGAGGGCGGCCGGGTCGGCATGGAGTTCGAATTTCACTTTCTCCGATGTACGGCGGCGGAGGTATTCCAGGGTGGTGGCAAGGACCCTGCTGAGGTCGGTATGGAGGAGTTCGGGCCGGGAGCCTATTTTAGAGAAGCGTTCGGTGATTTTTTCGAGACGTCTGACATCTTTCTCCAGTTCATCGACGGTAGCCCCATCGACCTCCTTAAGGCGCAGGAGTTCGATCCAGGCCATCAGAGAGCTGATGGGGGTTCCGAGCTGGTGGGCTGTTTCCTTCGACATACCCACCCACACCTGGTTCTGTTCGGCGCTCCGGGAGGCACTGAAAGCCAGATAGGCCACACCGATAAAGAGAAAAATGACCATCAGCTGGATCACCGGGAACAGACGCAGGTTCCTCAACAGGTAAGATTCCCGGTAATAGAGGAACTGCCGGGTATGGTCATCGATAAAGATTTCGATGGGAGGATTCTGGAGTTTCATTTTGCGGAGTTCCTTCCTGAGGATTTCGTTTTCACGTTGAGGGGGGACGGCAATGTTGGCGTGGATCAGGATGGAGTCGTTACTGCCGGTGACGATAAGGGGGATCGAGGTATTCTGGTTGCTGATCATTTCGATCAGGGAGATGTCGGTTTCGGAATCGAGGTCGCCGCTGGCCAGCCGTTTGATGGCTTCAGCCCAGAGTTCCACCTTTTTCCGTTCTTCCTGTGACAATTTATCGGTCAGCCAGTTGGTATAAAGGAGGGAGGCCAAACCGATGAGGATAGCCCCCAGAAAAAGGAGGATTTTCCAGCGTTTTTTTTTCAGGTAAATGTCCAAAACGTATGGTGATTAGTTATTGACCTATCAACGCAGGAAGCCGCGGAAAATTATCTGCCCGGTGCAGGAAGCCGTTAAAATTATCTGCCAGCCAGCAGGAGGGCTTCCCTGACGATGGATTCTGCATCGAACCCGCATTCCTTATAGAGTTCTTCCAGGGAACCGTGTTCAATGAACCGGTCGGGGATGCCCATGATTCTCACCTGTGCGGTGTAGTTATGGCAGCTTTTGAATTCAGTGACAGCGCTGCCGAAGCCGCCGACGACGCTCCCATCTTCGATGGTGATGATTTTGGAATACGTCCCGAAGATGTGGTGAAGCGTTTTATCGTCGAGGGGTTTGACGAAGCGCATGTCATAATGGGCGGCGGATACTCCTTCTCGGAGCAGTTTTTTCACGGCGCGTTGGGCGAAGACGCCCGGTTTTCCAATGGTGAGGATCGCCAGGTCGTTGCCTTCGGAGAGTTGGCGGGAGGTGCCGGGTTCAATTTTTTCGAAGGGGTTTCTCCAGTTGACGGTGGTGCCGCAGCCCCTGGGGTAGCGGATGGAGAAGGGACCGCCGCCCTCGAGCTGGGCGGTGTACATCATGTTGCGGAGTTCGGGTTCGTCCATGGGGGCGGCCACCACCATATTCGGGAGGGTGCGCATATAGGCCAGGTCGAAGACCCCGTGGTGGGTGGCTCCGTCTTCCCCCACCAGTCCGCCCCGGTCAAGGCAAAAGACCACCTGGAGGTTCTGGAGGGCCACATCGTGAATGACCTGATCGTAGGCCCGCTGCATGAAGGTCGAATAGATGTTACAGAAAGGCACCATCCCCTGCGTCGCCAGTCCGGCGGCAAAGGTCACGGCATGCTGTTCGGCGATGCCCACATCAAAGGCCCGGTGGGGCATCTTTTGCATCATGATGTTCAGGGAGCATCCTGAAGGCATCGCCGGGGTGATGCCGACGATTTTATCGTTCATCTCGGCCAGTTCCACAATGGTTTCGCCGAAGACGTTCTGGAATTTGGGCGCTTTCTCGAGTTCACAACCGCAGGAGTAGATTTTTCCGGTCAGTTTGTCAAATTTCCCGGGGGCATGGTACTTGGTCTGGTTGATTTCGGCTTCGGGAAACCCTTTTCCTTTTTTGGTGATGACATGGAGCAGTTTGGGTCCTTTGATTTCGCGCAGGTCGGCCAGGACGCGGCTGAGTTGCAGGACGTCATGGCCGTCGACCGGGCCGAAGTAGCGGAAGTTAAGCCCTTCGAAGAGGTTGCTCTGGTGCAGGAGAAGTGATTTAAGGGCGCCTTCCATTTTCTGGACGGCGCGGCGTGCCAGGGGCCCCAGTCCGCGCAGTTTTCCCAGCCCTTCCCACACCTCATCCTTGAGCCGGTTATAGGTCTGCGAACGGGTGATGGAGAGGAGATACTGGCTCATGCTCCCGACGTTGGGGTCGATGGCCATGTTGTTGTCGTTGAGGATCACCAGGATATCGGATTTAAGGAATCCGGCGTTGTTGAGCCCTTCGAAGGCCATGCCTCCTGTCATGGCGCCATCACCGATGATGGCCACCACCTTGCGGTTTTCCTTTTTGAGTTTACTGGCTTCGGCGATCCCCAGGGCGGCGGAGATGGAGGTCGAGGAGTGGCCCACGCCAAAGGCGTCGTATTCGCTTTCACTGCGCCGGGGAAAACCGCTGATGCCTCCCATTTTCCTGTTGGTATGGAAGAGGTCGCGCCGGCCTGTGAGAATTTTATGGCCATAGGCCTGGTGCCCCACATCCCAGACGAGCTGGTCATAGGGTGTTTTATAGACATAATGGAGGGCTACGGTCAGTTCCACCACCCCCAGGCTGGCGCCGAAGTGGCCGGGGTTGTGGCTGACCGAATCAATGATAAAATCACGTAACTCGCTGCAGACCTGCGGCAGATCGCTTTTAGCCAGTTTCCTCAGATCTTCAGGGGAATGGATGGCATTAAGCATAGGGTAGTCCGATGGTTCCATTCAACAATGATTTCGGGGGTCAAATATAGCATATTTGTAAGCAATCGCTTCGTTAGGATAGCCGTCGCCGGCAGAGGATGAAAAGCCGTGGTGCTACCCGGGGATGAAAAGCCGTGGAGCTTCCCGGGGATGAAATGCCGAAGTGTTTCCTGATGAGGCAGGCGGGTGGATGCTGCCGTGAAGGAAAACCAGGAGGCCAGGAGGAAGCCGGCATTCCATGTCCGGGCCCCGGAAGGTCAGAGCGGCACCGTATAGCGTGCGGCCAGCTGGAGCCCCTCGAGGGTCAGCATCGGTTCGATATGGGTGATGGCGGGGATGAGGGGAGCCATGACGGTGCTGAGGCCGCCGGTAGCCACCACGATGAGCTTATGCTGCAGCTCTTCTTCCGTCCGCGCAATCATACTGGTCACCAATCCGGCATACCCCAGGACTATGCCTGATTGGATGGCATGCATGGTATTCTGACCCAGGACCGAGGGGGGCGGGACCAGGTGGACCCGGGGGAGCTGGGCGGTTTTTCCGGCCAGGGCATTCACCACGGTGTTCATGCCCGGGGCAATGGCGACGCCCAGGATCTTCCCCTCTGAACCCACAGTGGTGAAGGTCAGGGCCGTCCCGAAATCAATGACCATGACAAATTCTCCATATTTTGTATAGGCTGCCAGGGCGTTGGCTACCAGATCAGATCCAATTTGATAGGGATTCAGGATGCCCAGAGGGAGCCGGTCGTAGGTTTCCGGGCCCAGGATCACCGGCCGCAGATCGAGGAAACTGGAGAGCATGTCGATGAACGGTTGGACCAGGGTAGGCACCACGCTGCTCAGGACCACCGACGTGATTTGCCCGGGCATCACCTCGCCGTTGGTAATCAGTGTTCTGAAGATCACCTCATATTCGTCAGCTGTCTTTTCACTATCGGTTTGTATCCGCCAGTGGGCCATCCATTCTTCACCCGAATGAATCCCGAAAACAATGTTGGTATTGCCAATGTCGATAACCAGAAGCATAAGCTTAAGTATTAACTGCCGGGTAACCACCCCCGGCAAAGTGTTTGAAGGTGCAAGTTTATTCAAATTTTAACCATCCCTGCCCCTGATTTTAAAATATCCATTTTTAAAATTGATTTGTAGCGGATTAGTCTATGAAAATTTTATAAATTGGTCGTTGGAATTTAAAAAGGCAATCTGATGCAAAACTACCGTAATCCTTTGATTTTTGTGATTGAAGACAACCCGGTATACAACGACCTGGTCACCGGGATCCTTAAAAGCAAGCACTTTGACAACCTGCGTTCCTTCCGTAATCCGGAGGAGGGGCTCAGGGAGATCCAGCAGAATCCCGACATCATAATTCTGAATTACGCCTACAGTGGTTTTACGGGGCTTGATTTGATGAAGAAGGTGCATCAGACCCGGCCGAAGGTTACTTTTATCTTCCTCAGCGGCCAGAACAGTGTGGAGGTAGCCGTGAGCATCATGCGGCAGGGGGCTTTCGATTATATTGTCAAGAATGAAAAGGCCCCCGAATATGTGGTGTCGGCGATCAGGCTGGCCATTTCGGGGGAGAAGCGGCAGAGTGTCAGGAGAGGGCTCCGCTGGGGGGCGGTCCTGCTCTTTCTGCTGATTCTTTTTCTGTTCATTGTGATCCTTTCCCTGGGACTCTTTTCCGACCAGTTCAGATTATTCTGAGCAGAATGCTTATTTTTCGGAGTCTTAACCAAATGCTCCGGACGTGAAAGCACTGCAGGTTTTCAAAAAATACAGCGCCCTGTTTTGGGCTTCAAATGTCATAGAACTCTTTGAGCGGTGGGCCTGGTATGGTTTTTACATGGGTTTTGCCCTATATCTGGTGAATTCTGCTGACACGGGGGCTTTGGGGTTGTCGCAGGGGCAGAAGGGAGTGATCATGGGCACGGGCTCGATGCTGCTCTATTTAATGCCGCTGTTTACGGGGGCGCTGGCCGACAAGCTGGGCTACCGGCGGATGCTCTTCCTGGCGTTCGCCCTTTATATCTCGGGCTTTTACATGATTTCCTCCTTTCGTTCCTTCGGCGGGGTCTTTTTTGCCTTTATATGGACCTGCACCGGCGGGGCTTTTTTCAAGCCCATCATCTCGGCCATGATTGCGCGGACCACCGACAAGGAGAGTTCCTCCATTGGATTCGGCATCTTTTATATGATGGTCAATATCGGTGGATTTATCGGTCCGTTCATAGCGGGGATTCTCTTGCAGCGCAGCTGGGATTTCGTCTTTTACATGTCGATGGGGGCCATCGGGCTCAACTTCCTGATTACCTTTCTTTTCTTCCGGGACCCGGTAACGCGTGATGAGGGCCAGCCGGCGGGGAAAAGCATCCTCCAGGCCCTGCGGAATATCAGGGAGACCCTCCTCAACTGGAAATATGTACTTTTCCTGGTGATCATGGTGTTGTTCTGGACCGCCTTCAACCAGTTGTACTACTCTTTTCCGGTGTTTATAGACCACTGGGTAGACACGGCCACCCTTTACCGGGGTATTGCCGCCTTCTCTCCCGCCCTGGCCGCGGCCATAGGGACTTCTGAGGGCACCATAACGGCGGTGACCCTTTCGAGTATGGATTCCTTCTTCATCATCGTGTTCCAACTGGTGGTGTCTGCTTTTGTGATGCGTTTCAGGCCCCTGGCGGCCATGATGGGGGGCATCCTGGTGCTGGCTGGGGGGCTCTCCCTGATGTTCAGCATGCAGAGCGGGTGGCTGATCCTGCTGGGGGTTCTCATCTTTGGCCTGGGCGAAATGGCCAGCTCCCCGAAGTTCACTGAGTACATCGGGCGCATTGCCCCCGAAGATAAAAAAGCCCTTTACATGGGCACCTCTTTTCTGCCCGTTGCCGCCGGCCATCAGCTGGCAGGATGGCTCTCGGGAGGGATCTATGAGCGGATCTCCGATAAATACAGCCTGTTGGCTGAGGAAGTTACGCGGCGGGGGATCTCCCTTCCGGCGATATCGGAAACCTTTTCGAAAAATGACTTCTGGCAGGAGGCTGCTTCCCGCATGGGCATGGATTCGGCCCAACTGAGTCAATGGCTCTGGCAGAACTACCATCCCTGGCACATCTGGTACCTTTTCAGCGGCATCGCCCTTCTGGCCATGGTTCTGCTTTGGTTCTACGACCGCCTCATCGTTTCCGGTGATGCTTAAGTGCTAAGGCTTGTCCGGTGAAGAGGGCTGTGCAGGTGCAGGGGTCCTGCAGACTCACCCTGATTCACCGCTATGCGTCGTCACGGAGGAGAGATTCAGGTTTTGAGCGCTTATAAGGCACAAAAAAGGGGTTCCCGCACTGGCAGGAAACCCCTTTTTTAAGGTTGTTATTCCGGATTATTCGTTGGCGGCTTCTCCGGCAACGGGGATGACCGCATTCTTCATGTAGCCTACGTCGCCCATGATGAAGGTGTCGGGACCCAGTTTGAGGTCGGAATTCATCATTTCCTCGAGAGTCACCTTTTTGCCGGTATAAGCTGAAACGCGGCCCATGATGGCCACCATGCAGCTCATGGCTGTGGCTTCGGCCTCATTGATCGGTTTGTCTTCGCGGATGCAGGTCACCAGGTCGATATGCTCCTGGTCATAGGGATTGACATCGACCGATTTCTTGGGTGAACCGCTTTCATCAAGCGAATAGGGGAAGCTGTAGATTTCATTGCCGGCCAGGTCGTAGATTTTGTTCTGGCAGTTGGTATAACCTTTGGTTCCGCGGATGTATTCGCTGACGTTGTTTTCGCAGCCGTTGATCTGGCGGCACATGCTGTGCATGTGCATGCCGTTGTCGTAGACAAAGTCGACCGAGAAGTTGTCGAACTGGTCGCCGGTGACGCGGCGCTGGCGGGAGCCGAAGCCCACGGCGCTGGTGGGATAGAGCCCGGTGAACCAGTTGATGACGTCGAGGTTATGGACATGTTGTTCGACGATATGGTCGCCTGAGAGCCAGGTCCAGTTGACCCAGTCGCGGATCATGCATTCCATTTCGCTCCAGTCGGCCTGGGGGTTGCGGTGCCACAGCTTGTTCTGGTTCCAGTAGGCGTTGGCTGAGATGATATCGCCGATGGCGCCGGTGGCGACCTGTTTGTAGACCTCCACATAGTCGCGCTGGTGGTGGCGCTGGGTGCCGCAGACGACTTTCAGTCCCTGGCTGTCGGCCATCTTGGCCGAGGCCAGCACACTGCGCACGCCTGCCGGGTCAACGGCTACCGGTTTTTCCATGAAGACATGTTTGCTGGCCTTGACGGCGGCTTCGAAATGAGCGGCCCTGAAAACCGGAGGCGTACAGAGGAGGACCACGTCGACCCCTGAATCGATTACTTTCTGGAAGGCGTCAAAACCCACGAAGCAGTTTTCTTCGGCCACCTCCACGTTGTAGTCGGCTTTAATTTTGGCTTTGCAGCCATCGATGCGGTCCTGGAAGACGTCGCCCAGGGCGGTAATGGTCACGTTGGGGCCGGCACCCAGCCAGTTGAGGGCAGCTCCGGTTCCACGGCCTCCGCAGCCTACGACTCCTGCCTTAAGAGGTTGCCCGTCGGGTGCCTTGTCCAGCAGCGGCGGAATGAAAAGCTCGTCGAGCTTCTTAAAGGGCTGCCCTGTGATCAGCGATCCTGACTTCTGGCCACCTCCCGCAGAACAGGAGACCAGGGGATTAAAACCTACCACACCAGCAGCACCTACAGCGGCTGCTCCGGTGATGAATTTCCTTCTCGAAAAATTATTATTGCTCATAATGAAGTATTTAAAAAAAGATGTATTTATTTTTATTTCTTACCGGTTTTTTCGTCGAAGTCGCAGACCACCCTGAAAGAGACGTGGTTACAGTCGGAGAGCCACCATTTGCTTTTGGGCATCTGGGGGTCTGTTTTCAGCCAGGCTTCAGTCTGGGTGTGATCGCGGGCGGCACTACGTACCCAGGTGGGATCGCTTTTGAAGGTTCCCCCCCTGATGACGTGTTCCTGTCCGGTAGCCGGTCCGCGCGGGTTGGTAGCCCCATCGGTCAGGAGGCTGTAGGCATCGGGGGCATACCAGTCGGCACAGTACTCAGCGGCATTCCCCAGCATGTTCTTCAACCCGAAGGGATTGGCCTCCACCTTGTCAGGGGTTTGGGTACGGCTCATGCTGTTGGCTTCGTAGATGATATATTGGCTGATTAAGTCGTTTTCCTTTCCGAAGAGGCGGCCGAAGAACCCCTTTTTCATGAAGTCGCGGGGTTCCCCTTCGAAGAAGTAAGGGGTTTGGGTGCCACCACGGGCTGCGAACTCCCATTCAGCCTCGGTGGGGAGGCGGTAGTTCTTACCGGTGACCTGAGAGAGCCACTGGCAGTAGGTTTCGGCGGCGTAGTAACTCATGGTGATGGCCGGGCGGCTGCCCATGCCCCAGTTCTGATCGGGTTGACCATAGGGGGGGGTAGGGCCGGTGATGGCATCCACCCCTTCCAGGCTCCGGGTTTGCACCGAATCGTTCAGGGCGCGTGCTCCTTCGGTATCGGTCGATCGCCCTTCGGCGGCTGTAGCCGCATAAAAGGCCAGAAACTCATCCCACGTCACCTCTGTCTCCGCCATGAAAAAGGGAGATACGGTGACCTCCCTGGCCGGTCCTTCATCTTCCTTGCGGAAAGGTTCATTTTCGGGGCTGCCCATTCGGAAGCTTCCCCCCGGAAGGGCTATCATCTTAAACGAAACGGCCGTACCGGGAATGGTCTCGGTGTAACCCTCCAGGCTGGTGACCTGGGCCGGCTGCGTGAAGCGTTCCTGGCTGGCGGAAGCCTGACCCCCGAAACCCACGTTTTTGTCGTGTTTCCGGTTGGGATCATAGTGCCCCACATCGATATGGCAGTTCAGACAGAGCAGTTCATCTTCCTTCTGGGTGTAATAGAGATGGGCTTCCTGCCCCTCTTTGGTCAGGGTCCGCGGAAAGAGATTCTCGTGGCACTTAACGCACGATTCCTGATAGGTGAAATGCTGGGCCACCTCAACCGTCCTGCGGGCTTCCCAGTTGAACTCAGCACTGTCCTTGAAGAGAAAACCGTATATGTCCTTGGCCCCCAGTTTTATCTTTTCTGTCAGGTAACCTTCCCCCTTCGGTGGAAGATGACACTCCACACAGTCCACCTTGATCCCACTCGGCGTATCATAATGGGTGGAGCGTTTCCAGGAATTAAAAACATGAGGATGCACATGGCAGACCTCGCAGAAACCATTGGTGGAGGTAGCCTCTATTCCTTTGTGCGATAGCAGGGTAAGACCAATCCCTGCAATAAATCCGGTTAATATAAGTAGCAGAAGTTTGTTCCTGAAAAAAGAGCCCATGTTCTTCAATCCTCCGGAATTCCGGTTTTGTTAAGGTTTATAAAATTTTCCAACCTCAAAATTAGTAATTTATCACAGGCTAGGTTTTGGAAGTGTGGGTTTTAGGCTTATTTAGAATCGGTATGGATTATGTAGGTCTCCCCGGAATTATCCCTGTTTTCCGTAAATTAGAGAGGAATACAGAAGCTTACCCCATCGGGAAGTATCAGAGATGCGAGGTCTGGTCAATGACTTGCTGGAGTTGTTTTATCCTCCATTGTGTGTGGCTTGCGGCAGGCGGCTGGTCACCCAGGAGAGGTATCTTTGTCTGCACTGTATGGAGGATCTGCCGAGGACGCGGTTTCACGCGGATCCTGCCAACAAGGTGGCGCAATTGTTCTGGGGGCGGGTACCGGTGGAGCATGCCACGGCCTGGTTGTTTTTTCGCAAGGGAAGCCGGTACCAGCGGTTGGTTCATTATCTGAAATACAAGGGATTGAAGGAGATCGGTGATGAGATGGGGAGGCTCTTCGGGAGTGAGCTGAAGGGATCGCCCTTTGAGGAGGTGGAGGTGGTGGTACCGTTGCCCCTTCACCGGAAGAGGGAGCGGCAGCGGGGGTATAACCAGAGCGAATGGATCGCGCGGGGGATTGCTGATTCCCTGGGGATTCCCCTTTCCGTGGGTAACCTGGTGCGGAGCCGGATCACCTCCACGCAGACCCGCAAGAACCGCTTTGAGCGGTGGCAGAATGTGGAGGGGATCTTTACGGTTCTCCGGCCGCAAGAGTATACCGGCCGCCATGTGCTGGTGGTCGATGATGTGGTGACTACAGGAGCTACCCTGGAGGCCGCCGTGGTCGCTCTCCGTGATGCAGGTTCCTCCAGGGTAAGCCTTGCCACCCTGGCCTGTGCCGAGGTGGGATAGGAGAGTCCTCCCGGAGGGGGCTCTCCTATCCCTGATTGGGGTGGCGAATCAGGTTACCATGCATCCTTCAGAGAATGCCATGACAAGCACGTTACTCTCCTTTCCTTGCGTGAGGTGGGGCCTCAGGCTGAATATCGCCACCCTAACCTGCACCGGTATGGGAAACAGGCAAGCCAGCCCTCTTCAGGCATGCCCATCAGACGGGCGTCCTATCCCACCTATTCTTCAGGTGATGGTATGCTATTGGCAGCCACCACACTGATGGTGATGCCTTCCACCTCCAGGGTTTCACCGGCGCGTATCTTGGCCCGCCGGCGGTATTCGGTTGCTCCGTTGCGTTGGACCATCCCTTCATCGACCATCATCTTGGCATGGCCCCCGCTCTCACTCAGTCTGAGATATTTCAGCAGGCTGATCAGCTCGATGTATTCGCCGGTCAGCTTAAATTCCATCTTTCGTTTTATCATTGGCGCTCAGTAGTTTCAGTTCTTCCTGTAATTTGCGTGTGAGCCCTGCCACCACGATGTGGTAGGAATCATCGATCCAGCTTTTCAGCAGGGGGGAGGGTATAGCAGAAGTATCATTGACGTTGTTCCAGTGGATATGGCTCAGATGGGAGGCCGGGGAGACACAGGTCCACTCTTCCCTCATCTCCACGATTTTGGCGGGACTGTTTTTCAGGGCGATACCGGTTTTCCCTTCCAGGTCAGCGATGCAGAAGATCTTGCCCATCACCTTGAATACCAGGGAAGTCTCATCAAAGGGAAACCCTTCACTTACCCCAGGCCGCGCCAGGCAATAATCACGGATCTCTTCAATGTTCATAACAAGGTTGAATTAAAGGCATTATCGTAGTGTTCCAGGTCATAGGCATTGTTTTCGAGCAGGGTCACCAGGATGAGGTCAAAGCGGGTGTCGCCGTTCCATCCGTGGTAAAGGACCCAGGCTTCGGCGGCAGTGATGATATTTTTCATTTTCTGAGGGGAGATGGCGTCGGTAGGGTGGGCAAATCCTTCCCCTTCACGGGAGCGGACTTCTACGATGACTACCTCCTCTCCGTCGCGGGCCACGATGTCCAGTTCCAGGTGGCTGATCCGCCAGTTGGTATCCAGGATTTCATACCCCTTCGTCTCGAGGTAGGCCCTGGCGATATGTTCGGCGGAATCGCCCGTCGCCCGGGTCGAAGGCCTGTTCTTCCCTTTCAACATGGTTGAGGTTTAGAATTTTTCAATGATCTGAAAGATCATGCTCTCTTTCCAGGACCAGCGATGAAAGGCCGGTTTCTGTCATCAGGGTATAGGTGCCGCCACAGACCAGGGCCTGGTTGGGATGTTCATGACCCGCAGGAAAACCGAAGGCCACGGGATAACCGTAATCCCTGACTGCATCGAGGATGATCTCCTCCACGTTTTTTCCGAAGGGATCCTCGTTGTCTTTCATATCGGTAAAGTAGCCCACAACCAGTCCGGCCAGTCCCTCCAGTTTACCGGCGAGCCGCAGGCTGACCATCATGCGGTCGAGGTGGTAGAGGTATTCCCCGATATCCTCGATATAGAGGATTTTGCCCAGGGTGTCGGGTTCGCAGGGGGTTCCCATCAGGGCGTAGAGGAGGGAGAGGTTACCCCCGGTGAGGGGGGCCGTGCTCTTCCCCGGCCGGTTCAGGGGGTTGCCTGCCCAGGTGGAGGCGCTTTCCTCACCGCGGAGGAGGGCCATCAGGCTCTGGAAGCTCTCATTGGGTTGGCCGTCCTCGCCGAGGCTATGGCGACCCATGGCGCCATGGAGGGAACGGTAGCCCATATGGTTCAGGGTGCTGTGGAGCAGGGTGATATCGCTATACCCAACCACCCATTTGGGATGCTTGCGGAAGCCCCTGAAATCGAGATGTTCGAGCAGCCGGATCGTCCCATAGCCCCCCCGCGAGCAGAGAATAACATCGGCGGAAGGATCGTCGAGGGCCTCCTGCAGGTCTTCCAGGCGTTCCTGGTCGGTGCCGGCAAACTGAAATGAACTTCCTGTCAGATGTTTGCCCCATTCCACCTGGTATCCTTCGCCCTTCAGCCAGGTGGTCAGGGCCGTCAGGGGGGCAGCTTCGCATTTTCCCGCAGGCGATACCAGACGGAACAGCGATCCCCGCCTCACCGGCGGCGGCGCAATGAACTTCCTCTCCTGCTGCTTATTCTTCTTCATTGAAAACAAAATATAAAGCTAATGAAACGGTCCAAAAATCACAATAAAACGGAATGATTTTTGAACGAGGGGAAGATAAGGAAAACCGGCATCAATACCATCCTAACCGTGAAAACAGCCGCAAACATATCCTCCATTCTGTTACTGCTGGTGCTTTTCCTGGACGGGACACCAGCACAGGCAGGTCTCTTCAGCTCCCGGCCCGATTCGATCACCCTGTTCTATGACCGCGGGGAGTTGCTTCTTCCCGGGGAGTCTTTCCGCATCGGAGTAATCTCTTATCTGAAAAACGGGAAAACCAAAAAAAGCATGGGTTTGGCAGGGGGGAGCCATCTTTGGTGGAACTACCGCGTGGAGGTGAAAGGGGGCGATTTCAACGGCGGAAAGGTGACGGTCCATGAGCAACTGGTGCCTTCCAAAGGTAAGTATATCAGCATCAGGGTCTACCCCAGGAAACAGCCTGAACTGGCCCGGGAGTTGCTGCTCCCGCTGAATTATGAGACCGGGATCGTCTACCGGCCGGTCGAGCAGTTTGACAAGGCTCCCGGAAGTCAGATCAGGGGTGAGCTGGTGGCCCGTTTTGACAATGGTATGGAAAGGGTGTACGATGACCTGCGGAACAGCCGTGCCGCCGGGTACTACCGTTTCTGGGCCGACGGGGGAAGCTGGCAGCGGGGCAGGTTTGTCATCGAGCCCGATTTCACCCGCATCAGGGAACACCGCAGTGATCTTTACGTGGAGGCACTGCGTAACCAGGGGCTCACCGACACCTTCTCGATACTGCTCGACTACCGTCATGATTATGCGATGTGGTTCCGGGGGAGGGACGGTATGCAGGGTTTCTCCGGTAACAATGGTTTCAGGGGTTCCGCAGGAGAAGCAGGGGGTCACGGGGCGCCCGGACAGGATGGCGAGTGGGGCTATGACGGTCCTGATGTGCATGTGTGGGCCGATCTTTACTTTGATTCCCTCCTTCAGTACAACCTCCTTTATATCTATGCTGAGAATCTCTTTACGGGGGAGGAGTACCGTTATTTGGTGAACCCCGATGGCGGCCACCTGGAGGTGGTATCCCGCGGGGGCGATGGGGGCGATGGGGGCGATGGGGGCGATGGCGGTCAGGGAGGTCAGGGCCGTGATGGCGAGAAGTGGAAGGAAAACATCAGGGTGAAGAAGATTGAAAAGCAGCCCTTCAAGGAGAAGAGCACCCGCCGGGAGGTGCGTAAGGTGACCAACCGGGAGGGAAAAGAGGAGGAGGTGGAAGTAGATGTGGAGGTCGAAGAGATCGTTTACCGCGATGTGGAGGTCTGGGTGGAGGAAGAGGTAGAGAAGCAGGGGCCTGGTGAGGACGGGGGCCCCGGAGGTTGGGGAGGCCCGGGCGGACTGGGAGGGTTTGGTGGTTATGGGGGCCATATCAGTCTATTCTTTACGGAAGATGCCTGGCCATACCGGCATCTCATTGAGGCGCGGGTTCCCGGCGGCTCGGGGGGCAGGCATGGCCGTGGCGGGTTGGGCGGCCCCGGAGGGCCGGGTGGCTACGGAAATCCCTCCGGAAATGCAGGCTCCCCGGGGATGCATGGCCCTGAAGCCACCGGCTGGGCCGACGACGGCCCCAGCGGCCGGGTTATCTACGGCTCTACCGACGAATTCTTCTTCTACCAACCGGCGGAAAAATGAATTCAGGTGAGCGCCATCCCTCTCGCCTGAGTGGAGACCGGCATGCGAAAAGATAGTAAGGAAGGCTGTAACGGAATCGGTTTCCTCATCGGTCTAACCGCGAGGATTTTCAATTATCTTTGTCCCCCGCAAATAAAATGACCATCCATGACTGATTTCAAGCGCACGCTGATCACCTCGGCCCTGCCTTATGCCAACGGGCCCGTCCATATCGGGCACCTGGCCGGAGTTTATGTTCCCGCTGACATTTTTGCCCGTTATCTCCGCCTCCGGGGCGAAGAGGTGCTTTTCATCGGCGGTTCCGACGAACACGGGGTACCCATCACCCTGAAAGCCAAAAACGAAGGCATCACCCCCCAGGATGTCGTCGATAAGTATCATACCATGATCAAAGATTCGTTTCAGCGGCTGGGCATCTCCTTTGATGTCTATTCGCGGACGAGCGCTCCCATCCATTACGAGACCGCTTCGCAGTTTTTCCGGAAGCTCTATGATGAGGGGAAATTCGTGGAGAAGACTTCGGAACAGTATTTTGACGAGGAGTCGGGGCAGTTTCTGGCCGACCGCTACATCGTGGGCACCTGTCCGAAGTGTGGCTTCGAGAAGGCTTATGGTGACCAGTGTGAGAGCTGCGGCACCTCGCTGAGTCCCACCGAGCTGATCACCCCCCGTTCGATGCTCAGCGGCAATACCCCCGTGCTGAAGGAGACCAAACACTGGTACCTGCCCCTCGACCAGTATGAACCCTGGCTGAAGGAGTGGATCCTCGAAGGCCACAAGGAGTGGAAGTCAAATGTCTACGGTCAGTGCAAGTCGTGGATTGACAGTGGTTTGCAGCCCCGGGCTGTCACCCGTGACCTCGACTGGGGCGTTCCCGTTCCGCTGGAGGAGGCCTCAGGAAAAGTGCTTTATGTTTGGTTTGATGCCCCCATCGGCTATATCTCGGCCACACGTGAACGCACCCCCGAATGGGAGAAATGGTGGAAAGCGCCCGACACCCGGATGCTTCACTTCATCGGCAAAGACAATATCGTGTTTCATTGCATCATCTTCCCGGCCATGCTGAAAGCCGAAGGGAGCTATATCCTTCCCGACAATGTGCCGGCCAATGAGTTTCTCAACCTGGAGGGCGACAAGATCTCTACCTCCCGGAACTGGGCGGTATGGCTCCATGAATATCTGGAGGAGTTTCCGGGCAAGGAGGATGTGCTGAAATACGTCCTGACGGCCAATGCGCCCGAGACTAAAGACAACGACTTCACGTGGAAGGATTTTCAGACCCGTAACAACAGCGAGCTGGTGGCCATCCTGGGTAATTTCGTCAACCGGGCGCTGGTGCTCACTGAGAAGAATTTCCACGCCATCGTGCCTGCTCCGGGCGAGATGAGTCCCAATGATCAACAGGCCCTTGAGGCTTTGTCCACCCTGAAGGGGGAGATCGAGAAGAGCCTTGACAGCTTCCGTTTCCGGGAGGCACTGAAGAATGCGATGGATATGGCCCGCCTGGGCAACAAATATCTGGCCGATGAGGAACCCTGGAAGGTCATCAAGACCGATCCGGAAAGGGTGAAGACCATCCTGTACGTGGCGTTGCAGGTGACGGCCAACCTGACAATAGCCATGCAGCCCTTCCTTCCTTTCAGCATGGAGAAATTGAGGGGTTTCCTCAACATCGACCGTTTCGGTTGGGATCATCTGGGCCACACTGCCCTGGTGCCGGCGGGCCATCGGTTGAATCCGTCGAGCCTCCTCTTCGAGAAGATCGAGGACAAGGAGATCGAACGGCAGGTAGAGAAGCTGCTGGCTACCAAAAAGGCCAACGCGGCAGCCACTGCAAGCGTCACCCCGGCGAAGGAATCCATCAATATCGACCAGTTCGGAATGATGGATATCCGTACGGGTACGGTACTGGAAGCGGAGAAGGTGGCCAAGACCCAGAAGCTCCTGAAGCTGAAAATCGATACGGGGATCGATGTGCGGACGGTGGTCTCGGGGATCGCCGAGCACTACACCCCCGAGGAGATGGTCGGCAAACAGGTGTGCATTCTGGTCAACCTGGAACCGCGGCCGCTGAAAGGCATCGAGTCGAAGGGGATGATCCTCTGCGCTCAGGATCCCACAGGTAAGCTGGTGCTGGTCTCCCCGGAAACGGTGGTCAAAAACGGCGCGGAAGTCAAATAAGTCAGGGACGCGCCACGGAAAAGCCTTCGGCAGGTTGATTTTGAGTATAAGGTAAAAGGCTTGCGGCCTCACAAGCGGACTTCGTCAACGATCCGGCTGGCAGAGTCTGGGTAAGGGTTCAAAAATAAAAAGCGCCGGTGGATGCCGGCGCCCTTCGTAGGGGGTCATGCCGTTGTTACGGGTTGGCCGCTTACCCCATATACCTTCACCGCTCTCTTCACCGGGAGCGGTTTTTTTATGGGATTGGAAATTACTCCTTTATTCCTTTGACAAATTCTCTGACGATTTGCTTCAGGGGGAAGGGTTGGCCCAGGGCCTTCACGAAGGCACTGCCGATGATGGCCCCGGGAGCGTATCTGCAGGCCTTCTCAAAAGTGGATTTGTCGGAGATGCCGAAGCCGATGAGCCGCGGGTTTTGCAACGCCATATGATCGATGCGGCTAAAATAATCCACACTGAAATCTTTCGCTTTCTTACCGGCTCCTGTGGTGGCTGCCGAGGAAACCATGTAAAGGAATCCGCTGCCCAGGGTGTCGATTTCCCTCAATCTGGTTTCACTGGTCTGGGGCGTGATCAGAAAGATGTTGTGGAGGTTATTCTCCTCGAAAAAGGGGCGGAAATGGTCCTGGTACTCCGCAGGGGGCAGGTCGGGAAGGATCACCCCGTCGATACCGGTTTCGCGGCACTGGCGGCAGAAGCGCTCCACGCCGTATTGCAGCACCGGGTTGATATAACCCATCAGGAGAAGAGGAATAGAAACCCGCTCCCTGATCTTCTCCAGCTGACGGAAGAGCACCTCGAGTGACATGCCGTTTTTAAGGGCGGTGTCGCTGCTTTTCTGGATCACGGGACCGTCGGCCGTCGGATCGGAGAAGGGGATTCCGATCTCCACCATGTCGGCACCATTTTGCTCCAGGAGTTCGATGACGGGGACCGTGTCCTCGAGGCGTGGGTAACCCGCGGTGAAATAGACCGAGAGGATCTGGTGTGATTTGCGGGAGAATAATTCGTTGATCCTGTTATGCATTTCGTTAACTGTTATGG
>ERZ1645192.148-NODE-148-length-50821-cov-9.621558_pt1 | contig 50821 bp, 47 predicted proteins | sample MGYA00575354_ERZ1645192 | MGnify/ENA primary metagenome ERZ1645192 (study PRJEB40844, sample SAMN11349763) | freshwater sediment metagenome | isolation source: river sediment | host: Sediment | place: India: Faizupur Khadar , New Delhi | collected 2017-02-21 ... | reverse complement strand
AGCATCGTCATGCGCCGGCCCCAGACGCAGCCGGTGTCGAGCGCCAGCCGGTCGTTGCGGCCGGTGTGGCCGTCGAGGGCGGCCCAGTGGCCGAACAGCAGTGTGTAGGGCGGCTCATCATGTCGCATCGGCAGCGTGAACCAGGGGGCGAAACCGCGCGGGGCGGCGGCGCTGCTCTCCTTGACGGTCAGTTCGAGGCGGCCATCGGCGGCGCAGAAGCGCATGCGGGTGAAGTAGTTGGTGATGGCGCGAAAGCGGGCGATGCCGGTCAGTTGCGGGCTCCAGCGGTCGGGTTTGTTGCCATACATGCCGCGCAGATAGCGCGGATGGTTTTTGCCGCGCAGCAGTTCTGCTGCCTCCTGGGCATGTGATCTGGCTTCGGTGAGGCTCCAGATCGGCGGGATGCCGGCATGGGTCATCACCATTTGCTCAGGACCGGATTCGGTCTCGATCAGCGCCTCGTGCAGGAAAGGACGCTGGCGCAGCCAGTCGAGCAGGGGCGCACGGTCCTTGGCTTCGAGCAGTTGCTTCAGGGTCGGGTTGCTCTGCTGGGGCGGGTTATCGAGCGCCACCGCGAGCAGGTGCAGGTCATGGTTGCCCAGCACGGCCACCACGCAGCGGTCGAGCGACTGGAGCAGGCGCAGGGTGGCCAGCGAGTCGGGACCGCGGTTGACCATGTCGCCCACCACCCAGAGTTGATCGGCCGCCGGGTCGAAGTGGCAGGCGTCGAGCAGGCGGTTGAGTGGGTCGTAGCAACCCTGGATGTCGCCGACGGCGTAGGTGGCCACTGTTCAGTTCACCGTCGAGGCGCTGGATCAGTGCAGCGCGTGTGGCCGCGCCAGCGTGAACGGGGCGATGAGGGCATCGAACCGGGTACCGTCGTCGCTCACCATCTGGTAGCTGCCCTGCATGGTGCCGACTTCGGTGCCGAGAATGGTGCCACTGCTGTAGCGGTAGCTCTTGCCCGGTGACAGATGGGGCTGTTCACCGACCACCCCTTCGCCTTTCACCTCCTGCACTTGGGCTTCGCCGTCGGTGATGATCCAGTGGCGGCTGATCAGTTGTGCGCCGATGCTGCCCTCATTGGTGAGGGTGATGGTGTAGGCGAAGACGAAGCGGTTGCGCTCGGGTTCGGACTGCTCGGGCAGATAACGGGTCTGCACTGCGGTGCGGATGTGGTAGCGGTCATCGATCGGCTCGGGGATGGTATCGGTCGATCTCATTTGGGCATCACTGGTCACGCGCGCTGTCGTCCTGAGGGGTCAGAAAGTCACTGATGGCCACGAAGTCGAGCAGATCGAGCTGATCGGGTCGCAGCGCGGGGTCGATGCCGATCTGTTGCAGACGGTTGCCATCGATCAGCGATTCTAGCGCATTCCTGATCTTCTTGCGGCGCTGGGTGAAGGCCACGCGCACCACCTCGGCGAGTCGTCGCTCATCGCGGGCCTGTACCGGCCGCTGCCGCAGCGGAGTGATGCGCACCACGCGTGAATCGACCCGCGGGGGTGGCGAAAAGGCTTCGGGCGGCACGTCGAACAGTGGTTCGATCAGGCAGTGGTACTGCACCATCACGCTCAAGCGGCCATAGTCGGCACTGGCTGGCGCGGCGGCGAGCCGGTCGACCACCTCTTTCTGCAGCAGAAAGTGCATGTCCTGAATCGATGCGGCCTGTTCGATCAGGTGAAAGAGCAGCGGCGTGGAGATGTTGTAGGGCAGGTTGCCGATGATGCGCAGTGGTCGATCGATGACCAGTCTGGTGAAGTCGAACCGCAGGGCATCGGCCTGATGGAGCCGCAGCTGAGGCAGGGCGGCGAACTTCCGCTGCAACATCAGCACCAGGTCGCGGTCGATCTCGATCAGATCAAGCCGGCGGGCGGCGGGGGCGAACAGCTCGGTGAGGGCGCCGGTGCCGGGCCCGATCTCCACCAGGTGGTCGGCCGGGGTGGGCGCAACGCTGCTGTGGATTTGCGCCAGCGTCGCGCGGTCATGCAGAAAATGCTGACCAAAGCGCTTGCGGGGCCGGTGTCCGTTGCTCACGGTCGTGCGGTGCCGGTCAGTTGTCTGGCACAGTCGATGGCGGCCAGCAGGCTGTCGACCCGGGCCCGGCCGGTGCCAGCCAGGTCGAGTGCCGTGCCATGGTCGACCGAGGTGCGGATGAAGGGCAGGCCCAAGGTGATGTTGACCGCTTCGCCAAACCCCAGCGCCTTCAGCACCGGCAATCCCTGGTCGTGGTACATCGCCACCACCGCGTCGGCACGGGCGAGGTAGGGCGGAGTGAAGAGGGTGTCGGCCGGCAGTGGGCCTTCGAGACGCATTCCCTCGCCACGCAGTCGTTCGAGCACCGGGGTGATCACCTCGATCTCCTCGCGGCCCAGGTGACCCCCTTCGCCGGCATGGGGGTTGAGGCCGGCGACCAGCAGTCGGGGCTGGTTGATGCCGAACTTGCGGCGCAGCTCGGCATCAACGATCCGCAGCGTGCTGTCGAGCACGGTCGCGGTGATCGCAGCCGGCACCGCGCACAGCGGCAGGTGGGTGGTGACCAGCGCCACCCGCAGCTGTGGGCAGGCGAGCATCATCACCACCCGCTCGACGCCGGCCAGTTCGGCAAAGAATTCGGTGTGGCCACTGAAGGGGTGTCCAGCGTCATTGATCACGCTCTTCTGCACTGGTGCGGTCACCAGTGCGGCAAAGCGACCGCTCAGTGCCCCCTCGGCGGCGTCGCGCAGGCTCTGGAGCACATAGTCGCTGTTGAGCGGGTCGAGCTGACCGGGACGCGCCGGGCGCTTCAGTGGCAGCGGTGTCACCCACAGCTCTCCCGCCGTGTGCTGGCCGGCATCGAGGCCTGTCTGCCACGGCTTGAGCTGCAGCGGCAGCCCCAGCAGCCGGGCGCGGCTCGACAGCAGTTCCGGGTCGGCAATCGCCACCAGCGGCGGCAGTGTCGGGCGCTGCGCCACCATGACGGCGAGGTCGGGGCCGATGCCGGCCGGCTCGCCGCAGGTCAGCGCAATCGGCGCTGCGGGCTGGGGATTACTGGAGAAATTCGACATAGGCTTCATCACGAATCTTGCGCAGCCAGTTGCCCAGCTCTTCGTCGAATTTGCGTCTGAACAGCAGTTCGCGCGCCTGGTTGAGCTGATATTCATGCGAGATGTCGGTCGAGCGACGTCCCTCCACGCGGGCGACATGCCAGCCGAAGCGGGTGCGGAAGGGTTTGCTGACCACGCCATCGGGCAGTTCGGCGATGGCGGCCTGGAATTCGGGTGCGAACCGTTCGGGGTCGCTCCAGCCGAGGTCGCCGCCGGCGTGGCTCGAGCCGGGGTCATCGGAGTAGGTGCGTGCCAGTTCATCAAAGGCCTCGCCCCGTTGCAGCCGCTGTACGATCTCGTTGGCGAGCTGCTGGCTCTGCTGCGGGTCGCGAATCTCGTTGGGGGCGATCAGAATGTGACGGACATGCAGCTGCAACGCCTGCTTCAGCGGTTCCCCGCGCTTGTCGAGCAGCTTGATGAAGTGAAAACCGCTGGGGCTTCGGATCGGGCCCCGGACCTCGCCCAACTGCATGCTGGAGACCAGGCCGCTGAACAGCGAGGGCAGTTCGGCTTCGCGCCTCCAGCCCAGATCGCCGCCTTCGAGCGCGGTCGAGGCGTTCGACTGGGTCAGCGCCAACTGGTCGAAACTGCTGCCCTGCTTGAGCTGTGCGGCGACCTCGTCAGCTTGATGCCTGGCTGCTTCGACGGTTTCGGGCAGGGCGTTTTCGGGCAGCGCAATCAGAATGTGCGCCAGATGGAACTCGGTCGGGCGCTGTGCCTTGCCCTCTTGCGAGTTGAGGAACTCCGTCACCTCGCGGTCGCTGATCTGAATGCCGCTGCCGATGATGCCCTGCCGCAGCCGCGAGATGCGCATCTCGCGGCGAATGCGTTCTCGAAATACCGGAAAAGGGGTGCCCTCGGCCTCCAGGGTCTTCTGCAGGGTGTCGAGGTCCATGCCATTCTGTTTGGCGATGGTGTCGATGGTCTGATTCAGGCTGTTGTCATCGATCCGGATCGAGGCGCGGTCGGCCATCTGCAGTTGCAGGCTTTCGAGAATCAACTGTTCGAGCACCGGCTTGTAGAGCTGTTCGCGGGGCGGTGGCGTACTGCCCTTGGCGCGCAGATTGGCCGCCACCTGATCGATCCGGCGGTTGATCTGGCTGGCCAGAATGACATCGTTCTCGACGATGGCGACGGTGGTATCGAGCCACTGCTGCTGTGCTGCCTGCAGCGCAGGCGACACCAGGGAGGCCAGCGACAGGGTCAGGGGGAGGAGCCATCGGCCGGTCGCGCTGGCCAGACGGAGGGGGGAGAGAAGGAGGCGGGTAAAATGGTGGTCAAGCATGGATCGATGGTGTCCGCGACAGAAAGGTGAAAGTCAGAGGTTCAGAATCGCTCATCACGGCCGGGGTAGCCCTGGATGCTGCTGCCGAGCAGTTCGTCGAGGCGGTTGCCGAGACCGAACAGACCCTTGAGGATCAGTTGCAGTTCGATGGTCGACTCCATGCGGGTGTCGCCGAGGGCAATCACCTCGCGGCGCCAGCGACGATTGACCAGACGCAATTTCCAGCAGCAGGCCTCATATTCGGCGCCGAGGATCTCCTCGAGCGAACTGCCTGAGGCAATGTCGGCGCGCCAGCGGCCAAGCAGGCGAACCCGGTCGCCGACCGGGTAGAGGAAGGAGAGGTCACTCTGCTTGATCACATTGCCCGCGGCGTCATGGCTCAATCGGTAGCCGAGGTTGCCCAGGCGCTGCCGGTCGGCGGCATAGTGCAGGTGAACCAGCGCCTCGTCGATCCGGTCGAGGCCATTGTCGGCGGTGAGGCTGGTGAGCAGACTGGATTGGTCGTTCAGCTGCACTGCCAGTTCGCCGAGGTAGGCCGACTGACCATCGGTCTCACTGCTGCCGGGTGGACCCTGCAGGGTCACTTCGCGGTCCTTCAGGTAGAAGATCTGTCCCAGACTGAGCCGCCATGCCTCCTGGCCGTCGTTTTCGAGCATGCGAGTGCTGACGGCCAGGTTGGCCTGGCGCCCATCGCTGATGCGGTCGCCGCCGACGAAGCGGTTGTCGCTGAACAGGGTGGTATAGGTGAGCGGCCGTTCGCTGGTGTCGAACAGCGGAAAGTCGCGCTGCGCAGTGCTGGTGCTGGTCGAGAGCAGATAGAGGCGTGGCTCCAGCGTCTGGGTGGCTGTCATGCCACGCCACTGGGTGGGACGCTCGAACACCAGGCCGCTGTCGAGTGCCATGCTCAGCGCATTCAGTTCGGGCTGGTCGCTGCCATTGGCCAGCGGGTCGGTCAGTTGATACTGGCGATGGCGCAGCTTCACGCTTGGGATCACAAAAGAGAAGCTGTCGCGCCAAGGACGTTGCAGTGCCAGATCGAGCGCGAGTCGCCCACCGGTCAGGGCATCCAGACCGGTGAGTCCACCGGTGTCGCGGTCGAAGTAAGAGAAGTTGCTGTAGAGCGAGCCGAGCAGAAACTGCCCAAGCAACGGCTGATAGTCGAGCGTCAGGCTCGGCAGGGTCCGATAGGGAGAGATCTGTGCCGCATCCAGACTCTGAAAGCTCTGCAACAGCCCGCTCAGACGCAGGTCATCGAAGCGGTACTGCGCTTCGGCAGCCTGCCGCAGGTTGGTCAGCGAGTGGCTGTCGAGCCCTTTTCCGCCCAGGTCGACAAAGTAGTCACGGTCGCTGGCCCGGTTCAGGTCGAGCGAGAGATCCCAGCCGGAAGGGGTGAAGGTGCGGTGGTCGATGCCATAGAGCCAGCGCTGTGAGCGGTCCGGGTTCGATGTCGCTCCAAGCAGGTCGTCCGGCAGCAGGTTGAGCCGGGTGTCGCCACGGCTCTGTTCGGTGAGGTAGCGAAACTCGTTACCGAGCAGCGTGCCACGCTTGCTCATCAACCTGGGCGTCAGGGTGTAGTCGTAGTTGGGGGCCAGGTTGAAGTAGTAAGGGAAGGTCGCTTCCAGGCCGTTGGTAAGGTCGTTGCCAAGGCTGGGAATCAGAAAACCGCTGTGGCGACGGTCATCGATCGGGAAGTAAAAATAGGGGACGTGCAGCGTCGGAATGCCGGCCAGATCGATGCGAGCGTTGCGGGTGCTGCCGAACCCGCTCTTGGGGTCGAGCCGGATGTAATCGCTGCGCAGCCACCAACTGTCGTCGCCAGGTGGGCAACCGGTCAGGGCAGCCTGTTTCAGCGTGATGATGCCGCTGTCACGGTTGACGGAGATCTGTCTGGCATTGCCATGCAGTTCGCGCTCGTGCAGCACGAACTGACCGTCACTCACTTTGGCGGTGTTGCTGGGGCGGTCGTAGTCGGCCTTGGCGCCGCGCAGCAGCAGCCCCTTGCCGCGCAGTTCGACCTCCTCCTGCAGCGACCATTTGCCCTGCGGTAAATCAATGTTGCCGCGCTTGGCGGTCATGCGCCAGGGCGAATCCTCCAGCACCACATCGCCATCGAGGCTGAAGGTTTCGGCCAGCAGCGACTCGACATAACTGGCTTGGATGTTGACTGAATCGGCGGCCGCGCCCTCCGGGTTGGCCGGTGCGGTCAGTTCGACGTTGGCCATCGGGTCGATGTAAAGGCCGGGGCAGGTCACAGGTATCCTGGCCTGCATCTCGGCCGGCAGCGCCTCGCGCGGATGCCAGTCGAGCGCTGCCGCGCTCTGGTGAGTCGATTCGGCCTGACCGGGGGCAGTGTGCAGCAGGACAAGAAACAGGAAGAGGCTCCGTGGCAACGGATGTTTCATCCATGACCCCGCTTCAGACGACCGAGGCGGGCAGATGGCGCGCCGACTCCTGCATGCTCTGGTGGCAGCAGGGTGAAGGGCAGATAATGGAGCACTTTGAACATCGGACCGGGCATGGACCTTTCTATCACCACGACAAGAGATGCGCGCGCCCTGCAACTGCGAAACTGGGCCGCGGCCATTCTAGCAGAGAACCCCGGTTTGAGCGCCGATCCGGCCGATGGCTGGCGCTTCGCGAAGCTGGCCGGGGATGCCAGTTTCCGCCGCTATTTTCGACTTCAGCGGGAACGGCAGAGCTGGGTGCTGATGGATGCTCCCCCCGCCAAGGAGGATGTGCGTCCCTTCATCGCCGTGGCGGGTGGTTTGGCACAGCTCGGCATCCGGGTGCCACGGGTGCTGGCGGCCGACCTCGATCAGGGTTTTTTATTGCTGGATGATCTGGGTGATCGACTCTATCTGGGTGAGTTGACCGCTGCCGATCCGCAGCGGGTCGATCAGCTCTATCAGGCCGCTTTTCAACCGCTGCTGCGGCTGCAATCGGTGTCCGAGTTGCCTGGCTGCAAGCTGCCGCCCTATGATCGAACGCTGCTGCACAGCGAACTGCGGCTGTTCGATCAGTGGTTCATCGCCGAGTTGCTGGGGGTCGAGCTGACGCAGTCGGAGCAACGGATGCTGCATCAGCTTTATGACGAATTGATCGAATTGGCGCTTGCGCAGCCGCAGTGTCCGGTACACCGCGACTACCATTCGCGCAACCTGCTGCTGTGCGCTGATGGCATGGTCGGCGTGATCGACTTTCAGGATGCGGTGATCGGGCCGATCACCTACGATCTGGTGTCGCTGCTGAAGGATTGCTATCTGTTCTGGCCACCTCAGCAGGTCAGTCGCTGGGTGACTCAATACCATCGGCTGGCTCAGAACGCGGCCCTGCTGTCGGAAGTTTCGCCGGAGCAGTTTCTGCACTGGTTCGACTGGATCGGCGTGCAGCGCCACCTGAAGGTGCTGGGCATCTTCAGCCGGCTGTTTCTGCGCGACGGCAAAGAGGGCTACCTGGCCGATCTGCCGCGCGTGGCGCGACATCTGTTGGCAGGCTGTGCCCCCCATGGCCCGTTGCAGCCCTTTGCACAGTGGTTTCGCGAGCGCCTGCTGCCGCGGATGGCCACCCATCCCCGACTCGATGCCGTTGCGGTTCAGGCAGTGGTTGACGAGAAAATAGAATGATCTGATTTTTCATAAAGATAAAAATATTTATTCATGGAGGATATTGCATGTCTGAGTACTACAGCCTGGCGGTCGATGGCCACGTGATCACGGTGACCCTGCAACAGCCGGAGATCTCCAACTCGCTCGACAGTGCGGCTTGCCTGGCCTTGCATGAGCTGTTCGATGAGTTCGAGCGCAACCCGCAATGGTGGGTCGCGGTCATCACCGGTGCCGGAGAGCGTGCCTTCTGTGCCGGCATGAATCTGAAGAATGTCGCCAAGGGCGAACCGCTGCGGCTGCCGCCGTCCGGATTTGCCGGACTCACCCACCGCTTCGACAACAGCAAGCCGGTGATCGCCGCGGTCAATGGCGCGGCCTATGGCGGCGGTCTGGAGATGGCGCTGGCCTGCGACATTGTCATCGCTGCCGAACATGCGATCTTTGCGCTTTCGGAACCGCGGGTCGGCGTGGCCGCCCTGGCGGGTGGCGTGCATCGTCTGGCGCGGCAGATCGGCCTCAAGCAGGCGATGGGCATGCTGCTCAATGGACGCAAGGTGAGCGCAGCCGAAGCGCATGAACTGGGTTTCGTCAACGAAGTGGTGCCGGCTGCGGAACTGATGGCCACCGCACAGCGTTGGGCCGCCGAGATTGCGGCCTGCGCCCCATTGGCGGTGCGTGCGACCAAACAGTTGGCGATGTCGGGTCTTGATCTGCCCCTGCGCGAGGCGATGGCGGCCAGCTACCCGATGGTGACGGCCATGCTCAACAGCCCCGACATGGTCGAAGGGGCGCGCGCCTTTGCCGAAAGGCGGGCACCCAACTGGCAAGGCTGAGTGCTGTTTGAATTGCTACACTGCAAAGATCAGTGATTCAGTACTCTTTTGCTGGCGGGTGCCGCGACGGCGATGAAAGCGATGATTCTGGCGGCAGGGAAGGGCACGCGGATGCGTCCACTCACGCTGCACACCCCCAAGGCGCTGCTGCCGGTGGGCGGCAAGCCGCTGATTCTCCACCATATCGAGGCGTTGAGGCGTTCTGGAGTCCGTGACATCGTGATCAACTGCGCCCATCTTGGGCAGCAGATCATCGATGCGCTGGGAGACGGTCAACGCCACGGCGTGCGGCTGCACTATTCGCAGGAGCCCGACGAACCGCTCGAAACCGGCGGTGGCATCCTGCAGGCGCTGCCGCTGCTGGACGACGCTCCCTTTCTGATCGTCAATGGCGATGTACTGACCGACTTCGACTTCGCCCGACTCAGGCTGCCACCGGGAAAACTGGCCCATCTGCTGCTGGTCGAAAATCCTGACCACCATCGCGAAGGTGACTTCTATCTGTCGCCCAGCGCAGCGGTGCGGAGCCAGGCGATGCCCGGCGCGCGCCGGCTCACCTACAGCGGCATCGCCCTGCTGTCACCGCAGCTCTTTGCGGGATGCCATCCCGGCGTTTTTCCGCTGGCACCGCTGCTGATCGCCGCCATGCAGAGCGATCGGGTCAGTGGTGAATTGCATCCTGGACGCTGGATCGATGTCGGCACGCCGGAGCGGCTGCAACGGGCAGAGCGTGAACTGGCCGGAGGGGTGGCGTGAAGCGATTTTCCATCGTCGCGTCCCAGCCGCCCTGGATCGGCAAGTTGCTTGGGGCGCTGACCGGCCTGATCTGGGCGCCCGATTCGCTCCGCTGGAGCGGGCTGGTGCTGGGTCTGCTGGCCGGCCATCTGCTCGATCAGCGCCTGGGCGGGCTTGCCCGCGCTGACACATCCGCGCAAAAGACCGTGGCCGCACTGCGGCCGCTGTTCATGCTGATGGGCCATCTGGCCAAGATCGACGGGCGGGTCAATGAGGCCGAGATTGCCGTCACCAGCCGTCTGATCGACCGCATGGTGACGCAGGGGCGTGACCGTGCCGAACTGATCGAACTGTTCAGACAGGGCAAGGGTGCCACGCCTGCCGAGATCGATCGACAACTGGACAGACTCGCCGACACGCTGTGCCACCAGCCGAAACTGGCCGAGCAGTGGCTGGGCATGTTGATCGGGTTGGCGCTGAGTGATGGAGCGCTGTGTGCGGGTGAGCGGGCGTTGATCGAGCGCATTGCCGTGCGGATCGAGATCGCTCCCGAGACACTGCGGCGCATCGAATCACGTCTGCGTCGCCAGCAGTCACGCCCGGCGGAGCCGGCCACCACCCCAGCCTCGGTGCTGATGCAGGCCTATCAGCTGCTGCAGGTGAACAGAAACGCCAGCGATGAAGAGGTCAAGCTCGCTTATCGCCGCAAACTGAGCCAGCATCACCCCGACCGTTTGCAGGCGGGTGGTGCTTCAGCGGAGCAGATACAGGCCGCTGGCCAGCAGACCCATGAGATCAGGAGTGCCTACGAACTGATTCGTGCTGCCCGGCTGTTCAGGCAATCAGAGTGAGCAGCGCCGCTTCGTAACCGAGCAGCGTGAGGTAACCGCCACAGGCGGTCCGCAGCAGCGTGCTGACCGGAATCCGGCCGAACAGAACGAAGTTCTTGTGGATGGTCAGAAAGATCACCGACAGCGCGGTGATCAGCAGCTTTGACTGCACGAAATAGTCGGGGTCGTTGACCAGCCAGAATGCCATCAGCCAGTTCAACTCCTGTGCGCCATGCTCGATCAGGCGCAGCGTCATCAAGGCATCGCCAGCTGCTGCGATGATCAGCAGCACCGCGATCAACAGATAGACCGGCTCGTACAGGTCAACGTAGCGGTTGCGTGCCAGTCGCGGCTGTGGCGCCGTGCGTCTTCGGCCGGCGATGCCCAGATGACGCAGGTTGATCCATGGTCGGTTCCGGCGCCGCTCTTCGAAAGGTGTTGTTGTCATGCTCCACCCTGTTCAATACCGAGTGCACGCTGTGTCACGCCAATCAAAGCACAGCGTTAATGATCACACAATATCCAGATCGATCCTTGTTTGTACAATTTTGCCGCAGGAGAAGGCCAGGACAAACAGACTGGGTGCCGGTAGAATGAGCCATTTTTTCGGGAACTGCCGTGGAATTTCTGCTTGCACCGTCCATTCTCTCGGCCGACCTGGCCCGTCTCGGTGACGACGTGGCCGCGATGCTTGCGGCCGGCACCGACTGGGTGCATTTCGATGTGATGGACAACCACTACGTTCCCAATCTCACCTTTGGCCCTTCGGTGGTGAAGGCGCTGCGCGGCTATGGCATCACCGCGCCGATCGATGTGCATCTGATGGTCAAGCCGGTCGATCGCATCATCGGTGACTTCATCGAGGCTGGCGCCAGCCTGATCACCTTTCACCCCGAGGCGAGCGAGCACATCGACCGGTCGCTGCAACTGATCATCGATGGCGGTTGCGCGGCAGGGCTGGTGTTCAATCCGGCCACCCCGCTGAACCATCTCGACCACCTGCTCGACAAGCTGTCGCTGGTGCTGCTGATGTCGGTCAACCCCGGGTTTGGTGGGCAGAAATTCATTCCCGGCACCCTGGCCAAGATCGAGCAGGCGCGCCGGCGGCTCGATGCCGCGCCCAATCCAGTTCGGCTCGAGATCGATGGCGGCATTGGCCTGCACAACATCCGCGCCGTGGCCGAAGCGGGTGCCGATACCTTCGTGGCCGGTTCTGCACTCTTCGGCAGCGATGACTATCGTGCGACCGTTGCGGCCATGCGCGCCGAGTTGGCGCGGGTCGAACGCAATCCGGCTTGAGAGTGCCATGCGAAACGGTCGCAACAGTTTGACCACTGCCCGTAAGGTGAATTGAGCATGATTCAGGTACGACCCGACCCAAAAATCGATGCCGATGAGCCGACGCTGCGGTTGGCGGTGCTGATCGATGCCGACAATGCCCAGGCTGCCGTCATCGAGGCGCTGCTGGCCGAGATCGCCCGTTTTGGCGAGGCGACGGTCAAGCGCATCTACGGCGACTTCACCTCGCCCACCAGTGCTTCGTGGAAAAAGGTGCTGCAGCGCTATGCGATCAAACCGGTGCAGCAGTTTGCCTACACCACCGGCAAGAACGCCACCGACAGCACGCTGATCATCGATGCGATGGATCTGCTCTATACCCGCAAGTTCGATGGCTTTTGCCTGATCACCAGCGACAGTGACTTCACCGGTCTGGCGATGCGGCTGCGTGAAGAGGGGCTCACGGTGCTGGGGTTTGGCGAGAAGAAGACGCCAGAGGCGTTCCGCAACGCCTGCCACAAGTTCATCTTCACCGAGGTGCTGCGTCCGGCGATGACAGCCAAGCCGGCAGCCGCCGCCACGCGGACGGCGCGTCGGAAAAAATCGGCTCCGGCACAGACTCTGGCCGAGACGAACGAACCGAAGCTGGAGTTTCCGACCGAATTCGTGCTGACCGCGCTCGATCAGTCGATCGACGATGCCGGCTGGGCGCAGGTGGGCACCTTTGGCAGTTATCTGACCAAGTTGCAACCCGATTTCGACGCCAGGCTCTATGGCTACCGCAAGCTTTCCGATCTGGTCCGGGCCCGAACCGATCTGTTCGTGACCGAAGAGCGGCAGGCGGCGGGTTCGAGTCAGAAGGTGCTCTATCTGCGGGCGAAGTAGTGCATGAGCCGCCATGCTCCCAATCGGCCCGGAAGACCGGTCACAGTCAGATGAACCGCAGCGTCATGCAGGCCATCATCAAAATTCCTTATCAATCGCGATGGCGTGGCATCCGCCGTTGAGTGCCTGCCGATGAGTCTGTCTGTTGCGCCCGTTGCCATGGAGTTTTCATGATCTCTTTGACCGAAACCGAGTTCAACCGCCTTGCCGCCGAAGGTTACAACCGGCTGCCGCTGACGCTGGAGACCTTTGCCGACCTCGATACACCGCTGTCGATCTATCTCAAGCTAGCCGATGCGCCCAACAGTTTTCTGCTGGAGTCGGTGGTGGGCGGCGAACGCTTTGGCCGCTACTCCTTCATCGGCCTGCCGGCCCACACCTTGCTTCGGGTGCGTGAATCGATCACCGAGGTGGTCAGCCATGGCGCGGTCATCGAGCGCCACGAGGGCAACCCGCTCGATTTTCTCGAGCAGTATCAGGCGCGCTGCAAGGTCCATGTGCCGGTCGGCTTTCCGCGCTTCTGTGGTGGTCTGGCGGGCTATTTTGGTTATGACACCATCCGTTACATCGAATCGAAGCTGGCCGGTTTCGACCATCCCGACGAAATCGGCATGCCCGACATCCTGCTGCTGCAGAGCGAAGAGTTGGCGGTGATCGACAATCTGGCCAGCAAGATCTATCTGATCGTCTACGTCGATCCAGCGTTGCCCGCTGCCTATGCCCAGGGTCAGGCACGGCTGCAGCAACTGCTCGAACTGCTGCGCGGTCCGCTGACCCTTCCGCAGAGTCGACCGAGCCCGGCGACCCTGCCGCAGCGTGATTTTCGCAAGGAGGACTATCTGGCGGCGGTGCTGCGTGCCAAGGAGTACATCGCCGCCGGCGACATGATGCAGGTGCAGATCGGCCAGCGGATCAAGCAACCCTTCAGTGACTCACCGCTGACCCTCTATCGCGCGTTGCGCTCGCTGAACCCGTCGCCCTACATGTACTACTACGATTTCGGCGATTTTCAGGTGGTGGGCGCCTCTCCGGAGATTCTGGTGCGGCAGGAGTCGAGCGGTTCGGGCACGACCAAGGTGACCATCCGCCCGCTGGCCGGCACCCGGCCGCGCGGTGCCGACCCCCAGCAGGATCGCCACAACGCCGAAGAGCTGCTGAGCGACCCGAAGGAGCGTGCCGAACATGTGATGCTGATCGATCTGGCGCGCAATGACATCGGTCGCATCGCCGAGACCGGCAGCGTCAAGGTCACCGACCAGATGGTGATCGAGCGCTACTCCCACGTCATGCACATCGTCTCCAATGTCGAGGGGGTGCTGAAACCGGGAACCAGCAACCTCGATGTGTTGCGGGCGACCTTTCCGGCCGGCACCCTGACTGGTGCACCCAAGGTGCGGGCGATGGAGATCATCGACGAACTGGAGCCGATCAAGCGTGGGCTCTATGGTGGTGCCTGTGGTTATCTGAGCTTCTCGGGCGAGATGGACCTGGCCATCGCCATCCGCACCGGCATCGTCAAGCAGGGCATGCTCTACGTGCAGGCCGCGGCCGGCATCGTGGCGGATTCGGTGCCAGAGAGCGAGTGGCAGGAGACCGAAAACAAGGCGCGCGCGCTGCTGCGTGCCGCCGAGCAGGTGCAGGCCGGACTCGACCACGTCCCATAGCGGAGTCTTCGCCATGGCCAAGCTGCTGATCCTGTTTCACAGCCAGAGTGGCAACACCCTGCAACTGGCGCAGTCGGTCTACCGCGGTGCGCTGGCGGTGGAGGAGGTGGAGAGCCGGCTGCTGCGTGCGACCGATGCGGGACTGGATGAGCTGCTCTGGTGTGATGGCCTGCTGCTGGGGACGCCGGAAAATTTCGGCTACATGTCGGGCGGGCTGAAGGATTTTTTCGATCGAACCTACTATCCGGCGCAGGATCGGGTGACCGCAAAGCCCTATGCGCTCTTCATCAGCTGCGAAAACGATGGCACCGGTGCAGTGGGCCAGATCGAGCGCATTGCCCGCGGCTATGCGCTCAAGCCGGTTCTCGAACCGCTGATCTGCCGAGGTGCGGTCTCGGCGTCATGCCTGGCACAGGCGCATGAGTTGGGAATGACGATGGCGGCCGGACTGGATATCGGCATTTACTGACGGTTGTGCCGCGGTGGGGAGAGATCCAGGCAGAAGAAAAAGCAGGCGGGAAGGGGAGGGGTCCACTGCGGGCCAAAGCCCGCAGTGGCAGGAGTCGGTCAGGGCTTCCAGGGACGGCAGGTGGCGTTGCTCTCGATCAGCACTTCACCTTTCTGATTGACAGCGGTGAGGTCGAGATCGACATGCTTGATGCCGCCTTCGCTGTAGACCTTGGTGGCCACACCCTTGAAGGTGACATCATCGCCCGGCCACAGGCGGGTCTTGAAGCGAAAACCGTACTTCTTCACCGAGGTGGCGCCGAACCAGTCGGTCAGCACCCGTGCCAGCATGCCCGAGGTGAGCATCCCCATGCCAAAGACCGTCGGCAGGCCGGCGGATTCGGCGAAGGTCTGATCATGGTGGATCGGGTTGAAGTCGCCACCGGCGCCGGCGTACTTGACGAACTGGGTGCGGTTGAAATTCTTGACGACGAAGCTGTATTCGTCACCTTCCTTGATTTTGTCGAATGCTGAATCAGCCATCTTTGACCACTCCTCCAGTCTGCAATACGGTGTTCTTGACCTTGATCACGACGTTGCCGTTTTGATCGACATATTCGCTGAACATGTCGAAGATTTTCATCTGGCCGCCGCGCTTGCCTTCCTTGACGAAGGATTTGACTTCACCGGTGCGCATCGTCAGCACATCGCCGGCAAAGAGTGGTCGGACGAACTCGAACTCCTGGCCACCGTGGAGCACGAAGCGCAGGTCAAGACCCAGACTTTTGATCGCGCTGCCATCATCGCCGCTGGAAAAATGGGCGGAGGTGGCGGTGTAGGTCGGAGGGGCCGGGACTGAAGGCAGACCGGCTGCCTTGGCTGCGACCTCGTCGTGATACATGGGGTTGTCGTCTTGAAGCGAGTTGGCAAATTCATGGATCTTGCCACGCTCGATCGGAAATCCCGGAGGATTGATCGTAGCCATAAGCGTCCGTTCTCCTTGTTTGACAGATGCTGTTGTTATCGCATCGCCGGGTGGCGATGTGCTGTTGTTCCGCACCAAGCATTTCTGGCCACCAGAAGTGAACACTGCCTGACGGCAAGTTGCTGGTGCGTGGCCTCGACGAGGAGCCGCAAAAGTATCATCGGCGCTTCGCCCGAGTCAATTGCCCCATGACCCGGTGTCACTCGATGGCTGCCGCGACATCGGGTTCGCGTGCAGGCACCTTGACCAGGGCGATGGTGATGGCAGCGATCAGCAGTGCCAGGATCATGATCAGGTAGGAGATGCGGTAGCTGCCGGTTTGATCATAGATCCAGCCGGCCAGCGGGACCGCGCACATCTGCAGCGGAATCATTGCCGGTCGGATCAGACCCGAAACTCGGCCGAACGACAGGCGACCGAAGATCTGTCCGGTGGTGGAACTTTGCAGTGGCACGACACCGCCCATGCCGAAACCGAACAAGGCGCCACCCAGCAACAGCCAGAGGTAACTGCTGCAGAGCATCAGCAGGATCGCGCCAAGCAGTTGCGTGATGATGCAGAGCCAGACCGCGAACTTCGGCTCATTGTGGTCGGTCAGCCAGCCGAACACCACCTTGCCGATCACGCCAATGCCTGCCGAGACCGAGAGGATCATGGCGGCCTGGGTGGTCGAAAGCCCCTGGCTGGTCAATTGCGGCACCATGTGGATCAGAATGGCCTGAAACACCCCGACCAGCAACGCGAAGGTCAGCGCAATGAACCAGAAATTGCTCGATCGCAGAATGGCAGCCGTGCTCCATTCGGCTTCAGCGCCACCCAGAAAGGCGCGGTGCTGTGCATCGGTGGCACCGTCAGGCCGTTGGCCAAGCTCCTCCGGATTGGATCTGACCAGCAGTGCCACCACGGGCGTCACGCAAAGCAGGGCAACAGTGCAGTAGACCAGGTAGCCACCGCGCCAGCCGATATGGTCGATCAGCCAGGCGGAGAGTGTTGGCATCACCAGGCCCGAGGCGGAGATGCCCATGGTGGCGATGCCCAGCGCCAGACCACGCTTGCGGATGAACCAGGCCGCAACCAGTTTGGAAGAGGCCTGCCCGCCCATGGCCGCACCACCAAAGGCATTGCAGGTGGCGAGAATCAGATAGAACTGCCACAGTGCCGAGATGGTCGAGAGCAATCCATAACCCAGTGCCAGTACCGTCGCGCCGAGCAGCATGATCCAGCGGGTGGGGTAGCGGTCGAGCGCCCGTCCGAGAAAGGGCGCCATCAGGGCGCCGCTGACATTGCTGATCATGAAACCGAGCGACACATCCAGGTGACTGCCGCCGAACTCCTTGCTCAGTGCAAGAAAGAAGATGCCGTAGGAGTAGAAGAAAAAGCCGACCGAGATGAAGTCGGTAAAGAGGGCGATGGCCACCATCCGCCAGCCGTGAAATGGAGGCTTTGCCGAAGGGTCGGCAGGATTTTCAGGCAGAGGCTGCATGGGTGGGCTCGGACAGGATGGTGCGGGAGGGTGAATCTATCCGTTCATGAACAGAACTGCCATGAAAAGCACATCGACGCTGCAATGGAAAACGGTCCGGATGGTGGAGGCTTGCGAAGGCTTCAATTTCCCGCAGTTTCAATGGAGGGTGTTGATCGAACCGGTGGTTTCATCCAGCCGACGCAGAGCGCGCAGAGTGCAGTCAATGCGGCCAGAGAGATGAACACCGTCTGATAACTGCCGGTGCGGTCGAAGATGGCTCCTGCGGCGATGGGTCCGGATGCGGCAACCAGCGTGTAGGAGAGCCCCTGTATCGCAGCGATGGCGGAAAAGTTGAGCGCGCCGAAATAGTTGGCGGTCAGCGCCGTCAGCGCGATCAGGTAGACACCGATACCCATCCCGAACAGCACCGTGAACAGATAGACCAGCGGCTGGGAGGTGGCGAAATTGAGCAGGAGAAACCCGATCGCCTGGAACACCATGCCTGCGGCCAGAATCCACCTTGGATCGATGCGGTCGCCAATGCCGCCGCTGAGAATGCGTCCTGTCGAGTTGAGGATGGCGACCATCCCCAGACTGCTCGCAGCAACCAGCGATGAGACACCGATGTCGGACAGATGCAGAATCAGATGGGCGTTGATGGTTGCCGAAGCAGTGGTGGCCGCACAGGCCACCAGAACGGTGAGCCAGAAAAAACGGGTGCGCAGCGCTTCGCGCAGGGTCCAGTTTTCACTGGTCTTGAACACGGCATTGGTCGAGGTTGCGGTGACATGCGCCTCAGCGGGGTTCTTGACACCGTCTGGATGCTGGCCAATCTCCTCAGGCCGTTCTCGAATGGCCCAAAAGCCGAGGAGGCCGACCAGCAGGCCGCAGACAGCCATCAGCAGCCAGACGATCCGCCAGTTGCCGGTCTGCTCCACCAGTGCCGCGACCATGGGTGAGGCCACGAAGCCTCCCAGTCCACCATTGGCCATGAACAGCCCCATCGCCAGTGCGCGGCGCTGCACGAACCAGGTCACCAGCAGATTGCTTCCAGGCAGCACGCTGGTCATGGAGAGACCGATGGCGATGAAGAAGCCGGTGCCCAGATAGAAAATGTACAGAGAGGATGTCTGGTAGATCAGCAGAGCGCCGCAGACGATCAGGATGCCGCCCGTCAGATAGGTCTTTCGTGTGCTGAATCGGCGGATGAAGATCGACACCAGCGGAGCACTGACGCCCCACACCAGCAGCAGCAGAGAGAATCCCACCGAGGCCTGACCTCGACTCCAGCCGAACTCCTCGATCATCAGCGGCAGCACGACGCTGAGGCCGTACATGCACAGCCCGACCCCGAGGAAATAGCAGAGGCTGATCACGGCCAGAAGAACCCATCCATAGAACATCCCGTCATTTTTTTTGCGCATGGGTCTGCCTGTTTTTATTGTTTTCAAAGAATGTTCTGGAAAGTGTGTCGTCAAGCTGCGTTGCGCGGCATCGAATGCCGCAACCCTTGACGGTTTGCATTATTGCACGAAAAAACAGCACATGAAAGTTTTTTCATGCCGGTTTCGATGCAGGCGCCCGATGGTGTCGAGGAGCCATCCGCTGCGGCCGTCACAACTGCTTTTTTTCTTCCTCGGTCAACAGGCGGGCTTCGGACTCGAGCATGATCGGAATGTCATCGCGGATGGGGTAGGCGAGACCGCTGGCTTTGCACAGCAACTCGTTGCGCTCCTTGTGATAGACCAGCGGTGCCTTGGTGACGGGGCAGACCAGAATCTGCAGAAGTTTGGGGTCCAGCATGAAGGGGCTCGTGAAAGATGAAAGGTAGGGCGGCGGGATTATAGCAATGCGCACGACTGGGCATCATCCTTCAGAAGCGTGGTTTTGCGCAGTCGATGCCGTGCTCTTGGCATTGTCGCTACAATGACCGTTCCGTCACCTTGAGAAACCGCCATGAGCCGTGCCGACCACCTGATCTGGATCGATCTGGAGATGACCGGGCTCGATCCCGACCGGGACCGCATCATCGAGATCGCCACCCTGATCACCGATGCCGATCTCAATGTGGTTGCCGAAGGTCCGGTGATGGCGATTCACCAGTCCGATGAGGTGCTGGCGGCAATGGATGAGTGGAACCAGCACCACCATGGCGTCTCCGGGTTGATCGACCGAGTCCGAACCAGTGGTGTCGACGAGCAGGATGCCGAGCGCATCACACTCGATTTTCTCGGCCGCTATATCGAGCCACGGCGCTCACCGATGTGCGGGAACAGCATCTGTCAGGATCGCCGCTTTCTGGCCCGACACATGCCACGGCTGGAGCGGTTCTTTCACTACCGGAACCTCGATGTCAGCACCATCAAGGAGCTGGCGCGGCGCTGGCGTCCGGAGTTGCTGAATGGCCTGAACAAGCGGGCCACCCATGTCGCCATGGATGATGTCAAGGAGTCGATCGCCGAACTCAGCCACTACCGGGCGCAGTTCTTTCGCATGAATGAGGACGGGTAGTCTGCGCTGAGTCGGGCCTTCTGCGCTCTTTTTTGGAGCGGACGGAGGCTCGACCTTGGCGCAAAGGGCGGGTCCGAGCTCGACTTTCGATCGTTTTGCACGCTCGATCACCGTTTTTTCCGATTTTTTCAGTTGGCAGGAGGATTGCCTGTCACCGTTGAGACTGGAAGAAACGGAGATCGAGGATGAGTACGATCACTGCACCTCCCGCCATGACCCGTTGGCTTGCCGGGTCACGGTGGGCGCCGGATTTCGTTTCTGGAGGGGCCGATCCTGCGTTGTTCTGCGACTGCTGTGCAGCGGGGTCGGGAGTTCCATCGCTGACGGCATTGCCTGCGGCATTGCAGGAGGCGCGGCGTGCCGAGACCCTGTCCCTGATCCGGGCGCAACTGCGGCACTTCGCGCTGCTGCTGTACATGAAGGGCAAGCCCGATCAACCGCGCTGTGCGCGTTCTGCCCGCGTCGTGGCGCTGCTGCGCCACGCACAACTGCCGTTTGCCTTCGTCGATGTGCTGGCACAGCCGTTGATTGATGAGTTGTTGCAGGAGTTTTCTGGCCTGTCTGGCTACCCGCAACTGTTTCTGGATGGGAACCTCGTGGGTGGTTATGCGGCCATCGCGCGTGCGATCGAGGATGGCACGCTGTCGCGCTGGATCGAACAGCGTTGCCGTGCCGAGGAGGTGGTGATTCCATGACGCCGCAACAGATCGAGCACTGCATCATTGAGGATCTGCCCGATGCAGTGATCGATGTGGAGATCAAAAGAGGAGCGACCGTTCTGCGAGTGGTGAGTCAGAAGTTTGCTGGCCGAGGGCAGTCGGAACGGCAGCGTCATGTTCTCTCACTGCTGAAACAGGGGCTCGCGAACGGCAGCCTGCACATCAGTCATCTCAAGCTTTATTCGCATGATGAGTGGGCGGTGCTCAAGCCGACCGAAGAGATTCTGCTGATACAACGGAACGGCTCATGGCCAGCGTCCAGTTAAGACGCTATGATGCTTCAGCATAAATAACAACAAGATAGGGTTTTATCCTCATGCTGACAGCTCTGTTGCGACGCAAATCGATCAGCCAGGCGCTCGCGCTCAGTGAAGAGAATGGGCTGCACCGTGCGCTGGGTCGGTTCGACCTGATCTTTCTGGGCATTGGTGCGGTCATCGGTGCCGGCATCTTCGTGTTGACCGGCATTGCTGCAGCGACCAAGGCAGGACCGGCGTTGTCGCTCTCATTCGTCGTGGCCGGATTGGCCTGCTTTTTTGCCGCGCTGGTCTATGCCGAACTGGCCTCGACGGTGCCGGTGTCGGGCAGTGCCTATACCTACTCCTATGTGACCATGGGCGAATTCATTGCCTGGATCATCGGCTGGGATCTGATTCTGGAGTATGGCGTGGCCTCGGCGGCGGTGGCCATCGGCTGGTCGGGCTACTTTTTGCAGCTGTCGACCGCGATGGGACTCGATCTGCCGGAGTTGCTGACCAAGGCACCGCACGAAGGTGGCTGGATCAACCTGCCGGCGGCAGGGGTGATCATGCTGGTGACGCTGCTGCTGGCGGCGGGCGTGCGGCAGAGCAGCCGGGTCAACAATGTGGTGGTGCTGGTCAAGCTGGCCGTGATCGGCCTGTTTCTGCTGGTGGCGGCCCCCAAGGTGCAGGTCGGGAACTGGCAGCCGTTCTTTCCGTTCGGCTGGCAGGGGGTGATGGGGGGGGCGGCGCTGATCTTCTTTGCCTACATCGGCTTTGATGCGGTCTCGACTGCGGCCGAGGAGGCGCGCAATCCGCAGCGGGATCTGCCGCTAGGCATTCTCGGGTCGCTGCTGTTCTGCACGGTGATCTATATCGCCGTGGCGATGGTGCTGACCGGCGCAGTTCACTACAGTCAGCTCAACGTCAGCCATCCGGTGGCCCATGCGCTGGAGCTGATCGGCAGCCCGGCCGCTGCCGGACTGGTGAGCGTCGGGGCGATTGCCGGGCTCTCATCGGTGCTGTTGGTGCTGCTTTATGGCCAGAGCCGCATCTTCTTTGCCATGTCGCGTGATGGGCTGCTGCCGGCGGCTTTTTCCCGGGTTCATCCGCGCACCCGCACACCGGTCACCACCATCATTGCCACGGGCGTGGTCGTCGCGCTGGTGGCCGGGTTGCTGCCGATCGGTGCAGTGGCCGAGTTGGTCAATGTCGGGACCCTGGCGGCCTTCATGCTGGTGTCGATCGGTGTGATCGTGCTGCGACGCACCCAACCGGAGCTGAAAAGACCCTTCCGTACACCCTTTATGCCGTGGACGCCGATTCTGGCGATTCTGTTCTGCGGCTATCTGATTGCCAGTCTGGATGCGGTGACGCTGCTGCGTTTCGTGGTCTGGATGGCGATCGGCATGGTGCTCTACTTCTGCTATTCGGTTCGCCACAGCACGCTGGGCAGGGCAGCCGCCAACGACTGACCGCGGTCATGCCTGTCAACCCAGCTCGAGGTAGCGCAGCAGATCAGCCTCGGACAGGGGACGGCTGTAGAAATAACCCTGGATGCCGTAACAGCCCTGTTCGCGCAGAAATCGGACCTGTTCGGCCCGTTCGACCCCTTCGGCAATCAGTTGCAGATTGAGGCTCTTGCCGAGGGCGATGATGGTGTTGACGATGGCGGCGTCTTCGGGGTTGCTGTCGACATCCTGGATGAAGGAGCGGTCGATTTTCAGGATGTCGATCGGGAAGCGCTTCAGATAGCTGAGCGATGAGTAGCCGGTGCCAAAGTCATCGATCGAGATCTTGATGCCCTGCCGATGAATCGCCTGGAGCCGATCGATGGTCTCCTGGACATCCTGCATGATGGCCCGCTCGGTCAACTCCAGTTCGATCAACTCGGCGGGTACCTGATGGCGCCGCATCGTTTCGAGCAGTGAGTCGAGGAAGGTGGCATGGGTGAACTGGTGGGCCGAGATGTTGATGGCCACCGGGATGCTGTAGCCCTGTTTTTGCAACTGGCTTTGCAGTCGGCACACCTCTTCGATCACCCAGGCGCCGATCGGCGTGATCATGCCGCTCTCTTCGGCCAGTGGGATGAAGTGGTTGGGAGGGATCCAGTCGCCGCTCTCATCCTGCCAGCGCAGCAGCGCCTCGATGCCGATCACCTGATGTTCACGGATGTCGATCTGCGGCTGGTAGTGAAGCTGGAACTGGCCATTGACCAGCGCATGGCGCAGCTTGTTGCCGAGGGCCAATTGATGCAGTGACTCCTGTCCCATGCTGGGCTGATAGAGCAGGTGACGATTGCGTCCCCGTTGCTTGGCCTGATGCAGGGCGATTTCGGCAAGTTGCAGCAGCTTTTCGGGCTCCGCGGCATGGTCGGGATAGCAGGCGACGCCGGCACTGAAGGCGAGCAGCAGTTCATGCTGTGCCACCTTGAACGGCTCGCTCAACGCCCTGCTGATGCGCTCGATGATGGCGTTGATCTGGCTCTGGGCATTCTGTCCACTCAACAGGACGCAAAACTCGTCGCCGCCGAAGCGGCCAACGTGGGAGATGTCGCTGCTTTGCACCAGGCGCGAGAGGGGGTCATATTCACGGACATTGCTGGCCAGACGCTGTGCCACCCGCTTGAGAATCAGGTCACCCACGGCATGGCCGAGGCTTTCGTTGATCCGTTTGAAAAAGTCGATGTCGAGCAGAATCAGCGCCATGCTGGAGCCGTCGCGCTGGGCGCGCTGGATTTCGCGGCGCACCTCCTCCTGAAAATGCTCCCGGGTTGGCAGATCGGTCAGGGCATCGTATGTGCTGGCATGTTCGAGCTGGTCGTTGCGCTCCGTGATGAGCTTTTCGAGATAGTGGTTCTGGCGCTCAACTTGGTGATAGAGCCGCACATTGTGCAGCGCATAGGCACAATGCTGGAGCACGGCCATCAGCAGCCGCTGTGCCCGAGGCGGCAGGGCGCGTTCATCCTCGAAGGTGGCGATCATCATGCCGAGCGTCTGGTTGGGCACGGCGATCGGACAGGCCAGGACGTTGACCTGCTCCTTCTGCCTGTAGATGGTGGGCAACTGCTGCTTGACCGCCCAGCCAAACTGGCCATTGTCGATCAACTGATCAAGCAGTCGGGGCAGGGTGACATCGAAGCTGCCGCTGCCGACGCCACGCAGATTGAAGTTGAGGCCCTCTTCGTCGGTCAGTGCAAAACCGATGGCATTGAACGGAGCAATACGCTGCAAAAAAGGGAGAGTGGCTCCCAGTATCCGTTCACTGTTGCCATGCGGAAGGCAGTGCTGATAGACCACGGCGATCGAAGAGAGAATGTCCAACTCGTTCGCATACCAGCGGTTGAGCTCTTCGAGAAAATCGACGCGCTCCTGCAGCTTGCCAGCCGGCAGCGCGAGTAGTGTGTTGGGCTCAGCCATCGGTTTCGCCCAGCAGCAGTGGTTCGACATCCTGGTACTGTCGCTCGAGTTCATTCAGCAGGCTCTCCAGTGTCGCTGCACACAGACCAAGTGTCCGCAGTGCACCGGGGTCGAGCCGTGGCGCAAAATGGTCGCCGGCATGGCCGAACGCGGCACCATCCGCCAGCCAGTTGGCCAGGTGGACGATGCAGGCCACCACACTGGTGGTGGGCGCGATCGAGGGGGCGATGTGGTGGCGCACGCCTTCGCAGTGCAGGGCCGGGAGGTTCCACTGCTTGAGCAGTGCATGGCCGATTTCGGCATGGTGAAAGCCCAGCAGCTGCTCCTCGGCATCGCTCAGCAGCAGACCGGCTTGCTGCGCCTGGATCAGAGACTGTGTGGCCAGTTCGGGATGGTCGGTAAAGAGCACCAGGCGGCCGATCTTGTGGAACAGTCCGGCAAGAAAGAACCGCTCGCTGTCGCGTTCGCGCAGATGGATGGCGATGACCCGCGCGGCGATCGCGGTGGCCAGCGCATTGCGCCAGAATTCACGCATGCTGAGCTGCGGGGTCTCCAGCAGCCGGAAGCGTTCGATCACCAGCGTGGCCAGCGCCAGCTCCTGCAGTTGTCGGGTGCCGATCAGCGTCAAGGCCCGGGTGATGGTTTCGATCGGGCCGCTGTGTCGATAGAGCGCGCTGTTGGCCAGTTTGAGCAGCCTGGCGGCGAGGCCAGGTTCGTTGCCGATGATCCGCGCCAGGTCATCCAGTGTGCTGGCAGGCGAGAGAATGGCGGCTTCCAACTGCTGATGCAGTTCGGGCAGCGACGCCACGGTGGTGGTGTTGGCCGCAATCGATTCAGCGCTGAGCGGTGCCATGCAGATATCCCAACTGTTTGGCCACCCGGTTGAAGACCAGCCGTTTCATCTCTTCAACGGCCGGATCCGCTGGATCGTTGTGGCGAAAGCGTTCGCAGACGATGGCTTCCACCTGCAGGCTCTGTGCCTCAGGGAGTTCCACCTTGCCGGGCCGCAGCGCCTCTGCACCATCCACCACCACCTCGGTGATGCCCCAACTGCGCAGCGCCTTGAGTTTGCGCTCATCCAGGGTGCAGTCGGCGGGCAGCAGGATGCGTCCGTTGCCATCCTTGATGTCGTTGATGATGCGCATGCCGGGTTGCGCGTGCTGGATCGATAGAGACTGCATCGGTGTTGGCGCTGTTTGTGACTGGAGTCGCTGACCCTCTTTGAGAAATAGCATAGTCAATAATTTTCTATGGTACAGAATTCAGTCGTTTCAGGTTCGGTCGACTTTGGTTCGATGCGATGAATGTCCTGCTGAAAAAGCGGGAACACATCTTGCTGAACAGGGGTGAACGGCATTTCGGCGTCAAAAAACCGTGATGCCTCACCGCTGCTGAACAGAGACAAACCGGATGAACACTCGACTTGATGCGGGCCCGGCACCCATTGCCTGGCGGCGTCTGCTGCAGGGCAGCCTCGGCATTCCGCTGATTCTGCTGGCGCTGCTGGGCATGATGGTGCTGCCGCTGCCGGCGGCGTTGCTCGACCTCTTCTTCACCTTCAACATCACGCTGTCGATCGCGGTGCTGCTGGTCTGTGTCTACGCCAGAAAGCCGCTCGATTTCGCGGTTTTTCCCACGGTGCTGCTGATCACCACCCTGTTCCGGCTGGCGCTCAATGTCGCCTCGACACGGGTGGTGCTGCTGCATGGCCATGAGGGCGGTGATGCGGCCGGCAAGGTGATCGAGGCCTTCGGCGAGGTGGTGATCGGTGGCAACTATGCGGTGGGGTTGGTGGTCTTTGCCATTCTGATGATCATCAACTTTGCCGTGGTGACCAAGGGTGCGGGGCGCATCTCCGAGGTGAGTGCCCGTTTCACCCTCGATGCCATGCCGGGCAAGCAGATGGCGATCGATGCCGACCTCAATGCCGGCATGTTGACGCAGGATGAGGCCCAGCAACGGCGGCGGGAGGTCGCACAGGAGGCCGATTTCTACGGGGCGATGGATGGCGCCAGCAAGTTCATCCGCGGCGATGCGATCGCCGGGCTGCTGATTCTGGTGATCAACCTTCTGGGTGGTCTTGGCATCGGCATGTTGCAGCATGATCTCGGCTTTGCCGAGGCGATGAGCCGCTACTCATTGCTGACCATCGGTGATGGTCTGGTGGCGCAGTTGCCCTCGCTGATGCTCTCGATTGCTGCCGCGATCATGGTGACGCGGGTCGAGAGCATGAGTGACATGAGCGAACAGATCGTCGCGCAGATGTTCAGCTCCCCAAGAATTCTGCTGGTGACCGCGGCGGTGATGGGGGTGATCGGGGCGATTCCGGGCATGCCCCATCTGATTTTCGGTGTGCTGGCGGCGGCGACCGGCGCGCTGGGTTATTGGTTGGAGCAGAAAAAACAGCGCGCGCTGTTGGCACCGGTGACCGATGAGGCGCCAGTGGTTGCAGTGACGCCCGAAGTGCGGGAGCTCGGTTGGGACGATGTGACGCCAGTCGATGTGACCGGCCTCGAGGTGGGCTATCGGCTGATTCCGCTGGTCGACAGCACCCAGGGCGGTGAATTGCTGGCGCGCATCAAGGGCATACGCAAGAAGCTGTCGCAGGATCTTGGATTCCTGATTCCATCGGTGCACATCCGCGACAACCTGGAGCTGCCGCCGAACCACTACCGCATCATTCTGATGGGGGTGGCAGTGGCGGAGGGACGGATCGAGATGGGGCGGGAGCTGGCGATCAACCCGGGCAAGGTGTTCGGCACCCTGCCGGGCATCGAGACCCAGGATCCGGCCTTCGGCCTGCCGGCGGTCTGGATCGATCCCGGCCAGCGTGAGCGGGCGCAGTCGCTGGGCTATACCGTGGTGGATGGCAGCACCGTGGTGGCGACCCATCTCAACCAGATTCTGCTGGAGCATGCGGTCGACCTGCTCGGACATGAAGAGGTACAGAAGATGGTCGATCTTCTGATCAAGTCTTCACCCAAACTGGCCGAGGAGCTGATTCCCAACCGCATCAGCCTCAGTCTGCTGCTGAAGATATTGCAAAACCTGCTGCGCGAGCGGGTGTCGATCCGCGACCTGCGGACCATCGCCGAAGCCATCACCTCCGTGACACCACCGAGTCAGGATCCGACCGTGCTGACCGCCGCGGTGCGCATTGCGCTGTCGCGCATGATCGTTCAGGGATTGGTCGGCAATGGCGGTGAGATTCCGGTCATTACCCTTGAACCGCAATTGGAACAGATGTTGCTTTCTTCATATAAACAGGCGCGCGACGCCGGAAATCCGCCGGAAGAGGGGATGGTGATCGAGCCGAGCCTGGCGGAGCGGATGCAGCGGATGCTGCGCGAAGCCGCCGCGCGTCAGGAGATGGACGGCCAGAGTGCGGTGCTGCTGGTGTCCGCACCGCTGCGGCCAGTGCTGGCACGCTTCGTCCGTTACGGTGGCGTGTCGATGTCGGTGCTGTCGTACCAGGAAGTGCCTGAAAACAAGCAGATCATGGTGGTCGCGACCGTAGGTCGTCACTGATGGGTTGTCTGAAGCTGGATCAATGTCATGCAGATAAGACGTTTTGTTGCGCCCGATAGCCGCACTGCCCTGCAACAGGCGCGTGAAGCCTTGGGACCGGATGCGGTGATCCTGGCCAACCGCACCCTGGCCAATGGCGTCGAAATTCTCTGTACAGCGGATTACCCGCTGCCGATGCAACCCCAAGGCGATGCTCCGCTGGCGGCGCCGACGATGGCTGCGGCGCCAGTGCAACAGCCAGCCGAACCTGCCACTGGGACTGCCACAGCGATGGCATCCTTTGTCCCTGCCAGCGCCACCACCGATACAGCTCAAGGAACAGCGAGCGCAGCCGTCGGCCAGAGCAGAGTGCCGAGCGCGATCCGCTTCCCCAGAACGGGTCAGTTCCGTCTGGGTGAGAAAGTGGCATCAATGTTGACCAAGGAGTTCCAGCAGGCGAGACCACAGAACGAGCAACCTCCCACGCAGCAGCCGATCGCAACGCCCAAGTCTGCTGAACTGCCAAAGGGTGCTGCGGAGAATGGAGCGCACGCAACGGTCTCGACGCAGTGGGCCGAACGGCATGAACTGGAGCAGTTGCGCAACGAGTTGCAGGGGGTGCGTGAGTTGTTGAGCAGACGGATCGTTGCGCCCGCTGCGGCACCGCTGCATGCGCAGGGCGAATCCATTCCGCCATCCCCGTGGCGCCGCACGCTCGAGGAGAGACTGCAACGTCTTGGTCTGTCAGCAAGGCTCGCTGCCAGACTGCTCGATCGGTTTGACGCCGACGTGTCGGCTGAGTCGGAGCTGGTCTGGCGTGAAGTGCTGGGGGAACTGGTTGCCCGAATTCCGGTCGTCGGCGAAGACCGCGCCATGCAGGGTGGCGTGATCGCGCTGATTGGTCCGACCGGTGCCGGCAAAACCACCACGGTGGGCAAGTTGGCGGCACGTCATGTACTCAGGCATGGGGCCGATCAGGTCGCACTGGTCACCACCGACTGCCACCGTGTCGCCGCTCATGAACAACTGCGCATCTTTGGGCGAATCCTCGACATCCCGGTGAAGGTGGTCGATGAGCGCCGTGATCTCGACACCGTGCTGCACAGCCTGCGTGACCGCCGGCTGATTCTGATCGACACCGCTGGTCTGCATCCTGCCTCCGAGCAGTTCGCCAGCCAGCTTGCCACGCTGTCGAGTGCCAGAACCCCCATCGACAGCTATCTGTTGCTGCCCTGCACCAGTCAGCGTTCGGTGCTGGAGCGGACCGTCAGGCACTACGGCGCCATCGATCTGGCCGGGGTGATGCTGACCAAACTCGATGAAGCGTGCAGCCTGGGCGAGGCGCTGGAGGTGGTGATCGAACGGCAGTTTTCGATCGCCTATGTCACCGATGGCCAATCGATTCCCGATGACATCAGACTGCCGAGTGCATTGGAACTGGTCAGCCAGGCCGTCGACCTGATGGAAACCGAACAGAACGGCATGAAACAGGATTTGATCTGGGCATCTCCCGCCTCTCAGGAGAGCACGCTTGCCGTGCCGGCCTGAGCGGTGCCATGCCCGACTCACCACTTTGTCAGGAGCATTTCGCAGGATGAACAGTTTTCACCCGGTACAGGTCATTGCCGTGACTGGTGGCAAGGGCGGCGTCGGCAAGACCAATGTCTCGGTCAACCTGAGTCTGGCGCTGGCGGATCTCGGTCGCAGGGTTGCACTGCTCGATGCCGACCTCGGGCTGGCCAACGTGGACATCCTGCTGGGACTGACGCCGAAAAAGAACCTCGCCAACGTCATCAATGGTGAATGCGGACTCAAGGAGGTGATGCTCGATGGTCCGAACGGCATCAGGATCTTTCCGGCCTCATCCGGCACGCAGAAGATGGTCGGGCTCGATCCGCGCGAACATCTTGGTCTGATCCACGCCTTCAGCGAACTGGATGACGAGCTTGACCTGATGGTCATCGACACCGCCGCCGGCATCTCCGACAGCGTGGTCAGCTTCGTGCGGGCGAGTCAGGAGGTGCTGGTGGTGGTCTGTGATGAGCCCACCTCGATCGCCGATGCCTATGGCCTGATCAAGGTGCTCAACCGTGACCATGGTCTCAGCCGCTTCCGTATTCTGCCCAACATGGTCAAATCGCCGCAGGAGGCGAGCCAGATTTTCGCTAAGTTGACCAAGGTGACCGACCGCTTTCTGGATGCCTCCCTGCAATTGTGCGGCTTCATTCCCTACGATGACTTTCTGCGCAAGGCGGTCAAGCGCCAGCGCGCACTCTATGAGCTCTATCCTGGCGCCATGGCCTCCAAGGCCTTTCAGGAGCTGGCCAAAAAAGTGATCGCCTGGCCGGTTCCGAAAACACCCAGCGGCCATTTGCAGTTCTTCGTCGAGCGGCTGCTGGCGCCGCTGCGGGCGACTGGCTGAACCGTGCGCCACACGCTCTACGCCGAGGCGTCGCGCTGCACGACCAGTGAACTGGTGACGCGCCACAGCGAACTGGTCAAACGCATTGCCTATCACCTGTTGTGTCGCCTGCCACCGACGATACAGATCGAGGATCTGGTGCAGGCGGGCATGGTGGCGTTGATCGAGGCAGCGCAGAAGTTCGATGCCGGCAAGGGCGCCAGCTTCGAAACCTATGCCGGCATTCGCATCCGTGGCGCGATGATCGACGAGGTGCGCAAGGGCGACTGGACGCCACGCTCGGTGCACCGCAACGCACGTGCCATCAGCGAGGCGATCCAGCTGCTGGAAAATCGCCTTGGCAGAGAGGCCAGAGAGAGTGAAATCGCCGCGGAACTGGGTGTGGACCTTGCCAGTTACCACACCATGCTGCAGGACCAGGCTTTCGCCAAGCTGCAAAGTTTCGAGGAGCTGCTGCCCGAGGCCGAAGAGGATGAGGGTGATGAGTTCGATCTACCCGGATCTCATGCCGGACCACAGCAACAGATCGAGCGCGAGCACTTCATCGCCGCGCTGGGCAGTGCCATCGGCCAGTTGCCGCAGCGCGAGCAGCTGGTGCTGTCGCTCTACTACGACGAAGAGCTGAACCTCAAGGAGATCGCGGCGGTGCTGGGCGTCACCGAGTCGCGCATCAGCCAGATCATCAGCCAGGCCGCACTGCGGCTGCGGGCGCGTCTGTCGAGCTGGCGATCAAGCTAACCTGCTGTTTCAAAGGATAAATACCTTCCCGGCCGTCGGCGTCTCTGTCGGTGGCTTCGCCGTCGTGCGTGCTTCTGCCTGTCAGATGCATTTATCCGGGTAAAAAACTGGCCAGCTCGCCATCCCCGTCTAGACTTGTGGAAGTGGGTATGACGCCTGATGTTCGGATTGCAGCGAGTGGAGGTTTCCTTGGACAAGAACATGAAAATTCTCATCGTCGACGACTTCTCGACGATGCGACGCATCATCAAGAACCTGTTGCGGGATCTCGGTTTCACCAATACCGATGAGGCCGATGATGGCCTGACCGGTCTGCCGATGCTGCAAAAGGGCAACTACGACTTTCTGGTGACCGACTGGAACATGCCAGGCATGACCGGTCTTGATTTGCTCAAAGCGGTACGTGCCGACGAGCGGCTGAAGAATCTGCCGATCCTGATGGTGACGGCGGAGGCGAAGCGTGAGCAGATCATCGAGGCCGCCCAGGCGGGGGTCAGCGGTTACGTGGTCAAACCGTTCACGGCAGCCACGCTCAAAGAGAAAATCGAGAAGATTTTCGAACGAATCGCGGCCTGATCACGAAGATGGGAGGCTAATACAATGATTCAGATGGAACAGCACATCGAGCGTGACGAAACCATGGAGCATCTGGTGGACAAGGCACGTTCTTTGGTTGAAAACCTTGAAAGCGGCAATCTCTATGACACGCATAAGTTGCTGGGTGACATCTATGCCGCGCGGGAGAGAAAGCTCTATGAAGAGGTGGGAAAACTCACCCGTGGCCTGCACGATGCATTGATGGATTTTCACATCGACGCCGGTATCGGTGAAGAGGCCCAAGAGGAAATCTCGAAGATCTCGGATGCATCGGACCGGCTTGGCTATGTCATCAAAATGACCGATGACGCGGCCAATCTGACGATGGACAAAGTCGATGAAGCGGTGCCGATCGCGGATGAAATACGTTCTACCTCAAAGGACCTGAATGAAGATTGGAAGCGATTCAAAAGAAGGGAGCTGACTCCCGAGGAGTTCAGGAATCTTTACCAGCGCGTGGGTGACTACCTCGACGGCACCGAAGTCAGAGCAGAGCGGATGCAGAATTCGCTCAACGACATTCTGATGGCGCAGGGCTATCAGGATTTGACCGGACAGGTGATCAAGCGGGTCATCACGCTGGTCAAGGAGGTCGAAAACAGTCTGGTGGAACTGGTCAGAATGGCCAGCAGCGTAGAGAAAATTGCCGGAATCAATGCTGAGACAGGCGACAGTGTCGAGCCTCAGGAAGTCGCCCTGGCCGGACCCAATGTCCATGGAGAAAAAAATGTGACCGTGGTTTCCGGACAGGATGAGGTCGACGATCTTCTCTCCAGCCTTGGATTCTGAGGGGCAGCATCATGAACCATGAAGATGAAGAAATTTTGCAGGATTTTCTGCTGGAGGCTGGAGAAATTCTTGAGCAGCTCTCGGAGCAACTGGTGGCGCTTGAGCGTGATGCCGACAACATTGATCTGCTGAACTCGATTTTTCGTGGTTTTCACACCGTGAAGGGCGGTGCGGGCTTTCTTGGTCTGAAACCATTGGTAGAGATCTGCCACGTTACCGAAAACCTGTTCGATGCATTGCGCAAAGGACAATGCAGAATCACCGGCGAATTGATGGATCTGACTTTGCAAGGTCTTGATTCAATCAATGTCATGTACCAGCAGTTGCAGCAGCGCGAAGAGCTTGCTGCCGCCAATTCTGGACTTCTGGCACGAATCAAACGTCTGGTTGAGGGTGAACAGGAGTGCGTGGCGCCCAAAAAGGAGGTTGAAACTGCCAGACCGGCAGCTGCGGTACCGCAGAAAAAAGTGGCTGGTTGCGCCAATGACGTGGTCGAGCAAGCGCTGCGCGAGATGCTGGATGAAGCCGAAGCACCAGCCGCCCAAGGTCTGTCTGCAGCAGAGCGTGATGAGATCACCGACGATGAGTTCGAGATGCTGCTCGATCAGTTGCATGGCAAGGGAAAACATGGCGGTGTCCCGGCCATCAAAACGGACGGGGTGAAAATCGACAACAAAGCGGCTGGCAGTGATCTGATCAATGATGATGAGTTCGAAGCGGTGCTGGATGGCCTGTATGGAAAGGGCAAAGGTCCGACTTTCGAGCAAAAGTCCGGCAAAACCCGGCACAATGATGTCGTTTCGACGCCGGTTTCCGCCCTCGAATCATCTTCATCTTCTGGCATTCTGAAAAAGGCAGAGCCGGTCAGTGCCGCCAGTGCAAAAGAGACACCGGCGGCCGCTGCCGAGAACACCGTTCGGGTCGACACGCATCGGCTCGACGACATCATGAACATGGTCGGCGAACTGGTGCTGGTCAGAAACCGCCTGGTCCGTCTCGGTGTCGACAGCCATGATGAGGAGTTGAGCAAGGTCGTCACCCATCTGGATGTGGTGACCGCGGATTTGCAGAATGCGGTGATGAAGACCCGAATGCAGCCGATCAAGAAGGTGTTCGGACGCTTTCCGCGGGTGGTCAGGGATCTGGCGCGTTCGCTGGGCAAAGAGATCAATCTGGAGATGATCGGCGAAGAGACCGATCTGGATAAAAACCTGGTCGAGGCACTGGCCGATCCATTGATTCACATGGTCAGAAACTCGGTTGATCATGGCATCGAGATGCCTGATGAGCGGGTTGAGTCGGGCAAATCCAGAGCGGGTCGCATCGTTCTTTCTGCAGTGCAGGAGGGCGACCATATCATTCTGTCGATCACCGACGATGGCCGCGGCATGGACCCCAACAAATTGCGCGCCATCGCGGTCGCGCGTGGTGTGCTTGACAAGGATGCGGCCGAAAGACTTTCGGACACGGAATGTTTCGATCTGATCTTCGCACCGGGTTTTTCAACGAAGAGTGAGATCTCTGACATCTCTGGCCGTGGCGTTGGCATGGATGTGGTCAAGACCCGGATTGGCCAATTGAATGGCTCGGTTTTCATCACCTCTGAGTTGGGTCGTGGAACGAAAATAGACATCAAGGTTCCCCTGACATTGGCCATCATGCCGACGCTGATGGTGATGCTGGGAGATCAGGCCTTTGCCTTCCCACTGGCCAATGTCAACGAGATTTTCATGCTCGATCTCAGCGACACCAATGTCGTGAATGGTCAGGAGATCATTCTGGTCAGAAACAAGCCCTTGCCGCTTTTTCATCTCGGTCGCTGGCTGTGCAAGAACCCTGGAGAGACACGGAATGTCGAGAATGCACATGTCGTGATCGTCACTGTTGGAAATCAGCGAATCGGGCTTGTCGTCGATCAGCTTCTTGGTCAAGAGGAGGTGGTCATAAAATCATTGGGTGCGATGTTGGTGGGCACACAGGGTGTGGCCGGAGCGACCATTACCGGAGATGGTCGAATTGCCCTGATTCTGGATATTCCTGGAATCCTGAAGAAGTATGCCTGATTTCCATGTCTGGAATCATTCAGTTCGGAATCCTTGTGCTGCGCAAATGGATTCTTTCTGATATGAACCCAGAGCGTGCATGTTGAGAATTCCGCAAGGGCAGGATGTCATGTCGATTCGAGTTCTGGTTGTTGATGACTCACGATTTTTCTGTCGCAGGCTGTGTGAAATATTGAGCAGCGACCCGGAGATCGAAGTGGTCGACACCGCCATGAATGGACAGGAGGCGATCGACAAGACCATCGAATTTTCGCCTGATCTGGTCACCATGGATTACGCGATGCCGATGATGGACGGCATCCAGGCGGTTCGTGGAATCATGGAGCGGCGTCCGACGCCGATCCTGATGCTCTCCAGCATGACCTCCGAAGGCACGCAGGTCACGCTGGATTCACTGGAGGCCGGCGCGGTCGATTTCATCGCGAAGGATTCCATCGCGCTGGCCGGCCGGGATGGCGCGCAGCGCGCTGATTTGATCAGCCGCGTCAAAGGTCTGGCCAGCAGCAATTTCAGAGCGAGGCGCACTGCCCTTGCCCATGGAGTGGGTACAAGGAGTGCAAGACCAGTTACCGCGCGAAGCGCGACGAAAAGAATACGTCTGGTGGTGATTGGCGCATCCACCGGTGGTCCCGTTGCGGTTCAGAAAATCCTGCAGGAGCTGCCGGCGACTTTTTCAGCGCCGATTGTGGTCGCCATCCACATGCCGCAGACATTTACCGGAATTTTCGCGGAGCGGCTCAACCAGAGTTCAAAGCTCAAGGTCAAGGAGGCCGCTGAAGGCGATCTATTGCGCTCTGGAGAGGTGCTGCTGGCACCGGGCAACAAAATATTGAGCATCTCCGGTCAGCAGGGTGGCTGTATCCATCTGAACGAACCAGGCCGGAATGACATTTACTCTCCATCGGTTGACCATGCCTTTTCGACTGCCGCACAGGCCTTTCCCGGCTCGGTTCTGGGAGTCGTCTTGACTGGAATGGGTCAGGATGGACTGCTGGGCGCAAAACAGCTGAAAGAGAGCCATTCACGTCTGTGGGCGCAGGATCAGGCCAGTAGCGTGATCTATGGCATGCCGATGGCGGTCAGCAAGGCCAATCTCGTCGATCACGTCTACTCGCTTGCAGAGTTGTCCGAACATCTCGTTGCCGAGGTGTGTTGATGGATATTCTGAGCATTCTCGGCCTCATCGTCGGTTTTGGCGGAATCATTGGCGGCAACCTTCTCGAAGGCGGCCACATCAGTGCACTGCTCAACCTGCCGGCGATCATCATTGTGGGCAGTGGCGCCTTCGGTGCTGTCATGCTGCAAACACCGATGCCAACGTTTCTGCGTGGACTGAAGATGATGGCGTGGGTCTTCATGCCACCTCCGGTCCGCATCGACGAGGCAATCCAGAAAATCATCGAATGGAGCCAGATTGCGCGAAAGGAGGGGCTGCTTGGTCTGGAGGCCATTGCCGAGGATGAGCCACACCCCTTTGCGAAAAAGGGACTGCAACTCGTGGTCGATGGCGGTGAACCTGATGACATCAGGGAGATTCTTGAGGTTGAGCTGCATCAGATCGAAGTGCGTGATCTGGCCTCGGCAAAGATCTATGAAGGCTTGGGGGGCTATACGCCAACGGTCGGGATCATTGGTGCAGTACTGGGTCTGATCCACGTGATGGGCAACCTGGCCGATCCAAGCGCATTGGGTCCAGGCATTGCCGTGGCCTTCGTTGCCACCATTTATGGGGTGGCACTGGCCAACCTCATATTTCTTCCGGTCGGAAACAAATTGAAGAGCGTGGTCCAGTCGCAAAGCCGTTACTACGAAGTGATGATCGAAGGGTTGCTGTCGATTGCCGAAGGTGAAAATCCGCGCATCATCGAACTCAAGTTGTCCGGCTATCTAAGCTAGGAAATCTGATGGCCAAGCGTCATGTCGAGCATGAACATGAAAACCACGAACGGTGGCTGGTCTCTTATGCTGACTTCATTACCCTGCTGTTTGCATTCTTCGTGGTGATGTATGCGGTCTCTTCGGTCAATGAGGGCAAGATGAAGGTTCTCTCCGAAGCGATGACCGAGGAATTCAGAACGCGGTCTGTGCAATTTCCGGTGCCACCCACTTCGTTGAAACCGATTCAGATTGGAGAGCTGAACCGGGAGCAACCGGCCTCGATCGTGGAGGGTCATAAACTTTCCCCGGGCAATCAGATTGAGCAGGCGCAGGGCGATGAGGCCGAAGAAGAACTGGAAGGGATCAAAAAAGAGCTGGAAGTCAAACTTGGAGAGTTGATTGGTGAAAACCTTCTGACCATTTCCGGAAACGGCAGATGGCTTGAGATCGAGATCAACTCGAACATTCTGTTCGAGAGTGGTGAAGCGGAGCCCATTGGTGAGGCCAACACGATTTTCCTCAAGTTGGCACAGATATTGGGAGAATATGGCAACGCGATCCGCGTGGAGGGTTTCACCGATGATCTGCCGATCAACACCGCCAGATTTCCGTCGAATTGGGAATTGTCGGCGGCACGGGCTGCCAGAATCGTCACGATTTTGACGAAATATGGTGTCGATCCCAGGCGAATGGCAGCAGTGGGGTATGGTGAGTATCAACCCGTCGGCGACAACCGCAGCAGTGAAGGGCGCGCCAGGAATCGTCGGGTGGTGCTGGTGATTTCAGCGGATCGTCAGGTGCGCAAACAACTTGATCTGTCAGTCGATTCTCCTGGTCAGTCCAGGGATGTGATGAAGCTGGATGGCAGTGAGAAGAGCGAAACTGTCCAGCGACCAGAGGTCATCGGTAGAAACCCTGCCGTGTCGGCCTCAGGAAACTCGAACTAACGACCTTGTCGGTACAGGTTTTCATTTTTGGAGAGCGGTCATGGAGATCATCGCGAGTGCGAATCAGAAGGGTGGTGTTGGCAAGACCACATCCGTGGTCACGCTGGCAGGCCTGCTGGCAAAAAATGGTTCCAGAGTGTTGATGGTCGACATCGATCCGCAGTGTTCATTGACCTGCTATTTTGGTTTCACACCCGAACTGCTCGATGCGACCAGCTATCATCTTTTTCCTGTTCCGGGCGGCAATATCGATGCCGTTGACATGCTGATTCCTCTGGAGGAGAAAAACCTCGTTCTGCTGCCATCGTCGCCGGCCATTGCAACAGTTGAAAAGCAGCTTTTCGATCAGAAGGGCATGGGTTTTGTCATTTCCAGCGCGTTGAAGGGGTTGAGAAGCCATTTTGACTACATTTTCATCGACACACCGCCGGCACTGGGCATTCTGATGATCAATGCACTGGCGGCGTGCGATAAATTGCTGGTTCCGGTGCAGACCGAATATCTTGCATTGAAGGGGCTCGAACGAATGATCGGCTCTCTGGAGATGATGGCGCGGATCCGCAAAAAACCGCTGGACTACATGATCGTTCCGACAATGGTGGATCGTCGAACCCAAGCCTCATTGCGCAGCTTGCAGGCACTTCGTGACAATTATCGAAGGAACATCTGGTCCGGCTCAATTCCAGTTGACACCAAGTTTCGCGAAGCAAGCCTGCTGGGCCGACCGCTTGCGAATGCTTTTCCATCGAGCCGCGGCGCCAAGGCCTATGAAGCCCTGTGGCACGACTTGACCAGGACACACCCATCTCATGTCGAGAGCGATGCGCTGGAGATGGCTTGAAGTTGATCTATATTTTTAGAAAGCCGGACGCGGAGTTTTTCCGTTCCATCCATATCGAATCAAAAATTGAATAGAGGATACCCGGATGAATACAGCTGCAGCACAGAACGCCTATGACCAGGTCATACAATGGGTCAGCTTCAAGCTGGATGGCGAGGCCTATTGCATCGATGTGATGAAGGTGCAGGAGGTGCTGAGATACACTGAAATTGCCCCTGTTCCTGGCGCACCATCCTATGTTCTTGGAATAATAAATCTGCGCGGAAAGATCGTGACGGTCATTGATACCCGGGCACGTTTCGGATTGAAAGAAGATGAGATCACCAGCAATACACGAATTGTGATCGTCGAGACCAGCCAGAAGATCATCGGCATTCTGGTCGACAGTGTTTCCGAGGTGGTCTACATACGTCAGTCAGAGATCGAAACGGCGCCGAATGTGGGAAGCATGGACAATGCAAAATTCATTCAAGGTGTCTGCAGCAAGAATGATGAGCTCTATATTCTTGTCGATCTCGATCAGCTTCTCAATGAAGACGAGTGGCTCGAGGTGGAAAAGGTCTGATCTGTTGTTGCCGTCGAATGGGGCGGTTGAGATATTGAGGAGATCGCCATGACGGATCTGTTGACACTTGAGCAGTCGTGGCCGGCGCTGTTGCTGTTTTTTTCAACGCTCCTGGCCTCCTGTCTGCTTGCCAGGATGCAATTCAGCAGGTTTGAGAAAAAAATCACATCGGATCTGAAAGTGCTTGCTCAAACTGTAGCGCTCATTGAGCAGAGCAGTTTTGGTTTTGGGAGAAATCTGCATCTGATCGAACGCAATGTCAAAGAGCTCAGGATGCTGCATGATGAACTTGAGTCGAAGAGTGGCGCCGAGGATCTCTATCTGCAGGCAGCCCAAGTGGCGGAAATGGGCGCAACGGCTGCTGAGCTGATGAATAACTTCGGTTTGTCCAAGGTGGAAGCCAAACTGATCGAGGCACTTCACGCCGCGCGCGCTGACGCCAGGCTTCATTGACCTCACGGAGTCCTTCTTGATTCAACACCGGCCCATGGCCGGTGTTTTTTATTCCAGCGTTTTCACCCGTTGCGCTTCTTCGATGACCCGGTGATTTTCTGCTCAGGTGTTACTTTGAGAAGGAGCACTTGTGAGAGGTGTGGTTCGGAGGGTTTGAAAAGCGGGCCCCTGTCGGAACTTTCGGAAATCGATCTGACCGTATGATCGCTGTCGTTTCACGGTCCGCCGGAATCAGCGAACGCAGGCAGCACATGGCTGCCGGCCGGTTGCCAGCGAAAGTGCAGGCCACCCGCTCCGGCTGCACTGCGCCAGCCCGGCATGATGGCAACGCCGGGAATGGCGACCAGGCTGTGGTCCTGATAGATCAACGGAATATGGCTGCGCAGCCAAGGAGGCACCCCTGCCTGTTGCAGCAGCCTCTTGAGGCGATGCCGGTCAGCCTGCTGCGCGGGGTCACCACTGTGCCGAAAGCGAAGGGTGATGGGGATGCCGGGGCGCAGTGCCACGCCGCCTGCATCCTGCCACTGCTGCCAGAGCCGGCTGCCGTCGGGCAGTTGCAGGAACGCTGTGCTCAGATCCCACTCCAGTTCCATTGTGCTGGCCGGCGGCGGCAGGGGCGGCATCGCGTAGAGAAAATCACGGTAGCGGCGCACTTCGACCCCTGGCCAGTTCACCAGCGGCTGGCGGTCGGCGGCGGCGGGCATCACTTCGTCCAGGATGCGTTGCAGGCGGTTGTGGTCGGGCAGCGGCAATCCATTCAGCCCCAGCCAGTGGCGCAGCAGGTTGCGCTGGCGCGCATCGTCGAGCTGTTGCAGTGAGGGGATGTGCAGACGATCGAGACGGTGTTGGGGTGCATTTGAGAAGTCGATCGCGGCCAGTTGTTGCAGCAGTTGTGCGCTTTCGGCGGCCAGCGCGGCACTTCGCAGCAGGGTCCGGGCATGGTTGGGCCAGCGGGCGGCGATGGCAGGCCGCAGCGTGTGGCGCAGGTAGTTGCGGTCGAATGCGGGGTCGAGGTTGGAGGGATCTTCGATCCAGGTCAGCTGGACCGCATCGGCATAGGCGCGCAGTTGCGTGCGGGGCAGGGCGAGCAGTGGGCGGGCCAGGCTGGCGTGGCCGAGTGGACGTTGGGCAGGAATGCCGGCCACTCCGGCCGGACCGCTGCCGCGCAGCAGTCGCAGCAACAGGGTTTCGATCTGGTCATCCTGGTGGTGGGCCATCAGCAGTTGGTCGCCGGGCAGCAGGAAGTCGCTGAAGGCGCGGTAGCGCACCTCGCGCGCGGCGGCTTCGACGCCGCGGCCACCTGATCTGTCCACCGCGACGCAGCGCAGGTGAAAGGGCACCTCGAGCTGTTGTGCCAGCGCTCGACAATGGCTGGCCCAAGTGGCCGCCTGGGGGTGCAGATCGTGCTGGACATGCAGTGCATGCAGCGGTTGCGTGGGCAGGGCATGCAGCCGGCGCTGTGCCAGACAGTGGACGGTGGCGTGGAGCAGCACCATCGAGTCGAGTCCGCCACTGAAGGCGACCACCCAGCGTGCCGGGGCGGGTTCGGCCGCCAGCTGGCGGGAGAGGGCGGTGACGACCGGGGAGTCGCTCACTGCCGGCCGGCCTCAGTTCACATAGTGGCCGTAGGAGAGGTAGCGGCGGTAGCGGCGTTCGACCAGCTCCTCGGCTGAATGACGTTTGAACTCGGCGAGCCGTTCGATCAGCGCATGCTTCATCGCGGCGGCGGTGGCGTCATAGTCGCGGTGGGCACCGCCCAGTGGTTCGGGAATGACCTGGTCGACCAGACCCAGCTCTTTCAGTCGTGGCGCAATCATCGCCATCAGTTCGGCCGCTTCGGCGGCCTTTTCGTTGCTTTTCCACAGAATGGTCGAGCAGCCTTCGGGCGAGATGACTGAGTAGGTGGCATATTGCAGCATCATCAGATGGTCGCAGACACCGAGCGCCAGCGCGCCACCCGAGCCCCCTTCGCCGATCACGGTGGCCAGAATCGGCGTCTTCAGCCGTGACATCACTGCCAGGTTGCGGGCGATTGCCTCGCTCTGTCCGCGCTCTTCAGACTCGATGCCCGGGTAGGCGCCGGGGGTGTCGATCAGTGTGATGATCGGAATCGAAAAGCGTTCGGCCAGCTCCATCAGCCGGCACGCCTTGCGGTAGCCCTCGGGCTGCGGCATGCCGAAGTTGCGCAGGATCTTCTCTTTGGTGCCGCGGCCCTTTTCGTGGGCGATCACCATCACCGGTTCGCCATCCAGCCGCGCCAGACCGCCGATGATCGAGGGGTCGTCGCGAAAGTGGCGGTCGCCATGCAGCTCATCGAATTCGTCAAAGATGCGGTTGATGTAGTCGAGGGCGTAGGGTCGCAGTGGATGGCGCGAGATCTGCACGATCTGCCAGGCCGAGAGGTTGCCAAAGATCGATTCGGTCAGCTTGCGGCTCTTCTCTTCGAGCTTGGCGATCTCGTCGCTGATGTTGAGCTCGTTGTCGCTGCCGACCATGCGCAGCTCTTCGATCTTGGCGCGCAATTCGGCGATGGGCTGTTCGAAATCGAGGTGGTTGAGGTGCATGTTCCGGCGGTTCCGAAGGGTTGATGCGGTCGGCAGGCAAGAGCGCCGAAGGTCCGCAAAAAGGGCTCAATGATAACTCATTCTGACCCGATCGATGCCGAACTGGCCGCGCAGCCGTTCGAGCAGCTGATCGGTCGGACGCACCCGCCAGGCAGCGCCCAGATGGATGCGCCCACCCACTGCATCGCCGCGGTAGTTGAGCAGCACCGGGCAGCCGTCGCCGCGGTAGGGGGCGAGCAGTTCGGCGAGCTGGCGGTCGAAGTCGTTCGGCAACGCATCGCCCCGCAGATCGAGTTCGAGCTGGCGAACCAGGCGTGTTCGTGCCTCGTCGAGGGTGCTGAGGCTCTTGGCGCGCGCCTTCAGGCTGCTGTTGTACTCATCGAGGCTGACGCTGGCCTCGATCAGCAGAATCTCATCCTTGATCAGTTTGTCGCGCTGCTGCTGATAGTCATCGGCAAAGAGCGAGATCTCGATGCGGGCGGTGCGGTCATCCAGTGTCAGAAAGGCCATGGTGTCGCCGCGCTTGCTGCGCAGCGTGCGCACACCCAGCAGCAGTCCGGCGAAGAGCTGCGGACCGTTGTCGGGTTGCAGGTCGGCGATCTGGGTCACCTTCATCGCCCGCAGTTCGTCACGGTACTGTTCGATCGGATGGCCGGAAAGATAGAGGCCGAGGGTCTCCTTCTCGGCCTGCAACTGCTCGCGCAGGCTCCAGCGCTGCGCGCTGACCTGCATGACCGGTTGACTGCTGATCAGGCTGCCCGGCAGCAGTTCGCCGAACAGATCGCGGGTGCCGCTGGCACTGTTGGCGGCGCTCTGCTCGGCCGCCTGCAGGGCATTGGGCAGGGTGGCGAGCAGGGTGGCGCGGTCGCTGCCCAGCTCATCCATGGCGCCCGATTTGATCAGCGCTTCGAGCGCTCGCTTGTTGAGCTTGTGGCTGTCGCAGCGGCGGCAGAAGTCGAACAGGTCGATGAAGCGGCCGCCGCTGCGGCGGGCACTGTTCAATGCGTCGATCGGCCCCTCGCCCAGCCCCTTGATGGCGCCGAGCCCGTAGATGATCGACCCCTCCTCGACATCGACACTGAAGCGGAATTCGCCGCGGTTGACGTTGGGTGGTGACACCCGCAGCCCCATCTTGCGGCACTCTTCCACCAGCAGCACCACCTTGTCGGTGTGCTGCATGTCCGCTGACAGCACGGCAGCCATGAAGAAGGCCGGGTAGTGGTGCTTGAGCCAGGCGGTCTGGTAGGAGATCAGCGCGTAGGCGGCCGAGTGCGACTTGTTGAAACCATAGCCGGCGAACTTCTCCATCAGGTCGAAGATCTCCTCAGCCACCGCCGGCGGCACGCCACGCTGGCTGGCCCCGGCAGTGAAGCTCTTGCGCTGATCGGCCATCTCTTCGGCCTTCTTCTTGCCCATCGCCCGCCGCAGCATGTCGGCGCTGCCCAGGGTATAGCCGGCCAGCACCTGGGCGATCTGCATCACCTGCTCCTGATAGAGGATCACCCCATAGGTGTTGGCGAGAATCGGCGCCAGGGTTGGATGCAGGTAGCGCACGGCGGCCCGGCCATGCTTGCGATTGATGAAGTCATCGACCATGCCCGATTGCAGCGGTCCGGGCCGGTAGAGCGCAACCAGCGCGATGATGTCCTCGAAGCAGTTGGGCAGCAGGCGGCGGATCAGCTCCTTCATGCCGCGCGATTCGAGCTGGAACACCGCCGTGGTCTCGCCACCTTGCAGGTAGCGGAACACCTCCGAGTCGTCGAGCGGCAGACTTTCGATCGCGATCGGCGGTTGGCCCTGACTGGCGCGAGCCTGATTGATCGCCTTCACTGCCCAGTCGATGATGGTCAGCGTGCGCAGACCGAGAAAGTCGAACTTGACCAGACCCGCCGCCTCGACATCATCCTTGTCGAACTGGGTCACCAGGCTGCCGCCCGACTCATCGACATAGAGCGGCGTGAAGTCGGTCAGCCGGCCTGGCGCGATCACCACGCCGCCGGCATGTTTGCCGACATTGCGGGTGATGCCTTCGAGCTTGAACGACATCTCGATGATCTCGGCCACCTCGTCGTTCTGCGCCATCAACTCCTTCAGCGCCGGCTCCTGTTTCAGCGCCTTCTCCAGCGTCATGCCGACCTCGAACGGGATCAGCTTGGAGATGCGATCACCCAGGCTGTAGGGCTTGCCCTGCACCCGGGCGACATCACGCACCACCGCCTTGGCCGCCATGGTACCGAAGGTGATGATCTGCGAGACCGCCTCGCGGCCGTAGCGTTCGGAGACATAGTGGATCACCCGGTCGCGGCCATCCATGCAGAAATCGATGTCGAAATCGGGCATCGACACCCGCTCCGGATTCAGAAAGCGCTCGAACAGCAGCTCGTAGCCGATCGGGTCGAGGTCGGTGATCCGCAATGCATAGGCGACGATCGAACCGGCGCCCGAGCCGCGGCCGGGGCCGACCGGCACGCCGTTGTCGCGCGCCCAGCGGATGAAATCCATCACGATCAGAAAGTAGCCGGAAAAACCCATCTGCACGATCACATCCAGCTCAAATTCAAGGCGTTGCAGATAGCTCTTGCGCTTTTCTTCATCATCGATCGACTGCTGGGCGAACCGCTGCATCAGCCCCTCATGGGCCAGCCGGCGAAAGAAGGCCTCTTCGCTTTCGTCGGTCGGCACTGGATAGTCCGGCAGAAAGTTCTTGCCCAACTGCAACTCGAGCGTGCAGCGGCGGGCGATCTCGACGCTGTTCTCCAGCGCCTCGGGCAGGTCGTGGAACAGCTCGGCCATCTCCTGCGGGCTGCGCAGATACTGCGCCTCGCTGTAGAGCCGGGGACGGCGCGGATCGTCGAGCGTGCGCCCCTCCTGAATGCAGACCCGCGCCTCATGGGCCTCGAAATCGTCCCGGTCGAGAAAGCAGACTTCGTTGGTCGCCACCACCGGACAGGCGAGCCGCTGCGCCAGCGCCACCGCCCGTTGCAGGTAGAGCTCTTCGTCCGCTCGGCCGGTGCGGGTCAGCTCAAGATAGAAGCGGTCAGCAAAGGCCTGTTGCCACGCCTTCAGTCGTGCTTCGGCCTGTTCCGGCCGGTCGTTCAGCAGCAGCCGGCCAATCTCGCCATCACGGCCACCCGACAGGGCGATCAGCCCGGGCGCGGCCTCCATGACCCACTCCTGCCTGACCAGCGCGCGCCCCTGATGGCGGTTTTCCAGATAGCCACGCGAGATCAGCGTGGTCAGGTTGCGGTAGCCGGTCTGGTCACGCACCAGTAACAACAGCGGCGCGAACTGCCCGGGCTGTTCCGGGTTTTCGACCAGCAGTTGCGCGCCGACGATCGGTTTGATGCCGGCGGAACGGGCTGCCCGATAGAACTTCACCAGCGCGAACAGATTGCTGATGTCGGTGATGGCCACGGCCGGCATCGCCAGCTCGCGCGTCCGTTCGACCAGGGCATCGATGGTGATCAGGCCATCGACCAGCGAATATTCGGAGTGCAGATGCAGATGGACAAAGCCGGGGGCGGTGCTGTTCATGCCGTGAACCGCGCGGTTGCGTCATGCCGGAGAGGCGAGACAGCAGAGGAATAAAAACAGCCTGGAGTCACCGGTTGGATCTCGCGGAGGGTGGACAGCGGGTTTGCTTTGGCGCAAGGCGCAGTGTGTAGTGCGACCTGGGCTGATTTTCTCCGATCACGGCATCCTCGACCAGTGACAGGATCTCGATGGCTGGCGGTCAGAAGTGCAGCTGTACGCTCCCAGTCGCTTTCAATATCAATCCCCCCGGTGATGCGATAAAATCGCCCGTTCCATGACGAATGGCCAATTCATCAATAACTTCTGGAGCATGGGCATGCGTTTGATCCTGTTGGGTCCTCCGGGCGCGGGCAAGGGGACTCAGGCCCGTTTCATCTGCGAGCATTTCTCGATTCCGCAAATCTCGACCGGAGACATGCTGCGTGCGGCGGTGAAGGCCGGCACGCCCTTGGGGCAGCAGGTCAAGGCGGTGATGGATTCGGGCGCCCTGGTCACCGATGAGATCATCATTGCGCTGGTGAAGGAGCGCATCGAACAGCCAGATTGCCAGAAGGGCTTTCTGTTTGATGGCTTTCCGCGCACCATTCCCCAGGCCAATGCGATGGTCGATGCCGGCGTGCAGATCGACCATGTGGTCGAGATCGCAGCCGACGACGAGGAGATCGTGCGGCGCATCAGTGGCCGTCGTGTGCATGCGCAATCGGGCCGCGTCTACCACGTGCTGTTCAACCGGCCGCAACGCGAAGGCCTCGATGATGTGACCGGTGAGCCGCTGATCCAGCGCGATGATGACAAGGAAGAGACCGTTCGCAATCGACTGAAGATCTACCACGAGCAGACCCGGCCGCTGGTCGATTTCTACCGGAAACGGGCGGAGCAATCCGCCTCGCTGCACTATCACACCATCGATGGCATGGGTGAGGTCGATCAGGTGCGTGCAGCGATTCTGGGTGTGCTTGGCTGAGGCGGTCCGCCCGCACGGCCGATTTCACGCTCGACCACTTCGTTCCATGCCGCAACCAACCTCAGTGGCGCAGTCGCCGCGTCGATATGGCGTTCTGCTGGTCAATCTCGGTTCGCCAGCCGCGCCCGATGCCGCCGCTGTGCGCCGCTTTCTGCGCCCGTTCCTGGGCGATCGGCGGGTGGTCGAGATTCCTCGACCACTGTGGTGGCCGTTGCTCAATCTGTTCATTCTGCCGTTTCGCGCGCCCAGGGTGGCCAGGCTCTATCAGCGCATCTGGATGGCCGAGGGTGCGCCGCTGCAAGTCCATCTCGAGCGGTTGCGAGAGGCCGTTACGGCCCGGTTTCATGCAGGGAGCAGCGGAGGAGATCGGATCGAGGTGCGTGCGGCAGTGACCTATGGTGCGCCTGCGATTGCCGATCAGCTCGATGCACTGATGGCAGCCGGCAGTGATGAGGTCATCGTCATTCCGCTCTATCCGCAATATTCCGCCACCACCACCGCGGCGGTGTTCGATGCGGTGTCACGCTGGATGCAGCAGCGCCGTGATCTGCCCGGCCTGACCTTGGTCAAGGATTACCATGACCATCCGCGTTACATCGAGGCGCTGGCGCAATCGGTGCGGACAGCGCAGCAGCAGTTCGGCACACCCGAGCGGCTGCTGTTCTCCTTTCATGGCATTCCGCAAGCCAATGTTGACCAGGGTGATCCTTACGCACGGCACTGCCACCGAACGGCTGAAGCAGTGGCGCAGGCGCTGGGACTGGAGCTGGGGCAGTGGCTGGTGGCGTTCCAGTCACGCTTCGGGCCGGCGCAGTGGCTGCAACCCTACATGGATGAAGCAGTGAAGGCGCTGGCCGCAGAGGGTGTCCGGCACCTGCAGGTGATTTCGCCGTCATTCTCGCTCGACTGTCTGGAGACGCTCGATGAGATCGACCATGAATATCGGCAGCTTTTTCTTTCGCAGGGTGGCGAGCGGTTCCACTACGTTCCGGCGCTCAACGCCGGTGATTCTCAGGTCGAGCTGCTGGTCGAGCTGATCTCATGCCATCTGCCGGTGGCACGCTGAGGCGGCCGATGGGCGCTGCTCTGGGGTCAGGCAATGGCCAGACAGGCGTGGACGAAGCTGTAGATGGCCAGATAATTGTTTCGGCTCAAGGTGTCGAGTTCGATGCCGTAGCCGATTTTGCGTTCAGCGTCAGCAGTTGAAGTGCTCTTGCCTGATTCGCTCATCGAGCGAATCGTGCCGACCGGTGCCATCGCATAGCGGTGTTCGTCGATCTGAAGCTCCATTTCGATGTGTATCGGCTGTCCCACCTGCAAGGCGTTGGGCGTCGTCTCCAGCCGCATTCCGCGGGTACTGATGTCCAGAATGTGTGCCGGCAATCGCGCTTCGTCTGCTTCTCCCAGATTGGTGATCACTGTCGCCATCAGATCGCAGGGGGCGCGCAGGGCCGAGCGCACCTTTTCGATGGCGACATCGGCCGGGTAACTCAGATGCAGATAGGGAAAGGGGTAGGTGCAGATGTGGCAGATCTGGGTGGAGAAGGCATAGATGTTGTTGTGCGCAAAGTAGCGCACGGTGACCGGCCAGCCGACCCGGGCTGGCATGAAGCTGCCCGCCACCTTGGGGGTGGTCACCAGAATGGACTTGCCCGTCAGATAGCCGATGACGCGAGAGGCCAGACGTTCATCCTCCTGATGTTGAACCTGCAGTTGCAGTGCGATGCCTGGCGCCAGATGGAGATCGTTCAATGACATGGTGTGGCAAACAGAATGGTCCGACCGAAACGGTATGTTTGAAAGTGTAGCAGTGGTTGCTCAGGGCGGTGGCCGCGCTCCGATGCCCCGGAACAAAAAACGACCTTCAGCGGGCGGCCCAATCTGATCTGTGGTAACTTCAGTGCTCTTTTTTGCTGCCGTGGCGGCAGCGAGCCACTCGACATGGAGGCAACTCGATCAATGCAGGGCGATCTCAATTTTCCCTACCAGGATGGACCGCAAGGCGGAACGCTGCGCCAGGTGGCGGAGGGTGTCCACTGGTTGCGGATGCCGCTGCCGTTCAGCCTGACCCACATCAATCTCTGGCTGGTCGAGGATGGCGAGGGTTTCGCGATCATCGACACCGGCATCAATGATGCCAAGACCCAGGGTTTCTGGGAGCAGATTTTCAATGACCATCTTGGCGGCCGGCCGATCACCCGCATCTTCGCGACCCATTGCCACCCTGATCACATCGGCGCCTCCGGCTGGTTGTGCGAACGCTGGGGTGTGGAGCTGTGGATGACGCAGGCAGAGTGGCAGCAGGCCAACATCGGCGAACTGCGTGCCGGTGGCGCATCGCGGCCGGCGATGGCCAGACATTTCGAGCGGCTTGGCTTTCCGGTGAGCCGGCTGCGCAAGATGGGGCGGATGCAGGGTTACTTTCAGAACATGGTCGGACCCCTGCCACCGGGCTACCGGCGGGTTCGCGGCGGCGATCGAATCGAGATCGGCGGACGCACCTGGGTGGTCTGCATCGGTCGCGGCCATTCGCCGGAACATGCCTGCTACCACTGTCCGGAGCTGAATCTGATGGTGGGCGGAGACCAGGTGCTGCCCTACATCACCCCCACCATCGGCGTCTCGGCCGATGAACCGCACGGCGACCCGCTGGGGCTCTACCTCGAGTCGATCGAACAGTTCTACGCGCTGCCCGCTGACTGTCTGATCCTGCCGGCGCATGAGCTGCCCTATCGGCAGATCCAGTTCCGGCTGACCCAGTTGAAGCTGCACCACCAGGAGCGCTGCCAGTTGATGCTCGACACCTGCCGGACGCCGCAGACCGCGATGGTGGCGACCCAGGCGATGTTCGCCCACCGTGAACTCTCCGGCTTCGATGTGATGCTGGCACTGGGCGAGACGCTGGCCCACCTGCACTACCTGCTCTACCGTGGGCAGATCAGGCGGTCCATTGATGACGAGGGCATCTACCGCTACCAGGCGTGCTGAAGCGGCGACGGTTTCACACCACTTCGAGAATGAATGAAGGAGCTGATCGATGAATCCAGTGAATGATCTGCTGTTTGCACCCTTCAGCTTCAAGGCGCTGAAGCTCCCCAACCGCATCGTCATGGCGCCGATGACCCGCAGCCACTCGCCTGATGGCGTACCGACCGACGAGGTGGTGGGCTATTACCGCCGTCGGGCCGAGGCCGAGGTGGGGCTGATCATCACCGAGGGCACCACGGTCGATTACGCCAGTGCCAGCAATGACCCCAAAATTCCTTCGTTCTGCAAGGAGGCATCACTGGCCGGCTGGCGCAAGGTGGTCGAGGCGGTCCATGCGGCCGGTGGCAAGATCGCGCCGCAACTGTGGCATCAGGGGGTTGCACGCAAGGCCGGCACCGGCCCGCAGCCGGATGCGCCGGTGCTCTCGCCGTCTGGTCTGGCTGGACCGGGCAAGCCGGTTGCGCAGCCGATGAGCATCGCACAGATCGAGCAGGTGGTCCGACAGTTTGCCACGGCGGCGGGCCATGCCCGGCGACTCGGTTTCGATGCCATCGAACTGCATGGCGCGCATGGCTATCTGATCGATCAGTTCTTCTGGGAAGGGACCAATCAGCGCGACGATGCCTACGGCGGCAGCCTGCTGAAACGCACCCGTTTCGCGGTGGAGATCATCGAGGCCTGCCGTACCGCGGTGGGGCCCGACCTGCCGATCATCCTGCGCTTCTCGCAATGGAAGCAGCAGGATTACGAGGCCAAACTGGCGCACACGCCCGAGGAGCTGGAGCAGTTTCTGACGCCACTGGCGCGGGCCGGTGTCGACATCTTCCATGCCAGTACCCGCCGCTTCTGGCAGCCGGAGTTCGAAGGCTCCGAGCTCAACCTGGCCGGCTGGACCAAAAAGCTGACCGGCAAGCCGACCATCACCGTCGGCAGCGTGGGGCTCGATGACGACTTCATCGCCTCGTTCATGGGCAAGGGTGCTGGTACGGCTGGCATCGACCAGTTGCTGGAGCGGATGCAGCACGGCGAATTCGATCTGGTGGCGGTTGGCCGGGCACTGCTGCTCGACGCGAACTGGGCGCGCAAGCTGCACCGCGGCGAGGTCGACCAGTTCCAGCCCTTCAACCCGGCGGCCTTGGCGACGCTGAGCTGAAGGCGAGGGACGGGTTACAGAAAATAGGAGAGCATCAGCGAGCCAAAGGAGTGGCTGCGCCTCTGCTCTTCGAACTCTTGAGCCGTGAAGACACGCGAGAAGACCACTCGATAACGCTGGAAGTGAAACACGGCACCGACCGAAAGATCGCCGGTGAAGCGCTCCTTGTGCACATGGTGACTCTCCTCAAAGGTGTTGCCATCCAGAAAGATGTCGCGGCCGACCAGTCGCCCATCCACCGAAGCGAACAGGTGGCTGCCCCAGGCGTGGTCGCTGTTCAGATAGCGTCGGGCGCTGCTGCCCGGTGCGCTGTTGTCGCCACCCGGGCGAATCGGTGAGCTGCCGAAGTCATCCGGCACGTTGTGGCCAAGGCGCAATGTGCCCCCCAGGTTGAGGTAGCTGGCGACGTTGCCGAGCGCGATGCCGCCATGGGCGATCAGGTCACCACCGAAGCCGTCGCGCAGACGGTGTCTGAACAGCCGATCCTTGTGCTCGTACAGTGCGATCAGCCCGGGTTCGTTGTCGAGCTGATTGTGCCAGCCGTTGAACTTCTCGATGTGGCGCAGATCGTGGATCAGATCCTGCGCCGCCTCGGCCTGTGATGCGGGGCCGACGACGCCGAGGTGCAGCTCCAGCGAATCGAGCCGGTCGCGCTTCTTGGTCTGATAGCCGACCATCCCATAGAGCCAGCCGGCATAGGGGCGGTCGTCGACGATCGGCCCGGCGGGTACCGGGTCGGCAGGGGTGTAGATGGCCTGACCGATTGCGAGCACCAGGTTGCGGTCGACGCCATGCAGCGAGCCATGCATGAAGGCCAGTTGACGGTTGATCT
>ERZ1645192.147-NODE-147-length-50951-cov-13.845391_pt1 | contig 50951 bp, 35 predicted proteins | sample MGYA00575354_ERZ1645192 | MGnify/ENA primary metagenome ERZ1645192 (study PRJEB40844, sample SAMN11349763) | freshwater sediment metagenome | isolation source: river sediment | host: Sediment | place: India: Faizupur Khadar , New Delhi | collected 2017-02-21 ... | reverse complement strand
CGCGCCGTTCTCGGCCGGGAGGACCTCCTCCGGGACCGCCGAAACCGGGCGGGCGGCCCCCCCCCACGACCCGCGGCGGACCGATCGCACGCGCGTGCGTCGTTGCGACGCATTTCTGGTTGATCCGGGCGAACGACGTGAGGTCAAGCTGCGCTCATACTTTCATATGGTTTTGCTTTCGAAGCCGGATGAAGCCGATGTGCGGATCTACCTCGGTTCTTGGTGAATCTGTTGCTCGAACCGATGACGCGTCGTCGCTGTGGACGGGCGCTCTTCGCTGCCGCGAGAACCGACTTCTATTTCAGATGACCAACGCCTCTTCGCCGACCAACGCGCAGGTCGTGTGCGGCGCATCGAAGAATGATTGATGGAGGAAAGCGATGAACAACGCAGCCTCGACATCGGTTTCCCGCACGAACTGGTTCTCACGCGCGCTGCTCGCCGCCGGTCTCGTCTTCCTTGCTTTCGGAGGCGTCGGCGCCGTAGCGCAGGAGCAAGGCTACTGGCGCCTCGTCAAGGTCCATCCCGCGACCATCACGCATGTATCTCCGGAGGCCGCCAACGGGGTCTCGAACGTCGTAAAGGAGGGGCGCGACAATCATGTCGAGCACACCATGAACGCGCTCAATTCCGAGCACACGACACATTCCTATTTCTCGCCACCGCCCCCTTCGCTCTTCCCGGGCCAGAAGGTCACGTTCCACGCCAATATCAGGCGGATGCGGAACACGTTCACGTGCTGTGCCTTCGGAACGTCAGTGTACTATATTTACGGCGTTGGCAAAGAACCGACTACACCAACCGTTATGTTGAATGGTGTAATCCACTCTTCTACAACGGAAAATGTTGTAGACTTGAGCGGCGTCATGAAGGTTCCGGAGAATACACTCGGAAGCCCAGCGGGGCAGGCTGAGAAATCGCTCTGGGTCCTCATCGAAATCAGCCCCCCTCTCTACAAGAAATACTACCAATACGCTTGGGTGGCCGGGCCGCTCCCGACGACCGCGAAGACCGGCGACATCGACATACCCGTCGCTTCGACCCCGACGTCTCCCGGGTCCACCGGCCCGTCCGATCAATCCAATCAGACCACGAAGGCGTGCCCGGACAATGCCGCGCAGCTTCAGCTGCAGGTTTGTCGGCATACGGCGGCCCAAGGCGCGACGATCCGCGTTCCGATCTACCTGCTCAAGAGCGACAACCTGGCCAATCTCAATCTCGAGCTGAGGTACGACGCCGCCGTGGCGAAGCCGGCCGGCAAGGCGGAGAAGGGTCCGATGCTCGGCGGTCAGGCCCTGCTCGAGTCCAATGTCGGCCAGGCCGGATTGGCGCGGATCGGCTTCGCCGGCTCGGGCGGTGTCTCGGGATCGGGGATCCTCGCCTATGTGCCGTTCACGATCCTGGGCGGGCCGGGCTCGCATACGACGCTGACGCTCCAGGACACCGCGGCGAATACGGTGACGAATGCCCGGCCCTCGTTCGCGCTCGTCGCGGGCGAGATCGCGGTCCCCCAGGGGCAGAGCACGTCCGCAGACCCGAAGCCCAAGTCGGATACGCCGCAGCAGCCGTCCGACCCGCCGAAACAGCCGGAGCCGGTCAAGGTCTTCACCGCCCTCGATGCGTTGAAGGCGCTGCAGATGTCGGTCGGCCTCATGGGACCGGACATGGCCTATGACCTCGACAAGACCGGTCAGATCACATCGAACGACGCGCGGCTGATCCTGCGCAGCATCGTGGGACGCCAGCCATGAAGACGATGTCCGAGAACCGCCAGGGACGGGTCGGCGAACGCTTACGCATCGCGCTTTCCGTCCTCGTGCTGACGTTGCCGTGGTGGTTCACCGCGGCCCGGGCGCTGGAGATCGGCGTCGCCGATGTGAAGATCCCGCAAGGAGAGGTGGTGGCGGTTCCGATCCGCGCATCCGATGCCAAGGGTCTATCGGCGCTTCAGATGCGGCTCGGCTTCGAGGGCGAGGCGTTCGAAGTCGTCGAAGTGGCCGCGGGCCCCACCCTCGCCAACGCGCTCGTCGACTTCCAGGTGGCCAAGGGCTCCTGCACGATCGCATTCGCGGCGTCCGAACCGGTCGCCAAGGACGGTGACCTGTTCATCGTCAAGATGCGACGCAGAGCCGGGGCCGACGGCGGAGCCACCGTGGTTCCGGAAGACGTGCGGGCCTGGGGGGGAGAGGGTGGCCAGTCGCTGCCCGTGTCGGTCAAACCGGGGCGGATCGCCGGGATCTCGCCGCCGGCCGCCGCGTCGTCTTGCGTGGATTGGCGGTATGTCGGGGGCGGCGCTGCGGCGCTCGCGGCCTTGTCGGTCGGCGCGGCGGCACTGGCGCTCCGCCGTCGAGGCCGCTCGAAGACGACGACCGCCGCGAACCTCGAACCTTCGGAACCGGCGACGTCCGGCCCTGGACCTCATTTCTGCATCGCCTGCGGCTCTCCTCTGCCCGAGGGGGCGAGGTTCTGTCCGAATTGCGGGGTCAGGATCGCGCGGTCGGAGATCGACGAGGGTACACGACACCCCGAGGAGCCGTCGTAGGTTCGGGGTGTGCCCGCAGCGACCGCGGACCGGAGGAGAACAACGGTCGTCCGGACGCTGGTGTTCGCGAAGGCGAAGGCGAAGACTGGGAACGCTTCGACCGCTCGGAGGCGCGTGATTTCGCCGCGCTCGACGGAAGTTCGACGGCTTCCGCCACCGGCGTTGACGCGCCTCATGGCATCGCCCGCCGGGCGGTGCCAAACCATGATCGGTCGCGGCACCGATCACGCTCGCATTTCGCTTTTTGGGCCGCGGTGGAATGTTCGGCTCTCGCGTTGCGCCGCCGTTTCTCCAGGGGCGGAGACCGCGAGGAGGAGGCGGCGATGAGCGAACCTCTGCCTTCGGATTCGGCGCCGCCCCCCAGGCTCGAGTGGCGCATCGACGTTCCACTTCTGACGCAGCCCCTGCTCCTGCTGGTCTATGCGAAGGCGACCGTTCTCGTCGTGCTGCTCATGGGCGGCCTGCTCACCTTTCTCGTCCTCGTCGGAGACGGGAAGGTCGATTCCATCGCCGACATGTGGGTCCTGACCGGTATCTCGACCCTGGCGGTGGTGGGCCTCGGATCGGTCGCCACGGCGCTCCTCCTGCGCAATCGGCTGGCGATGCGCTACGTGATCGATGACCGCGGAGTCGAGCAGTCCACGGTCGATCGCCGTGCCACCGTCGCTTCCGGTGCAGCAGTGGTGCTGGGAGCGCTTTCCGGCAGTCCCGGCACCACCGGCGCGGGGTTGATCGCGCGGTCACAGTCCCGGACGACGGCAAACTGGTCCAGCCTCGTCTCGGCGCGGTACCATCCCCGGCACGACGCCATCGCACTGCGCAACGCCTGGCGTACCGTGATCCTGCTGTTCTGCACGCCGCAGAACTACGCCGAGGTCGCCTCGCGGGTGGAGCGGGAGATCGCGGCACGGCGAGGTTCTTCCCGCGCGCGGCGGAGCCCGATCCCAGGGCTCCTTCTGCGGACGGCGCTGACGGTGGCCGCCTGCCTGCCCTTCTTCCTGTTGCCCTATCCCTTCCGGCTCGATCTCTTCGTCCCGCTCTTCACGCTCTGCTTCGCCCTGTCGGCACTCTGGCTGGTGCCGCGCTTCGTCTGGGTGATGATCGGCGGCCTCGGCTGGATGTGGGTCCAGATCTATCTGTCTGCCACGCTCGAGCGGCACTCGACCCTCGACGATGCGGTCTTTCGGAGTTGGCAGCGGATGTCGTCGGAGGACTGGAGCCCGATCATCCTCTGCGGCATCGCCACGACCTATCTGCTCTGGCAGGCCTATTCGGCTCTGCGCGGTCGCATTCCTTCGGCGCTCGGCGGCGACGACGACCCGGCGGCCGGCGGTGACCGATGATGCCATGGTGGCCCACCGTCGACCGGTCGGCTCGCCGATCGGCCTGCGGACTGCGGACTGCGCGAAGGATAGAGGGTTCGATGCACCACCTGAAGACACTCGGCGTCCTGTCGCTGGTCACCATGCTCCTCTCCGCCGGAAGTGCCCCCGGGTTCGAACCGGCGCCGGGCTCCGGGCCCTACATGGCGGTGCTGCGCGCGGTGACGCCCGTGCTGCGGCGCGACATCACCCCCGACGTCGGCGTGAACGTCGAGGAGATGAAGGTCGAGGGTGATTGGGCCTATGCGCAACTCGTACCGATCGACCTGGGCGGCCCGATCGATTGGTCGAAGACCAGGTTCGCCGCCGACCACGCCGCCGGGAAGATGAGCCCCTGGGCATTCGCTCTGCTGCACAAGGACGCGGCCGGCGAGTGGCGAGTGCTCGAGTGCCGGATCGGCGCGAAGGCCGCCGATTGGCCGACATGGATCGCCCGCCATCATCCGCCGGATGCCCTGGTTTCGGCCGGAGAGAACGCGTCGGCCCCCGCCACCACGCCGCCCGCCGTTCCGTCTTCCAACTCTCCCCCGACCGCCGAGTCGTCCCCGCCCCTGGTGGTGGCTCCGAGCCCATCACCGGCGGCATCGTCCGAAGTCGACGATCCGGGGCGAGAGCCCGATGCTGCACCGGACGGCAAGGCGATCCCGTCGCCGCCGAAAAAGACCGGCAGCGACGTCGCCACATCGCCCGAGGCCCGCGCGGCGAAGCTCACCGCTGACGGCGCCACCGCCTATTCGGCTCACGACGACGCCACCGCCCTGACGCGTTTCGACGAAGCGTTGGCACTGCAGCCGACTCTGGTCCGGGCTCTGGTCGGTCGCGCCAGGGTCCATGCGCGCGCCGACGATCTCTTCCGTGCGGTGGCCGACCTCGACCACGCCATCGAGATCGAACCTCGCAATGCCGTCGCGATCAACCTCCGCGGTCTCGTATGGGTCCGGCTGAAGGAACCCGGCCGCGCCGTGGCCGACTATGACAAGGCGATCGCACTCGCCCCCCGACTATGGTCGGCTCGCTTCAATCGCGGTCGACTGCACGCCGCCGCCGAGCGCTGGGATGCGGCGCTCGCCGACTTCGATGCGGCGGTCGCGATCGATCCCAAGGTCGAAGCGCTCTTCGTCCATCGCGGTAATGTTCAGTTCGAGCGCAAGCATTACGAAGAGGCTATCGCCGACCACGGTCGAGCCTTCGCGATCGCCCCGCACCCCTCCCATCTGGTGAACCGCGCCATGGCCGAACTCGCTCTCGGGCGTCTGGCCGAAGCGGTCTACGACACGACCCGGGCCATCGCGACCGATGCGAAGATGCCTGATGCCCACTTCGTGCGCGCGCAGGCCCGCTTCCGCTCGAAGGACTTCGCGGCGGCGATCATCGACCTCGACACCGCCATCGGCCTCAAGACCGATGCTCGCTTCTTCGCGTGGCGCTCGGCTGCGAACCGTGCACTCGGTCGACACCAGGAGGCCGATCGTGACCGCGCCGAGGCCCGTCGTCTCGATCCGAAGGTGAGCGTTCCGACCACCCCGTGACGGGGAGCGGACCGCGGCGTTCTCTCGATCGGAAAATCAGTGGCGCACCGGTGCAATGACCCGATCGCCGTTCGCCCGCCGCAGTGGGTGCGCCGAACTCCTGCGGAACCCACCGTAGCCCACGACGATGTCTTCGGACCCGTTTCGCCGCTCCCCGATCACCGTGACCACGGCTCTCGGTTGGTTCGCAACTGATTGAGCCGCCGCCCGTAGACCTGGGGCGCGCAGTTCAGGGCCGTCGCGCGGGCATCCGCGGCGACCGCGTCTCGTCGATGGCCGGTACTCTCCAGCGCGAAGACGCGCGCCGCCAGGAGCAGGCAGTCGTCGGGTGCCGTCGCGACGGCCCGCTCCACCGTGGCGACGCCTTCTTCCGGTCGACCCCGCTGGATGAGGTCGGAAATGCCGCGCAGCGCCGCGACTCTCGCCCGTAACAGAGCGTAGGCGGCGGGATCACAACGGCCGACGACTTTCGGGGGCTCCGTCAGGCGGTTCACCCGGCTACCCCAGAGCCGGCGGATCACGACGACCTTGCCGTCGAACGTCGACCAGTCGGGATCATTGTCGAAGTCCAATCGGCGATCGCTCCCGTCCCCGAGCAACAGGAAGCCTCCGGCGACACAGCCCTCGAATGTCTGGACCATCGCCGGTCTCTCGGCTGCCGCGGGGAAAGCGGCGCCGAAGGACAGCATCAGCAATGCCACCGCCCAGGATCTCATCGCCCCGTCCTCGCATCATCGGGCCGGCGATTTCGTCGGGTGAGTCCGTCGATTCCGTTCGGCCGGCCGGCTTCACCGGGTCGATCGCGACGTCGCCCGTCGCCCCCCCGGGCCGGCACGGTGTCGACGGCAACGAGATGACGAAGCCGGTCCGCGACCGCCCGTTCGAATAGGCATGGCGAACGCGGCCACGGGCAATCCGGATCTTCCCCCACGCGTCGTTCGGACGCTCTCATTCGATCCCGGCGAGCCAGAGACCGAAGCCGAGCGCGGTGGACCCCGCATTGGCGAGGAGCGACACGAGCAGGGAGCGCGCTGTCGAGAGCACGGTCATCGCGCGATAGACGACAGCCTCGGCGATCACCACCTCGGCTTCGACGAGCAGGACCGCCGAAACCCAATCCAAGTGGTCGGTCGCGACGAAGACCTCTTCCCAGGCGAGGCGATGGGTCAGCAGCGTGCCGACGACGGCGGCGGCGGCCGCCGCCGAAGGGCGACACCGGCCATCGATCGCGACCACGGTCGCGGCGATCAGAGTCTCGACCGACAGGGACAGGAGCAGGGCGATCAGAGGTGTCAATATTCGATCCCATGATTTTCCCGGATCACGCGTCGACGCGATCGTCGACCCGGATCGGGTGCTCGATACGATACCAGACGGGGTTTCCCGAAATTGCGCCACCGCCCGATGTGTCCGACCATGGACGAAGCCCGAGAGTCGGGAGGCCCTGGAACATGACGGCTCGTCGTCTCGCTCCGATCCATGTGTCGCTGGTCGCCGCCGCGATCCTCTCTCTCGGAGGACCGGCCCTCGCCGACCTGGTTCCGTCGCCGGCACAACGCGCCGCCCGAGACCGGGCGTTCGCAGAATGGATCGTCGCAGCCGGCCATCCCTGCAAGCACGTGCTCTCGTCGCGCAAGGTCCCGCGCCAGGAAGGCGGATTGCCGCTCGGGTCCACCCAACACACCTTCCGCGTGGACTGCTCGGAACGCAGCTATTTCGTCTACACCGAGCATCTCAAACCCGGTCACTGGGTCAGGCCCGTGCCCGGCGCCGAGTGAACCGTGCCGAGAGTTGAGGGAGCAGACTCCGACGACCGTCCGTCAGATCGATGAGACCGTTCGCGATCTCGGACTTCATGAATGCCTATACGCCGGATATTGTGGTGTAGCGATGGTGAAGCCGCAGAGCTTGGTGAGGCCATGAAGGATCCGAATATCGTCTTCTCCGGTCATTGCGGCCAGTATTCTCGTGACGGGATCTCCGTCGAGGTGAGCATCGCTCGCCTCGAGCATGAAGCCGCATGGACCCTGGAGGTCGTGAACGGGAACCGCACGTCGATCGTCTGGGACGATCCGTTTCCATCGGACGACGCTGCCTATGCCGAATTCCTCGCTACGGTCGAGGGCGAGGGCATGCAGGTGTTTCTCGACGATGGAAACGTGATCCCGTTCAAGCGCCCCTGATGCAGAATACGCAATCCTTCAAAGGGATCATGGCGCTGGAATTGAAGTAGACTACCTTCTTCTTGAAGTTCGACGAGCCCCGGCGGGAGGGGCAAGTGCTCGCTCGCCACGCAGTTAAACAGCGTCGAAATTCCTGCCGAAATGAGCACGAACTCAATTATTCCGTAATGAGAAATATTGATATCGACAATATGACAATATTCTTAAGGCAACATATCTATTTTTACATTTGCAAAATCTGACGTATATATAGGTATTACATGACTACGATTCTGGGGATCAGAGGTTCGAATCCTTTTGGGCGCGCCACCTTCCGTCAATTTTTCAAAAGCCCAGCTCGATCGAATTCACAGATTTGCGGAAGTCGTGTTCGGATTTTGTTCTTTGTCAGTGCATTATTCTATCCCCAGAACCGCAAAGTCGAGCGATTCTGGTGGTAGAGATCGACTTATTTTGTGCTATCGAACACAAACGAATGTGACGCCCATCGTTGGAGTTTTACAGTGAACCGATTTTCATCGGCGCAAGTATTCATCTGGAGACCAGATTCTGACGCCGGCCAATATCTGCATTATCGGCATTTGGGTGATTTAGATTGCGAAATTTATCCAGGAGCGGCTCGCGACGTCACCATTCCCGTCATGGGTCGAAGTAGAACAAGTTCGTGATCTTCTTCAATTTTCCCGTGACCGATGGCCAAAAGCCACTTCGATTTTGGCAATCACCCGAATCCTGCATTCCCGGAGATGCGGTAGGGGGTGGATCGAGCGAGCGGTGGGAAAGTGCCCGTTTCACTCGCCACTTTGCGCGCGCCTGCTCGAGGAGCCCGAGGTAGTCGAATCAGTCGACCCATTCGAGGGTCGCGGACTCGACCACCTCGAGGGATCGCCACAGCCCGCGCCGGAGGATCATCTCGGCCTCGTAGAGCTCGTTGATCGTTTCGGCGAGAGCATTGTCGTAGGAAACCCCGACGGCGAAAGCGGGACGCGTGGCCCGTGTAGTGGCCGAGGGAACCACGCCGGCGTCGGCGAGGCGCTCGGTGTAGCGGATCGACGGGTATTGGCCACCTCGGTCGCTGTGATGGACGAAGCCGCCGCTCGATTTTGGATGGCGTTCCTGCAGGGCCAGCTCGAGGGCATCGAACACGAAGACGACGTGGACGAAGCCGGACCGGGTCGAGACGTAGGTGAAGTCGTTACCCAGAGCCGGTTCGGGCCGCGTGCTCGGAACGGCCGGACGACCACGAACAACGCTCTGAAGTCCCTCCTGTTTCATCTGCCGAGCCACCGCGCATCGTGCGACGGGAGTGCCTTCGCGGTTCATCTTTCGCCGGACTTCGCAGACGCCGTAGACCCGGAAGTTCTCATCGAACACCCGCCAGGTCGTGTGGCACAGCACCCGTCGCGGCCCACCCGAGGAGGGGCCGTCGTGGGTCGCGACGACGAACGACGTGGCGTGATACGTCGACGGTGCGATCGGCGGAACTCGGCGCGGTTCCTTCGCTCGACGTGGGCGGTCCCGAGCCGAAGGTCCTTCCGGCCGATCGTGGCAACGATTCCGATCGCTTACGGGACGAGATGGGGGCACGCGGCGTCGCACCGGTCATCCCGACGCGTCGAAGCCGCAAGGTTCCGACCCCCGTCGGCGATCACGTCCATGCCCTGCGAAACCGGATCGAGCGCTGCTTCTACAAGCTGAAGAACTCCCGCCGTCCCGCCACCACGAACGAAAGGACCGCCGAGGGCCACCTCGGCTTCGTCCTCATTGCAGCCGCCCGCCCAGAGACGCCTATTCGTCGACAGGGCCCGGCTTCCTCGGGGTATATCCCGACGAAACCCTATCCTATTAGCGTGCCGTTCTGTGTGGCCCATCCGGTCCCGGCCTGCTCCGAGGTGAAGCCCGCGGCCGCCACGTTCGTGCCGTCCATCAGCCAGGCGTACGTTGCGCCCGTCGACGTCTGCCGCCACAGGATGTCCGACTTCAGGTTGCCGTCGAAGTCGCCGATCGACGCCAATTGCCAGTCCTCACCCACCTGCCACCGTGTCGGCGCGCCTTTTGCCACCATCTCCCCATTCATGAAGTCGATGTAAGAAAGGCCGTTCAGCGCATCCGACGTGTTCGACGCATTGTGGTAGCGGAATAGGATGTCCGCCGTGCCATTGCCGTCGAAGTCGCCGGTGCCGGCCACCTGCCAGTTGCCCGACGCCTGCTGCGAAAGAAGATCCGCAGAAGTCACGTTCGAACCGTCCATCTTCCACTCGAAGAGCGTGCCATTGAGCGGATCCGACAGATCGGCCGCGTTGTCATAACGCCACAGCAAGTCAGCCTTGCCGTCCCCGTTGAAGTCGGCAACCGCGGCGACCGTCCATTTGGTGTCGGTGACTTGCGAAGAGGTGAAGCCGGAGGAACCCCAGTCGATCGCGGCGCCGTCCATCACGTCGAGATAGGTCATTCCGGTCGTATCGCTGCGATAGAGCACGTCGGCCTTGCCGTCGCCTGTGAAGTCACCGACCCCAGCAATCGACCAACCGGAGAGCTGTTGCACCACGTTGCCGCCGGTCGCCGCGGCCCCGTCCTGGTAGGAGACGTAGGAGACACCGTCGAGGGCACTGCCGGAATCGGCGTGGAGCCACAGGATATCGGAGGTACCATTGCCGTCGAAGTCCGCGATCGCCTTGATCTCCCAGTCGTTCAGTACCTGAACAGAGGTCAAAGTCAGGCTAGTGACAGTGATGCCGTTCATCGACCAGAGTCCGGTGACGCCCTCGGAGTTTCGAAGCAAGATATCCGCGGAGCCCGAATCGTCGAAATCGTGTATTCCGCCATGCAATCGCAGCCCCGTATCGATGAATTTCACGATCTCTATGTTTCGGAGCGTATCGCGCCCGCTCGAAGCGCCCCCCGAGATGTCGGCGACCGTCACGCTCCCATCTGCGTTGCGCGTTACAGTGTAATTATCGCTCGTGTTATCATAACTGGCTATATCTCGCCCCATGCCACCGTCGAACGTGTTGACATCAAGGGAATCCGAACAAATAAACTTGTCATTGCCAGAACCGAGTACAATGTTGTCGTCCCCATCCGATTCTTTAAATTCACAGCTGTACGATTTCAATTGTGATGAAATATCAACAGACCCGGACTTACCTAGTTTCAAACGGACCGGCAGCGATGTTTGATTTGTTGAATTCGCAATAATTTGAAAATTCTCAAATTGATCGGCAAAGCCCGTCGTTTGTTCATTCGGACCCGTAACGTATAGAGCCTCTACATTGAATATATCAATTCCAGTAATGTCTGGCGTTCCAAATATGATGTCAAACCCGTCACCTCCATCGACTTTTCCACTAATGCTATAAAAAGCATTGTTGCCAGAATAGATATTACTATATACTTCTATTTTGTCGTCGCCGCCATCTCCATATATTTCCGTAGACATCCCACGCAGGTCATCGATGAAATCATTTCCGTCGCCGCCATAAGCGACATCGTTTCCTTCTTCCAGAGAAATAATATCATTACCAGCCCCACCATACACAATGTCGTCACCCGCACCACCAATGAACCAATCACGACTGGATCCGAGTGTAACTATATCACCACCAGATGATCCATATATTTCTGTAGGAGCCCCAAGCCCCTTGCTCGAAATATCGATAATTCCAGCTGTTTTCAATATCAATCTCAATGTAAGTTGTAAATCATCGTACCGAAGCGATTGTATTGACTGCACCGCATTCAATTGCTCTTCTGTTATTGTTATGAAATCACTGCGATATGTGCAAATAGATTCAACGTTTTCAAGCTTTATTTTTGATATATCGCCATATATTTGTAGCCGATCGGTCCCAGTCCCGCCATCAATACTTCCGGACATTCCTGTCGTGGTAATAATTGTATCATCGCCGCCGAGCGCGCTTATATTGACGGTAGATCCATCATTATCTTCGATCGTATCATTCATTGCTCCGCCGAAAATGGTGTCATCTCCACCGCCGCCAGAGATATAGACGCCCAAGTCGTCGCCATACAACGAATCATTGCCTGCGCCTCCGAGAAGAACGTCAAAACGCAAGGTCTGCAATTTACCATTGACGGTTCGACTGTAAACTCCAGCATATAATGCTTCACCTGTCGCATCTGCAGTAATGCTCGGTATCCAGTTACCCGTAGTCAACCAGCTAAATGTTGCCATTTGCGTCTCCAAATCGCGATTTCGGCACTAGGGTGCAAAAATTGTCCAATGAGTCCATGTGTTCCAATACGTAGTTGGCCAGCCCCACCGAACGGCTCAGTTCGGTTGTTGGCTCCGGGGGAGCCTCGGCGCCAAGACGGACGTCGAAGCTTGTAGAAATTGCCAGGCTCTGTAGGCGAATAATACCGAGTTCACGAAGTTTCGACCTGTTCGAAACTTCGTGAACTCGGTATCAATCGTGACCACCGAACTCGGTGTCCGTGTAATCGGCCGTAGGCGGCGCCGGTTCTTCCCGGTGGTGATTCGGTTCGGAAGCACGCCATGCTGTCAATCGGCGAGCAAACTTGACCCCGGATCGGCGTGGAACTTTGACCCCCTGGTTTCGTGTTGAAGGTGGCCGCCTGTCTTTCAGGACAGCGGTTGTTTCGGGCATGCCGTCGGCGTCGTGACGGAGGGAGGGCGTAGCCCGACCGGAGGCACGATACCGACGACGGCGCCGATCTCAGGCCCGGTGTTTGAAGCGCCAGCTGTCGTTGCCGGTCTCGACGATGTCGCAGTGATGGGTGAGGCGGTCGAGCAGCGCCGTGGTCATCTTGGCGTCACCGAACACCGAAGGCCATTCGCCGAAGGCGAGGTTGGTCGTGACCACGATCGAGGTGCGCTCGTAGAGCCGGCTGATCAGATGGAACAGCAACTGACCGCCGGATCGGGCGAACGGCAAGTAGCCCAACTCGTCGAGGACGACGAAGTCGAGGCGGCAGAGCCAGTCGGCCATTCGCCCCTGTCGGCCGGCACGGGCCTCGGCCTCGAGCTTGTTCACGAGGTCGACGACGTTGAAGTAGCGGCCGCGCATGCCGCCCCTGATGCAGGACCGGGCGATGGCGATCGCCAGGTGGGTCTTGTCCGCCCGGTGCCGCCGATCAGCACGACGTTGCGCTGTTGGGTGACGAAGCCGCCGCCGGCGAGGTCCCTGACCAGGTTCTCGTTGATCGGCGTGCCGTCGAAGGTGAAGTCGTCGATGTCCTTGGCGAGCGGCAGCTTGGCCACGCCCATCTGGTAACGGATGGAGCGGGCCTGCTTCTCGGCAATCTCGGCGGTGAGCATCGCCGCGACGATGCGCTGGGGGTCGTGGTTGCGCTTCAGGGCCGCCGCTACGATCTCGTCGTAGGCCGCCTTCATGCCGAACAGCTTCAGCTCGGCCATCGTGCTCAGGATCTGGGTGCGGTCCATCAGCCGGCCCTCCGCAGGTCGTCGTACCGCGCGCAGTCGGCGATCGGCTCGAACCGCAGCTTCAACGCATCCGGGGTCAGGATGCCGACCGGGATCGGCGCGGGCCGCCGTCGCGCCAGGATGTTCAGCACCACGTCGGCGGAGTGCACGCCCTCGCCGAGCGCCTCGGCGCAGGCCGCCTCGACCGCGCCCAGTCCGTCGTCGAGCACCGCGGCGAGGATCTCCACCATCTGCCGGTCGCCGTCGTTGGAGCCGGCGAGCTTGCGGCGCACCCGCTCCAACGCGCCCGGCAGCACCCAGTCCTTGAACGGGGCGCCGTTGCGCAGGGCTCCCGGCTTGCGGGCGAGCACCGGCACGTAGTGCCAGGGATCGTAGATCGTCTCGCCGCGACCGAAGGAGCGAGGATGCTCGGCGACCACTCGGCCGTCCTGACGAACGACGATCCGATCGGCATAGGCCCGGATCTCCACCGGGCGGCCGACCGCGCTCGCCGATACGGAGTATTTGTTGTTGTCGAACCGCACGAGGCAGGTCTTCGATACCGACGCCGTCACCGCGTGGAACCCGTCGAAGGGGCCGCGATACGGCACCAGCGACGCCCGCTCGGCTTCGAACGCCTCCCAGACCGTCCGGTCGGGGAACTCCGGGTTCCGATGCGCCTTGGCGTAGGCGATGCACCGGTCGAGCAGCAGGGCGTTCAACTCGTCGAAGGACCGGACCCGCAGGCGCGGCGTGAAGAACCGCTCGCGCACCAGCCCGACCTGGTTCTCGACCTGCCCCTTCTCCCAGCCCGAAGCCGGCGTGCAGGCGACCGGCTCGACGAGGTAATGCCCGGCCATCTGCAGGAAGCGCCGATTGTAGGCCCGCTCCTTGCCGACGAAGATCGTCTCCACCGCGGTCTTCATGTTGTCGTAGATGCCGCGCGTGCAGGTGCCCCGGAAGAAGGCGAAGGCCCGGTCGTGGGCATCGAACACCATCTCCTGGCTCTCGCGCGGATAGGCCCGGACGAACATCATTCGGCTGTGGCAGAGCCGGACGTGCGCCACCTTCACCGTCATCGGCAGGCCGTTCATCAGGACGACCTCGTGGCTCCAGTCGAACTGGTACGCCTCGCCCGGCGCGAAGGAGAGCGGCACGTAGGCGTCGACCTTCGTCGCCGACGTCTCCAGCGCCCAGACCCGAGCGTAGCGACGAACGGCGTCGTAGCCGCCTTCGTAACCCCGGCCGCGAAGCTCCTCGAACAGCCGAACCAGCGTCAGCCGCTCACGCGCAGATGCTGCCGCGTTCGCCGCGAGCAGCCCGTCCAGCTCGGCCTTCCACGGCCCGAGCTTCGGCAGCGGCTGGCTCCCTCGACTGTAGGAGAAGATCGTCTCACCGGAACGCAGCACCTTCCGGACCGTGTTCCGGGCGACGTGCAGTTCGCGGGCGATCTCCTTGATCGAACGACCCCGAACGAAGAACTCGCGGCGTATCCGCGCAATCGTATCCACTGACTTCATCCCCCGACCGCCGCCCTCCATGAAAGGAACGGCAGTCTGCTCGCGATGGCGGTAAGGGGGTCAAAATTGGACGCCGATCACCCCTCGTAGAGGGTCAGAGTTCCACGCCGAAACACACCATGCTGCGGTGCCCACTCCGACCGTGTCTTCTCGCGCTTCGAGGCCGCCGACATCGCCTTCACGTCGACCGCGGGGAGTGGGTGGGCGGGGGCGTTCGGCCATCCCATGCTCATGAGCCGCGTCGGGATCCTCACCGCTCTCATACCAAAGGCCGGCTGTACCGACGCATCCGGCATGTGAAGGCACGCGAATTTCTTCTATGTGTCAACGGCATGAAAAGTTCGCGTCAGGAATACCGGCGGTCATTTTCAATGATCGCCGGTATTCCTCATGTGCCTTCGACAGCCGGGTGCGTCCGTACCTCCTGTCTTCGTCGTGACTTCCGAGCACGAGTGTCGAGAACCGTGGACGGGTTCTTCCTCGTTTACGGCCCGTCCCACCGCCTTCGTCGACGCTCCTGACGCCGCTGTCGAAACGTCACGGCTTGAAATAGGGAACTCCGTTCGGATCGCCGCCGAACGCAGCGGCGAGATATTTGGACGAGAGCCTGTTGGTCGTGCCATCGGCGATGAGCGACGCAATCACCTTGTCGAGGATCGCCGCATCGGCCGACGTCTTGGGAAACAACGCGCCGAACTGCTCGCCGGTGCTGTACTGGCCGACGACCTCCAGCTTGCCCCGGGATGCTGCGGCCTGTTCCAACACCACGGTGGTATCGGTCATCACGGCATCGACCTTGTCGGCCATCAGTGCCGTGAACAACGCGGGGGCGTCCGGATACACCTTGGCGGCGACCTTCGGCTTCAGTCGGTCGGGGACGAAGTCGGCGGCGACGGTCCCCATCTGGACACCGATCCTCAGACTTCCGATGTCACCACCCGAGAGCTTTCGTCCCTTCTTGACGAGCAGACCGATGCCGTTCTCGAAGTAGGGCGCCGAGAACTTCGCCACCTCCTTGCGCTTTTCCGTGATCGAGATCTGCGACAGCGCGAGGTCGAAGTCCTTGACCTTGCCCCCCACCAGCATATCGTAGTCGACATTGACGAACTTGACCCGATCGAGCCCGAGTCTCCAGGCGATGTTCGCGGCCAGACAATACTCGTAGCCGTCCTTCACCCCTTCGGGGGTGTCACCGTTGTTCCAGCCCGGCGCCGGCAGATTCGAGACGAGCGTCAGTTGGCCCGCAACCACCGGCGCGATGGCGAATTCGCCCCGTTTACCCGCCACCTCGCACTTGTCGATCCGGCCCGTGGCATAGGCGGCGGCGGTCGCGTTGGACGTCGTCGGCCGCTTCTCGTCCACGCTCGCCGGCGGGCTCTGGATCGCAACGGGGTCGAGAGCACCGACCTGACCGCCGGCGGCCGGCCGGTTGGCGGGGGGGGGTGGCCGGCGCGAGTTGGATCATGTCGCCACCGAGCGACCCCGTCTGGAAGGGGATCTGCCGTCGGCCCGTGGTGGTCGCCACCTCGTCGCGAATCTTGCCGAGCGCCAATCGAATATCCAGCCCCGGGGTCAACAGATGCTTCACCAGCGCCGACGTGAACGGACTGTTTCGACCGTCGCCATCGAGCGCCAACTGCCCCGGCGCGGCGGCATAGGCGATCAGCATGTTGGCCTCTGCCGCATCGACGCGCGCCAATCCCCTCGACGCGCCGCCGCGGGTCAGCGAGCGCTTCATGGTGTTGGCGAAGGGATTGTCGCGACAGGCATCGAGCAGAACCAGCTTGAGCTTCGCTGCGCCATCGATCGCGCGCAGAACCCGGTCGAGCGAGAGCGTTTCGTCTTCGATGTCCCGGTCGGACACGAGCTTGGCATCGACCGGAATCAGGAAGTTCTGACCGTTGAATTCGATCCCGTGGCCCGAATAGAACACCACCGCGATGTCGGAACCCTGGACCTTTTCTTCGAAGCTGCGCAGAGCCTTGACCATCGAACCGCGATCGAGATCCGTCTGCGCCTCGATGGAGTCGAACCCGGCCGCCTTCAGAACTCCGCGCAAAGCCTCGACATCGTTCCGCGGGTTGAGCAATTGCGCGCCCGAAGCATAGGCCCCGTTGCCGATGAGAAGTGCGACACGCTTCTCGGCCTGCGCCGTGACGATGCCCGAGACGAGGATCGCGAAAGCGAACAGCACCCGTTGGAAACGCCCTCGAGACAGACCCATGGTTCAACCTCCCGGACCACACCGCCGCCGTCACGGTCTCGAACCGAACGTCTCCGTTGTGAAGCGGTTCACGATCGCGTCTCGGAGAGACCTCGCCGTCGCCACGGCACGGTGTACGCGCCGGGGCCGGACATCGACCACCTCTACCCGGAACGACCGACAGCGGATACTGGCGCATGTTTCGGCGCCGAGATCAGCCCATTCGCTGCCGCCTCGGCGACAGAACCGTCCGCCCATCACTACTGTAGTACTTTTCCGCGAAGCAATCGCTCCATGATCAAGCCGACGAACAGTGATCCCAACCCCCACCAGATGACGTACGTCTTACTCAACACGGCCATGCCATATCCATCATAATAAGCCGACCTCATCCACTCTATGCAATGGAGAACGGGGTGGTATGAAACAATCGTCCTGAGTTGTTCGGGTAGAGCGGACGGAACGAATACCACTCCCGATGTGATCCATAGGAAAATGATGAAAAGCCCGTACCCGACCGCCCAATACGGAATCATGCCCGTCACAACCGCCGAAACAACTCCGACGCCCAAACCCAGCAACATCGAAGCAAGCAGTGCTTCTGCGGCCTCGACGATCGAGGTGGGCATGAAATCGATGTCCAAGGCCCAGAACAACGAACACATGATGATCACGACCATCGAGGCGGAAAGGGCCTCCACGATGGCACGCGACAAGATTATGTCCATGACCGAGACAACCGGATAAGTAAGAAGTGGCTTGTTCACCAATACACCGAGAGATATCAGGCGAGACATATAGGAGAATGCCATGAACGGGATGATACCGGTCGCGAACCAGAGGGCCGTACTCTCTCCATAGGGGGCGGACCGGCCGATAAGTTCGTACACACCCAACAGGATCAGGATGTGTGAAATCGGCCAGGCGATCGCGATGACGAATCCCCAGGCTTTTCCGAAGAAGCGCGTCCTGATGTCCCGCAGCATCAGGGCCACGAGAATTCGTCCTTGCGCTTCGAGCAGGGCACGCCCTCGGAGAGGCTCGAGGAAAGGCGACGCCGTATTCATCGATGCTCCCCTTCAGTAGGTGTGATCTTCGATCGTCAGAGCCGTCAGGGCCCCGATACCCCAGAGGACGAGAAGTCCGATCGGGATGAGGATGCTCATGCTCAACCTCAGGGGGAACCGCGCCTCTTCCGGCAACATCGGTGCCACGAAGACGGACAGATACACATTCTGCCGCTCGGCTCTCTGCCGAGCACGTTCCATCGCTCGCGTCGCGAAATCGTACAGCTTTTCCGAAAACACGCGCTTCAATTCCAGTTCTTCGAAGCGCGCGATCGTCGATGCGATGCTGGGATCGGGGCCTCCGGTACCGGTCAGTTGAGTTTTCAGCTTCCCTATCTGCTGGTCGAGGGCCTCGATACGCGACTTCAGCGGCAAGACCGTGGGTGAATCGCTGCCTGTCGCCCGTAGCGAAACGAAATAGTCGCTCTCGAGCTTGATCTTCTCCGCCATCGTCTGCAGCAGCAACTGCGAGGACGAAGCGGCTGCCTTCACCGGGTCGATGAAACCGACCTTCTCGCGATAGGCCTGCAACTCCACCAGCGCATCCCGAACCAGGGCTTCGGTGCGGCGAACCTCCGCTTCTGCCGCGCTCATGGAGTCGTTGCGCGCACGCTGCGACATGGTGTTCACGAGCTTTTCGCTCGCCTTGACGATGGACTCCATCAGGTCTCGCGCATCGTCGGGCCGAAAAGCCCGAACCGTCACGGTCACGATACCGGACGGTCCGTCGACGTTGGTGTGGACCATCTCGCGCCAATAGTCCGTCAGCGTCTCGAGACTGGCGTCCATGGGCAGACGTGCCCAGAAATCGGCTTCCGGGCGTGTGAATATCTTCTTGGGATCGACCGCCGGATCGAGCTCCGCGAAAATCGCCGGACTCCGTATGAAATTGGCGACGACGTGAGCGTCCTGACCGGCGATGGACGGGATCCCCCCGCTGCCCATCGACGAGAGGGCGCCCGAAGTATTGGAATCGACAGTTGTCGCGAAAGGTGCAGATCGGATGGCGAACCGGGCCTCGGCGGCGAACTGATCAGAGGCGAGAAAGGTGAAATAGATCAGAGAGATGAACGACGGCAGGACGACACACAGGATGAAGGTCAGACGATAGCTGGGCGGGCTCGGCAGCGTGATCGGGCGCCGGCGCTCCTCCCCCTGAACCGAACCGGTCTCGTCGCGGCGAAGCACCCGACGCAATGCCGCCAGCGGTCGCGCCAAGACCGGGAGTTCGGACGGCGGGCTCTGCGTGACGTCGATGGTACGCGCTTCCTCACCCCGCACACCTTCGATCGTCGTCGGATGTTCTCGCATCGCCATCGCTTTCATTCGCGCAAGTCAGGCGGCCGATCCCGACCGGACGGCCTCTCGCGATTCCACGTCGAGCCTGCGGAAAGATTCGCTCACGTGGTGATAGATCTCTTGATCCTTTTCCAACAGGACGTCGACTGCTTTCGTCTCCCTCAGCATGCCGGCCAATCGGTCGACGGCGTCGAACCTCGGCGGCTCGGGTAGAAGGTCGGGATCGACGTTCAGCAACTCGGCGACTCCCTCGACATAGTGCCGACCGGCGCTTCGCAACCCCACCACCGCGAAACAGGAGAGCAGGTCGAGAGCGGCCGCGAGCGCGCCTCCTGCCGGCATCTCGTGCGGCGTCGTGGCCGTCAACTGCCGGACCAGCGGGTTGGCGAGCGTCGTCGCCACTTCCGACGGCATCTGACGCAGGCTGCGACGAAGCTCCTTCTCGTCACGATACGAAAGGCTCTCGGCGAAGGCGATGGTCGGCTCGAAATAGGACAGATCACGGGCCCCGATATGGTGGTTGCGTAGCGCCTTGAGCTTTCCCAGCACCAACAGCCGCTCGGCCAACTGGTGATAGGGATCCTGCAGCATCGTGAAGACCTCGTGGCCTTCTTCGATGAGATGCGCGTAATTCCGATAGAGGACACGCCCGCTCAGATAGACAGAATGGACGCCATAGAGCTGGAACAGCTGCGTGACCGTCTCGCGACCATAATTCTCGGCCCCTTTGACGTGATACTGAAAATACGGCTTCAGAGCATCGTCGAGCCGCCAATGCGGAAAGAGATCGGTCTCGAGGCGAAAGATCTTTCGCTGCTGATCGGTCTCTCGCGGCCGACGGTAGATCAGGAGCCCGGTCTCGACATCGTGGATCTCGATGTCGCTGCGGGCGGCGAGATCGGGGATCATCGACGTGTCGACGAAGAAACCACATCGCCCGGAGACATGTCGCTTCTCGGTGACCATCACCTCGCGGATCTCGTTCGCCTCGAATTCGAGCAGGACGTCACCATCGCTCGAGACGCGCAACCGCGGTATCGTCTCGTACCCGTCCGGTACGACATACCCCGCAATACGAATCCCGATGTCTTGTTCTCGGTTGAAGAGCATCGCGTGCCACGATCCTCGTCATGCCATGTTGTTGCGTGTTGCGACGACCAGACCGACCAGGGCCCCCCAGAGCGCGAGAGACCCGGCGAGGGTCACGGCCGAATAGAGCAGCCGCTTGGGATAGCGCGCCTCCTGAGGTGCGACCGGTTCTACGAACGTGTTCAGATACATCATCTTTCTTTCCGCGATCATCCGCGCGATCTCGAGTGCCCCGGCGGCACTGGCGTAGAGCCGCTCCGCGATCTGACGCTCGAGCTCCAGTCTACTGAAGCGTGTCAGGGACTGTGACAGGGTTCGCCCGCTCGCCGTGTCCTGCGACGATGCCGTCATCCGGCTTTCGAGTTCGCGAATCTGGGTCTGCGTCGCATCGATGCGGGCCTGGAAGGCGCGCATCTGTGGCGCCGACGGACTGACCGTTCGGCGGCTCGTTTCATAATCCTGCTGCATCTGCAGGAGAGCCGCCTTGAGTTGCGTGACGAGCATCGAAAGGCTGTCCCCCGATTTGGTCGCATCGAGGATGCTCTCCTCGTTTCGAGCCGTTTCGAGTGCCGATCGGGCTGTCGCCAGCCGGTTGGAGGCGTTTCGGAGCTCCTGCTCGGCGGCATGGACCGCATCCCCGTTCATGCGATCGTTCAACTCGTTGATGAGGTCTTCCGAGATCTTCAGGATCGCTCTGGTGATGTCGACGGCATCCGACGCCGAGAACGCACGCACCTTGAGTTCGACGATGCCGGACGGCATGCCGATCGAGGTCGAACTCATGCCGTCCCAATACTTGACGAACTTCTCGATCGGCTTACTCGGATCGAAGCGCGCCACGAAGTCGATGTCGTCACGGGAATAACGCGCACGAACCCCGATCCTCGATTCGAGCTTCTCCAACGCAGCTCGGCTGTGGATGTAATTGGTCACGATCTGGGTGTCCTGGATGATCGCGATCGCCGGAATTCCGGTCATCTTGTCGATGGCATCCGGACTGGGGACCTCCCCACCCATGATGGTGAACCGTGCCTCGGCCACATATTGGTCCGATGCGAGGAGGCCATAATAGATCGACGCCGAGACCACCGGTATCACGACGATCAGCGCGAAGGTCGCCCAGATGAAGAGCGACATCAGACCGGCGCCACGCCGCGCCTGGAACCCTCCGGAGACGAGGGTCTTGCGACTGCGGGTCGAGAAACGAGCTTTCCGCGCGGCTTCGGAGAGGGCCACCGACACCTGGCGAGCCTTCTCGAGCGCCGAATAGGATCCGGGATTGGGGCGATCGTCGAAGTCCATGTTTCCGGTCACTCACCCCTCACCGGTTCAATCGGTTGTAGGCCGCGATCGCCTGTTCGACGTTCGGGAATTGCAACAACTGCCCGTCCACCAGAACCATACCATGGTCACAGTAGTCACGAATTGTGTCCATCGAATGAGACACCATGATGAGGTCGGCGTTCTTGCGACGTTCGTCGAAGGCGGCCTTGCATCGGGCCTGGAAACGAAGATCGCCGACGGCGGTGATCTCATCGATGAGATAGCAATCGAATTCGATCGCCATCGAGAGTCCGAAGGCCAATCGTGCCATCATACCGGACGAATAGGTCTTCACCGGTGCATCGATATAGTCCCCGAGTTCGGAAAAGTCCTCGACGAAGTAGAGTACTCTGCGCGGATCCTCACCATAGGCACGCGCAACGAACTTGACGTTCTCGCGCCCCGACATCAGCGGGTGAAAGCCACCGGCGAATCCCAGAGGCCAAGAGACGCGGACCGACCTGCGAATACGCCCCGAATTGGGGAGCTCGGTTCCAGCCAAGAGCCGAAGTGTCGTTGACTTACCGGCCCCATTGACCCCGAGCAATCCGTAAGAACGGCCGCTTTGAAAAGTCGCCGACACGTGATCGAGAACGATCTTCGTGTGACCTTCCGTCCGATAGAACTTGAAGACTCTGTCGATTTGAATCATTCAGTTCAACTCGATAGAACCCGGTGGCGAATACTGTTCCAGTCGAAACTCGGGTCGATGTTTTTATCTTCAAGTGATCCATTTTATCGAACCAGGGTTGATTTTGCAAACCAAACCGATCACAGGCTATCGTGAAGCGTGCTCCACCGAACCGACCGCTCGATGATGCCAGCAAGGGGTATCGATGCCCTTCGATCTACGCCGGATGATACTCCGCCTCGTGGACCCGATCGTCCGCTTGGTCCGTCGCCGTAGACGCCCCTGGAAGGCGGCCCGCGCATCTTACCGACACGCTCTGTGGCTGGCCGCTCAGGCGGCCGATCCGACACCCTCGGCACAGCCGGTCGTGTCTCTCGTTGTGCCGGTCTACGACACGCCGGTCGGCTATCTCGACGAACTCGTCGCTTCGGTCCGCGGCCAGAGGCCCGGGACCTGGGAACTGATCCTGAGCGACGACGGTTCGAAGTCTCCGGCAACCCGGGGGTGGCTCGACGCCCATGCGGGGGACGGCGACCTGGTCATTCTCCGGAACCCGATCAACGGCGGCATCGTGACCGCGACGAATGCCGGCATCGCGGTCGCGACCGCTCCGTGGGTCGGCTTTCTCGATCATGACGACGCACTCGCTCCCCATGCGCTCGATCGGATCGTCCGGACACTCGAAGCCAACCCGGACTGCCTCTATCTCTACACCGACGAGGTCGTGACCGATGCGCGTCTGCAGGCGCTGGATCTCTTCCTGAAACCGGCCTTCGATCCGGTCCTCCTCGCGGGTGTGAACTACCTCAACCACCTCTCGCTCTATCGCCGGGATCGTCTGTCGGAAATCGGCGCCCTCAGGCCCGGCTTCGACGGCTCGCAGGACTACGACCTCGTTCTGCGCTACACCGCCGGGCTCTCGCGGCGGCAATGCCTCCACCTGCCCTATCCCGCCTATCTGTGGCGGCGCGACGGTGCATCGTTCTCCGCCCTCCATCTCGAGAAGGCGACGACCAACGCCCGCCGGGCCCTCGCCGAAGCCTTCGCCCGGAAGGATCGGGCGGTCCGGGTGGATCGGGCGATCGACGGTGATCTGCATCGCGTCCGTTTCGACCTCGGCCGTACCGATTGGCCTTTCGTTTCGGTGATCATCCCCAATCGCGACGCCTACGATCTGATCTCGCGGCTTCTCCATGGTCTGGTCGAAGAGACCGACTATCCCGATTTCGAGATCATCATCGTCGACAACGGCACGACCGACCGGCGGGTCCTCGATCTCTACGACACCCACCGGGGCGGGCGCGTACCCTTCAGAACCGAAATTCGCCCCGAGCCGTTCAATTTCTCGCGGGCCATCAATCGTGGGATCGGCCTCGCCCGAGGCGAGCTCCTGCTTCTGCTCAACAACGACATCGAGGTTCTCGCTGCCGATTGGCTGAAAGAGATGGTGTCCTGCTTCGACTGGCCGGACACGGCGATCGTCGGGGCGAAGCTCCTCTATCCGGATCGCCGCATCCAGCACGCCGGCGTGATAGCCGGGCTGGGCGGGTTGGCCGGCCATTGGTACATCGGACAGCAGGAGAACCACCCCGGCCCGATGGGGCGCCTCTGGGTTCGCCAATCGATGTCGGTGGTCACCGGCGCCTGCCTACTGGTCTCGCGCGCCGCGATCGACCGGATCGGCCTCCTCGACGAAGAGGCGTTCGCCATCGCCTACAACGACGTCGATTTCTGTCTGAGGGCCGTCGCCGCCGGCCTGCGGGTCGTCTGGACACCCTTCGCGACGCTGGTGCATCACGAGTCCGCCTCTCGAGGCAGTGACGAGACGCCACAGAACATCGAGCGCTTCCGGCGCGAACAGGCCAATCTCCGGCGGCGACACGGCACCGACACCTACGAGGATCCGGCGCTCAATCCATGGTATTCCAAGGGGACCTCGACCCCTTCGCCGATCGGCGTCGAACGATTGCCCGAAGCACGATGAAGCCGTTTTCAGATCCGACCCGCCCCCTGACCGTTCTGACCGACGTGTTTTCTCGCGCGACGGGGTTCCTACGTCGTCTCGCCGCCCGCCGGGCGAACGCCCCGCGAAAGGGAATCCTCGACGAATATGTCGCGGCTCCCCCCTCGGCGCAGAACGCGATCGACGCCCTCCCGGGGTGGAACACCGCCCTGCCACCCGAATTCGGCCTGACCGCCGGGGACGTCCATCTCTATTCCGACCCCCGACTGCAATGGGCGATCGACCAGTTCGGCTCCCTGAAGGATCGCCGGATCCTCGAACTCGGTCCGCTCGAGGCCTCGCACACCCTCATGCTCGAACGCCAGGGTGCGGCGGCCATCGATGCGGTGGAGGCGAACAAGCTCTCGTTCATGCGCTGCCTCGTCGTCAAAGAGCTGGTCGGGCTCACGACCGCCCGGTTCCACCTCGGCGATTTCACCGCGTGGCTCGAACGGCCGGGGCAGAGATACGACTTCGTCGTGGCCTCCGGGGTGCTCTATCACATGGCCGATCCGATCCGTCTGGTGGAACTGGTGGCGGCCTGTACCGATGCCGTCTTCCTCTGGACGCACTACGTCAGCGAGGCGGCCATGCCGATCGGCGACTCGCGGCGCTGGCCGTTCGTCGGACCGGGTCGCGTGGTCCACCGCCACGGGATCGATATCCGTCTCTACGACCGCAGCTATCGGGGAGCCTGGCGCAGCAAGTCGTTCTGTGGCGGCATGCGTGACATGCACTGCTGGATGGAACGCGACGATCTCCTGGCGCTTCTCGGAGCACTCGGGTTCGACGACGTGCGCGTCGGCCACGACGACCCCGACCATCGCTTCGGTCCGTCGTTTTCGGTTTTCGCGCGAAGAACCGCTGCGGTCGCGTCGGCGCCGACCGATCACGAAGAGCCGCTCTCGCCCGACCCCGCGGCGCCTCTCTGATACTGGGCTCATGAAATTCGGACTCGTCCGAATTCCACGAGCGTTACGGCCCGACCGGCCGACGTCCGTTCGGGCTCGCCTTCGTTCACGAAGTTTCGAACAGGTCGAAACTTCGTGAACTCGGTACGAGTTCTGCTTCCGACACTCCGGTCCTTCGACGACGACGGCGCCTCAGAGACCGCGGCGCCCGATCGAGGTCTTCCGCACGGCGTTCAACAACAGGGGGACGGGATCCGGAAAGCTCTCGGAAACCAGACCCGCCGTCTGATCGCTCGCCAATCGGGGGAGGCGCTCGATCACCACATTGCCGAAGCGCGGATCGTTCCGAAGTGCGGCGCAGAGGACTTCGCCCGCGGCTTTCGCCATGGCGTAGTCGACGAAGCCTCGAGGGGGGTCCTCGACGTACACGGTCGAGGGGTAGAAGACGTCCAGACGATTTTCGGCGGTCTGCGCCAGGCGCTCGACGACGAAGGCGAAGCCCTCCACGTAGCTCTCGAGGTAACGACCGAGGACGACCGGATCGTGTCCGGCATCGGCCGAAGCGATCGCGGGGGTCGCCATGAAGTAGACCTGATGGCGGGACGTCGTGAGGATGTGGTCGAGCCCCGCCGGACCGGATCGCAGGTCGAACGGCGCGACGTCGCAATGCCCCCCCCGGGCGACGATCTCGGACCGCACCCGCGCCGCATCGGCCGAACCCTTGGCATGGGTGATGGTGACCTCGGCGCCGCCGGAGGCCAGAATCTTGGCGATCACTTCACCGAGGCCGCGCGACCCGCCGACGACCAGCGCGCGAAGGCCGGAGAATTCGTCTCGGTCCACCAGACGCGACACGGCCTCCATCGACGGCTGAACGACCGGCTCGCGACGAAGGTGGGCGTCGATGGTCCCGGTCCATCCCCCACCCGCGACGGCGAGGCGGAGAAGGCGGAACCGCGGATCGTAGAGAGCGGTCCGGAAGGCGAGCCGTGCATCGGGTCCGGCGTCACCGGTCGCCGTCAGCGACAGACCTCGAAACAGCGAATGTAGTCCCGGCGCGACCATGCCGACGAGGAAGGTCGCAGCCAGCAGGCCGGCGACACGAGTTGTGCCGATCGCGTCCGATGCCGCCGGATAGGCCGCTTTCACGGCCTCGAGGTCTCGGGAGAGCGGAATTTCTCCGGAGAGCTCCGCGAGTTCGGCTTCGCTCCACACGAGGGGGGTCGGCGGCGAGAAGACCCGGCCTTCGGGCGCGGCGTCGGACGAGGAACCGCACGCTCCGTATGCCGCCGCGATCCTGGCCGTGACCTCGACACCCGATCGCACGTCGAGCACGAATCCGCGGTCGTCGGCTCTGCTTCGCACCACCCCGGCGGTCGTGCCGACCGGCAGGGGCTTTTCGAAGGAGACGCGCAACTTGGCGACCGGTGCCGCGGCGCGCGGGCCGGCGGCGAAGTGCGCTTCCAGAGCCGCGAGAACCTGATGGATCCCGTGGACGATCGGCGTTCCGGTGGTCAGGCGTCGAGCGGCGATCGGGTCGACGTGAACCGGATTGCAATCGCGGGACAGCGCGACGAACGCGTCGCGGGCGTCTTCGTCGAACGATATCTCCGCGAGGAGCGCGTTCTCGACGGGCGACATCAGATGCGTCCGCGCTCGGCCACGATCCGCACGAGGTCGCCGAGATTGCGTAGTCCGTCGAGCTCGGCAGACGTGAGCTTCACGGCGAACCGCTCTTCCGTCGCCATGATGATCTCGATCTGCTTGAAGCTGTCCCAGCCTTTCACGTCACGCGCCGAGAGTTCGTTCGATATCGGAATGTCATCTCGCAAGAAGACATCGGCGAAGATCTCTGCGAGTGCGTCATGAATCGTTTCTTCTGGAATCATCCCACGACCTCTCGAACGACTATGGGCGGAGAAAACGTATCGAATTCGGAAAGACCGAGCCGGCTGCGGATCTCGCCCGGTTCTTCGGCGACGGTTTCGAAGCCGAGACGCCCATAGAGGTCGTGCACCATATCGTTCTTGGCCGTCCGGCGGTAGATGCCGTGCAGCACGCGCCCGCCCTTCGCGCGGACGGCTGCGACCAGAACCTCGAGAACGGCCTGTTCGACGCGACGGCCGAGGACCCGACAACTCATCAGCCAGGTGTCGACTTCGAAGACTTCGGCCTCCGACGGGCTCTTCCGCGCGATCACCACGGCGATGAGACCGTGGTCGCCGTAGCGATCGGCCAGACGAAACCACAGGCACAGCGAATGCGGATCGACGGCCAGCGCCCGCACTTCTTCTTCGCCGTGGCGCCGGGTCGTCAGATTGAACTGATTGGTCTTGTTGATGAGCTGTGTCGTGCGCGCCAGCGTCTTCTCGTCGATGTGCCCCCAGGTCAGCACCATCTGCAGATCGGCGAGATGTCCTTCGAGATCCGTCGCTTCGATCGGAATGTCGAGAGACGGCCGGTCGGCACGGTAGTATTCGACACGCGCGAGATCTTCTTCGGTCAGGGTCGTCGCTTCGAAGCATCCCGAATCGGCGAGCGCAGCGACGTAGCCCTCCGGCGCCGCGGGTAGTTCGGGCACGAAGACCATCGGCAGTTCGCGACGCACCAACCCTCTTTCGAACGGGTTGTCGTCCAGGAACACGAGCGAATCGATTCCGAGGTTGAGACGCCGGGCGATCTCTCGGAGATTGGTCGCCTTGTCGGTCCAGTTCGCGACGAAGCAGGAGATGTCGCTCTCCTTCAACACCATGTCGGGATTCTCGCGAAACACCGAACGGGCGATTTCTTCGTCGTTCTTGGAACACACGGCCAGGACCACGCCGCGTCGGCGCAGGTCGCGGGCATAGGCCTGTACGCTCAGGAAGGCTTCGCCGAGCGCCGAGCCCTCCCCCAACGCCACGCCGAGCGGTCCTTCGTCACCGACCACGCCCCCCCACAGGGTGTTGTCGAGGTCGAGCACCAGGCATTTGGCCGAGCGCCCCTGTCGCGCCGCCAGGATCCGAGCCACCAGGTCGCCGAACATCGGCGCCGCCGGCAACGCGATCTCCTGCTTGGCCTTGAGCCAGAAGGCCACGTCGTACCAGGCCGAGAGACCGTCCCGTGCGACTCGGTCGTCGAGGGCGACGAGATCGACACCGTCTTCGTCGGCGATTTCGCGAATGCGGACGTTCATTCGTGCGACGAGTGCCGCCGCCGACGCGGGGTTGCGATGCTCGTTCGACCCCATGAGGCGCGGGAGACAGGGGATCGGCGTCTGTTGGAGGACCTTCGCGGCGAAACGATCACGGGCTCGCGCCCAGAGCGCCCGCAGACCGACCAGCGTCCTGTCGATCAGCGCCTCGGCATCCGCCCGTGTTCGGCAATCGGTCGCGCCACGCGCCAGATGGCGTGTGTCGAGCGCGAAGAGGACCGATGTCGGGCGGAAGTCCGCCAACCATCCGCCGTCCTCGGTCAACGATTCGCGATAGAGGCCGTAGTCGTTCTCCTGCGCGGTCAGGCGAATGCCGCGGCGCAGAGCGCCCACCACCAGACCCGGCAACAGATGGCTCGTGGTGGACGACGACAGAACCGCCAGGCGTTCCGGTCGGCTCTCCACGAACGGCAGCGCTTCCGCCGTGAAGACGCGGCCGACCACGCCGGCGAGTGCATTCGTGGCGGTGAAGTCGAGGTCGTGGTTGGCGAGGCCGATCGCTTCGGTCCAGCTTTCCGCCGAGGCTCCGCGTTCGGAAAGTGCCTTCAACCGAGTTCGCCAATCGTCCGGTCGTGGCGGCAACCAGTGAAGGCAGGGGCGGTCACTCATGTCGTCGTTCCATGCGGCGCTGTTTCACTCGACCGTCGGCTCGATGCGACATCCTCGGACCATCACGGTTCGACACCCGGCTCGCGTGCGTCGAGTTGGGTGCGGACCGATCGACAGACGGAGATCCAATCGGCATAGGCGATCTCCCATGCTCCGCTCGGAGCGCGACCGGAGGTCGAAATCGTACCCACGAAGAGATCGGGTTCGACTTCGACGGCCGAACCGACGGGAGCGTCGGTCTCGGTTCCGGTCGTCGGATGAACGTGCAGCAGGGTGACCGGCCCGAGCGTTCCCAGAGCACTCCGGAGGATCGACAGGTCCGCGGGTTCGAGCCTGGGGGAGTAGAAGACCAGGACCTTGCGCCCGTCCGCGGCGTCGGCGAGAAAACGATCTCTCAGGAACGTCACTCGTTTTCGGAATTTTTCCGACAGGACGTCGGGCTCGACCTGACCCTCGAACAGGAACGTGTGCATCACGAGCCCCCAGCGTCGATCGCGCATGAGGAACTCCCCGTTCGACTGTTTGACCAGTTCGGTGGTCTCGTTCCCTCCCATGTCGTCGAAACGATGGGCGACGGCGGCGATCAGACCACCCAGGTCGACCGAATTGAACCGCAGCAGGCTCAGCGGTTCGGCACCGTAGCGCCGCTGAACGAGGCCGAACTCGCAATCCGAACCGATGCTCTCGAAACCCAGGAGCAGGCTGCGGGCGGCTTCGTCGTCGATCACTTCGATCGAGACCGGCATGTCGAGCACGTTCAGTTCCCCGCCACGCGCCCCGGATTCCATCCGCGCGAATTCCAACTCATGGAGCGCACGGCCGTAGTGCTCCCAGCCGACGGGATCGTTCGGAAACCGCCGGCGAAAATCACGCCACACCGCGACCGCCTCGTCCCAATTTTCTCGTGCGCCCTCCAACATCGCGCGGACGGCGAGAAGCCCACTCGCTTTCGGCAATCGCGGTTGCCAGACGTCGAGATGGGCCTGGAGTTCGTCGTAGCGGCCGGAGACGAGGAGAGCCTGCCCGTACATGACGTGCCAGACCTCCGGCGCATCGCGCCGATGGACGATCCGTTGCCAGAGCTCGATGCAGCGGGGGAGGTCGGACTGCCGCTGGGCGAGCCTCGCGGCAGCCGCGATGATGCGCGGCACGTTGGGAAAGGCCTTGAGCGCGGATTCGACGACCTCGGCCGCCCGATCGGAATGGTCACGCTCGAGGGCGCATTCGACCAGCCCACGGATCCCTTCGACGCGCGTCGGCCATTCCGCCCAGACCCTCTTCCAGAGTTCGTAGGCGGCGGCGAAATCGCCACGGAGTTGGGCGTCCTCGGCCGCCTCGGCCGAAACGGCGAACCGCTCTCGTTCTTTCCCACGTGGAAGAACGCGGCGCACCAGGCGTCCGAGAGCACCGCCGATGCCCACCGCCCCCGGAGGGGTTTCCGGCATCCGGCCGGCCTCGTCGACCACGGGCGCCCGCGAGCTTCGTTTTTTCCAGACCATGCTCGTCCATCGTTTGTCCGCGCGGCGGAAATCGCCGCAGCAGTCGAAGGGCGCCCGCCCATCGGAAGGCAGCCGAGGTGATTCGCCCCGACCGAGGTCTCGCCCGAGCGTTCCCATGGCGCGCGTTTGTGGTAAACGATCGACCGTCGCATTTCAATCGCAGGTCGCTCGCGGCGGCCGCCTTCGAACGGGTGCCCCTGTCGAAACCGGGTATGTCGCACCGACCGCCCTCGCCCGTCCGGACCTGCCCGGGTCACGATCGAAGGCCGTCCTGCTGTGAATGTCCGACGTCCGACGGGTCTTCGCCATTTCACACGAAAGGCCGATACGCCGTGTCCATGTTCTCCGAAACCCACCGGTCGTCGTCCCGGCAGCGACGTGTGGTGTTGTTTCTGCAAGGCCCGGCCTCGCCTTTTCTGCGCCGTCTGGCGGATCGCATCACCGATCAGGGTCATGTCGCCCGGGCCGTTCACTTCTGTTCGGGAGACAGGGTGTTCTGGAACATCCTCGGACGGCGCCACCTCACGGAACGGCATTCGCCTCCGCCTCCGGCCGATTTCTTTCGTGGTCGTCCGGAAGACTGGCCGGCCCATCTCCGGGCGACCATCCGGCGCCACGGCGTCACCGACCTGGTGATGCTCGGCGACGGAAGGCCGGTGCATGCGGCGGCCGTCGATGTGGCGATGGCGAACGACGTTCGCATCCACGTCCTGGAACACGGTTACATCAGACCGGATTGGCTCACACTCGAACCCGACGGGATGTCCGGGCACTCGCGAATGCCGCGTGACCCTGCCGTGATCGTGGAACGCGCGCGCGGACTGCCGGCCGTGGCGTTCACGCCACTGTGGCGAAGCAGCTTCCTCGTCTATGCGCTCTACGATTTCGCCTATCATCTGCCGAACGTGTTCCTCGGACCCTTCCTGCATCCCCACTACCGGACCCACGGGCCGGTCCATCCGTTGGTCGAGTACGGCGGCTGGGTCCTGAAGTGGATCGGGACGCCGTTCACCCGCCGGCATCGCGACCGGGTGCTGCCCCGTTACCTCGACGGCGATCGACCCTATTTCCTCTTTCCGCTGCAGCTGCCCGGCGACTATCAGATCCGACGTCACGCGCCCTTCGGGGATCTCTTCGCCATCGTTCGCGCGACGTTGAGATCCTTCGCGGCCGACGCCCCCCCCGAGTGCCGGCTCCTGTTCAAGGTTCATCCGCTCGACAACGGCCTGTCGTTCTGGGCTCGCCGAATCGCGCGGTGGGCACGCGAGGCGGCGATCTCGGACCGAATCGACCTCGTCGACGGAGGGCCACTCGACAGTCTCATCCGGCGGGCCCGAGGCGTCGTTTCGGTCAATTCCACGGTCGGTCTGACGGCACTCGCCCTGAATGTTCCGCTTGTCCCCCTGGGCAACTCCGTATATGACGTGGAAGGGATGACCCATCATGGGACGTTGAGGAGTTTCTGGTCGAATCCCACTCGACCGGATCCTGATCTCGTCGATGCGTTCTTGCGCCTTCTGGTCGACCGCATCCAATTACGGGGAGGTTTCGTCGGAACAGATGCGATCGAGGCGGGCGCACGAACTGCTACGGAAAGAATCCTCGAAACAGACGAGCGCCTCCCCCTCTCATTGAGAAGAGAGCGACTGCAATCATTCCGATATGAAAACGAGTTGAAGCGATTACTCGAATAGATCTGTGCCCTGGTGATCGGTAGGCATTTCAGGGAGAACCCCGACCGAGAACCACGTGCCGGCGGAGGCACTTCACGAACCGGGGTGGGACGAATAACGTCGGGTAAGCTGTGGAGCCGGCAGAATGTCGATCGGGACCGAATCGGAAGACGAGTCTTCGGCGCTGTTCCAACGGTCGCTCTCGAGTGATCTCGAGTGAAATCATCGATGAGGACATCGTTTTGAACGTCTCTGGAGAACAGCTTTCGATTCTTCTGGTCGGTGCGGCCTGCCGTCTTCCTGGTGCCGTCGACGAAAAGGCTTTCAGAGCTCTTCTCGCAGACGGACGCTGCTCCGTCCAACCGCGTCCGAGCGGCCGCTGGAACATCGCCCGGTCGCTCCATCCCTCGCCGACGGAAGCGGGTTTTTCCTATTCTTTCGCAGGCGGTTATCTCGACGATCCGTTCGCGTTCGATCCCACCGTGTTCGGCATCTCGCCTCGTGAGGCGGCGCAGATGGATCCGCAGCAGCGTCTGTTGCTCGAGGTCGTCTACGAGGCGCTGGAGGATGCTCGGCTGCCGTGGTCGGATCTGACCGGGCAGGACGTGGGCGTCTACGTCGGGGCTTCCAGCCTGGACTACGGCAACCTCCACGCCGCCGATCCGGCGTCGGTCGACAGCTATTTCATGACGGGCAACACCCTGTCCGTCGTCGCCAACCGGCTTTCCTACGTGTTCGATTGGCACGGCCCGAGCTTCACCGTCGACACGGCGTGTTCCTCGTCGCTGGTCGCATTCGCTCAGGCCGTGTCCGATCTACGTTCCGGTCGAGTCGACACCGCGGTCGTCGCCGGGGTCAACATCCTGCTGTCCCCCGCCTCCTTCGTCGGCTTCTCGCGCGCTTCGATGTTGTCTCCGACCGGCTTGTGCCGGCCCTTCTCGGCGGCCGGCGACGGGTATGTCCGTTCCGAGGGCGGGGTCGCCTTCGTGCTGCGCCGTGCCGACGTGGTTCGCCCCGGTACGGCGCGGGCCGAAGTCCTGGCTGCGGACGTCAACTCCGACGGGCGGACCTCGGGGATAGCCCTTCCCAATCTCGACGGTCAGATCGCGCTGTTGGAGCGGGTCTACGGTGAATTGGGGTTGCACCCGGACGAGCTCGCCTTCGTCGAGGCACATGGCACGGGAACGCGTGTGGGTGACCCGATCGAGGCGACCGCTCTGGGTCGGGTTCTCGGGAAAGGACGGGCCGAGCCGCTACCGATCGGATCGGTCAAGTCGAACATCGGGCATCTGGAGCCCGCGTCGGGCGTGGCCGGGGTCATGAAGGCTCTGATCGCGCTCGAACAGCGCCGGCTGCCGGCGACGTTGCATCTCGACGCGCTCAATCCGCTCGTCGACTTCGCGGCCCTCAATCTCGCCCCGGCCGTATCGGCCGTGGACATGGACCCTCACGCCGCCCACCTCACCTGTGGTGTGTCCTCGTTCGGCTTCGGCGGCACCAATGCGCATGTCGTGCTGCGTTCGTTGCCGTTGGCACCTCTCGTCGCGACACCGGTCGTGGATCATCTGATCCTCTCGGCGGCCAGCCGCGAAGCGCTGCGCAGAACGGCGGCACGCCATGCCGCCGTTCTCGACGAAGGTGCCTCGCCGGAGCGACTGGCCACGGCGCTTCATCACGACCGCGCGCGCCTGAAGTACCGTATCGTCGCCCCCGTCGGTCGTGGCGACGACCTCTCGGCCGCATTGGCGGCCTTCGCCGAAAGCGGTCGATCCGAACGGCTCGAGGAGGGCACCGCGGTCGGGCGCGAAGCGAACGTGTGCTTCGTCTATTCCGGCAACGGTGCGCAGTGGGTCGGCATGGGCCGTTCCGCTCTGGCGCACAACGCCGCCTTCCGCCGCCGTTTCGAAAAGGTCGACGCCGCCTTCTCGCGCATCGCGAATCGGTCGCTGATCGCCGACCTCGCGGTCGACGACTTCGGCGAACGAATGCGGTCGGGGGTTTTCGTCCAGCCGTTGTTCTTCGCGATCCAAGCGGCGCTGACCACTGCTCTCGAGGACGCCGGGCTCGTTCCTCGGGTCGTGCTCGGTCACAGTCTCGGAGAAGTCGCCGCCGCCTGGGCCGCGGATGCGATCGACCTGGACGATGCGCTGCGCACGATCCTCGCCCGATCGACCTGTCAGGAGGCTCTGCGCGGGCAGGGGGCGATGGCCGTCTTCGCAGCCACGCGCGAAGCGGTGGAGCAACTCGTCGCGGACCTGGGACGGGACGACGTGACCGTCGTGGCGGAGAACGGTCCGAACTCCGTGACCATCTCGGGAAGAGCGGAGGGCGTTCGCCTCGTCGCCGCGACGGGTCGCCGCCGCCGCATGGCGAACCGCGTCCTCGATGTCGAGTATCCCTATCACACGCGATACATCGAGCATCTGCGCGACGACATGCTCTCGGCGCTCGGGGACGTCCACGGCAGGCAGAGCCGCATTCCGCTCGTTTCGACGGTCACGGGCGAGGTCGTCGCGGGACAGGACCTCGGCGCCGAACACTGGTGGCGCAACATGCGCGAACCGGTGGCGTTTCGGCGTGCCGTGGTCCAGGCGGCGCAGCTCGGTGCCGACCTCTTCGTCGAGATCGGGCCGCGGCCGATTCTCGTCTCACCGATCTCCGAAACCCTCACCGAACAGGGCGTCCATGCCTGTGTGGTGGCGAGCCTCGCCGAAAGCGACGACAATGCGGGCCGAGGTGATCCCGTCGCCCGCATCGTCGCGCGGGCCATCGCGCACGGTGCGAGGACGTCCCGCGAGCCCGCGACCCCGCCGGGCGATCGCCGGTTGCCGCTACCGACCTATTCCTGGAACCACAGTGATCTGCGGTTCACACCGACCCCGGAACGCCTGGATGTCTTCGGCGACAAACCCCGCCACCCGTTGATCGGGGCGCGCCTCCTCGAAGGGCAACCCGAATGGCGCACCCTGCTGGATGCCCGCGTCGTCCCTTATCTCGCCGACCATGTCGTCGACGGAGAGACGATCGTACCGGGCGCCGCGTTGGTGGAGATGATTCTCGCCGTCGGCCGTGACCTGAAGCCCGAGGGAGCGATCGGCGTCGAAGATCTCGACGTGTTGTCGCCGATCGTGCTCCAACGAGACGCCATGCGTGAAATCTCGGTGCGCCACGACGGCCTCGGCGGGTTCGTCGAGATCTGGGGCAGGCCGCGATTGGGACACAGCGAGTGGAGCCTTCACGCTCGTGGGCGCCTCCTCTCGACTCCCGGCCGTACGAACCCGGTGCCCCCGCCCTCCGAGCCGTCACGGCATCATCCGGCCGAGGAGATCTACGCGCGTGCTCTGACCTCGGGCCTCGAATACGGACCGGCCTTCCGCCTCGCGCTCGATGCCGTGCGTGACGACGAGACGATGGAGGTCCGCCTCGCCGAGCCGGCCTCGTCCGGAGCGGGGGTCTTCGACAGGCCTCAATGTCTCGACCCGACCAGTCTCGATGCCGCGCTACACGCGCTCTTCTGTCTGGCGAAGATCGACCCGCTCGTGCGGAGGGCCCATCTCCCGGTTCGTTTCGGACGAGTCGCTCTCCATCGCGACGGCGCGTCGGTGGTCACCGCACGTCTGCACGTCGAACGGGAATGTCGCGACTCTCTCACGGTTTCGATCTGGCTCTTCGATGCGGAAGGCGAAATCGTAGCCGAGGTGAGTGAACTGCTGTTGCGAGCCGTCACTCTGAGTCAGGTCGACAGCCATGACGTCTTCCTCCATGTGGAACACGTCCCGCTCGATCGCGTCACCGAGCTCGACGTGGCGGCTCTGACACGCGAAGCTCTGGCGAACGCCGGACCCGAAGAAGTCCTGGAGAGCTCGCTCCTGCTGCGAGCACACATGAATTCCGTCGCCCACCGAGAACTCTCCGCCCTCGCCGACGAGACGGGGCTGTTCGACCCGGCGGCACTCGTCGAGACGGGCCGGATGGCGATCGAGGCACGACACTACGCCGTGAACCTCGCCGAAACTCTGGCGGAGACGGGTCTCGCCGTGCGAGACGGCGATGCCTATCGGTTCGTGCGCGAGACCGGACTGCCCGAACCCGAGCCGATCCTCAGGACCTTCGCGGCCGAATTCCCGGAAGCCAGCGCCGAACTCGTGCTCGCCGCCCGCACGGCCAAGCATCTCTCGGCTTTTCTGACGCGCGGGACACCCATCGTGCATCGCGGCGCGGTGCTGATGCAGTTCGATTCCGACGGCCGGTTCGCCAGACCGTCCAGAAGAAGTCTGGCCGCCGTCCTCGATCGGCTCGTCGCCGAGGCCCGCGACATCCGCCCGCGGATCATCGTCGCCGAGCCGGATCATCGAGCGCTGATGAGCGAGCTCCTGCCGCGGATTCGGCGGCGAGAGATCGATGTCGCGATCGCCGGGACGGATCGCGTCCACCTCGATCAGTGTGCGGCACAGCTCCCGTCCGGATTCGACATCGACATCCTGGACCTGAACGATGCCGCGAAGACGGCACGGCGCTTCGATCTCGCGCTTCTCCACCTCTTCCGCCACGGCGCCGAAGACGATCTGGCGGAACGGCTGATGGCGCGTCTCACCGGCGGCGGAGCGATCGTGGTGATCGAATCTCCGGTCGATCCGTTCTTCGACTTCGCTCTCGGCGCCGAAGAGGGATGGTTCGAAGGATCCGTCGATCCGGCCATCCCGGTCGGGCGCGTGCCGCCGCCGGACAGCGGGTGGCGGCGTCTCGTCGCGGCAGGAGCCGTCGACATCGAGAAGGTGTCCCTGGGAGGAGAGGGCGGAGCCTTCGTCCTGGGCCGCGCCCCCTCCCCCGCCGACGCGGCACCGGCGGATCCCGTCACGGTGGATCTCGCCACTCTGGACGCCGGGGATCGTAGCCTGGAAGGCGCGCTGGCCGACGTTCTGCGAGCCGTCGGGGGACACGTCGCCACCGGAGATGCGGCGGACATCCCGGCCGGTCCCGTCGACGTCGTCCGGATCGTGCCCCACGGCCTCGGTGAGGACCGCCTGCGCACCGAGCGAACGATCCGGTCTCTGCGCGACACGCTGACGAAATCGGCCGGCCTCGAACCGAGACCGAGGGTCACGATCGTCATCGCCTCGGGGGAGGGCCCGACGCTCGACCCCGTCGCCGAGGCGATACGGGATTTCGTCCGCGTCGCGATCAACGAGTTTCCCGATCTCGGCGTCCGTCTGGTGGACGTGGATCCGGCCCTCGCCCCGGACGTCGCGGCGACGCGTCTGCTCGCCCGCATCCGAGCCGAGGACGACGAGCGCGAGACATCGATCACGGAGCGAGGGACGCTGGTGCCGCGGGTTCGGCGCGGCTTGCCCTTCGCGTCGGCGGCGCTCGTCGAACCGGCCGCGATGGAACTCGATTTTCCGCGCCGTGGAATGCTCGAGCGCTTCTCCTGGAAGCCGAAGGATCGACGCTCTCCGGAGGCCGGAGAGATCGAAGTCGCAGTGATCGCCTCGGGGCTCAACTTCCGCGACGTGATGCTCGCTCTCGGCCTCCTCGACGACGACGTGCTCGACGAAGGTCTCGCGGGTTCCGTCTACGGCTTCGAATGCGCCGGCTCGGTGGTGGCGGTCGGTTCGGAGGTCACGGAGTTCGCGGTCGGCGACATCGTCTTCGGCTTCGCGGCCAGCACGTTCGCCACCCACGTCACCGCGGCGGCGAGCGGCTTTCACCGTGTTCCACCGGGAATGGCGCCGGAAGTGGCGGCAGGGCTCCCGGTCGCGTTCCTCACCGCGTGGTACGGCCTCGTCGAACTCGCTCGGCTGCGCGAGGGCGAGCGTGTTCTCGTGCACGGTGCCGCCGGAGGCGTCGGCCTGGCCGCGATCCAGATCGCCCGGGCCAGAGGTGCGCGGGTCTTCGCCACGGTGTCGACGCCCGACAAACGCGCTCTGGTCGAACTGATGGGAGCGGAGAAGGTCTTCGATTCCCGATCGCTGAGCTTCTCGGATTCGATCCGAGCCGAGCTCGGTGGCGTCGATGTCGTGCTCAATTCGCTCTCCGGCGATGCCATGCGCGCCAGCCTGAAATGCCTGCGGTCGTTCGGACGGTTCGTCGAGCTCGGAAAACGCGACTACGTCGGCAACACCGAACTCGCGTTGCGTCCCTTCCGTCGCAACCTCACCTACTTCGGCGTCGACTTGGATCAGCTGCTGGTTCACGATCCGAAGATCATCGCCAGCGGTCTGAAAGACCTGGTCGGCGGCTTCTCCGAAGGGAAATATGTGCCGCTTCCGACGCGGCTCTTCGGGGCGGCGGAAGTCGGAGCGGCATTCCGGTTGATGCAGGCGGCGGGGCACGTCGGCAAGATCCTCCTGCGCCCTCCGACACTCGACGGTCGCAGACTGCCGCCGAAGCGGCCTCGGCTCTTCGCGTTCGGCGACGGGGTGGAACTCGTCGTCGGCGGGACCGGAGGTTTCGGCTTGGCGACCGCGAGCCACCTCGCGGAGCGCGGAGCGAAGCGGATCGTGGTCGCGTCACGGCGCGGCCGAGTGGATGCGGACGATGCCGAGCGAATCGCGGCCCATCGTGCGGCCGGCGTCGACTTCCGCGTCGAGGTCTGTGATGTCACCGATCCGGCCTCCGTGGAGGCATTGGTGGCTCGCATCGTCGCCACGATGGGACCGATTTCCGGCGTGTGGTCGACCGCGATGGTCCTGGAGGACGGCCTCATCGCGAACATGGACGACGACGCCCTGTCGCGTGTCCTCGCGCCGAAGATCGACGGCGCCGCCAACCTCGATCGGGCGACGCGCGGCCAGCCGATCGAACGCTTCGTCCTGTTCTCATCGGCGACGACATTGATCGGCAATCCCGGACAAGGTGCCTATGTCGCCGCCAACGGCTGGATGCAGGGGCTCGCGCGCCTCCGCCGCGCCGAGGGTCTTCCCGCGACGGCCGTCGCCTGGGGGGCGATTTCGGATGTCGGGGCACTCGCCCGCGACGAAGCGACGGCCGGGCGTCTCGCCCGCCTCACCGGTGTCGCCGGGTTGAAGGCCGCCGAAGCCCTGCATCATCTCGACGACGTCCTGTCTCGCGAGGCCCACCTGGCGGACCCGGTCGTCTACTGCGCGCGCTTCCAGAAGTTGGAAGCGATGCGTGATCTGACCATTCTGCGGACCCCGGCCTTCGAACGCGTCTTCGGCGGTTCCGGTGACGAGGGCATCAATGCCGAGACCGATCTCGTCGCTCTGATCGCCGAGAAGAGCGATCCCGAAGCGCTTCGCATTCTCGGCGATCTCATCGGCTCCGAGGTGGCACGTATCCTCCGCCTGCCCGCCACGGAAATCGATCTCGGGCGCCCTCTCGGCGAATTGGGCATCGATTCGCTGATGGCACTCGAACTGCGGATGAACGTCGAGACCAAGTTCGGGGTCGAACTTCCGCTCGTCGCCATCACGTCGGTGCGCAACCTGTACGACCTCACCCGGCGGATGTTGCAGACGCTCAGAGCCGGCGCATCTCCCGATCAGTCCGGGCTCGCCGCGGACGATGAGGCGCTCGTCGCCATGCACGGCGGCGACCAGGAGGCGTTCGCCGGTCTGGCCAACGAGATCGAGGCGCTGCGAACGGCATCGGAGGTGGCGCAGTGAGCGACGAGACCAACCGGGATCGGCTCTCGAGCGGCCAGCGCGACGACCTGATCGCGGCGATGCGGCGGGCGGGCTCGCCCACGGCGCCGGCGCGGCCCGCGTCGCCGCCGCGAAAGTGGGACACGTCCTTCGAGACCCTTCCGGGTTATCGCGCCATGAGGACGCAGATCGCCGTCGGGGACTTCCTGGGCCTGGCCTCACCGTTTCATCGTCTGCACGAGGGGCGCTCCGGGGCACGGGCGGAGATCGAAGGTCGGCCCTGCCTGAACTTCGCCTCCTACGACTACCTCGGCCTCAACGGCCGGCCCGAGATCACGGCGGCCGTCTGCGAGGCGGTCGCCCGGTGGGGAACGAGTGTGTCGGCGAGCCGCTTGACCGCCGGCGAGCGTCCCGCCCATCGCGACCTCGAAAAGGAGCTGGCGGATCTCTACGACGCCGAGTCCTGCCTCGTGTTCGTTTCGGGACATGCCACCAACGTGTCTCTCATCGCGACCCTGATGGGGCCGAAGGATCTCATCGTTCACGATACGTTGGCGCACAACTCGATCGTGGTCGGTGCGGAGCTCTCCCGCGCGCAGCGTCGGCTCTTTCCCCACAACGACCTGGACGCCCTCGAGCAGATCCTCGAGAGCGCGCGATCGCGTGCCGAACGGTGTCTGGTGGTCACCGAAGGTCTCTTCTCGATGGACGGCGACGGGCCCGATCTGGCGCGTCTCGTCGAGATCAAAGAGCGTTGGGGAGCCTGGCTCATGGTCGACGACGCCCATGCGCTCGGCGTTCTGGGACCGACCGGTCGGGGCATCGCGGAGATGGCCGGCGTCGATCCTCGTCGGGTCGACATCTGGATGGGAACGCTGTCCAAGACGTTGTGCGGCTGTGGTGGCTACGTCGCCGGCTCCACCGCTCTGGTCGAATACCTCAAGTACCAGGCGCCCGGCATGGTCTATTCCGTCGGCCTGCCGGTACCGATCGCGGTCGCCTCGCTCACGGCGCTGCGCCTCATGAAAGCGGAACCGGAACTCGTCACCAAGCTCCAGTCGAACGGGCGGCTGTTTCTCGATCGCGCCGGAGCAGCCGGCCTCGACACCGGAACCAGCTGGGGAGCCTCGGTATCGCCGGTCATCGTCGGCGACAGCCTACGGACGGTCATGCTCGCGGAGCGTCTTCTGCAGCGAGGGATCAACGCCTTTCCGATCATCCCGCCCGGGGTGCCGGAGAAGTCGGCTCGTCTGCGCTTCTTCCTGTCTGCCGCACACGAGGCGGCGGACATCGAGACCGCCGTCGCGGCGACGGCCGAAGAACTGAACGGACTCGTGGACGAGGGCGTGTCGGTCACCAACCTTTCGACACTGCTGAAATAGGGCGTTCTCGTACAGCGAGGGCTCGTGATGAACGAAGCAGGCTTCGCTTGGTCGATGGTCACCGGTGGTTCGAGTGGAACAGGTGCGGCCGTGGCCAGGGCCCTGTCACGGCGCCACAAGTTTCTCGTACTCGTCGGCCGCGACCCGGACAGGCTCGCCGCGGTCGCCGATGATTGTCTGGCCCTCGGCGCCGCCGACGTCAGGATACTGGTCGCCGATCTCCGTGACCGCGCGGCGATGGAGCGTCACGTCGCGATGCTGCGCTCGGAGGCGCCGATCGAATCGTTGATCGCCTGTGCGGGTGTGGCGGAAGGCCGGTACGAGGACGAAGTCGTCGAGAGCCGCGACACGTCTCGTCTCGTGCTGGAGGTGAACCTGCTGGCGACCATCGATCTCGTCCATCTGGTCCTGACGGACATGATCGATCGGGGCGAGGGGGCGATCGTCCTCGTGTCGTCGCTCGCGGCGCTGACACCGTTGCCCGATGCCCCGAGCTATTCGGCGGCCGAAGCGGGCCTGCTCTCTTTCGGTCTCGCGCTGCGGGGAGCGACGCGGGGGCGCGGGGTTCGGGTTTCGACGATCTGCTCCGGCCCCGTCGAAGCGCCGACGACCGATCGGCACATCGGTCCACGCCCCGGCGAGATCGCTGCCGACGACGTCGCCGCAGCGGTGCTGCACTGCTTGACACACGATCGTGCGATGATCGCACTTCCCAGGATGATCGGCTGGTTGGCTCGGCTCTCCCCGATGCTTCCCCGTTTCGTCGGCGCTCTCGTCACGAGACGGATGCGGTTCCACCTCGCCCGCCACACCCCTCCACGCGACCTCGGACGGCCGAGGTCCGACAGTGAGCCTCAGGGCGACGGGTGATTCCGCGCGGCGACGGCGAACCACCGGGCATCGGTCGGTCGCGATGTCGGTGACGTCCGGGTGAGGCCGCGAGCCGTGTCCGAGACCCTCGCCGGCAGAGACGTCCCGCTCATTCCATCATGATCGCCGCTTGGCGTTCGCGAGGCGCTCCGCATCGGCGCGGTGCTTGAGCACGGCGCGATCGCCGCCTCGGGTTTCGCGGTAGAGATCCAAGGATTCGAATTCCGTCTCGCTCGCCGGAGCGATCGCAGCGTCACGATAGCGAAAACGCTCCGGGTCGCTCCAGATACGTCGCGCCATACGGCGATAGCTATAGAAGACCCACATCGCCCTGATATAGCCACTTGCGAAATCTCGCGCCACACGACCGAAGTATCGTGGCCAGCTTTCGAGGGGCAGTGTCGGGCGTCTCTCGGAGCGGTATCTCAGACGACCCGGCCCCATATCGAGCGAATACTCGCCGTTTATTCGCGTCAGCTCACCCATGTAGAAGAGACGGTGGGCTATCGTGTAGCGCTTGTCGCTGCCGAGTGCGGCGGCGCGGCGCATGACGCGCTCGACGTGATCCGGCGTGTAGAACCGCTGCCACGCTTCGGCGAAGGTGGAGGCGAACTCCTCGTCCGACATGGTCGGATGGTGGACGACGGGATGCGACAGGTCGTACTGGTTGAGATCCGGGTCCATCCAGACGCCCTCCGCGGTCAGGCGCTTGTGATCCGCAGAGCCCGGCAACGGTGTCAGGATCGTCAGATATAGAATATCGATCGGCAATTCTTTCTTGATGATGTCGATATCTCTCAACACGGACTCTCGCGTATCACCCGGAAATCCGTAAATATATCCGCAGGTTATGACGACCGGATATTTCTTCCACGCCAGAAGCATGTCTCTGTATTCAGTGATTCTATTTTGCTTTTTCTTTATTATCGCCAGATTGTCCGGATTTATATTTTCCAATCCGATGAACAGCTTCGTCACCCCCGCCTTGAACGCCTTCTCGATGAAGCCGGGCGTGCGATGGGCCAGCGTATCGATCTGGATCTGAAGGCTGACCTCGAGGCCGTCACGCTCTCGGAGGAGAATCAGACGATCGAACAGCGCCTCCCAGTCCTTGTTGCGGGCGAGATTGTCGTCGGTCGTGAAGAACTCCCGGATGCCGATCGCCGCATTGGCACGCACGATCGCTTCGAGATCGTCAGGGGTCCGATAACGAGATCGCCTCCCCTGAACGTTGATGATGCAGCAGAACGAGCATTCGAACGGACAGCCCCGCCCGAGATCGAAGCTGCTCGATTCCGAAATCGTCCGTCGAACGAGTTCGGCCGGAAGAAACGGCAGGGGCTGGCCCGCCAGAGTGGGCAGGTCGGACAGATGATCGTAGAGCGGTGCGAGTCGGCCGCGGAACGCATCCAGCAGGACGGCATCGAAACGCCCGTCCTCGGCTTCGCCCGCGAACAGACCGATACCGAGCTCCTGTGCCTTCGCGAGTTCGGGGGGGAGGCTGTCCAACATCGCGAGACAACCCGAAACGTGGAACCCGCCGATCGCCACCGGCAGACCGGCAGCGCGGAAGAACCCGGCGATGTCGAGAGCCCGCGGGAACTGGTTCGACTGAACGCCGACCAGACAAATGAGCGCGCGTCCACCGTCCCTGCGGATCCGCGCGATGAGACGGGCATGGTCGATCCGGGCATTGGTTTCGTCGATCGTGGTCGTGACGATCTCCACGTCGTCCCCGAGAACACGTCGCCGGCGGCAGTCGTCGACGATCCCCCACATGCAGGCGAGGGTGTTGGACGGTAGTGGACTGCGCGTCCAATGGATCGGATAGCCGGCGTCGTCGTAGCGAGTCGGCTTGATCAGAACCACGTGGAAGATCATCTGACGAAGACCCATTCGACGAACCTCTCGAGGCCGACCTCGGATGGAAAGATCCCATTAGCACGTGCCGGAACTTCGGAGCCAGCCCGAAAGCACGGCATGTCGTTCGGGACGATCGCTGCGCCACGACCGATCACGCCGGCCATCGACGGCGCACCGGCCGCGGTTTCGATCGTCGGGGATTTCCCCTCGTTTTCCGGCCACCGCCGACGGGTCTATGATGACGTGTCGCGTCGCCGCGCAGCGCGCGCCGGCGGCGGACGACCGGTGAGGAGGTTCCATGCAGTTCCATCCCGCGAGCCTCGCCGAGCCGTGGTGGAAACGCGGCGTCGTCTACAATCTCTATCCCTGCTCCTACATGGATACGAACGGTGACGGCTGGGGCGACATCGCCGGCATCCGGGCGCGGCTCGACCATCTCGTCGGCCTCGGCATCGACGCCATCTGGATGTCGCCGGTCTACGTCTCGCCGATGAAGGACTTCGGCTACGACGTCGTCGACCACACCGCGGTCGGCGCGCAGTTCGGCACGCTCGCCGAGATGGACGGGCTGATCGCCGACGTCCACGCCCGCGGCATGAAGCTGATGATCGACTTCGTGCCCAACCACACCTCCGACCAGCACCCGTGGTTCCTGGAGAGCCGGTCGTCGCGCGACAACCCGCGGGCAGACTGGTACCTGTGGCGCGATCCCGCCTCCGACGGCGGCCCGCCCAACAACTGGCGCTCGTTGTTCGGCGGCAGTGCCTGGGCGTGGTGCGAGGAGCGCGGTCAGTACTGGTACCACGCCTTCCTCGCCGAACAGCCGGATCTGAACTGGCGCAACCCGGCGGTCGCGCACGCTCAACACGACGTCATGCGCTTCTGGCTGGCGCGTGGCATCGACGGCTTCCGGGTCGACGCCATGTGGCACCTGCTCAAGGACCCGCACTGGCGCGACAACCCGCCCAACCCGGACTTCCGCCCGGGCGAGCCGGCGATCCGCCAGTTCCTGCAGATCCGCACCGCCGATCTGCCCGAGACGGTCGAGGTGGTGTGCGGCCTCAGGCGGGTGCTCGACGAGTTCCCGGATCGGGCGATGATCGGCGAGCTCTATCTCGATTACGATCGCATGTGCGCCTACTACGGCCCGACGTCGGACGGCTGCAATCTGCCGTTCAACCAGCATCTGATCATGGATCCGTGGCGGGCCGAGGTGGTCGCCCGCGGTATCGAGACCTACGAGGCGGCGTTGCCGGCGGGTGCATGGCCGAACTGGATCTTCGGCAACCCCGACAACCCGCGCGTCGCCTCGCGGCTCGGACCGGCGCAGGCGCGCGTGGCCGCCGTCTTCCTGCTCACCGCGCGTGGTACGCCGATCCTGTGGCAGGGCGACGAACTGGGGCTCGAGAACGGCGTCGTGCCACCCGAGCGGGTCCGCGACCCGCAGGAGAAGCGGGAGCCGGGGCTCGTCGACCACAATCGCGACATCGCCCGGACACCGATGCCGTGGGACGGTTCGCGTTTCGCCGGCTTCTCCACCGTCGAGCCGTGGCTGCCGCTGACCGAAGATCACGCGACGGTCAACGTCGCCGCCGAGGAGGCCGACCCGCGTTCGATGCTGACGCTGCATCGCCGGCTGATCGCGCTACGGCGCGCCCATCCGGCGTTGGCGATCGGCGCGGTGACGGTGCTCTGCGGCGCCAACGACGTCCTGGCGTTCGAACGCCGCCACGGCACGGAGGTCTTCGTCGTCGCGCTCAATCTCGCGCACGCGCCGCGCACGGTGGCGCTGCCGCCGGCCGCCGGCGGGCGGATCGCGCTCACGAGCGGCCTCGATCGCGGCGGCGAGAGCGTCGGCGAGACCCTGTGTCTCGGCCCGGACGAGGCGGTGGTGATCGCCGTCGCCGGATGATGCGGAAGCCGGGCGGGCGGGGCGATCCGTCCACTGCGCAGGCCGCGACGGCCGGAGTATGATGGCGATCTCGGGGAGCTTCCGGCGTTCTCTCGATGCCGGGAAAGGAGAGTACGATGGACGTTCATCCCGCGACACTCGCCGAGCCCTGGTGGAAACGCGGCATCGTCTATCAGATCTACCCCTGGTCGCTCGCCGACGGGAACGGCGACGGCATCGGCGACATCGCCGGGATCCGGTCGCGTCTCGATCATTTCGTCGCGCTCGGCGTCGACGCACTGTGGCTGTCGCCGATCTTCGTCTCGCCGATGAAGGACTTCGGCTACGACGTCGCCGACTACTGCGACATCGATCCGCTGTTCGGCACACTCGCCGATTTCGATGCGCTCCTCGCCGAGGCGCACGCGCGCGGCATCCGCATCCTCCTCGACTTCGTTCCCAACCACACTTCCGACCAACACCCGTGGTTCGTCGAGAGCCGCGCCTCGCGCACCAATCCGAAGGCCGACTGGTACATGTGGCGCGATGCGGCGGCGGACGGCGGACCGCCCAACAATTGGCGGTCGATGTTCGGCGGCGGCGGCTGGAAATGGTGCGAAGAGCGCGGTCAATACTACTATCACGCCTTCCTCGCCGAACAGCCCGACCTCGACTGGCGCAATCCGAACGTGGTCGCGGCCATGCACGAGGTGTTGCGCTTCTGGCTGAGGCGCGGCGTCGACGGCTACCGGGTCGATGTCATCTGGCACCTGCTCAAGGATCCTCAGTGGCGCGACAACCCGCCCAACCCGGACTTCCGGCCGGGCGAGCCGGAGGTGCGCCGGCTCCTCCAGATCCGCACCTGCGACCAGCCCGGCATCGTCGATCTGGTCAAGGGCTTCCGCCGGGTGCTCGACGAGTTCCCCGACACGGTGCTGATCGGCGAGCTCTATCTCGATTTCGAACGGCTCTGCACCTATTACGGCGACAACCTCGACGGCTGCCAGCTGCCGTTCAACTTCCATCTGATCATGGACCCGTGGCGGGCCGACGTGGTCGCCCGCTCGATCGAACAGTACGAGGCCTCGCTGCCGAAGGGGGCGTGGCCCAACTGGGTGCTCGGCAACCACGACAACGGCCGTGTCGCTTCGCGTTTCGGGCCGGCCCAGGCCCGGGTCGCGGCGATGTTCCTGCTCACCGCCCGCGGCACGCCGACGATCTTCCAGGGCGACGAGATCGGGTTGGAGAGCGGCGTCATCCCGCCCGACCGGGTGCGCGACCCGCAGGAGAAGAACGAGCCGGGGTTGCCCGGCCACGACCGCGACATCGCGCGCACGCCGATGCAGTGGGACACCTCGCGTCACGCCGGCTTCTCAACCGTCGAGCCGTGGCTGCCGCTGGTACCGGGACACGAACGCTGCAACGTCGCGGTCGAGGCGACCGAGCCGCGCTCGATGCTCAGCCTCTACCGCCGGACGATCGCACTCCGACGGGCGCACCCCTCGCTCGCCGTCGGCGACGTCATGGTGTTGACCGGGGCGAACGACGTGCTCGCCTACCTGCGGTGCCGCGGCGACGAACGCTTCTGCGTGGCGCTGAACTTCGCCCCCGAGCCACGGGAGGTGTCGCTGCCCGAGGCGGCCGGCGGCCGGATCGCGATCTCCACCGGCCTCGACCGCGACGGCGAAACGGTCGGCGAGACGCTGCGGCTCGGCCCCGACGAGGGCGTTGTGATCGCCGTCGCCGTCTGATGCTCGGCCGATGAAACTCGGACTCGACCGAATTTCATCGGCGTCACGGTCCGCCCGGCAGACGCCCGTTCGGGCTCGCCTTCGCCTATGGAGTTTCGAACAGGTCGAAACTCCGGACGCTCGGTGTGACCGCCGAGCGCGGCGGCAACGGCCTCGGCGGGCGGGCGGGCGGTGATCCGGCTATAGGCAATCCGAATGGCGAGGTCGGACTTCCGATCCGCTTGTTCGCGTTCGACGGTTCGCCCTGACGCGCCGGGCGGCTAAGGTCACGCGGCCGTCGTGGTAGCGGGCCGGAGTGGTCCGGTGCTCGCGTACGGCCGAGATCGGCTCGCCTCGCCCCGCGTTCCTTCGAGATCCCGCGATGACATCGCCGTCCGCGCCGCACCCCGGCCCCCGTCCAGCCGCGAGCGGCACGCCGATGGTCCTCTTCGCCGCCGCGCTGTTCGCGGTGTTGCCACTGTCGACCGACATCTATCTGACGGCGATGGTCGATCTCGGCCGCGACTTCGGCGTCGACGTCGCCGGGGTGCAACGTACGATGCTCGCCTTCACCCTGGGGTTCGGCCTCGCCCATCTCGCCATCGGCCGCTTCGCCGATCGCATCGGGCGACGGCCGACGGCGATCACCGGTCTCGCCGTCTACACGCTCGCCTCGATCCTGGCCGCCGCGGCGCCGAGCCTCGACCTCCTGGTGGCGGCGCGCTTCGTCCAGGGCATGGCGGCGGCGACCGGGCCGATTCTCTCACGCACCCTGATCCGCGACACCGTCTCGGCGGAAGGAGCGGGGCGGGCATTGTCGAAGATGGGCGCCTTCGTCGGCATCGCGCCGCTGACCGCACCGCTCCTCGGCACCTTCGCCGCCCATCTCGGCGGCTGGCGGGCGACGATCATCGTGCTCGCCCTCTACGGCGCGGTCCTGGCGACGATCCTGTGGCGGCGGCTGCCGGAGACGCGACCGGCGGCGGTCGCGGATGCGGGCGGGATCTCGATCCTCGCCGCGCTCGGGCAGCTGATGCGCCACCGGGTGTTCCTGATCGGGGTGGCGGCACTCGCCGCCGGCTACGGCATCCTGCTCACTTGGCTCACCACCTCGGGCTTCCTGCTGATCGGCATGCTCGGCATGACCAAGCTCGAGGCCTCGGCGGTCTACACCATCGGCTCGGCCGGCTTCGTCTCCGGCAGTCTGGTGTCGATGCGGCTGGCCCAGAAGCTGCTGCCGCGCCACATCCTCAGGACTTCCGCCGCGCTGCTCCTCCTCGGCACGACCATGCCGGCGGTGGTGCTGTGGCTCGGCTTCGGTCACTGGGCGGTGATCCTCGCCGCGGTCTTCCCGTTCTATTTCGGCTGGGGCATCGGCCAGCCGATGGCGATCGCCATCACCATGCGGCCGTTCCCGGAGATGGCAGGGCAGGCTTCGGCCTGGCTCGGCCTGTTCCAGCAGGTCGGCGGCATCGCCCTGTCACTGGTCGCCGCCCATTTCGGCGGCGGACTGGCGACACCGCTCACCATGGCGCTCGGGGCGGCCCTCTTCACCGTCGCGGTGTTCGTGCCGCCGCCGAAGGGGTGATGAGTCACGCCACCAGCGCTTCTCCCAGCAGCGTCACGGCGACGCTCTTCAAAGCCTCACGGTCGGCGCTCTCGCCGACGAGGAGGTCGAAGACGCCGGGTTCGGCCCGCGCCACCATGTCGGGGCCGAGGCAGAGGAAGTCGTCGGGCGCCAAGGTGAAGTGGAGGGTACGGCGTTCGCCGGCGGCGAGATCGACCGTCTCGAAGCGTTTCAACTCCATGATCGGCCGGGTGGTGGAGGCGACCCGGTCGCGCAGGAACAGGAACACCGTGGTGGCACCGTCACGCCCCCCGACGTTGGCGACGTCGACCTCGACCTCGAGTGGCTCACCGGTCCAGAAGGTCTGCTCCGTGCGCGGCGCCGAGAGTTCGAAGGTGGTGTAGGAGAGGCCGTGGCCGAAGGGCCAGAGCGGGGTGTTGGGGCTGTCGACCCAGCGGGTGGTGAAGTGCTCGCCCGGCGCCCAGGGCCGGCCGCTCGGCCGTTCGTTGTAGAAGATCGGGATCTGGCCGACGTGGCGCGGCCAGGAGACCGGCAGACGGCCGGAGGGCGAACGGGCGCCGGAGAGGATGTCGCCGACCGCCGGACCGGCCTCCGAGCCGAGATACCAGGTGACCAGCACCGCGCCGACCTCGTCGTAGAGCCAGGTCTCGGTCAGCGGCCGGCCGCAGCCGAGGAGCAGGACGACCGGCTTGCCGGTGGCGATCACCTTGCGCGCCAGTTCCTCCTGGCGGCCGGTCAGGCGGATGCGGGTGCGGCTCGCCGCCTCGCCGGTGAGGAGCGCCGGCTCGCCGATGGCGAGCAGCACCACCTCCGCCTTCTTCGCTGCCCGCACAGCGCGGGCGATGTCGGCGGTGTCGCTCTCCGGCGAGGGACCGTCGAGGGCGAGATCGCAGCCCTTCTCGACGATCAGCTCACGGCCGGGGAAGGCGGACCGGATGCCGGCGGCCAGCCCGGTGATCGGGTTCATGTCGCCGAGAGCGAACCACGAGCCGAGCGCTTCGTCGTCCTTGACCGCGGCATGGCCGATGAGGGCGAGCGGCCCGCCGGTCGGCGCCAGCGGAAGCAGACCGCCGTCGTTCTTGGCGAGCACCATCGACACCGCCGCCGCCTCGCGGGCATAGGCGCGGCGTTCGGCGAGCGGGCGGGAGACGCCGCCCGCGACCGAGCCGCGACCGTAAGGATCGTCGAAGAGGCCGAGCCGCTCCTTGGCGGCGAGCACCCGGCGTACCGCGGCGTCGATGTCGTCGATCGAGATCAGACCGCGCTCCAGCGCCGGCTTCAAGCCTTCCGGGTAGGCGCGGCTCTGCATGTCGATGTCCATGCCGGCCTTCAACGCCAGTGCCGCGGCTTCGGCGAAGTCGGCGGCGACGCCGTGGGCGATCAGCTCGCCGATGGCGTCGTAGTCGGAGACGTAGATGCCGTCCCAGCCCCATTTCGTCCGCACGAGGTCGGTGAGGAAGCCCTTGTCGCCCGACATCGGCCGGCCGGCGATGTCGATGAAGGCGGGCATGATGGCGAGGGTGCCGGCCTTCACCGCCGCCTCGAAGGCGGGCAGATAGGCCTCGTGCAGCATCCGTTCGGAGATGTCGACGGCGGCGTAGTCGCGACCGGCGGTGCAGGCGCCGTAGGCGACGAAATGCTTGGCGGTGGCGGCAAGCGAACCGCGCGCCGCGAGATCGGCACCCTGGAAGCCGGCGACCTTGGCGCGGGCGAGGCAGCAGCCGACGTGGGGGTCTTCGCCGGGTCCTTCGATGATGCGGCCCCAGCGCGGATCACGGGCGAGGTCGAGCATCGGCGCGAAGGTGAGATGGAGACCGTCGTCGGTCGCCTCTTCGGCGGCGATGCGGGCGCTCTTCTCCCAGACGTCGGGGCGGAAGGCGGCGGTCTCGCCGAGGGGGACCGGGAAGGCGGTGTGATAGCCGTGGATGACGTCGAGGCCGAAGATCAGCGGGATCTTCAGGCGG
>ERZ1645192.146-NODE-146-length-51043-cov-11.659018_pt1 | contig 51043 bp, 49 predicted proteins | sample MGYA00575354_ERZ1645192 | MGnify/ENA primary metagenome ERZ1645192 (study PRJEB40844, sample SAMN11349763) | freshwater sediment metagenome | isolation source: river sediment | host: Sediment | place: India: Faizupur Khadar , New Delhi | collected 2017-02-21 ... | reverse complement strand
CGATGCCGGCGAGTTCCTCTTCACCGACCGAGAAGGCGACGACCGGGATGTCGGTCGCCTTGATGCCCTGGTTGCCGAGTTCCTTGTAGAACGGCACGTTGGCGTCGCCGTTGATGGTCGACACGACGGCAGTCTTCTTGCCGGCCGAGCCGAACTTCTTGATGTCGGAGACGATCGTCTGCCAATCGGAATGACCGAACGGCGTGTAGTTGATCATGATGTCTTCCGCGGCGACGCCCTTGGCCTTGAGGTAGGCCTCGAGGATCTTGTTGGTGGTGCGCGGATAGACGTAGTCGGTGCCGGCGAGCACCCAACGCTTCACTTCGCCGCCGTCCTTCGACATCAGGTAGTCGACGGCCGGGATCGCCTGCTGGTTCGGCGCGGCGCCGGTGTAGAAGACGTTGCGCTCGGACTCTTCACCCTCGTACTGCACGGGGTAGAAGAGGATGTTGTTGAGCTCCTTGAAGACCGGCAGCACGGACTTGCGCGACACCGAGGTCCAGCAGCCGAACACGGCCGAGACCTTGTCCTTGGTGATCAGCTCGCGGGCCTTCTCGGCGAACAGCGGCCAGTTGGAGGCCGGGTCGACGACGACCGCCTCGAGCTTCTTGCCGAGGACGCCGCCCTTCTTGTTCTGCTCCTCGATGAGGAACAGCATCGTGTCCCTCAGCGTCGTCTCCGAGATCGCCATGGTGCCGGAGAGCGAGTGCAGGATGCCGACCTTGATGGTCTCCTGCGCGGCGGCGGAACCGGCGAAGGCGCCGGAGGCGATCACGGCGCCGACAAGAGCGCCGAAGGCGCGGCGGGACATGGCATCGGCAACGAATTTCGACATGGAAACACTCCCCCAGAGCGTTGATCTCGATCTCACGAGCTCGGGTTCGAACTCGTTGGCGGGGAGCCTGGGGCCATGTTGCGCGGCGCCATATACGTCGTCTGACGTAGGTTGTGTGCAATGCGGCGGCGTGCTCGAGAAGCGGGCAATGTACTGCTCGAAAGATGGGCGATCTGCCGCGGACCGCTGCGATTCCGCGTCCGAGCGGCTTGCACGGATCTTGCTGCATCTCGGGCGCAACAGGAGATCCTCCCGCCGTGGCCGGCCGTCAGCGCATTCTTCCCGTCCGACGCGAGTACAATCGGTGGGTCGCGAACCAGACGCTCGAGGACTATGCGCTGCGCTTCACCGCCAAGAGCGCGCGCAAGTGGTCGGCGCCGCGCGTCGCCCAGACGGCCATCGGGGCGATCTCGTTCCTGGCGCTCGAAGCCATAGGCGCGGCGATCACTCTGGCGCACGGGGTGGTCAACGCCACGGCCGCCATCCTCGCGGTGTCGGTGATCCTGCTGGTCACCGGCCTGCCGATCGCGCGGACGGCGGCGAAATACGGGGTCGACATCGATCTTCTCACCCGCGGCGCCGGCTTCGGCTACATCGGCTCGACGGTCACCTCGCTGATCTACGCGGCCTTCACCTTCATCCTCTTCGCCATCGAGGCGTCGATCATGTCGGGGGCGCTGGAGCTCGCCTTCGGCATTCCGCTGTGGCTCTCCTACATCCTGTCGGCCCTGGCGGTGATTCCGTTGGTGATCTACGGCATCACCGCGATCTCGCGCTTCCAGCTGTGGACGCAGCCGTTCTGGATCGTCCTCAACATCGCCCCCTTCGCCTTCATCGCCTGGAAGGATCCGGCGCAGTTCGCGGCGTGGTGGCAGTTCGGCGGAGTGACGCGCGGCGGCGTGCCGGGAACGTTCTTCGAGGAGTTCGATCTCGTTCGCTTCGGCCTCGCCTCGTCGGTGATCCTGGCGCTGATGCCGCAGATCGGCGAACAGGTCGACTTCCTGCGCTTCCTGCCGGCGGGCGAGGGGCGGCGTGACGGCGGGTTCGGCGCCGGTCTGGCGCGGCTCGGTCAGCGGCTCGCCACCTTCTTCGCCGGTGCGGGGTGGGTGGTGCTGGGGCTGCCGAAGCTCTTCGCCGGGTCGCTGCTGGCGGTGATCGCGCTCAGGTGGGGGGTGCCGGCGAGCCATGCCGGCGAACCGGCGTACATGTTCCAGGTGGCCTTCTCCTACATGTTGCCGTCGCGGGAGGCGGCGACGGTGCTCACCGCCGCATTCGTGGTGGTGTCGCAGCTCAAGATCAACGTGATGAACGCCTATGCCGGGTCGCTGGCGTGGTCGAATTTCTTCTCGCGGCTGACCCATTCCCACCCCGGCCGGGTGGTGTGGCTGGTGTTCAACGTGTCGATCGCGCTCCTCCTGATGGAGCTCGGCATCTACGAGGCGCTGGAGAAGACGCTGGGGCTCTTCGCCATCGTCGCGGTGGCGTGGCTCGGCGCGATCACCGCCGATCTCGCGATCAACAAGCCGCTCGGCCTCGCCCCGCCCGGCATCGAGTTCATGCGGGCCCATCTCTACGACGTGAACCCGGTCGGGGTCGGAGCGATGGCGATCGCCACGGCGGCGGCATTGGCGGCGGCAGCGGGGCTCTTCGGCGAGATCGCTCGTGCCTTCGCGCCCTTCGTGGCGCTGACGACGGCGCTCGTCGCCGCACCGCTCATCGCCTGGGCGACTGACGGCCGCTGGTATCTGGCGCGGCGGCCGAAGAGCGACTGGCACCTCCATTCGGCGATCCGCTGTTCGGTGTGCGAGCATCCGTTCGAACACGAGGACACGGCACATTGCCCGGCCTACGACGCGCCGATCTGTTCGCTGTGCTGTTCGCTCGACGCGCGCTGCCGCGACCTGTGCAAACCGCAGGGGCGGGTCTCGGCGCAGGTGCGTGGTGCCGTCGCGGCGTTGTTGCCCGAACGTATCGGCCGGCTGTTCCGGCCACGGCTGGTCGAGTACCTCGCCATCCTGGCGGCGATCACCGCGGCGATCGGCCTCGTCCTCTTCGCCATCCACGCGTCCTCGGCGGTCGGGCCGGCGGAGGCGCGGGTGGCGACGACGCGAGCGCTGTGGTCGGCGTTCTTCGTGCTGCTCATCGTCGCCGGGGTGGTGGCGTGGTTCTTCGTCCTCGCCCACGAGAGCCGGCGGGTGGCGCAGGAGGAATCGGTGCGTCAGACCGGGCTCCTCCTCGACGAGATCGCCGCGCACGAGCGCACCGACGCGGAACTGCAGAAGGCGAAGGAGGCGGCGGAGGCGGCGAATTTCGCCAAGAGCCGCTATCTCGTCGGCCTCAGCCACGAACTACGAACGCCGCTCAACGCGGTGCTCGGCTATGCCCAGGTGCTGGAGCGCGATCCGGCGATGCCGCCGACCCGGTCCGACGCGGTCAGGGTCATCCGCCGCTCGGCCGAGCATCTCTCCGGCCTGATCGACGGTCTCCTCGACATCAGCCGCATCGAGGCGGGACGTCTCGACCTCGCCCGCAACGAGATCCGCCTCGTCGATTTCATCGACCAGCTCGTCGACATGTTCCGCCTGCAGGCGCAGGCCAAGGGCCTCGCCTTCCGCTTCACCCGACCGTCGCGGCTGCCGGAGGTGGTGGTCACCGACGAGAAACGGCTTCGGCAGATCCTGGTCAACGTGCTGTCCAATGCGGTCAAGTTCACCGACCGCGGGTCGGTCACGCTCGACCTCAACATGCGGCACGAGATCGCCACCTTCACCGTCACCGACAGCGGGCGAGGCATCGCCGAAGCCGATCTCGTTCGCATCTTCGAGCCCTTCGAGCGCGGCGGGGCGGCGAAGGCGGCGCCCGGCCTCGGCCTCGGTCTGACCATCTCGAAGATGCTGGTGACGCTGATGGGCGGCGACATCCGCGTCGACAGTACGGTCGGAGAGGGCAGCCGCTTCCGCGTCCGCGTCCATCTCGGGGTGCGTACCGAGGCGACCGCGGCGCCCTCGCCGCCGCCACAGCGTGGTTATGCCGGGCCGCGGCGCACCGTCATGGTGGTCGACGACGATCCCGACCATCGCGGTGTGATCCGGGCGGCGCTGGAACCGCTAGGCTTCGTCATCGCCGAGGCGGAGGACGGGGCGAGCGCGCTCGCCGCCGCCGCGACGGTCCGCCCCGACCTGTTCCTCCTCGACATCTCGATGCCCGGGATGACCGGCTGGGAGGTGGCGCGGCGTTTGCGCGAGGCGGGACACACGGCGACGCGGATCGTCATTCTCTCCGCCAACATCGGCGATTCGACGCCGCCGAACGGTGCCGAGACGGCGCACGACGACGCGCTCGCCAAGCCCTTCGATCTGCGACGGCTGTTCGACATCCTACAGGTGCAGCTCGGCCTCGAGTGGCTCGACGGCGAAGTTCCGGGACCCGATCCGACGATCGCCGGGGTACGTCCGGTGGGTGTGGCGACGGCGGCCGCTGTGCCGCCGGTGGTCGGCGCGGGAAACGGCGGAGCGGTGATCGCCCCGGAGCCGGGCGAGATCGTCGAAATGTTGCAACTCGCCCGTATCGGCTATGCCCGTGGGCTGGATCAGAAGCTCTCCGCGGTCGAGATTCGGATCGGGGAGGCCGGCGGCGCGCCGCATCCGCGCCTCGTCGAACTGCGGCGGGCCTTGGCGGATTTCGACATGACGCGGGTGGTGAGCGAACTGGAGAGTTTCGATGTCGACGTCTGACACGTCATCGACCCGCGACATCGTCCTGGTCGTCGACGACAACCCCGACACGCTCGGCTTCCTGACCGAGGCACTGGAGGCGGGCGGCGCGATGGTGCTGGTGGCGACGGGGGGCGAGCAGGCGCTGGCCATCGTCGAACGCATCACCCCGGACGTCGTGCTGATGGACGCGGTGATGCCGGGGATGGACGGGTTCGAGACCTGTCGGCGACTGAAGCGGCTCTCCGCCACCACCGACGTGCCGATCATCTTCATGACCGGACTCAGCGAGACCGAGCACATCGTGGAAGGCCTGTCGGCCGGTGGCGTCGACTACGTGACCAAGCCGATCGTGCTCGACGAACTGACCGCCCGCATCCGCGTCCATCTCGTCAACGCCCGGCGCGAGCGCTCGGCGCGGATGGCGCTCGACACCGCCGGGCGCTTCCTCCTGGCCACCGACGCGTCCGGCGCCGTCGCCTGGGCGACACCACAGGCGGCGCGGTTGATCGCCGAGGTGACGGGAGGCGCGGCCGGGGAGACGGCGTTGCCGGCGGGAGTGCGCGCCGAGATCGGTCGCCGAGCGCGGGGCGAAGGGGAGGGGGCGATCACGCTGCCGGCGAACGGCCAGCGGCGCGTCACCCTCGCTTTCCTCGGCCGAGCCGGCGACGACGAACTCTTGTTCCGTCTGACCGCCGACGAGGTCGGCGGCGAAGAGGCGGCACTCCGGCGGCGCTTTTCGCTCACCGGCCGTGAGGCGGAGGTGCTGTTGTGGATCGCCCGCGGCAAGTCGAACCGCGACATCGGCGACATCCTCGGCCTCTCGCCCCGCACCGTGAACAAACACCTCGAGCAGGTCTATTCGAAGCTCGGGGTGGAAAACCGGGCGTCGGCCGCGGTGATGGCGCTGAAGGCGATCGGCTGAAGGCGCGACGTTTCATTCGTGCATCCCCTCTGGCCAAGCGGCGGCGAACGTGCTCTATCGGCGCGCATATATCAGTAGATCGAGATATATCCCGCCGTGTCCGTCATCGCCCTCCTCGCCGGCCTCGCCACCGGCTTCATGCTCGGCCTGTTCGGCTCCGGCGGATCGATCATCACGCTGCCGGCGCTGATCTATCTCGTCGGGGTGGAGACCAAGCCGGCGATCGCCATGAGCCTCGGCATCGTCGGGGTGACGGCGGCGATCTCGGTGGCGACACATTGGCGGCGCGGCAACGTCGACGTGCCGGTGGCGACGGTCTTCGGCCTGTTCGGGGTGATCGGCACCTATGTCGGAGCGCGGATCGGCGTCCACATGCCGGCGCTGGCCCAACTGCTGCTCTTCGCCGGCACCATGTACACCGCCGCCTTCCGTATGCTCACTCCGCGGACGATCGAACCGCGGACCACCGGCCTCATGCGTCTCGACGGTGGCGGGGCGGGCCGCATGGTCTGCCTCGACCTCCACGCCTCGGGGCACGTCGCCGTCCACGGGATCGTCGTCGGGGTGCTGACCGGCATGGTCGGGGTCGGCGGCGGCTTTCTGATCGTGCCGGCGCTGGTGCTGTTGTCGGGTCTGCCGATGAAGCAGGCGGTGGGCACGTCGCTGATGGTGGTGGCGGCCAAGTCCTTCGCCGGGTTCGCCGGCTATCTCGGCGCGGTGGCGATCGACTACAGCCTGATGGGGATCTTCACCGCGGTGGCGGTGGTCGGCAGCTTCCTCGGGGGCACGCTGTCGCACCGGATGAGCCCGGACAATACCCGCAAGGGCTTCGCCGTCTTCCTGGTGGTGGTCGCCACCTACATCGTGGTGCGCGAGACGCTGTGGCGGTGAGGCGCCGTGGTCGGTGTCGGCCGGGGCGTCAGTTCACCGCGTGGTGGCGGGCGACGAAGTGGCCGTCCTCGGTGCGGACGAAGGCCTCGTCGATCTGCGGGTGGCGCAACGGCAGACCGCTCTCGTCGGGCAAGAGGTTCTGCTCCGAAACATAGGCGACGTATTCGGTTTCGGCGTTTTCGGCGTAGAGATGGTAGAACGGCTGGTCCTTGGAGGGACGCACCTCCTCGGGGATCGCCTGCCACCATTCTTCGGTGTTGGCGAAGACCGGATCGACATCGAAGATCACGCCGCGGAACGGGAAGACGCGGTGGCGAACCACCTGTCCGATGCCGTATCTGGCGACCTTCATCCGCGCTTCGATCGTCACACCCTGCTCCCACGCGCCACCTTCGGGCCCGGGACGACGTCGCGTTCCGGAGCGATGGCCGGTCTTCCACAGGCCATGCACCTCCCACTCCTGTCAAGATCGCGGTGCAGCACGCCGTCGGGGCGGTCGCCGAATTTGCGAAAATCCTGCCACCGTGTCGACGAATTGCAACAATCGGCGGGGCAGCGGCACCCTACGGATCCGCAGCCTCGTTGCGGCCGGTCATCCTTTCATGGTGAAGGGTAGCGAGAATCGGCCCCATTTCTGGGAGATCTCGTCGCGCATCACCGTGTCGAGTGTGTAATCACCGGCGGGGAGGCCGCGCAGATTGAGGTCGAGTTTCATCATGAACTCGTGGTTCCGGGCGTGGCTCTTCAACTGCATCCGACCCATTTCGCGCTTCTCGAAGATCACCGTTCCGGACCTGTCGCGGAGTGCCACGTCGATGATCAGATCGCAGGCGAGCATGTCGCCGTCCTGTTTCCAGGCGAAACCGATCGGTTCGGCGTAGACCCGCAGCGGTTCACCGGCGGCGAAGACGGCGTCGGCGCGCGGAACATAGGCCCCGAACCCGGTCGGCGGTTCGGTGACGAAGAGCGTCTTGCGGAAGGTGAGGGGCGTCGCCTTCCACACCGCGCCGATCGCGGCTTCGAGCGCATCGACCGCTTCGGTCGCCTTGCCGGCAGCCAGTGCCTTCTCGGCCTTCTCCGCCAGCGGGACGAGGTCGCCGGCGAGAGCGGGCGGGGCAGCGAGGGGGGCGAGGGCGAGACAGGCGGCGAGGAGAAGGGCGGAACGCGGAGTCATGGTCGTTCTTCCTCGGTTCGAGGGTGAAAAGGATCCCACGCGAGACGGCGTGCGGCAATGTGGTTCGCCGGCACAGAGCGCTCTCCCCGATGGCGGCGGCGGGTGAGAGGCTCGGGTGAAGTCGGATCGGTCGCGTCGAGGGTCGCACACGAGCTCCGCCGACGGCTTCGTCGGTGACGGTGAGCCGTCTTCAGTCGGCCGCGATCGATCGCGGAGAGTAGACCCAGGGTTCCTGTCCTCCGCGACGCTCGATCCTCCGCGTCGCCGAATTGCCGATGATGACGCAGGTGGCCATGTCGACGAGCCTCGGATCGGCGTCGGCGAGTGTCGTCACGGTGATGCGCTCGTCGGGGCGGCCGACGGCGCGGGCGAAGATCACCACCGTGTCCGGTGCCTTGATGCCGCGCAGCAGCGCGAAGGCGTCGTAGATCTGCCGCGGCCGCGCCTCGGAGGCGGGGTTGTAGAGAGCGATGACGAAGTCGACCATCGCCGCCACCTCGAGCCGTCGGGCGACGACCTCCCAGGGCTTGAGATTGTCGGAGAGCGAGATCGCACAGAAATCCGCGCCGAGCGGTGCGCCGAGACGGGCCGCCGCCGCCTGCATCGCCGAGACGCCGGGATGGACGGTGACGTCGAGGACGCGCCAAGTGGCCGGGCCGTGATCGATCGCTTCCATCACCGCCGCTGCCATGGCGAAGACGCCGGGATCGCCGCCGGAAACCACCGCCACCCGGTGCCCCGCCGCCGCCATCTCGAGGGCGTGGCGAGCGCGATCGAGTTCGACGCGGTTGTCGGAGGCGTGGCGGATCTGGCCCGGCCGTTCCGGGCAGCGGGAGACATAGGGAAGGTAACCGACGAGATCGGTGGCGGCTTCGAGGATCGCCGTGGTCTCCGGCGTCATCCAGTGGTCCGGCCCCGGCCCGGTGCCGATCACCCACAGTCGGCCGTTCGGCGTCTCGCTCATGGCCGCCGTCCTTCGCCGGGGATGAGGATGAGCGAGAAATAGGGCGCACCGCATTCGCCGACCAGCGCCAGCGGGGAGACGTGCTCGCCCGCCATGGTGCCGCGTTCGACGTAGGTCGCCCGTGCGAGCAGGCCGGCGCGCTCGATGGCACGACGGACCTTCGCGAAATTCGAGCCGAGTTTCATGATCACGGCCGCGTCGGTGGCGGCGAGCTTCGCGACGAGGGCGTCCTCGTCGAGGGTGCCGGGGACGACGGTCAGGACGTCGTCACCCCAGGTCATCGGCAGACCCGCCGCGCCCCAGCAGCCGGCCATGCCGGTGACGCCGGGGGTGATCCTGGTCGGGTAGCGGTCCTTCAAGCGGATGTAGAGATGCATGAAAGAGCCGTAGAACATCGGATCGCCCTCGCAGGCGAGCACCACGTCGCGGCCCTGGTCCAACACCTCCGCGATGCGCGCGACGCTCTCCTCGTAGAAGCCGGAGAGGGCGGCGATGTAGGCCTCCTCGCCGAAATGCGTCTCGGTGGTCATCGGGTAGTAGAGGGGCAGCTCGGGCGTTCCCTCCGCCACCCAGCGGTCGACGATGGTGCGGGCGTTGCCGCGCCGTCCCGCCTTGGCGAACCAGGCGAGCGCCCCGCAGTCGCCGATCAGTCGCACCGCCTTGACGGTGAGGAGTTCCGGATCGCCCGGGCCGAGACCGACGCCGTGGAAGGTTCCTCTGGTCATCGGCATCATTCCTTCGCGCTGGCGAGGGCATTGATCGCGGCGGCCGTCATCGCCGAGCCGCCTTTGCGGCCGCGCACCACCAGCCACGGCACCCGGCCGTCGGCGGCGAGCGCTTCCTTCGATTCCGCCGCACCGACGAAGCCGACCGGCATGCCGATCACCGCGGCCGGCAGCTCGCAGCCCGCGTCGAACATCTCCAGAAGCCGAAAGAGCGAGGTGGGCGCATTGCCGATCGCCACCACGGCCCCCTTCAGATGCGGCTTCCACAGCTCCATCGCCGCGGCCGAACGGGTGGTGCCCATCTCGGCGGCCAGCGTCGGGACGCGCGGGTCCTGCAGGGTGCAGATCACTTCGTTCACCGCCGGCAACCGCGCGCGGGTGACGCCGCGCGCCACCATTTCGGCGTCGCAGAGGATCGGGGCGCCGGCCTTCAGTGCGGCTTCCGCCGCCGCGCAGGCGCCGGGGGCGAAGGCGATGTCGGCGGCGACCTCGACCATGCCGCAGGCGTGGATGATGCGCACCGCGGTGCGTTCCTCGACGGGGGTCGCGAAACGGGAGAGGTCCGCTTCCGCGCGAATGATGCGGAAGGAGCGTTCGTAGATCGCCGCTCCGTCGCGGATGTAGTCGTGTCGGGTCGGCGCGTCGGCCAAGGTGGTTCTCCGGGTCACGGCAGGGTGTGGTCGGCGAGGGCGGCGGCGGCCTCGTCGAGCGTCAGGCGGGAGATGATCGGCACGTCCCAGGCGCGGCCGTCACGGACGAGATCGTAGGCGCCGCCGCGTGCGGTCAGGGTGAACGGTGCGGGGCCGGGATGGGCGCAACCCTTTTCGCAGCCGGAGACGTGCAGGGTGGTGCCGGACCGCGCGAGGCGACGGGCGACGGCCGCCAGATGCTCGGCATCGGCGCGGGTGTCGCGGGTGGCGTTGCGGCAGCCGGTCGAGCCGGCGCAGGTGACGACGGCGAGGCGTGGATCGTCGGCGGCGAAGACGAGGCGCGCCGCGGCGATCCACGGCCGGATGCGCGGCATCTTCTCGGGCCCGACGCCGGGGATGAGCACGGTGCGCCACGGCGTCAGGCGGATCTCGCCCGCCGCGCGCTCGCCGGCGAGTTCGCCCAGCAGCGCCAGTTGATCGGCGGTGAAGCGGCCGTAGGGCGCGCCGATGCCGATGCAGCCGCCGGGCTCGTGGGTGTGATCGCCGAGCACCGCCTCGGCGCCGGACCGCCGCGGCCTGAGGCTCGCCACCTCGGCGGAGATCTCGCCGAAGCCGCTCGCACGGAAGAGCGCGGCGATGCCGGTCCTGGCCACGATCTCGTGCATCCGCCGGGGTGCGTCGGGTAGGGCGGCGCGCAGTTTCACCACGGCACGGGCGAGATCGGCGGCGCGGTCCGGCGCCTCCTCCGGCGTCACCAGCGCGATCGCCTGCCAATGCGCCGGCCGCGTCGCGATCGCGACCAGCACGCGCGGCCCCTCCGCGGTCCCGATACCGGAGAGTTTGACGTCGACTGCGACATCGTCGAGCGAAAGCCGCCCGCCTTCATCGACGACGAAGCCGAACTTGCCCGGCAGGGCGTGGAGTGTCGGGTCACCGGCGAGCCGTGCTTCGAGCGCACGCGCCAAGGTGCGGCCGTCGATCGCCGCCGACGGGTCGAGCCCGGCGAGCGGCGAGGGAACGATGTTGCGCACCGCTTCCGCCTCGGCCGAGGGGTCGAGGAGGCCGAGCCGGTCGAGATGCCCGAGCAACTCGTCGAGATTCTGCGGCTCTACACCACGGATCTGGAGATTGGCGCGTTGCGAGAGGTCGATCAGCTCGTTGCCGAAGCGGCGCGAGAGGTCGGCGATCTCGCCGGCGAGGTCGGCCGAGACGATGCCGGCGGTGATGCGGAGCCGCACCAGAAGTCCGTCACCGGTCGCCATCGGCCGGCGCGCGCCGGGGCACCAGCCTTTGACCAGACCGGGATTCGGCTTGTCGGGCCGGCTCATCGTGTCGCCTCCAGGGTTTCGGCGATGCGGCCCGCCACCGAATTGCGCCGGGTCACCCACAGTCCGCGCCGGATCGCCTCGTCGAAGGCGCGCGCCGTGGCCGCGGCGGCGGATGGGTTGGACTTGACCATGAAGTCGCGCACCCGCTCGTCGCCGAGGGTGGCGTCGAATACCAGATCGAAGGCGGTCGGCGCCACCACGTCGGTGGTCGCGGCGAAGGCGAGGAGGTTGCCGACGGTCTCGGCGATCTCGGCGGCGCCGCGGTGGCCGTGGCGCATCTGGCCATCGAGCCAGCGTGGATTTGTGGCGCGCGAGCGCACCACCCGTTGGATCTCCTGCGCCAGCGTCCGCACCTTCGACCGTGTCAGCCGCGTCGTGTCGGCGTGGTAGAGCGCGGGACGATTGCCGAGGCGGGCGGCGGCGGCGGCGAAACCGCCCTCGTGCTCGGCGAAGGCATCGGAATCGAGCACGTCCTGCTCGGCTGTGTCCTGGACGTGGACGAAGGCATCGGCCCCGGCGACGCGGGCGGCGAAGGCGGCCGGTGCGGCGATGCCTTCGGCGTCGCGGCCGTAGGCGTGGCTCGAGGCGGCGAGATACCGGGCGCCGAGTTCGTCGCGGCACTCCCAGGCGCCGGTCGCCACCGTGGTCGACAGGCCGACGCCGTAGGCGCCCGGCGCGGTGCCGAAGACGCGGAAGGCGTCCTCGTCGCGGGTGGCGCCGGCGCGGCGGGTTTCCGCCAGCGAATTGTCCTCGTCCGCTTCGTCGAGGGCGGCGACGGCGCGGACCGCCTCGTCGAAGAGGGCGATCTGGGCCGGGAAGACGTCGCGGAAGAGGCCGGAGACGCGAAGCGTCACGTCGACGCGCGGTCGGCCGAGCTTCGCCGGCACCTGGATCTCGAAGCCGGAGACGCGGGCGGTCGCGGCGTCCCAGACGGGGCGCACGCCCATCAGCGCGAAGGCCTGGGCGAGATCGTCGCCGCCGGTGCGCATGGTCGCCGAGCCCCACAGGTCGAGGACGATGCGGCGCGGCCAGTCGCCGTGATCCTGGACGTAGGCGGCGATGACCTCGTCGGCGGTGCGTCTGCCGATCTCCCAGGCGGTGCGGGTCGGCACGCCGCGCGGGTCGACGGCGTAGAGATTACGGCCGGTGGGCAGAACGTCGAGACGGCCACGCGACGGGGCGCCGGCCGGGCCGGGGGCGAGGAAACGTCCGTCGAGGGCGGCGATCAGGCCGCGCCGCTCGGCCTCGGCGCAGGCTTCCAATCGCGCCTCGAGACCGGCGACCGCCTCCGCCGTCTGCCCTTCGGAGAGGGCCTCGATCGAGGCGGCGCGCAGGGCCGGGGCGGGCGGGCGGGCGAAGATGTGCAGTCCGTCGCCGATGCGGGCGTCCTTGAGGTCGCAGAGCCAGGCGTCGAGCCGGGTCAAGGCCTCGGCCTCGTCGGTGGCCGTGGTGACGCCGCTCTCGGCGGCCAGCCCGGTGTCACGTGCCTTCTCCAGAATGGTCGCGGCGAGCAGTTTGGCACGACGGGCGTCGAGGGTCTGGGCCTGGGAGAATTCGTCGAGCAGCGCCTCGATCTCGGCCGCGGCGCCGTGGGAGCCGGCGCGGGTGAGCGGTGGCGTCATGTGGCCGACGGTGACGGCGGAGATCCGGCGCTTCGCCTGTGCCGCTTCGCCAGGATTGTTGACGACGAAGGGGTAGACGACCGGCACGGCCCCGAGCACCGCGGCGGGAGCGCAGGCCGGGGAGGGCGCGGCGGCCTTGCCCGGCAGCCATTCGAGCGTCCCGTGGGTGCCGAGATGGATCATCGCGTCGATGCCGACGATCTCGCGAAGCCACAGATAGAAGGCGACGTAGCCGTGGCGCGGTGGGATCGAGGTGTCGTGATACTCGGCCTTGCGGTCGTGCTCGCGGCCGCGATCGGGCTGGACGGCGACGGTCAGCGCCCCGAGATCGAGCGCGGCGAAGTGGAAGGCATCGTCGGCGACGTCGGGATCGGACGCGGGGTCGCCCCAGGCGGCGAGGACGGAGGCGCAAAAGGGTTCGGGGAGGGTGGCGAAGAGGGGGCGGTAGGCAGCAAGGGGGAGGGTACCCCACTCGGCGCTGCGATCGTCGCGACGTTCAGCCCCCCCTCCCTGGCCGTCCCCCTCCAGGGGGGAGGGGATGGTCGCGGCGAGCGGCGAAGACGGTTCCGACGTCGTTCGGCGTGGCGACGCGGATATCCGATACGACGGATCCGTTCTCTCGATGGTGAAGCTTTCGCGGAGATCCGCCGCCTTTCCCGCGGGCTCGGGCATCTGCGAAACGACGGTCGGTTCCGCATCGTCCCCTCGCCCCTGGAGGGGGAGGGACAGGGAGGGGGGGCTGGGCCTGTCGAGGGCGCTCCGCCCCTCCAGCGCCCGCATCAGGGCGTCCGGCTCCGGCACGTCGCCCACCGCATATCCCGCCTCGCGCAGGTCCTCGGCGATGGCGGCGAGGCTCGCCGGGGTGTCGAGGCCGACGGCGTAGGCGGTGCGGCCGCCCTTGGCGGGGTAGTCGGAGACGACCACCGCGAGGCGGCGCTCGGCGCGAGGTTCGGCGGCGAGGTCGACCCAGGCGCGGGCGAGATCGGCCACCGCGATGATGCCGCCCTCGTCCGGCACATGGACGGCGCGGGCGAACTGATGCGCTTCCGAACGCTCCTCGCGGCCCTTGAAGGAGATGGCGCGCGTCGCGATGCGGCCGTCGATCTCGGGGAGGACGAGGTTCATCGCGAGATCGCTCGCCCCGAGGCCGCGCGACGACGCCTCCCAGGCCGGGCGCTCACAGGTGGCGAGCACCGCCTGGAGGACGGGCACGCCGGCGCGCTCCAACACCGAGGAGCCGTCGTCGAGCCGGGCGGAGAAGGCGGTCGTGTTGATCACGATCGCCGGGGCGAGGTCGTCGATCAGCCTCCCCAGTCCCTCGACGACGCGGCCGTCCTTGAGCGAGGTGACGTATTCGGCGCGGACGGCGAAGCCGCGGGCGGCGAGTGCTTCCGCCAGCGCTTCGATCGGGGCGGTGTCGGCGGCGGTGACGAAGGAGCGGTAGAAGGTGACCAGCGCCAACGGCCCGTCGCCCTCGCGGCAGGCCGGGGCGAAGCGGCCGTGGGCGGGGAGCGGCGTCGGCTCCTCCCAGGGTGCGGCGCGGCCGAGGCGGACGGCGATCCAGCCGAGCGCCGAGGCGACGTTCTCCGGGCCGCCCTCCTGGAACCAGCGCCACAGACGGCGCAGATCGTCGACCGGCAGGGTCGCGGCGGCGTCGAGGCGCATGTCGTCGCGGGCGTCGCCCGGCACGACGGCGAAATCGAAGCCGCGCGCGCGGGCGGCGGCGGCGAGTTCGTCGACGCCGTAGCGCCAGTAGTCGAGCCCGCCGAGGAGGCGGACGAGGACGAAGCGCGCCTTCCGCCCGACCGCGTCGAGCCACAGGTCGACCGAATAGGGATGGCGCAGGTCGGCGAGCGAGGCGAGGCGCAGGCTCGGCAGATCCGCCCGGCCGGCATGGACGGCGGCGACGAGGCCGAGGTCCGAGTCGGAGAAGGAGAGGAACGCCACCTCGCCCGGCGTCTGGCCGAGATCGACCGCCTGGACGGTGTCGTCCAGCGAGCGGATCGTGTCGGCGACGAGGTGCATCGACGGCTCCCGTGGCTCCGCCTCACGCCGCCAGCGCGGCGCGGACGGCGGCTTCGTCGAGGCCCTTCTCGGCGATCACCACGAGGCGGCCGGCGCGGGGCTCGCCCGGGGCCCAGGGACGATCGAACTGGTGGCGGAAGCGGGTGCCCACCCCCTGGACGAGGAGGCGCATCGGCTTGCCCTCGACCGCGACGAAGCCCTTGATGCGCAACACGTCGTGGCTCTCGGCGACGGCCATCAGCCGCTCCACCAGCGAAGCCGGATCGCGCGCCGGGGCGACGTCCACCACGAAGGTGTCGAAGTCGTCGTGGTCGTGGTCGCCCTCGATCTCGTGATGCGACGGGCGGGCGGCGAGGTCGTCCTCGGCGGCGGCGAAGAGGCCGAGCGCCACCGCCGGATCGACCCGGCCCTCGGCGGCGGTCACCACCTTGACGGCGCGCGGGATCGCCTTGCGGATCTCGGCCTCGATCGCCGTGAGATCGGCCTCGGCGAGGAGATCGGCCTTGTTGACCACGACGAGGTCGGCGGCCAGCAACTGGTCCTCGTAGACCTCCTCCAGCGGGTTGTCGTGATCGATCGAGGCATCCTCGGCGCGCTGGGCCAGCACCGCGTCGGGATCGTCGGCGAAACGGCCGTCGATCACGGCGCGGCCGTCGACCACCGCGACGACGCCGTCGACGGTGAGCTTCGCCCGGATCTCCGGCCAGTCGAAGGCCTTGATCAGCGGCTTGGGGAGCGCGAGGCCGGAGGTCTCGACGACGATGTGGTCGGGGCGGTTCGGCAGCGCCAGCAGTCCTTCGATGGCGGGCAGGAAGTCGTCGGCGACGGTGCAGCAGAGGCAGCCGTTGGCGAGTTCGACGATCGCTCGCGGTTCGCAGGCGTCGCTCTCGCAGGACTTCAGGATCTCGCCGTCGACGCCGACGTCGCCGAATTCGTTGATCACCAGCGCCAGACGGCGGCCGCGGGCGTTCTCGATCAGGTGGCGGATCAGCGTCGTCTTGCCGGCGCCGAGGAAGCCGGTGACGATGGTGACCGGGATCTTGGAATAGGGGGTCATGGCTGGGCCTCGGTCGGCGCGAAGAGGGGCGGAATGCGAGCCACCACGCCTTTCTTGAGGGCGTCCGGGCGGCTCTTCCACGGGATGAGGCCGTCGTGTGCGGCGCCGTAGAGGGCGGCGGCATCGAGGATGGTGGGCGCGGCGTCGGCGGCGAAGTCGCCGTAGACGTAGGTCCATTTCTCGGCCGCGCCGAAGCCGACGGTCACCGGCCGCTTGCACACCGACAGGCACTCGACGGGGACGACGCGGACGTTGCCGCGGGTCTCGGCGGCGGCGGTCAGCGCCTCGGCGAGGCGGGCGCCGGCGCGCGGGGCGTCGGGCGTGTCCTCGGCGCGGCGACAGGTGACGCAGACGAGCACGGTCGTCGGCGCCCCGCCGCGTGGTACGGGGGCGGGAACGGCGTCGGCCGGAGCCGGGGGAAGCGGGGATGCGGTCACGTCGGTCCTCTTTCTCCGCCCCACCGGCGGATCGGGGATGGGCCACGCGACGGCAGGTCTCCTGGCTCGCGGATCTCGGCTCGGCGCCGCCTTCCCGGGGAGCTCCCCAGTGGCACTTCGGCGCGTCGCTCACCGCTCACAGTTGCGGGGGCAGCCGCGGCATCCCCTGACGGGACCGCGTTCCCTTTTCACTTCCGATCGGCATCGGAAGACCGTCGTGGGCTCGACATAAGGGCCGGGCCGCGGAGAAGTCAATCGAAGCGGTGAAGACGACGGCGTCGAGGGCCGCCGCCGGCGCGGACCCCAGACGGGTGACGCCCCGGAGCGGCAGGGCCACACCGGGGCTCCGGAGTTGGTATCGTGCACGATCCGATCAGCCGTCGCGACGGGGCCCGCGCGGCCGATCGCCACGCGACTGTGCCCGACCGTCGTCGCGGCGGGTCATCGGCCGATCGCCGCCCCGGCCGCCGTCGCGTCGCGCCTCGCCCTGGGACGGGCGATCGCGGTGGACGTGGTCGCGCGGGGTGGCGTGACCGCCGCGGTTGCCGACCGGCTCACCGTGGCGGGTGTCGCGCATCGACTTCGCCGGAGCCTCGTCGCGGCGGCGCGGCTCGTCGCGGCGGCGGTTCTCCTCGCGCGGCCGGTGGGCCTCGTCACGCGACCGATGATGCTCGTCGCGGGCGCGGAACTCCTCGCGCGGGCCACGGCGGCCGCGCGGCGCGGCTTCGCGGGCCTGCGTCTCGGCCTTGGCGGGACGCTTGTCACCGCCACGGCGGTCGTCGCGCGGCCGGCCGGCGTGATGGTGGCCACGCGGGGCGAGGACGTCGTCGTCGATCTCGCGGCGACTCTCCTTGGCCTGGACGGCGGCGCGGGCGGCGAGGTTCGCCGGCAGGGTGAGCTTCGCCACGGTGCGGCGGATGAGCCGCTCGATCGACTTCAGATATGCCCGCTCCTCGGTGTCGCAGAAGGAGACGGCCGAGCCTCCGGCGCCGGCGCGCGCGGTGCGGCCGATGCGATGGACATAGCTCTCCGGGATGTTGGGCAGGTCGAAGTTGACGACGTGGGAGATGCCGTCGATGTCGATGCCGCGGGCGGCGATGTCGGTGGCGATCAGCACGCCGATCTCGCCGTCGCGGAAGGCGGCGAGCGCCTTCTCGCGCTGCGGTTGGCTCTTGTTGCCGTGGATGGCGGCGGCCTCGATGCCGGCGCGGGCGAGATTCTTCACCACCCGGTCGGCACCGTGCTTGGTACGGGTGAAGACGATGACCCGGTCGAAGGCCGGATCGGAGAGGAGATCCTGCAGCAGCACCTGCTTCTCGCGCGTCTCGCAGAAGTAGACGCCCTGCGTGACGCGGTCGACGGTCGAGGCGACCGGCGCCACCGCGACCTCGACCGGATCGGTCAGGTAGTTGGCGGCGAGGCTGGCGATCGCCTGCGGCATGGTGGCGGAGAAGAACAGCGACTGGCGCTTCTTCGGCACCAGCTTGGCGATGCGCTTCAGGGCGTGGATGAAGCCGAGGTCGAGCATCTGGTCGGCCTCGTCGAGAACCAGCACTTCGACCGCGTCGAGGCGGCAGGTGCCGCGATCGACGAGATCGAGCAGGCGGCCGGGCGTGGCGACGAGAACGTCGACGCCGCGCTGGAGAGCGCGCTCCTGGCGGCCGATCGAGACGCCGCCGAAGACGACCTCGACGGTGAGCGGCAGGTTCGCCGCATAAGTGCGGAAGCTCTCGGCGATCTGCGAGGCGAGTTCGCGGGTGGGGGCGAGCACCAGCGACCGGCAGCCGTGCGGGCCGGGACGGCGACGCTCGGCGGAAAGCCGGTGGATGGTCGGCAGGGCGAAGGCGGCGGTCTTGCCGGTGCCGGTCTGGGCGATGCCGAGAAGGTCGCGGCCGGTCATGACGACCGGGACGGCCTGCGCCTGGATCGGGGTGGGGGTCTCGTAACCGGCGGTGGTGAGCGCGGCGAGGATGGGTTCGGCGAGGCCGAAATCGGTGAACCTGGTCAAATCGGGTCTTTCATATGCGAAAAGCCACCGCGCGCCGCGGCCTCGGGACGAGGGGGCGCGCGTCGGGATCGGATGACGATCCCCGCGTGAATGGGGCTTGTCGGGTGCAGAGCGATCGAACGGTCGGGGAGAGGACACGATCCGCGAGCCCGACGGATCTTCGTCCGTCCGTGCCGCGCGTGGCGTCCGTCACGCATCTCCCGACCTTCGTCGGCGGGATGAACCCGAGCTTCGACGACGTCGCGAGCGCCTTCTGCCCGAAGTTCGTGTTCGGATCAAGGCGGCAGCGGCACGAAATCGACTTCCGCGGCGCCGCGCCGTCGCGCTATGGAAGGGAAACACCCGCCGCGGACGACTGCCGCGAGCCCGAGAGGACGCGCCCGAGATGACATCGCCCCGTTTCACGCCGCTGATGGCGAGCCTGCCGTCGACCGTGCCCTTCGTCGGTGCCGAGGCGATCGAGCGGACGCGCGGACGGCTCTTCGCGGCTCGTATCGGCGCCAACGAGAGTGTCTTCGGCCCGAGCCCGAAGGCGATCGCGGCGATGCGGGCGGCGGCCGCGACCGAATCCTGGCTCTACGGCGACCCCGAGAACCACGATCTCAAGGCGGCGCTGGCGAAACACGTCGGGGTGCGGCCGGAGAACATCGTGGTCGGCGAGGGCATCGACGGGCTGCTCGGCCTCACCGTGCGGCTGATGGCCGATCCGGGCACGCCGATCGTCACCTCGCAGGGCGGCTACCCGACCTTCGACTATCACATCGCCGGCCACGGAGCTCGCTTCGTGCGGGTACCTTACGTCGACGACCGGGAGAACCTGCCGGGTCTCGTCGACGCGCTGATCGCCGAGGACGCGCCGCTCGGATACTTCGCCAACCCGGACAATCCGATGGCGACGTGGTGGTGGGGCGAGGAGGTGGCGCGCGAGCTCGACCGGGTGCCGGAGGGCGCGCTCTTCATCCTCGACGAGGCCTATGGCGAGTTCGCGCCGGAGGGCACCCTGCCCACCACCATCGATCCGGACGATCCGCGCATCATCCGTTTCCGCACCTTCTCCAAGGCCTACGGCATGGCCGGCCTCAGGGTCGCCTACGGCATCGCCGCGCCGGAGGTGGCGAAGGCCTTCGACAAGATCCGCAACCACTTCGGCGTCAACCGCATCGCCCAGGCCGGGGCGCTCGCGGCGCTCGCAGACGGCGCGTGGCTCGACCACGTCGTCACCAGCGTGAGCCGGTCCAAGGCACGGATCGCGGCGATCGCCGTCGACAACGGCCTGAGCTCGCTGCCGTCGGCCACCAACTTCGTCGCCGTCGACTGTGGGCGCGACGGTGCCTTCGCGCGGGCCGTGCTCGACGGGTTGATCGCCCGCGATCTCTTCGTCCGCAAGCCATGGCTGGCGCCGATGGACCGCTGCATCCGCCTCTCAGCCGGCACCGACGCCGACCTCGACCTGCTCGCCACGGCGATGCCCGGGGCGCTGGCCGACGCCCGAGCGAAGGGCTGACGAGCCGACCCGTCACGCCGTGCCATCGCGCTGCGACCGGCGTACGCCGCATGGCGCACATACGGTGATCCGCGTATCCGGCCGGACGAATCGGCTCTAGAGTGCGCGCATCTTTCCGGCGGAGCCGGCGGCCGGGGGCGGTCGTCGAGGGGCCGGTTTTCCCGGCCGGCCGCCTCGGCGGCCTCATCACGGACGGTCCCATGTCGGACGCCACTCCCACGCTCGGCGAGCGCGAGCGCCTGTCGATCGTCCTCGGTGCGCTCACCGTGCTCATGTTGGCGGCGCTCGACCAGACCATCGTCGCGCCGGCGCTGCCGACCATCGGGACCGCTCTCGGTGACGTCGACTATCTCTCCTGGGTGGTCTCGGCCTACTTCCTGACTTCGACCGCCGTCACCCCGCTCTACGGCAAGCTCGCCGACCTGCGCGGCCGGCGGCCGACGCTCTACACCGCCGTCGGCGTCTTCACCCTCGGATCGATCCTTTGCGCCGCGGCGCCGAACATGACGCTGCTGGTGCTCGGCCGGGCGGTGCAGGGGCTCGGCGGCGGCGGGCTGATCAGTCTCGTCCAGACGGTGATCGGCGACGTGGTGCCGCCGCGCGAGCGCGGCCGCTTCATGGGGTGGATCTCGCTCGTCTGGGCGACGGCGAGCGTCTCGGGCCCGATCATCGGCGGCGTCTTCGCCCAGCATCTGCACTGGTCGCTGATCTTCTGGATCAACCTGCCGGTGGCGGCGGTGGCGGTGACGATGATCCACCGCGCCATGCGCCATCTCCCCGACGTGCATCGGCCGCAACGTCTCGACTGGTACGGCGCGGCGCTGATCGTCGTCGGAACGGTGGCGCTGATGCTGGCGCTGACCTGGGGTGGCGGCAGTCTGCCGTGGGCCTCGCCGACCATCCTCGGTCTGGCGGCGGCGGCGGTCGTCTGTTTCGGCCTGTTCGGCCTGCAGATGGTGCGATCCGAAGATGCGTTGATCCCGCTCGCGGTATTCCGCAACCCGGTGATCGCAGTGACCACGTCGGCGATGTTCTTCGTCATGGGATCGTGGCTGTCGCTCACCGTGTGGGTGCCGATCTGGCTCGAGCAGGTGCACGGCTTCGGCGCCGCGAACGCCGGTTTCGGCCTGATCGCGCTCACCCTCGGGACGGTGACGGGCGCCAACGTCGGTGGCCGGGCGCTCTTGCGGGTGCCGCGTTACAAGCGGCTGATGCTGGTCGGCTCGGCCCTCGGCATCGTCGCCGTGGCGGGCTTGGCGGCGGGGGCGGCGGTGTTGCCGTTCTGGGCGGCGGAGGGGCTGCTCGGGGCCGCCGGGCTCGGAATCGGGATGCTCTTCCCGCTCTCCACCGTGGCGGTGCAGAACGCCGTCGAGCGGCGCGATCTCGGTATCGCCACCGCCACCCACGCGTTCTTCCGGTCGCTCGGCACGGTGGTGGTGGTCGCCGCGCTCGGGGCGATCTTCCTCTCCTCCGGCCTCGGCGCGGCGATCGAGGCCGGCGGCCACCACTCGGTCGACGCGGCTCACGCGCAACTCGCCGGTGAGACCTTCCGGGCGATCTTCGCCGCCGCAGCGGTCGGCCAGCTCGCCGGATTCGTCATCTTCCTCTTCCTGGAAGAACGTCCGCTCGCCGGACGGACCCCGCCACCGGGCGAGGCCGCCTGATCAGCGGTCCGCCGCGTGTGCGGCCCAGGCGCGGAGCGCGGCGAACGCCTGCCGGAGCCGGCGTGCGATCGCGCGCACCGCCACCCGCAGCGGCAGGACGCCCCTGCGAACCGCGGCGCGGACACGACCGAGGATGGCCGAAGCGATCCGCCATGCCGCCGTCGCCCGGAGCCGACCGAGCGACAGGTCGTAGAGGGTCATGACCCAGCCGTGGATGCGGGCGAACCAGCCGATGGCGAGGAGTTTGTCGCGGGTGGCGTGGAACAGGCGCTCGACCAATACGATCGAGACGAGGTGCGAAGTGGCCAACATCACTGCGCCGGGGCCGAAGCGGCCGGTGCCGATCAGCCACAGCGCCCACAGTTTGAACGGTTCCAGTACGACGAAGGGCACCAGGAAGAGAACCAGTGTCGGATAGGGCGGCAACCGGTGGATCGCCTCGCCCAGCCGGGCGAAGAGGCGCAACCGCGAGGCCCAGGCGACGATCGGCCGGACGGCGGCGAGCACCACGTCGTCGATCAGGAAGTAGATCGTCGCGGCGAGAAGGAGCGGCAGTCGCAGCAGTGCACGGATCAGAGGGTGGCGCGGCGCGCCGCTACGGGTCGGGTCCGGATCGGCCAAAGAACTCTCCTGGGGCGCGGGTCGGGAACCTTCCAGATGGGTGTGCGACCATGGCGATGCGAGGGCAGAGGCCTTGCTCTTGCCGAGAATCCCGGTCACCGCTACCACCACGACGAACGGGTCCGTCGCCGACGGACCGCACCTGCGGGAGAGCGACTATGGCGATGAGGAGATGGGCCGGTGCGTGGGCCTTCGCGATGGCGATGTCGGCGGCGAGCGTTGCGGCGGCCGGCGACCCCATCGCGGTCGACGTCCACAACCGCTCCTACAAGACCCCCTGCGCCGAGGAGGACAACGTCTATTACACGCTGACCTCGAACGAGGTCGCCCGCTTCACCGTCGAGGCCAAGACGCCGGCCTACGTCGACACGATCGTGCGCGACAGCACCGCGCCGGATTTCTCCGGCTGCACCTTCGGCCATTCGGGCGGCGCCGACGGCTCGCACTACACCCCGCCGACGGCGACGCTGTGGGAAGACGACGAATACGTCCTCAAGGGCGTGGTCTATCCCGACTTCTGGCGCCCGACGGTGGTGCCGGTGAAGGTCGGCAAGCTCACCCAGAACTTCCTCCATCTCGTCCAGCTGTGGCGCAAGACGCCGGCCGGGCCGATCGAGTTCCTGGTGTTCTATCCGCAGGACGGCTACTGGCGCCTCAAGGCGCTGCCGCCGTTCCGCATGCGCGAAGTCGCCTACGGCTCGTCGTTCCTGTTCGGCCCGGTCGAAGAGAGCACCCGGCCCTTCGTCGCCTACAAGTCGGTCGCCTTCGATCCGAAGACGGTGGCCTTCACCATCGAATTCGCCGCCGGCGGCAAGGCCACGGTGGCGTTGAAGCGGATCGAGGTCGGTACCGCCGCGGTCGAGGTCGGCTTCGACGGCGTCGATCTCTCGAAGTTGCCCTTCGCCGGCCTGCGCTCGATGTATGTCGCGCCGGGCAACGCCGATACCGCCGAGACGGTGGTGCGCGTCGCGCCGGGCGGCGCCCCGACCTCGACCGTGGTCGTCGACTACAAGGACGGCAAGGCGGCGGACGTCGCCTTCACCCGCACGGTGCCCTCCACTCACAACACCTCGGCTCCCGACATCGGCTTCCGCGATTTCCGGGCGAAGTGAGGATCGCCGACCGGACGAAGCCGGGGATGGTTGACGCCCTGCGAGCCGAGCGGTTCACTCGCCTCGTCGAGACCGTAACGGCAGGTCCCGACGTCGCGGTCGACCGCGATCGATGCGAGGGAGCGACGTCGGGATGACCATGGGATCCGTCGATCCACGGTCGCTACCGCGGCGGGCGGGGGTCTCCGCCGCCGTCGACCTCCTGCGTCGCACCTCGATCGGCCGTCGCATCGCCCTCGTCGTCGTCGTCAACGTCGTGGCACTGGTGGCGCTGGCCGCCGCGATGGGCTGGTCGGGCGGGGAGTTGCGCCATGCCTGGGCGGACCTGCGGGCCGCGCACGCGATCGACGAAGCCCTGTTCGACCTCGAACGCGCCGTCCATGCCCTGCACCGCGAGGTCCGGGCCTTCCTCGATCGCCCGGACGAACAGCATCGCGCCGACGTCGAGGCATCCAAGGCGCGATTCACCGCGGTTCTGTTGCGCAGCCTCGGCGACATCCGCGCTGCCGGAGGTGGCGACCTCGCCGAGTTCGCCGAACTGGCGCGCCGCTATCTCTTCGCCTACGACGACCTGCGCGGTCTGGAGATCGATATCCGCCTGCTCTACGAGACCGAGTTCGCCGACCTCGTTCCGTCGGTGCGCGCGCGCCTCGATGCTCTCGATCTCGCCATTCGCCCCGGCGATCTGGTGTTGCGGCCGCTGGTCGCCGTCGCCTACGACGGCTTCGCCGAATTCCGGGTCAACCTCGTCGCCTATCGCCACGATCGGCGCGGGGAGCAGCTCCAGGCGGCACGCCGCGCCCGCGACATCTTCGCCGCGACACTGCGGGAGATCGGACGCTCGCCGTCTCCCGACGCGCGCGGCTATGCGGTCGAACGGTTCCTGCCCGAGATCGTCACCATGGACGCCATCTTCGGACGGCTCGAGGACATCGCCGATCGCCGCGCCCGTTGGCTCAGCGGCCTGCTCGAAGCCAACCGTGCCGAGATGATCGCGCTGCTCGTCGCCGCTGTCGATCGCCAGACCGAATTCGAGCGCGACGCCATCCGCCGTTTCGACCGGCTGCTCGCCGGCGCCGCCGGGCATTTCGTTCTGCTGGCGGGAGCCTTCGCCGCCCTCAGTCTCGCCGCTTCGCTCGTCGTCGCCCATTCGATCCGCGTGCCGCTGGCCTCCGTCGGCGACGCCATGGCGGCGGTCGTGGCCGGCGACGTGCAACGTCGCGTCCCCGGCCTCACGGCCGCCGACGAGATCGGCGCCATGTCGCGCTCCGTCGAGGTGTTCCGTCAGGAGGTCGCCCGCTTCCGGCGTCTCGAGGAGGAGCATGCCGCCGAGGAGCGTCGCTGGTACGGAATGCTGGAGACGAGTCCGATCGGCATCGCCATCCTCGCCGCCGGCGACAGCCGTCCGGCCTTCCGGAACCACCGCTACGACGAGCTCTTCGGCCTTCCCGGCGGCGCCGGCGCCGAACCGCCACGTCCGCGCGACCATTTCGCCGACCCGGAGGATGCCGTCAGGCTCTCCGATGCGGTGCTGCGGGGCGGCGGCGTCTCGGGCTGGCAGGCGCTGATGCGCCGCCGCGACGGTTCGACCTGGTGGGGCCTCGTCGAGGTGCGGTCGATCGAATTCGCCGGGCGCTCCGCCCATGTCTTCTGGATCTACGACGTCACCGCCCGGCGCGCCGCCGAAGACGACATGCGCCGCGCCAAGGAGGCGGCCGAGCGGGCGCTCGCCGAGCTGGCCGAGGCCCAGCGCAACCTGATCGAAGCCGAGAAACTCGCCGCCATCGGCGGTCTCGTCGCCGGCGTCGCCCACGAGGTCAACAACCCGGTCGGTATCGGCCTCACCGTCGCTTCGAGCCTCGAACGCCGCGTCGCACAGTTCGAAGCGGACGTGGCGAGCGGGCAGGTCCGGCGGTCGCGTCTCGACGAGTTCGTCGCCGGTGCCCGCGACGCCGCCCGCCAACTGGTCGCCAACCTGACCCGCGCCGGAGAGCTGGTGCAATCGTTCAAACAGGTGGCGGTCGATCGCACCCATTCGGAGCGCCGTGCCTTCGATCTCGCCGACGCCACCGCCCAGATCGCCTCGAGCCTGCGGCCGAGCCTGAAGCCGAGCGGCATCGGTTTCGACCTCGACATCCCCGCGGGCCTCGTTCTCGACAGCTATCCCGGTGCCTGGGGGCAGGTGGTCACCAATCTCTTCGTCAATGCCGTGACCCACGCCTGGCCGGAGGGGACCCCCGCCGGCCACATGATGCTCACCGCCCGCCGTCTCGACGGTGACCGGGTCGCGATCGACTTCGCCGACGACGGGGTGGGCATGAGCGCCGAAGTGTCGCGCCGCGCCTTCGAACCGTTCTTCACCACCCGCCGCGGCGCCGGGGGGAGTGGATTGGGGCTGCACATCGTCTACAACATCGTCACGCACCGCCTGGGTGGGCGGATCGCGCTGGAGACGGCGCCCGGGAGAGGGTGTCGTTTCCGGATCACCCTGCCGACGAGCGCGCCCGCGGACGAGGCGGAGCCGGGGCGCGACCGGACGAAGGAGGGCATCGCATGAACGACGAGGACCTGGTGGTCTTCGCCGAAGAGGGCGAGAGCGAGGCGGAACGGCCGACGCGCACCTGGAAGATCGCGGTGATCGACGACGATCCGGCGGTGCACGACGGAACGCGCTTCGCCCTCTACGACTATGCGCTCGCCGGTCAGGGCCTCGAGATCCTCTCCGCTCACTCGGCGGCGGAAGGTCGCGAGCTGATCCGTGCCCATCCCGATCTGGCGGTGATCCTGCTCGACGTGGTGATGGAGACGGAGACCGCCGGTCTCGATCTCGTCGGCTTCGTCCGCCGCGAGCTGCGCAACGAACTCGTCCGCATCATCCTGCGCACCGGCCAACCCGGTCAGGCGCCGGAACGCCGGGTCATCGTCGACTACGACATCAACGACTACAAGGCGAAGACCGAACTCACCGCCGACAAGCTGTTCACCGCGCTGACCTCGGCCATCCGCGCCCATCAGCAGCTCCTGCGCATGGAGGAGACGCGGCGCGGTCTGGAGATCATCATCGACGCGGCGACGGCGCTCTTCGACACGCGCTCGATGCAGCGCTTCGCCGAGGGCGTGCTGACCCAGGTCGCCTCCTTGCTCGAGGTCGACTGCGCCGGGATGCTGGTGATCCGCGATCGCCCCGAGGGACCGGGCGACGGCGATCTGGCGGTGATCGCCGGATCCGGCGTCTTCTCCGCCCTGACGGTCACCGGTACCGGCGGCGGCCTCGACCGCGACACCCGCTCGGCCATCGACGCCGCCTTCGCCGAACGTCATCACTGCTTCTTCGATCGCCTGTCGGTGCTCTACATCCGGACGACGAGCGGCCGCGAGATCGCCGTCGTCCTCGATGTCGCCAAGCATCTGTCGCCGACCGATCGGGCACTGGTCGAGGTGTTCTGCGGCAAGCTGTCGGTGGCCTTCGAGAACGTCCGGCTGTTCGAGCAGTTGCAGGTCGCCAATCTCGAGCTGGAGGGCCGGGTCGAGGCGCGGACGCGGGAATTGAGCGAGGCCGCGAGGCGTCTCGCCGAGCAGCGAGAGATCCTGCGCCGGGCCAACGAGTTCAAGATCGAGTTGCTCGGCATGGTCGCCCACGACCTCAAGAACCCGATCGCCGCCATTCTGGGCCGTGCCGAGATCCTGGGCGAACTGCTCGACAAACCCGGCATCGACACGGTGCGGCTGAAGACCGAGGTCGGCAAGATCCGCGCGCCGGCCGAGGCGATGAACCGGATGATCGGCGATCTCGTCGGGCAGGCCGCCACCGACGCGCTGGAGATCACCATCCGGAAGGTCCGCTTCGACCTCGCCGACCTCGTCCTCGACGTCGTCGATCACCTGCGGCCGCTGGCCGCCCGTAAGTCGCAGACGTTGATCGGGCGCGCCGACACCTCGGTGTCGATCGTCGGCGACCCCGATCGCCTGCGCGACGCCGTCGAGAACGTCGTCTCCAACGCGGTCAAATACGGTCCGATCGGTGGCACCACCGAGGTGGTGGTGCGGTCCGTCGCCGACAGGGCGGTGGTCACGGTCGCCGACCAGGGACCCGGCCTGTCGCCGGAGGATTTCGGCCGGCTCTTCGGACGCTTCCAGCGGCTCTCGGCCCAGCCGACCGGCGGCGAGGGTTCGACCGGCCTCGGCCTGTCGATCGCCCACGAGATCGTCCGCCTGCACGACGGCCACATCGGCGCGCTCAACGCCGAAGGTGGCGCCGGCGCCGTCTTCGAGATCATCTTGCCGGCGATCGTGCCGGCGGCCGTGGAGGAGGGACGATGACGACCGAAGCGCTGATCGCCGTCGTCGACGACGATCCCCACACCCGCGAGACCGTCGCCGACTACCTCGCGCTCCACGACTTCGAGGTGGTCGCGCTCGACGGCGGGGCGGCGTTGCGCGCCGAGATGGAGGGCCGCATTCCCGATCTGGTGGTCCTCGACCTGCACATGCCGGGCGAGAACGGTCTCTCGGTGCTGCGCTGGCTGAAAGAGGTGCGCGGGGGGGTACCGGTGATCATGCTGACCTCGACGGCGAGCCCGATCGATCGCGTCGTCGGCCTCGAACTCGGCGCCGACGACTATCTCGCCAAGCCGGCCGAGCTACGTGAACTGGTGGCGCGCGTCCGCTCGGTGCTGCGGCGGGTCGCCGCTCCGCCACCGCCCGCCACGGCGCACCCGTCCGTGCCGCCTACCGCACCGGTCACCTCGCCCGCGGCCGAGACCGTCGCCTTCGGCGACCGCGTTCTCGATCTCGCCAGCCGCCGCCTGATCGATCGGTCCACCGGCGTCGAAACCGTCCTGCACGCCTCGGAGTTCCTGTTGATCAAGGCGTTCCTCGATCACCCCAACCGGGTGCTGTCGCGCGAACGCCTGCTCGATCTCGCCAACGCCCGCGATCCGGAAGCCTTCGACCGGGCGATCGACGTGCGCATCACCCGGATCCGCCGCAAGATCGAGCCCGACCCGAGCGAGCCGACCTTCATCCGCACCGTGCGCGGCGCCGGTTACATCTATGTGCCCGGCCGGGGGGGCGGCGAGCGGCCGTGACGCGCCACCCCTGCCGTCACCCGGCGCCGGCGATTTCTCGGCCGCCGCCTTGGCGGGGACCGCGCGCGGTGCTAAGAGCGCGCCACCCGCCGAGACATCGGCCGTTTCCCGACTGCAGACAGAAGAGGAACTCCTCAGATGGCGATCGAACGCACCTTCTCGATGATCAAGCCCGACGCCACCAAGCGCAACCTCACCGGCCAGATCGTGGCGCGCTTCGAAGCCGCCGGCCTGCGCGTCGTCGCCTCCAAGCGGCTGTGGCTGTCGAAGCGTCAGGCCGAGCAGTTCTACGCCGTCCATGCGGCGCGTCCGTTCTTCGGCGAACTGACCGAGTTCATGTCGTCGGGGCCGATCGTCGCCCAGGTGCTCGAGGGCGAAGGCGCGATCGCCAAGAACCGCGAAGTGATGGGCGCCACCAATCCGGCCAACGCCGCCGAGGGTACCATCCGCAAGGACTTCGCCCTGTCGATCGGTGAGAACTCGGTGCACGGCTCCGATGCCCCCGAGACGGCGGCGGAAGAGATCGCCTTCTTCTTCTCCGGCCTCGAGATCGTCGGCTGAACCGAGGCGAGTCCGCGAACTTTCCGGGAGCCCGGCCGTCACCCGACGGTCGGGCTCTTCGCGTCCACGTCGGTCTTCGCGACGGTGCTTCGGTAGATGTCGAGCGGTCCGGCGAATAAAAAAGCAAGGCGCCTTGCGGAGCCTTGCTTTCCGACAGTTACGCGTCCGACCCCTGACCTCGCTCCCACGCTCCCGATAGCGTCGGCTCGAGTGGCTGCTCCGTCGACCCTGTCGGGCCGATGCGGGCGCCCGGGGTTTTCCTCCCGAGACTTAGACCGCGATTTTCGGGGGGCTTGTAGCGTACCGTTCCGGTCTTCGCCTGCCCTCTTCTGATGGCGGGGACCATAGCGGAACTAAATCGGTTTGTCACGTTTTTGTGTGCGATCGTGCCATTTTTTCACCACACCCGTGAATCGGCGGAAAACCGCCGATTTCGACTCGTCGATGGTGCCGATCCGGGCGATGGACGAGTTGCGGATGATCGCGTACTTGCCTCTGGTCGAGGACGTGCGACCGTCGCGCCGGCTCCGCGGAGCGGGGAAGCCGAGTGGACGCGGATCGTCGGGTACGAAGGGGGCTTGCCGATGATGGGCAGCGCGAAGGCGTGCGACGCGGGCAGTCTCGCCGCGGCGATCCTTCACGTCGTCCGTGAAACCCGCCCTCGCGCCGCCGCCGCCTGTTTCGCCGAGGACCGGGCGGCGCTCGAAAGCTGCGGCGGTACGGCCGACGGGGGGATGCGGCTGGCGATCCGCCGACCCGAGCCGGCGGTGACCATCGGGCGCGATCAGGCGCTCGCCCGCGAGGTCAGGATTTCGCATTGCCGCGCCGAATCGATCCCGGTGGTGCGGCGCCCGACCGGGGGCGGGGCTCTGTGGCTCGACGCCGATCAGGTGGTGGTGTCGCTCGTCGCGCCTTCGGTTCGGCTCGGTGCCACCCCCGGTGCACGGCTCGAACGTGGCGCCGCCCTCCTGGCGGCGGCGGTCCGACGGCTCGGGGTGGAGACGCGGTTCCGTCCGCCGAACGATCTCGAGGTCGTCGGCGGCGCCAAGATCGCCTCGCTCTTCGTGGCGGAGGAGGGGGCGGCGACGCTCCTCTTCGCCACGCTCATCGTCGACTTCGACGTCCGGGCGGCGCTGACGGCGCTGCTGGTGCCGACCGAGAAGCTCACGGTCACCGGACTCGAACACGCCCGCGAGCGCGTGGCGACACTGGTGCAGCTCAACGGCCGGAGGCCGGAGCCGGACGAGGTCGACGCGGCGATCGTCGCCGCCTTCGCCGAAGGGCTCGCCGCACGTGCCGTGCCGGGGGACGCGATGGCGGCGGTCGGACTCCCGCTCGAAAACCTCCTCGACCTCGTCGATCCCTGGGGCCCGCCGCCCGACCACGGCTTCGAGACCGAGGACAAGACCGGCCAGGCGACGTTGCGGCTGCGGCTCGAACTCGATGCGACCGAGACGCGGATCGTCGCCGCCCGTCTCGCCACCGATGCCGCCGCCGCACCGCACGATGTCGCCGCCGGCCTCGCCGCCGCGCTCGACGGTGCGACGGTGGTGGAGATGCCGGCGCGGGTCGCGAGGTTCGCGGCGGGGCTCGATCCGAAGCACCTCGTCGGTTTCGCCCCGGGTGATCTCGTCCGCCTCGCCGAGCGCGCGGTGGCCAAGGCGAAGCTCGCCGCCGCGATCGGTCTCGACCCGGTCCAGACCTCAGGTCTGATGCTCGCCGGCGGGGCGCGAGATGCGGTGGAGGCGTTGTCGCGCGCCGAGGTGGTGCTGGTGCCCTACTGCGCCAAGCCGGCGTGGTGCGCGCTCCGGCCGACGCCGGACTGTATCGACTGCGGCCATTGCGAGGTCGGCGACGCCTATCGGCTGGCCCGCGATCGCGGCCTCGACGTCACCACCATCACCAACTTCGAGCACCTCTCCGAGACGCTCGAGGCGATGCGGGCGCGCGGCGTGACCTCCTACGTCGGCATGTGCTGCTCGGACTTCTTCCTCAAGCGCCATGCCGCCTTCCGCGATGCCGGCATGGACGCGGTGCTGATGGATATCGTCGGGGCCACCTGCTACGAGCTGAAGCAGGAACACCTCGCCTATGCCGGCGCCTTCAGGGCCGAGGCGACGCTCGATCTCGATGCGCTCGAGAAGGTGATGGCCCTGGTCCCGCGCTGCGCGACGGCCTGCACCGACGGCGCCTGCACGGTCGCTCCGTCCTCGCCGGGCCTCGGCGTGCATCAGCCGCCTGCCGCCGATCGCAGCGGATGAGCGCCGCCGGACCCTTGTCTTTTCCGCCTCGCTCGTTCACCAGTGGCGCCGGCGATCTTCTTTTCGCCGGGATTCTCGTGCTCCCGTGGCGCCTGCCGGGGGCGAGCGATTCCGGCTTCCCCCGCGAGGTTTCCGGTCATGCGTCTTTCGCGTTACTTCCTGCCGATCCTGAAAGAAACCCCCAAGGAGGCGGAGATCGTCTCCCACCGCCTCATGCTGCGCGCCGGCATGATCCGCCAGCAGTCGGCCGGCATCTATTCGTGGCTGCCGCTGGGTCTCAAGGTGCTCGACAAGATCGGCGACATCGTCCGCGAGGAGCAGAACCGCGCCGGAGCCATCGAGGTGCTGATGCCGACGCTGCAGTCGGCCGATCTGTGGCGCGAGAGCGGCCGTTACGACGACTACGGCGAGGAGATGCTGCGCATCAAGGATCGCAACAAGCGCGATCTCCTCTACGGTCCGACCAACGAGGAGATGATCACCGAGATCTTCCGCTCCTACGTCCACTCCTACAAGGATCTGCCGCTCAACCTCTACCACATCCAGTGGAAGTTCCGTGACGAGCGGCGTCCGCGCTTCGGCGTGATGCGCGGTCGCGAGTTCCTGATGAAGGACGCCTATTCCTTCGACGTCGATCAGGATCGGGCGCGCGAGGCCTATCACCGCATGTTCGTCGCCTATCTGCGCACCTACGCGCGGATGGGGCTGACCGCCATCCCGATGCGCGCCGACTCGGGCCCGATCGGCGGCGACATGAGCCACGAGTTCATCATCCTCGCGTCGACCGGCGAGAGCCAGGTGTTCTGCCACAAGGACGTGCTCGATCTGCCGATCCCGGCCGAGGACACCGACTTCCGCGGCGACCTCAAGCCGATCGTCGATCAGTGGACGTCGTTCTATGCCGCCACCGACGAGAAGCACGACGAAGCCGCCTTCGCTGCGGTTCCCGCCGACAAGCAGGTGTCGGCCCGCGGCATCGAGGTCGGCCACATCTTCTATTTCGGCACCAAGTACTCCGAGCCGATGGGCGCCAAGGTCGCCGGTCCGGACGGCGTGGTGCGGCCGGTCCACATGGGGTCCTACGGCGTCGGCGTGTCGCGACTGGTCGGCGCCATCATCGAGGCGAGCCACGACGAGGCCGGGATCATCTGGCCGGATTCCGTCGCGCCGTTCCGGGTCGGGCTGATCAACATGAAGCCCGGCGATGCGGCCGTCGACGGCGCCTGCGAGCGGCTCTACGCCGACCTCGGCAGGGCCGGTGTCGACGTGCTGATGGACGACACCGACACCCGCGCCGGTGCCAAGTTCGCCACCATGGATCTGATCGGTCTGCCCTGGCAGTTGATCGTCGGTCCGAAGTCGCTGGCCGAGGGCAAGGTCGAGCTCAAGCGTCGAGCGACCGGCGAACGCGAACTCCTCACCATCGAGGCGGCGCTCGCCCGCCTCGGCGCGAAGTGACGTCGACGCTCGAGGACGCCGACGCGTCCGAGCGCCGAAGGGACGCGATCTTCTCATCCGCATCGGTGGCATGAGAACGTCGCGTGAAGGATGCCATCGACCATTCGAAATGTTCGATGGCACGAGACGGAGAACAGCCCGGGCATGAGCGCGGTGGCGAACGATCGACAGCCTTCGGGGACGCGGCCCTTCGCAGGGTTCGAATGGATGCTGGCGTGGCGCTATCTGCGCTCGCGCCGTCGCGAGACCTTCATCTCGATCATCGCCGGCTTCTCCTTCCTCGGCATCATGCTCGGGGTGGCGACGCTGATCACCGTCATGGCGGTGATGAACGGCTTCCGCACCGAACTGGTCGGCAAGATCCTCGGCCTCAACGGCCACATGCTGGTGCAGGCGACCGCTTCGCCCTTCACCGACTATCTCGAGGTGGCGGAGCGGCTCGGCAAGGTGAAGGGGGTGCGCCACGCCATGCCCTTCATCGAGGGCCAGGCGCTCGCCTCCGGTCCGGCCGGCGCTTCGGGCGCGCTGGTGCGCGGTCTGGAGAAGGTGGATCTCGACAAGATCGCTCTGGTTTCGGCCAACGTGAAGCTCGGCAGCCTCGACGACTACGCCGCGGGCAAGGGCGTCGCCATCGGCTCGCGCCTCGCGCAGAATCTCGGCGTCGGTATCGGCGATCCGGTCACCATCGTCTCGCCGCGTGGCAACGTCACGCCGATGGGGGTGACGCCGCGGGTCAAGGCCTTCCCGGTCACGGCGATCTTCTCGGTCGGTATGTCGGAGTACGACGCCAGCTTCGTCTTCATGCCGTTCCAGGAGGCGCAGAGCTATTTCAACCTCGACGGCCGGGCGAGTGCGGTGGAGATCTACGTCGCCGATCCCGACAGGGTCGGCGAGCTGCGCGCCCCGATCGAACAGGCGGCGGAGCGGTCAGTCTACGTCACCGACTGGCGCCAGCGCAACGTCACCTTCTTCTCGGCGCTCGAGGTGGAACGCAACGTGATGTTCCTCATCCTCATGTTGATCGTGCTGGTGGCGGCGCTCAACATCGTCTCCGGCATGACCATGCTGGTGAAGGACAAGGCGCGCGACGTGGCGATCCTGAGGACGATGGGAGCGACCCGTGGCGCCATCCTGCGGGTGTTCTTCATCACCGGCGCGGCGATCGGCACCACCGGCACCTTCGCCGGCCTGCTGCTCGGCCTGTTCATCTGCCAGAACATCGAGGAGGTGCGTCAGGCGCTCTCCTGGCTGCTCAACACCCAACTGATGCCGCCGGAAGTGTTCTTCCTGTCGCGGATGAAGGCCGACGTCCAATCGGGCGAGACCACCGCGACGGTGCTCTTCGCCCTCACCCTGTCGTTGCTCGCCACTCTCTACCCGGCGTGGAAGGCGGCCAAGCTCGATCCGGTCGAAGCGCTGAGGTACGAATGATGGCAGCGATCGACCTCGACGAGATCCAGGCGGCACGCGCCACGATCGAAGAGCCGGTACTGGTCCTCTCCCGTGTCGAACGACGCTACCGGGAGGGCGAGCGCTTCCTCGAGGTGCTCCGCGGCGCCGACCTCGCCATCCATGCGGGCGAGACGGTGGCCCTGATCGCGCCCTCGGGTGCGGGCAAGTCGACGTTGCTCCACGTCGCCGGGCTGTTGGAGCGGCCCGACGGCGGCGAGATCCATCTCGGCGGCGTCGCGACGGGGTCGCTCTCCGATGCCGATCGCACACGCCTCCGGCGGATGGAGATCGGCTTCGTCTACCAGTTCCATCATCTGCTGCCCGAGTTCACCGCGCTCGAGAACGTCATGCTGCCGCAGATGATCCGCGGTCTGAAGCGTAAAGAAGCTTCGGAGCGGGCGCGCCAATTGCTTTCCTACATGCGTCTCCAGGAGCGCGAGGCGCATCGTCCCTCGGAGATGTCGGGCGGCGAACAGCAGCGCGTCGCCATCGCACGGGCCGTGGCCAACGTGCCGCGCCTCCTGCTCGCCGACGAGCCGACCGGCAACCTCGATCCGAAGACGGCCCACTATGTCTTCGACGCCCTCCAGGCCCTGGTGAAGGCCTCCGGCCTCGCCGCGCTCATCGCCACCCACAACATGGACATCGCCGAGCGCATGGACCGCCGCATCACCCTCGAAGAGGGCAAGATCGTCGAGATGTGATCGTGGCGGCGCCTCACCACGTCCCGGTGTTCGGCATCGACAGCCACGGCTCGACCGGTTCGAGCGCCTCGCCCTTCTGCAGCAGTTCGATCGAGATCAGATCGGGCGAGCGGACGAAGGCCATGCGGCCATCGCGCGGCGGCCGCGCGATCGTCACCCCCGCCGCCATCAGGCGGGCACAGGTGGCGTGGATGTCGTCGACCTCGTAGGCGAGGTGGCCGAAGTTGCGGGCCGAGCCATAGTCCTCCGGGTCCCAATTGTACGTGAGTTCGACCATCGGGGCGTCGCGCCGGCCGCTCGCCATCGCCGCTTCGGCTGCGGCGCGATCCTCGGGCGCGCAGAGGAAGGCGAGCGTGAAACGTCCCTGCGGACTCTCGTGCCGCCGGAACTCCTCGAGTCCGAGATGGGTGCACCAGAACGCGAGGCTGGCCTCGAGATCGCGAACTCGCACCATCGTGTGCAGATAGCGCATTCTCATGTTCCTCCGAGCCGCTATGATCGCCCCATGAATATCGTCCGCGACACGACCGAGGGAAGTCTCCTGCTCGCCGATCTGATCGGCGCGGCGCATCGCGTGGTGATCTTCACCGGGGCGGGCATCTCCACCGAATCGGGCATCCCCGACTTCCGCGGGCCGAGCGCGGTGTGGAAGAAGATGGAGCCGATCTACTACGACGACTTCGTGGCGTCGGAGGACGCGCGGCTGGAGGATTGGCGCCGCCGCTTCCACTTCAATCGCGAGGTCGCCGCCGCCGAACCCAACATCGCCCATCGCGCCATCGCCAAGCTCGTCGCCGGCGGCAAGGTGACGGCGGTCATCACCCAGAACATCGACGGCCTGCACCAGCGCGCCGGAGTGCCCTCCGAATACCTGATCGAGATTCACGGCAACGCCACCCGTGCCGCCTGCCTCGAATGCGACGAACACCACGACCTCGCCGAGGTCGAGGCCGAGATCGGCCGCACCGGTCGGGCACCGCTGTGCCGCACCTGCGGCGGGTTGGTGAAGGCGGCGGTGATCTCCTTCGGTCAGGCGATGCCGGTGCGTGCCATGATGCGGGCCGAGCACGCCATCCAACGCTCCGATCTCTTCGTCGCGGTCGGCTCCTCCCTGCAGGTGCAGCCGGCGGCGAGCCTGCCGATGGCGGCGAAGTATTCGGGCTCCAATCTGGTCATCGTCAACGCCGATCCGACGCCGCTCGACGCCATCGCCGACCACGTGCTGCGTGGTCCGATCGGCAAGGTGTTCTCCGCCCTGTGATCAACTCCGGCGCCGGGGATAATCGCGGTGATCGGCGGAAAACCCCGTTTGCGCGCGAAGGGCCGATGCTATCTTTCCGTCAGGTGGAATCGACGTCCCGATTCGAGCTCTCCTCGTGTGGCGGCGGATGCGTCCCGGTGTTCGGCATCGGTCGTCCGCAGCATCTCGGCGAGCATCGGTGGGGGCGGGTCGAGGGCGCGTGGGACGACGGGGGGCAACCGGTATGGGGGGCAAGTTCGAAACCGACGCCCGGGTCGCGACGGACATCCGCGAAGAGAGTGCGGTCGATGTGCTCGAGGTGGTCGGGACGATCAAGTGGTTCGACGTCGCCAAGGGCTACGGCTTCATCCTGCCGGAGAACGGTCTGCCCGACGTTCTGCTCCATGTCACCTGCCTGCGTCGCGACGGCTATCAGACCGCCTACGAGGGCGCCCGCGTCGTCGTCGAGGTGCTCGATCGACCGCGCGGCCTGCAGGCGTTGCGCATCCTCCACATGGACGAAACGACGGCGATCCATCCCTCGCAACTGCCGCCGTCGCGCACCCATGTCCAGATCACGCCGACCAGCGGGCTGGAGCGGGCGACGGTGAAGTGGTTCAACCGGGTCAAAGGCTTCGGCTTCGTCACCCGGGGCGAGGGGACGGAGGACATCTTCGTCCACATGGAGACGCTGCGCCGCTACGGCCTCGCCGAGTTGCGTCCCGGCCAGGTGGTATGGGTCCGCTACGGCGACGGGCCGAAGGGCCTGATGGCGGCTGAGATCCGTCCGGACGGCACGCACCACGTACCCGCCTCCCACTGAGCCGACGTCGTCGGGCGCGCCGATCGCGGAACCGGCGCGTGATGTCGAGATGCCGTGTTCTCGCCATGTCGTCGTGGTCGATGGGACGGGGATCCGTGCCGACCGGCGGCGGTGCCGAGGACGAGGGGAGGGGGATGTGATCGAGGTCGTGCGACGGGGGGGGCGGGGCGGTGTGTGGCGCACCCGACATGCGGCGCTGGTCGCCACCGTGCTCGCCATGGCGACGGTCTTCGCGGCGGCGGCGGTGGTCGCGCCGCTTCCCGGCCGCGCCGAGACCCCGGTCGCGGCGAACCGACTGGAGATCCGCACCGCCAGGGCGACCCACACCTTCACCGTCGAGATCGCCGATACCGACGCCAAGCGCGCCGACGGCCTGATGTTCCGCACCCAGATGGCGCCGGATCACGGCATGCTCTTCGATTTCAAGCGCGAGCAGCCGGTGTGGTTCTGGATGAAGAACACCTATCTGTCGCTCGACATGATCTTCGTGAAGGCGGACGGCACCATCCTGTCGATCGCCGAGAACACCACGCCGCTGTCGGAGGCGACGGTGCCGTCCGGCGGCCCGGTGCGCTTCGTCTTCGAGGTGGTGGCGGGCACGTCGAAGCGGCTCGCCATCGTACCCGGCGACCGCATCGTCCACCCGTCGATGCGGCGAGCGGAGTGAGGGTTCGATCGCCGGGTGGTGCGTCGAACCGATGACGGCGCCGCGCTTGCCGGTGACGGTCGAGACGTGTATTCCGGGTCGCATAAGATCCGCTCCGGCGGATCGTCCGCGGAAGCGGCGCGTCAGCGTGCGGCGGTGGGCGACGGTCGGATCGACGGCGGGGTATAGCGCAGCCTGGTAGCGCGGAAGTTTTGGGTACTTCAGGTCGTCAGTTCGAATCTGACTACCCCGACCAAACCGCCTGCGGGTCTCGCGCGGGGGACGAACGAGCGGGCGGGCATCGGGCCCGTCGACAGACACCGGACGGGGCGCGAGCCCCGTCGACAGACGAGGACGACGGACGACATGGTGGCGCGCATCTCTCGACCGGCCAAGAACGTCATGCAGTCGGGTCAGGGCAAGTCGCAGCGGTGGCTGCTCGACTACGAGCCGACGGCGCCGAAGACAGTCGACCCGCTGATGGGGTGGACGTCGACCTCCGATGCGGCCGCCCAGATCCGGCTGTGGTTCGCCACCAAGGAAGAGGCGATCGCCTACGCCGAGCGCAAGGGGATCGCCTACCGGGTGGTCGAGCCGAAGGAGAAGACGGCGAAGACGACGTCCTACTCCGACAATTTCAAATACGGCCGCGTCGGCACCTGGACCCACTGAGGTCGGTCGTCGCCCGTGGTCGGTGCGGGGCCGGGTGGGTCGGCCTTGCCGGGACTGTCGCCGCGTCGGCGGCGCCAGCGAGTTCCGCCGCCTCACCGCGGCGGCCGCGCGGCCACCCGTCCGCGCTCGCGGCCCCGTAGCTCAGGGGATAGAGCGACAGCCTTCTAAGCTGTTGGTCGCACGTTCGAATCGTGCCGGGGTCGCCAAATTATCGTTTTAAATCAATGTCATCCTCGCCTTGACTTTGCTGCGGTGGCTGGATTCTGTCTCCGGGGTAACGCCACGGGTAACGTTGGCGTCGTGGAAACTCCCACCTCAGGCGCTGCGATCCACGACCGCGGCGACATGCTCTCGCTCACCGACATGTGGAAGTCCCACGGCTCAGATCCGGCCCGCCAGCCATCCAACTGGCTTGGTTCCGCGGATGCTCGTCGCTTCGTTGACGCTCTCGATCTCATGGAACCCGGAAATTCTGGGGTCCAAGCAAAACGTGGCGGCCGCGGCATCGGCGGCGTAACCTTCGCCCACTGGCAGATCGCCCTTGCCTACGCGAAGTACCGCTCGCCCGAGTTCCAGGGGTTGCCCTTCCCCGGCCGTGCCGCGAGGATGGCGCTTCCAATTGGGTCGACGAATCCCCTTCCCCAAAAAGCGCGTCGGCCACATCTCGGCGTGACCGAGAGGTTGGCCGGGAGGCCGCCAAGCCTCCCGGCCGCCGCGCCACCCGAAGCCACCGGCCTCGTTGTGGATCTCAGAGGGCCATAGAGGCAGCTTCCACCGTCGCCGGTATCTTCCGACGCCCGCGGGGCTTCCCCCGTCCCTTGCACTTCCCTGGGGGTGAGGGATCGCCGAGGAGGTCGAGGAGTCGATCGAACACGAGCGTGGTTATCCCGTCTGCCATGGGCACGATCGCGCGGTTCTGTCGGCACAGGTTGCGGATCGCCGGAAGGTCGATCTTGTCGAATGCTTCGAGCCATTTGGTCCCGAGGTCTGTCCAACGAGGATGATCTCGCACGAGCCGCGAGACGGCCTCGATCGTGAAGGCGACCAGCTCACCGGAGTTTCCTTCCGTCTCGGCGATGGTCCGCAGCGTGAAGATGACGTGCCCTTCGCCGTGCTCGATGAGCATCTTTTCGATTCTTCGCTCGGCGCAAGTCTGCAGGACGTCGGCCGCGGTGCGCCGGCCGGGCCGAATGATCTCGATCCCGAGGTCGGCGCAGACTTCGTGAGCGGAACGCGCGTTCTCTGCCATCGGACACCGCCTTTCGCATCAACCACGCTGATATGAATGGTTCGAATATACAGCGGAATTGATGGACGCCAAGGGTCTACGGGGTACCCCCGGCGTTCTCTTCCGGGACCTCAGGGCCATAGGCGTAGGGGTGCAGCCCTTCGAAGAGTTCGCCGCGCGCGCCCTCGATTTCGTTGATGGTGCGCTCGCAGAGCCGAGTCAGGCACATCACGGCAAGAACGTCGCGCTCGTCGGGCATGGCACCATCGCCGTTCACGACGGCGAAGATCGCCCGCAGAAGATCCCGCAACGTGGCGATCGGGTCTTCCATCCCGGACGCGGCCTTGAAGAGCCTGCCGAGTTCGAAATCCCGGATTTCCGGCGGCCCGCCGGTAGCGGTGTTGGCGTGGGTCATCTGGCGATCTCCCTGTTCAAAGTCTGCCGTGTCTGCCGTTCGGTGGCGTCGAAATCTCGCATCGCCTGGGCCATCTCGGCGACGACGTGGATCACCTCCTCCTCATCGTCCTCGAGCGAGCCGAGGTAGCGCATGACGGCGAAGCCCTTGGTCTTCGCTTCCAACTGATCGCGCGGCACCTTCTCGCGGAGCGCCGTGATGGCGAGATCGCGGAGGCATCCGGTCCATGAGACCACCTCGTCGAAGAACTTGCCGGCCGGCGTCCAATCGGTAACGCCGATAGCCGCAAGGCGCGGATCGTCGATCGGTAAGTTCAGCCCGGCGTGGTGATAGAAGCCGGCGAGGGCATCGCCCGCCGCAAACATCGCATCGGAGAGCGCCGCAAGTTCACCGATCGAGTATGACCGCAGCCGGTCGACGTCGATCGTGATCGAGCGCCCGTGGTGAGAAAGCGAATAGGATCGCAAGTCCTCACGGTTCGTCATCGAAGCACCTCACGCGAGTTCGAGATTACGGACGGCGGCGGCGCCACCGGCGAGCACGGGGCGAGGCCTGCGGGCCTCCACGGCGGTCGAGAGCGGCTTCCGCGGGGTGATGCCCACCGGAACGAGGAAGGCGTCCATGGCGTCCGCGGCGCCTTTGGCGAAGGCCTCGCGAAGGGCGGCGGAGCGGAAGAGAGTGGCGAGCGGGACGGTGGTCATCTGGGGATCTCCTTTGATCTCTCAACCATCGTGTGATATGAGGGCTATCATTCGATGCGCATCATGTCAATGGAAGATCGTTTGATATGCCGAATATCACCGGGTCTCAAATCCGAGCAGCCAGGGCATTAATCCGATGGACGGCCGATGACCTAGCCAAAGCCTCTGGTGTCGGAGTCGCGACGATACGGCGAGCAGAACTCATCGATGGCATCGTCAATATGACAGCCCCTAACGTCGCCGCGGTTCAGCGCGCCCTCGAAGAGGCCGGCGTCATCTTCGTTCCGGAGAATGGCGAAGGCGCGGGCGTGAGGCTGAGGAAGGCGTGATGCGCACGCGGGCATTGAAATCGCGCGCGCCGCTACCTCTACCGGCTTCTTCCGCACCTAAGCGGACACCGGCAAACGTTGCGCGAACCGAACACCTGTCTAAACATAGTAGCCGTTCGACGGATGTGGGGGCACCTCGTTGTGGCGAGCCACGGCGTGCTGATAATCCGGCAGTCGGCGTAGATCCGATCACCCGTACGCCGGCATGGCGAACCCGTCGCCGCCCGGCGCCCTGGTCGGGTACTGGTGATGGTCGACGAGATGCCGTTCGACCGAATACGCCACCTGCCTGCCGTCGAGATAGGTGTGGTTGTGGATGGTGAGGTTCGATTGCTTGCCGGGGATGGGCGGGATTCGAGCTCCATCGGGTCCGTAACGGCTTCCGTCATCATGTCGCCCGAGGGGGCCTCTGCTATTGTAGTCGCCCGGCAGTTGCGACATGCCGAGGATTGCCGCTTTGATCTTTCCGGGTAGCTCTGCAATCGCATTGGCGAGGTCGATAATCCCTTGGGCGGCATCCGTAGCCAGCTTATAGAGCCGAGAAAGACCTTCCGAGATCATGGCCCATCCCGCGGCGATTTGACCGAATATTCCACGAACCGTGTCGACGAGTCTCTCGATGATGCCTTTGAACGTCGAGAAATCGATCGTGCGGACCTTCTCGCCGATCCACCGGAAGAACTCCGCCAGCTTGTCGAGGACGGCTATGGCGTTCTTCGACTGCGGTCCTGCGATGGCGACCATCATGTTCGTCCAAGCGGCGTGAAAGTTCCGTTCGGCCTGGACGATGTCGTTCTCGTCCGCGGCCTTCTTCGCGTCCTTCACCCCCATACCGGCTTCGATACGCGGAACCTCGCCCATCATCTGCGGGAAGTTCCGCACCATGTCGTGGATGGCCCGAACCGTCGTCTGGCGACCGAAGATCTCGAAGAGGACCGGCACCATCTTGTCGGTGGTGTCGTAACCACGCTCCTTGAGCCGGCCCATGAGGAACTCGACGCCCTTGAGTTGGTCGTCCTTGAGCAGGCGGATGAACTCGGTATCGAGCGCGCCCTCGTTCCAGATCAGGTGCCCGCCGCGACCGACGGTGTAGTCACCGACGAGCCCGAGTTCATGCAGCCGCTTGCCGGCGTACTGCGGCATGCGCCCGCCGACGAGCTGCTGAAACTCCGACATCATGGCGGTGCCGGCACGATAGCCGCCCATCGCCTGCGACAGGAGCGCCATGGTGATGAGACCGCGATCCGACATCCCGGACAGGGCCGGGCCGCCCTGCTGCGCCATCGCCAGCCAGGTGTTTTCGTTGACGTAGCCGTGGGTGGAGGAGACCACCTTCGCGCCGAGGTCGAGGAAGTGCTGCAGCTTGTCGGGGTCGACCTTGTGCGTCGCCTCGTTGACGAACTTGCCCATGAGGTCGCCGGCGCGCACCATCTTGTAGACGTTCTCGACGGCTCGATCGTAGCTCTCGGAGTTGTTGCCGACGACCTGGGCGAACTCGGCGAGCGGCTTCATGAGCTTGAGCGCGCCCTCGTGCCCGAAGATCGAGTAGGTCGCTCCGTAGGTCTTGAGCGCTTCCACCTCGGTTACGCCGCGGACGGCCCTGGTGGTTTCGAGGGCCGACGCTCGGGCCTCGGAGAGTTGGAGATCACCGATGCCGAGCTTCTGGAGTTGCGTCAGCTCATGGCTCAGGCCCTTGGCGTGATGGATGACCTCCTTGAAGCCGAGGGCCGCGAGGCCGGTCCCGATCACGGTGGCGCCGAATGCCGTCTTCAAGGTCCGGCTGAGGCTGTTGACGGACCCATGGAGGCCGAGGAGGTCCCTCGCGATGACGGCGATCACGGGCGAGACGCCGTTCACCATCGAAATCTTCACGAGCACGTCGTAGATGCCGGACATTGCATTTCCCCCAGATCGGGCCGGCGGCTCAATCGTCGTGCCGCCACGTCATCGCGTCCCAATCGAACCGACCGCCGTTCGCCTCGCCGATGATCACGGTCCAAGCGAGCATCTCGGCGGGATCGAGCGCGAAGGCCACATCGAACGGGACCCCGTGCATCACGAGGGCGAGTGCCCCTCGCGTCACCGGGTCCCGGCTCATTCCCCCGCCTTGGCGACGACCTCCTCGGGCGTCTTGGGCTGGAAGCGAGAGAGGCCCTCTCGGATGGCCGAAAGTCCTTCCTCGTCGAGGATGTTGACGATGGTCGCCAGCTCTTCGGAACTCTTGGCCGACGGAATCGGATCTCCGTCGATTTCGCACACGGCCATGGCGGCGAGGTACAGGCTGGCCATGAAACTGTCCGGCCCGGTGCCGGCGAAGTCGATGGCCTTCGCCTGATCGATCGGACGGAGCTTCTTGACGCCGATGACGCGCCCGAGGGCGTCGGTGGCGCGCTCGACACGAGCATAGCGGGAGAGGATTTCGTCGGACGGGGTCATGCATCACCTCGATTGGTGGGGGCGGTGGACAGGGGACGCGGGGGCGCTCCCGGCATCGGAAGTTTCGGCGCAGCCATCAGACGAAGGACCGCGCCTCCGTCTATGGCGACCGCTCGGCGAAGGAATTGGTCGAGGAAGGTCATTCGGCCGTTGTCTCCCACACTCGCGAGAACGCTGCCTGTTCGAGCCCGCTCGCGCGGCGCAAGTCCGCGGTGGCCTCGTCGATCGCCAGCGTCTCGGCCTCGTAGATCTCCGAGAGGTGATTGATCTCGGCGAGACGTTCGCCGTGTGCGTCCTGGATCATCGCGGAGACGACGAACGCCTTCGCCTCGTCGTTGAGGCCGGACAGTGCCGGGATCGCGAAGGCGATCGCCTCCCGCACCATCCGATCCGGCGTTTCATAGGCGACACGGAGCCGCTCCGCCTCGGGCATACCGCGAAGCCACGCCCGGATCTCCTGACGCTGGACCTCGGCGAACATGTCGGACTTGTCGAGGACCGGCTGACACTTCGCCCGGGTCTCTTCGAGAGCCTTGAGCCGCTCCCCAGCGATCCGGCGCAACTGCTTGAGGTGAGAGATCGGGCCGCCGCGGAGGACATCGACGATCTTCTCCTTGTGCCCGGTGTCGGAGAGCCGCTTGTCGGCGACGATCTTCTCGACCTTCTCCTTGAAACCGGCCGCAACGCCGAAGGCCGTCGTGACGCTCTCGCGTACATGGTCGAACGTGCCGGCCGGCATGCGCTCCAGGAACTGATTTGCTTTGTGATGGAAGGACATTCGGCACCTCCTCAGGCGTTGGTGACGCTCGAGACGTAGGTTTCGTGAACGGCGGCGATCTCGTGATCCCACCGAAGTTCGCTCGGCGGGAGCGGCGCGAAGACCGGATGGGAGAGGAAGCAGGGCACCGACGGCATGTCGGTGAAGGTCGCGACATGCCGATCGGAGACGTTCCGATTTCCGATCGCCCGATCGATGGCGGCGAGATCGATGAACGCCTCGCGAAGTTCGGCGACGGCCTTCGCATAGCGGTCGCCGGCCGCGGTCTGTTTGGATTGCAACGTTTCGAGCGGGGTCATGCCCAGATCCTCAGAGGTTCGACCGAAGAGGTCGGTTGGGGGACGTCGGCGAGCACCAGGGCGCCCGCCACGGCGTTCGCGAGATCGTCGTGTTGCCCGGGGCCGTGGTCGATCGTGTCGCGGCCCCCACGGGCCGTGCGACGCTCGAGGCCGGTCAACTGCGACGAGATGCGGGGAAGGTCGAGCAATTCGACCCGACGGGAGTTCGCGAGCGGTAGGAACGCGCCGTAGATTTCGCTCTTCGCTCGCTCGCTCGGCTCGTAGGCGATGCCAGCGGCGCGGAATCGTTCCCGAGGCCATTCACCGGCGTACCTGTCGCCCGTGATCCGATGGACCCGGTAGAGCCTCAGTAGCGCGGCGAAGTCCTGAACCACACCATCCGGCGAGAAGGGAGGCTTGACCTCGCGCACCGCATCGAGGACTGCGACCTCGCCCTCGGTGTGCGCAATCGCCAGCGTCATCGAGTCCGCCGATCCGCCGGACGGGTCGACGAACGCGACGTAGTTCGCCGCCGCCATGGGCGGCAATTCAAAGCGACCGGGGATGGTCACGGCATCGACGACCTCGCGGGCAATGAAGCTCTCGATGTCGGAGCGGAACTCGGCGAGATACTCGGCACTCGCCGACGCGGTGTCGCGCTCCATGGCCTCGTCGATGACCGATTGCGGCACCGTCGGGTTCATCGTCCGCGTCGACGCTCGCCAGACGAGGACCGGCGCCCCGTCTTTCCCGAAATACCGGCGGAACGCCTCCCACATCGCTCCGCGCTTGGCGTACGGCGAGGAAGCGGCGATCAGCATCGCGCCCGGAATTGTCGCCATCGCCGGACGAAGGGCCGCGAGGATCTCGGTATCGGGCGACGCGCTCCCCTCGTCGGTCGGCCAGAAGGCGATCTCGTCAGCAAGGATGGCGGCGATCGTGTAACCGCGAACCGCGCGGTGCGATGCCGTGCCTACCTCGATCGTCACGGAGCCCGTGAGATCGAATCCGTCGGAGGTTTCGCGTTCGATCAGTCGGGCGAGCATGGGAATGGTCAGCAGCCCGCGGACATAGCGCATGATCACGCGGGCTTGCTTCCGATCGGCCGCAATCACCATGATAGTCGCGCGCTCGCCTCGGGCGAGGTACTCGCCGTACTCCCGGAAACAGGCGAGGAAGACCGCCGTGAGCGCCATCGTGAACGACTTGCCGGCGCGGCGACCGCAGACGAGCCATGCCTCTTCGAAAGAGCGCTGAGGAAGCGTTTCGCGGCCCGTACAAGCCCGGTAGACGTCGGCCTCGGTATCGGACATCGGGAGCCCGAACAGAGCTGCCAGGAAAGCCCGCCATGCCTGCCATGTCGAATGGTTTCGGATGGCGCCGCGGAAGAGGTGGTCGTCGTCAAGGGCCTCGAGAATGTTCATCGGCCGCCCTCGCGTTTGGAGCCCTTGGCGTCGATGTAGGTCTTCAAGTCCGGCGTCACGTCCTTCGGCACGCGCTTGAGGCCGACGCTCTCGAGGAGGCGGCGAAGGTTGCCGGCGGTGCGCTGGTACAGGTCCAGGTCCGCCGGAGCGGCTTCACCTGCAGACGCAAACCGAGCCTCGAGCCTCTCGAGTTCAGTGGTCAGCGTCGCCGCCCGCCGGATGATCGACCGCTCGGCCTCAGAGGTCGCCGCCTCGCCGCCGAGGTCCGCTATGTGCGCCGCGACCACGTCCCGAAGACGCCGCGCCCACATCGAACGGCCGTCGACATCGGACAGGCGGGCGAGACCGTTCGACAGGCGCGACCGGCCTTTCCTCTTGTCGATGACTATGGTCGTTGTAGCGTCCGACATGCTCGGAAATCGCTCCGCTCAATACCCATGCGTTACCCGATTAGGATATCAAGACGCAGAAATGGCGTAAATATCGACAAACAAAGACACTCTTGGACATAACCAACAGCTTGTAGAACAGATGTAGGCGCGAAGAGATCGGCCGCCGGTGCCGGAGCCAATTTCATGCGGTCGGAAGTGGTCGTCTGATCGGTCGTACGTCGCCCCGAAAAAATGGGCGATTTTGGCGGTGATGAAAGGACGATGCTCTCGTTCGCGCGTCCAGTCGTCGCTTGTCCTCGCGTTAGTGGTGCCTCACCACGAAAAGGTTCGGCGCAGCGAGGTTCGGCGGTTCGGCGCAAAACCGCGTTTGCCTCACTGCCTCACCTGCCTCACCTTCTTATAGGAAGGTGAGGTGGTGGGGCGGTGGGGCAGGGGATCATGGCGCCTCACCTTGGTCCTGGGCGGACGCTCGGACATAGGTCCTTTCCATCCGCCGCTCGTCCTTTTCGATGACTTCGATCAAAACGCCGGTATCGGTCCATACCCGCTGCAATGCCTTTACGCGGGACTTGCCTGACTTGTCGGCAATGTCGATGCCGAGGGTCTCGGCGATCGGATGTCCCACCCAATCCTTGGCTTGTGCGTCCTTCCGCCAGCGTCCTCGTGATACTGCGACCTGAACGGCCCGAAGGTCGCGGGCCGACAGATCGTCAAACGGATCTGGCCAACTCCAGGCGGTCGCGACGCCGACGCTGTCTCCACCCGTGCCGCCGGGACCGTTCCACAGATGGACCCCGACCTTTCGGAACCATTGGGAGGCTTCCGACATGGGGGTGAGGTTGGCTTTGCCGTCGTCGATGCGGACGTACTCGTGGTGGCGCTCGACACCGGCTCTCTCTGCCTCCTCCTTGGTCATCACGTTGAGAACGCGCGCCGCGCGGGCCGCGGCGAGGAGGGCAACGGCGCCTCGCCCGTCTTCGACCGTGGTCTCGGATCCGCCATTCTTGCGCGAGTGATGAACCAACTCGATCGCGGTGTTCGTGGCATCGGCGATGCGTGCCCACGTCTTGGCAACCCGGTCGATCGCGTTGTTGTCGTTTTCGGTGACCGCGTGAGAACTGACGAACGGGTCAATGATCACGACGTCGATCGCGTTCTCGCGGATTGTCCGGGTGATCGCGTCGACGTTGGGCTCCGCGACGCGTACGCCGAGACGGTCCTGCACTGCGATGCAGATCACGTCCTCGCGGCCGGAGTTGAGGAACAAGCGCCCCTCGATCTCGGCCGGGGCAATGCCGTGATGGACCATCGCAGCCGTGACACGACGCTGAAGCTCGTCGCGGGGGTCCTCGCCGTTCCACAACCACACCCTCACTGGCGCCGCGGGATTCGTTCCGAGCAGGTTACGGTCTGTAACCAAGGCGAGGGCCTCGGCGATGACGAGAGAGGACTTGCCGACCCCGCCGGGGGCGACGGTGACCGAAACGAACTTCCGGATGTAGTGCCACGGATAGACCCATGCCCGCGCCGGGAGCGTCGCCGGATCTCGCCAGACGAAAGGGCGTGCAACGATCGAGGGTGGCTTCGCCCCTCTGTCCGGATCGTGAGGAGCGTTCATCGAGCGCCCCCATTCTTGCCGTGCTCGGCGGCCGCCATGACTGCCACGGCCAAGCGCAGGGGGACCACGACGAGCGGTTCGCGGCGGTCGGCCTTGACGATCAGAACATCCCGGCGTTCGAGCCACGCGTAGAGTTCGCGGAAGCCGTCGGCGCGCGCCTTGACCTCGACGACCCTATCGATACCGAGCAACGGCACCGTGAGGTCGCCAAGGTAGGAGCCACCGGCCGAGCCGGAGAGCGGGACGCGTTCTGCGGCAAAGCCCGCGTCTTGAAAGAACCGCACGAGGTGACGTTCGACGCGGTTTCCCTTGTCGCGTGAGCGGCGGCCACCGGTCTTGCGGGAGGCATCACGCATATCGGCGCTCCTCCTTCAACCGGTGAGCCGCTTCGACGGCAGCAAGCCGCGCCCTGCGGTCTTCTTCGGCTTCAACGTGAGAAATCACGCAACGGCGAGCTTCCCCCATGACGTCGTACGACCGGGCCGGGGAGAAGCCGGCGTGGCGAACCAACGCCCTCGCGACCTCGTGTCCGTAAGCGTCGAGGGCGCTTTCGATTGGGTCGATCAGGTGGTTGTCTCGCATCCGCTGCGCGCCTCCGAAATTGCTTCGCGGGCCTCGGCGCGGCTCTCGTAGACGCCGAGCGACTTCCCATCCGGGCCTTCGGCTCGCCAGCCGGCGCCCAAGAAAATAAGCCTGCCAACGGTCTCGCGGCCGTCGCAAATGGTTGCGTCGAGCTGGGGAGAGCGGGGGCGGCGCACTGAGCGCTTAGCCATCGTGCACCTCCGATGCCGGAGAGGCGCTACCGGGCTGCTGTCGCCGCTGGCCACTGTTCGCGGTCGCGACGAGTTGCGCCTTGTAGGCGTCGAGTTCGTCCGACGCGAAGTAAATGCGGCCGTTCTGGTAGATCGGCGTCGGGAACCCGGGCGGCGGGTTGGTGATGTAACGGCCGAGAGTGCGGCGGCCGACGCCGAGTCCGATCAGTTCGGGGCGGGAGAGGGGAATCAGGTTTCGATTGGGGGCCATGTCGTGCCTCGTCTGTTGCTGACGAGACAAGGAAAGCCAGATGCCGGGCAAACCGGCCCGGATGCTAAATTTGCGAAAAGTCGGGCAGCGATCGCACGCCGATCGAGTGTGCCGCCATGGCGATCAGATGGTCCGCGGTGGATCGCGATTCACCGGCGGCCACTACACAATCGTTGATGAATACCCGCGCGTGGGCGAAGCCGTTGGCGCTAGCCATCTCGGGGATGGGAGCGATTGCCACCCGCGCCGCCGCGCCCATCGCGATGCGCCAGCGTTTGGCTTCGATGTCCGATTCCCACTCCCGGGCCTTCTGGCGCAACGTCGCCGCGCGACCCTCAATTGTTCCAGATCGGGAGCCGACGCGCGTATTCGACGAGAGGCGTCCGTTTGCGCCGCCAAACGAGCTGATCGGCGGGCCGTAGGCCGTCAACACCCATCCGTCCGGAGCCGCAAGACGCGCCCCTGGCCAAAGTTGGTCTATCTCGCTCTTTGTCAGTGGGCGCCCAACCTGCAGCTTCGCGACCTCGACCGATGCGCGACGTTCACTCCATCCGTTCGCGAGCATCAGTGCGTCGATCAATGCTACCAAGAATCGATCTGGGTCTTCCCGGAAGTGCACGGTTGGACGTCCGATACGACGTTTCTCGCGTCGTTCTGCGGCTACCTCATGAGCCTTCTTGGGCCTGCCACGAGGGCGCCCGGTTGGCTTACTGACCATCGCGCCGTCCCCGCATCTCGACGACGTTCGTTTCCTCGATCGCTTCGAGCGAAGCGACATGACGACCCCACGCAAGGAGCGCGGCCTTCTTCTCGGCGTCGAAATCGTGCCGCTGGTAGACGCCCACGATGCCGGCGAAAGACCCGGATACGTGGTTCAGCACCTTCTCGACGACGTGGATCTGCACGCCGAGGCGGGCCATGCCGCTCGCCATCGTTCGGCGGAGGTCGTGGAACCGCCAGTCGGGGAGGGGGCGAACGTCTTCCGGATCGAGGCCGGCCGCCACAGCCTCTTCCTTCAACTCGGCGAGGACGAGGGCGTTGATCTTGTCCTTCGCGTTCGACCACCCGCTGACGGGCGTACGCCCTGTTGTTGTGAACACCAGGGGCGACTCTTTGGCGCCGTTCGCGATCCTCGGGAGTGCGTCGAAGACCGCGAGTGCCTGCGGCGAGAGGTGGACGACGTGAGCAACGCCGTTCTTCGCGCGGTGCGCCGGGATTACCCATACGGCCTTGTCGCGGTCGATCTCCTCCCATGTCATTTCGCCGACTTCGGAAAGCCGTTGGCCGGTGAGCGTGAGGAGGCGGACGAAGGGGCCGAAGGGCCACCCGAGGCCGTCTGCGGCCCTCAGGATGCGGCGCAATTCGTCATCTGCGAGGACCCGATCCCGGCTCTTCTCGACGGTCGGTGCTTTCATGCCAGAGATCGGCGAAACCTCGATCACGCCTCGGTCGATGCACCAGTTGAAAAGCCGCCGTACCGCCGCAAGAACACGGTTGGCGGTCACTGCGGCCCCTCGGTCGATGATCCCGTCGAGTAGGTCGACGACGTCCCGGCGCGCTATGGACTTGATAGATCGGCCCCGCCACGCGGCGACCACTTCCTTCTTGAGAAGGCGTTCGGCCTCTTTCCGCGAACTCTCCCGAAGGTTGGTCTTGGCGTAACGCTCCAGGTAGAGATCCACGATCGCCGCGACGTCATCCTTCGGCGCCTCGAGCGCTGCCCGGCGAGCCGATTTCTTCTCGGCGCCGGGGTCTCTGCCTTCGGCCACTGCGGTCAGGGCCTGCCCCGCGAGTTGGCGAGCTGAGGCGAGGCTGATCGCCGGGTAGGTCCCGAGCGTGAGCTTCTTCGGAACGCCGGCCACGCGATAGCGGACAGCCCAACTCAACGCGCCGGAGGGCTGGCACACGAGGTAGAGCCCGACGAGCAGCCCATCGGGTATCTCGCGACGCGCCGAGCCGGGTTTGACGGCATCGATGGCTTTGACGGTCAGGGCCTTCGCCATTGCAAGAAACCCTCATATTGAAACCGAGCGCCGTTTCTGTTGGTCGATCGGGGTAACATGGGGGTAGCATACTCGAGGTGGCTTGGACCGTCCACAACTGTCTAGGACAGTGCGGGACATCCCGTAGAAAGTATTCAGTATCAATGGTATATAGCGGATGCTGGCGGCCGGCGGTGTCCGATCGTGTCCTATAGACCAATTTGACTTCTAAGCTGTTGGTCGCACGTTCGAATCGTGCCGGGGTCGCCAATCAACTCAT
>ERZ1645192.145-NODE-145-length-51096-cov-17.133834_pt1 | contig 51096 bp, 42 predicted proteins | sample MGYA00575354_ERZ1645192 | MGnify/ENA primary metagenome ERZ1645192 (study PRJEB40844, sample SAMN11349763) | freshwater sediment metagenome | isolation source: river sediment | host: Sediment | place: India: Faizupur Khadar , New Delhi | collected 2017-02-21 ... | reverse complement strand
GCAGTTCGACGAAAGTGAGAACGGCGTCAATGGTCATATCGCCATCGTATCTCAGTGCTTCTTCTTTGGTTGCAATGCAGGGTCCGATAAAGACCACCTTGATGGCGGGTCCGTATTTCTTCCGGATCACCGCGGCTGTGGCGGCCATGGGAGACACCACGGGAACCAGGTTACTGATGAGCCCGGGGTAGTATTTCTCAATAAAAGATACCACCGCCGGGCAGTTGGCTGAGATCAGGTATTTTCCTTTGAAATGGGTAAAAATCTCCTTATACTGTTCCGCAACAAGGTCAACGCCGAAAGAGACTTCACTGACGTATGTAAAGCCAAGGTTTTTGATCATCTCGACGAATTTCCGGTAGTCGGTAATATCATGAAATTCACCGGAGATGGTCGGGTCACAGATGGCGGCTACCTGTTGGCCTGAGGCGAGCAGGTCGCGGGTTTCCGCTATCGAACTCCGGAAGGTTATGGCCGACGGTGAACAAATCCGGTAACAACTGCCACAGCCAATGCACCGTTCAGGAAGAATTGATGGAAATTCGGTGTTGACGTCGACCCGGATGGCTTTGACCGGGCAAATTCTGATGCACGCATAGCATTTAATGCAATCTTCGGGATGAATAAGCAACAACGGGTCGGTCTTCATTGATCGGTAAATGATGTTCAAAGATAGAAATATCTGTTTGTTATTTCGCTAAATATCCAAAAAAAAGGAGCTATGGTACCCGTTTAATCTTTGTTTATTTTTTCACATTGCTAAATTTTTCACAGGTAAAAGTTTAACAATTAGAATTTATTCGTTATTTTTGTCATTATTAACAATTGCAACAGGATGACATTATGGAACAGCTTCTTCTCGATCTATTTTCCAAATACCCTGCAGGAAAAAAGGAAGGATTGATACCTATCCTTCAGGAGATCCAGGAAGAAAAAGGATCGTTAACAGGTGAGATACTCACAGCTGTAGCTCAACATTTAGAGTTGCCGGTCAACAAGGTATACGGTGTAGCTGCTTTTTATAACCAGTTCCTTTTCCGTCCTCATGGCGCTTTCCATATTCAGGTTTGTGACGGGACCGGTTGCCATCTGGGAGGTTCTGTCTCTCTTCTCACCGCGGTCGAAAAGTTTCTTAAGATCAAAGCGGGAAATACTTCCCGTGACGGACAATTCAGTCTTGAGGCGGTTCCATGTATGGGTGCGTGCGATCAGTCGCCAGTGATCAGTATCAATGGCGAACGGTACCCGAGGATCAATGAAGAGGAATTGAGAAAAATCATCGGGGTCATAAAAGAAAAAAAAGTTTAAAATGACAGGTTCAGGTACACCAAAGCTCACAGAATTCCTGGTAGAGAAGGTTGTCAAAAACTATTCCGGGATATATGATAAAAGTACTGCTGAACTCCTGTCCCGGGTAAGGCGTGAAAAACTGTCACAGCCTGCCATTTTTATCGGCATGGGAAGTTGCGGCATTACAGCGGGGGCTGACAAAACACTTAAAGCTGTTGAAACATACCTTACAGAAAACAAGATCAAGGCTGATATTATCAAGGTCGGTTGTATGGGTCTTTGTTCTGCGGAGCCACTTCTCGACGTTCAGCTTCCGGGGAAGACCCGGCTCTCCTTTGCCAATGCCACAGCCGGGAAAGTGGATGATTTGCTCAACAGTGTTTTTCATCATACCCTGCCCCACGATAACATCCTGGGGCAGTACCGTTTCCATGGCCACGAAGAGTGGCCCGGGATAACCAGTCTGGAGGAATTACCCTTTTTCGGATTACAATACCGCATGGTACTGAAAAACACGGGGATCATTTCACCGGAGGATATTCATGATTACCTCGCCCGCGGTGGATATAAGTCGCTTTTCAAAACGGTGCTCAACTACACCCCTGAAAAAGTGTGTGAAATCGTGGAGCAAAGCGAACTGAGAGGGAGGGCCGGAGGTGGTTACCTGACCGGCAGGAAATGGTTGGTGGCGTTGGAGACGGGCAGTGATCAGAAATATCTTATTTGCAACGCGGATGAAAGCGATCCGGGTGCTTATATGGATCGTACATTGCTGGAGGGAGATCCCCATCGGGTAATCGAAGGGATTGCCATTGCTGCTTATGCGATCGGGGCTAAAAAAGCTTACATCTATTTACGGTCGGATTACAAACGGGCTATCGTTATTCTCCGTGATGCGATCAGGCAGGCCAGGGAGTGTGGTTTCCTGGGGGAAAACATTTTCGGAAGCGGCTTCAACCTGACCGTGCAGATCAGCCAGGGAGCCGGAGCTTTTGTATGCGGTGAAGAAACCGCTTTGATTGCCAGTCTTGAAGGAGGAAGGGGAATCCCGAGGGAAAAGCCACCTTTCCCTGCGGAGAAGGGTCTTTTGGGTCGTCCGACGGTTGTCAATAACATCGAGACGCTGGCCAATGTTCCCGCTATCCTTGAGAATGGTCCTGCATGGTTCAAAGCAATCGGGACCAAAACCAGTAAGGGGACGAAGGTCATTTGCATCTCCGGCAAAGGGGTAAGGACCGGGGTTGTGGAGGTCCCGATGGGGACCCGCCTGATCGATATTGTGAATACTTTGGCAGGCGGTATAAAGAACGGCAAACAATTGAAAGCTGTTCTTTTAGGAGGGCCTTCCGGAGTATTTGTTCCACCACAGGATTTGGAGACGGAGATTGGTTTTGATACACTTCAGGAGATAGGTGCCGGTATCGGGATCGGAGGCATGGTATTGTTAGACGAGGAGACCTGCATGGTCAGTCTCTCGAAATATTTTATGGAATTTCTCCAAAAAGAGAGTTGTGGAAAATGCATTCCCTGCCGGGAAGGAACAAAAAGGATGTTAGAGATCCTTGAAGGGATTACGCGTCGGCCGCGGGAGGAGAGCTCTCATGAGACGCTTGAAAGATTCAAAGGGGTGGTTCAACTCGAGAACCTGGCCGAGGTTATCCGGGATACTTCGCTGTGCGGGTTGGGGCAAAACGCTCCCGGACCTGTTCTTTCAAGTCTGAAGTGGTTCAGGGAAGAATATGAAGAGCATATTTTCGACCGGCGTTGTGCTGCAGGGGTATGTCACGATCTGCGAACTTTCTTCATCGATGTGGACCTTTGCAACGGCTGTAACATCTGCCAGAGAAAATGTCCGGAGAATGCGATCATCGGTACAGTGAAGATGCCTCATTTTATCATTGAAAACAAATGTACCGGTTGCGGGATCTGTTTTGATAGCTGTAAGTTCAATGCTATTTACTTTAAATAAAAGAAAATGCAATTTGAAATTGAAGTCAACGACGAACATGTGATCGCCCGGCGCGGGGAGACCATCAAGAACGTCCTGGACAGGATTGGAGTTAAAGTTCCCACCTTGTGTCATATCAACGGATTTACTCCTACCGGAAATTGCAGGTTGTGTGTAGTGGAGGTGGACGGGTTACCAGGATTGGTTCCCTCATGCTCCCATCCTGTTGAGGAGTGGATGAAGATCAGGACCCACACACCAAGAGTACTTAAAGCCCGGAAAACGTTGGTTGAATTGCTGTTGGCCGGGCATCCCAACGATTGTCTGTATTGCGAAAAGAATGGCCGGTGTGAGCTTCAGGAATTGTCGTACGAAATGCAGATAAGGGAACGGAAATACCAGTCGCGGCGCATCCCTGTTCAGATTGATAAAGCATGTCCCTCCATTGAACGGGATCCGGCCAAATGTATATTATGTGAGCGTTGCATCAGGGTTTGCAATGAAATGATCGGTGTGGGGGCCATCGAGATCATCGGGCGGGGCAGTGAAAGCAGGATCGGAACAACTTATAACAAGGGGTTGAACACCAATGCCTGTGTAAAATGCGGGCAATGCATAACGGTTTGTCCCACGGGAGCCTTAATTGAAAAAACAGCCATTCACACGGTTCTGGAAGCGTTAAACAATCCGCGGCTTTACCCTGTCGTACAATTCTCACCGACTTTACCGGCTGCCATTGCTGAAGAATTTAACCTGAAATCGACCAAAGATGTACTGAACATCGTCCGTGCCGCGATGAAAAAGATGGGGTTCCGGCAGGTTTTCGACATATCTATGGCAGCTGATCTGACCCTTATGGAGGAGGCTGCTGAAATAGCTGAAAGAATAAGAACTCAGGAGGGTCTCCCCTTTTTCACCAGTTGTTGTCCCTCGTGGGTCAGGTATGTCGAGGAACTCAAACCCGTTTATTTATCCTCTCTTTCGACCACCCGTTCGCCTCAGCAGATCATGGGTCGCATGATCAAACAATACATTACTACTTCGGCCGGGCAAAAAGCGGAGGACGTGTTTGTTGTTTCTGCCATGCCTTGTACTGCCAAAAAAGAGGAAGCCGGCAAGGATTTCATTAAAGATACCCAGGTTCCCTTTGTGGATGCGGTACTCACCAACCGGGAGATAATCAAGCTGATTCATTTAATGGGAATTGATTTCTCATTTCTTGAACCTGAACCGGAAGATTCGGCTTTCAGCATCAGAAGTTCTTCAGGGAAACTGTTCGGGATGGCAGGCGGACATCTGGAAGGATTGATCAGAACCCTTCATTTCCAGATGACCGGTCAGGAAATGAATCCTTTGAAGATTCAGGATCTCAGGGGGTTGAAGACCCGGAAAGAGGCACGGATTAAGATCGGCAAGCAAATTATCAATGTTGTCTCTGTCAGTGGCCTGGCCCATGCAAAACATTTGCTGGAAGAAATTGAAGCAGGTCGCAGGGAGATTCACATCGTGGAGGTGATGGCCTGCCCATACGGATGTTTGAACGGGGGTGGTCAACGCCAGGGAGCAGATGAGAAGAGTCTTAAATCGCGGATGAAGATCCTTTATGATATTGACGAAGAAGAGATCATTAAAGCTGCTCATAAAAACCCCACGATTACAGGTCTTTATGAAAATTTCCTTGGCAAGCCCAACAATGACAGGGACCGGGAGTTTTTGCATGTTTCACGTGTAGCCAGGCAAGAAAAATGAGTCATTCGTACCATCGACAATTGGTTTTCACTCTCAAGGATCGCTGCAGGGTATGTTTTACCTGTGTCAGAGAGTGTCCGGTCAAGGCGATCAAGATCATCAACGGGCAGGCGGAGGTGCTCAACGATCGCTGTATCGGTTGCGGTAATTGTGTTAAAGTTTGCAGCCAGGGTGCAAAGATCCCGCTCAATTCAATTACTGAAGTCGAGGAGATGTTAGCTTCCGAAAACCCGATTGCAGCTTGCATTGCGCCCAGTTTTCCTGCGGAATTTGAAGAGGTTAGTGATTACCGGATTCTTGTGGGAATGATCCGTAAGATCGGGTTCAATTATGTAACGGAGGTGTCTTTTGGTGCAGATTTGGTAGCACTGGAATATGAGAAAAGGATGAAAGAAGATGCGCGAGAGGGTGATATTTCTTCGGATTGCCCCGCGATTGTCTATTTCATTCGTCATTACCATCCTGAGATGGTTCCTTACCTGGCCCCAATCGCCTCCCCGATGGTGGCAATGAACCGGGTGATGAAGAAAAAGCACGGTGAAGGGTTAAAGGTTGTCTTCATCGGTCCTTGTTTTGCGAAAAAAGCAGAAGCAGAAGAAGTTGACGAGGTTCTGACTTTCCAGGAACTCAGAAGCATGTTTCGTAAACGGGGAATCACGCCGGCCAACACCACTCCCTCTGAATTTGATCCGCCGTATAGCGGAAAAGGATCCATATTCCCCATCAGTCGGGGATTATATTATACAGCTAACAGTCAGGAAGCAATCCCTGAGGAGCGCGTTGTGATAGCAGAAGGAAGGGTTAATTTTAAAGAGGCCATCAAGGAGTTTGAAGAGGGTTATATTCGCGATAAACACCTGATGTTGTTGTGTTGTGAGGGATGCATCATGGGGCCGGGGACCTCTTCCGGAGGAATGCGTTTCTCGCGGAGCGCTGCCGTGGGTGAATACGTAGCAAAGAAACTCAAAAGTATCAACGAGGGAAACTGGAAAAAAGAATTGGAGTTATACAGCTCACTCGATCTTTCCCAAAGTTTCTCGCCTGAAGACCGGCGTCTGACGGCTGCTTCTGAGGAGGCGCTGGAAAAAGCCCTGCAAGGGATGGGGAAGTATTCCGTTACGGATCATTTAAATTGTGGTGCCTGCGGGTATGACACCTGCATCGATCATGCCAACGCAATCGTCAAAGGGTTAGCTGAAACGGAGATGTGCTTACCTTACACCATTGAAAAACTCCATGATTCAATTACCAATCTGAATGTTTCCAACGAAAAGCTGGCAAAGGCCAAAGCTGCACTCAAACAATCGGAAAAATTGGCGCACATGGGACAACTTTCAGCCGGTATTGCGCACGAACTGAATAACCCTTTAGGGGTAATTACCATGTACAGCAGCATTTTAATGGATGAAGCGCCCGAAGGGGCTCCTGTACGAGATGACCTCAAACTGATCGTGGAGCAGGCCGACCGTTGTAAAAAGATCGTCAGCGGGTTGTTGAATTTTGCCCGGAAAAACCAGGTGAACCTGTCGGAGACCGATGTCGTTAAATTTCTTCAACACAGCATCAACTCCATCATCAAACCCGACAATATTACCATTAACATTGAACCCGCTATTCAAGATCCAATTGCCGCGCTGGATATCGATCAGATGATGCAGGTGCTGACAAACCTAGAAAAGAATGCTGTCGAAGCTATGCCTGCAGGTGGGCAACTGACAGTAAGTGTGGAAGGTGACAAGGAGGAAATCAGCTTCCTGGTGAAAGATACCGGGACCGGGATCGCCAAAGAGAACATGGACAAGCTTTTCACACCATTTTTCACTACAAAAGAGATGGGAAAAGGAACCGGTCTGGGCCTGGCGCTCATTTATGGAATCGTTAAAATGCACAAGGGAAAGATCCATGTCGATTCCAACGATGATCCCGCGGCGGGGCCGACCGGGACCACTTTCAGAATAACCCTTCCAAGAGGGGTATAATTATTAAAGAACAATCATTAATAAAAGAAATAATGAGAGCCGGGAATGTGACCATTTTAATTGTGGATGATGACCAGGACTATCTGTACCAATTACAGATTAAGATCCAAAATTTTGGATACCAAACGATTACGGCAGAAAGCCAAAAAGAGGCAGAGGAGTTGATTGAGAAAGTCAAGCCTGACCTGGCCATCCTTGACCTGATGATGGAAAATGAAGACAGTGGGTTTATTCTCTGTTATAAAATGAAAAAAAAATATCCTGATTTGCCGATCATCATTGCTTCGGGAGTAACAGCTGAGACCGGTATCAGTTTTGACATCAACGATGAAAACAACCGCAAATGGATCAAAGCTGATTGTTTTCTGGACAAAGGGATCCGGACGGAAAAATTGAAAGAGGCCATCGACCGGCTTCTTGAGAAATCATAGACCGGCTGATTGTGATTGTGATTTAGTTTTAACCTGTTTACCATGTTTCTTGAACCATGTCGACTTTAAAAATTCTTGTTGTTGATGATGAACCCGGCATTCGTAGCGGTGTCACAAGGATCCTGAAAAATTTCAGGGTGGATTATCCTTTTATGGATGAAGCATTTGATTTTGAAGTGCTGGAGGCGGCTACCGGGGAAGCCGGTATTGAGATCATCGAGAATAACATCCCTGATATTTTGTTACTTGACAACAAATTACCCGGGATTCAAGGAGTGGAAGTGCTGGAGTACATTAAAAAAAAGAAGAAAAACATCATTGTCGTGATGATCACTTCTTATGCTTCGCTCGAGTTGGCGGTTAAAGCCACCAGCGACGGGGCTTATGATTTCATTCCCAAACCCTTTACACCGCAGGAGTTGAAATCATCCATCGAAAACATCACAAAAAGGGTGTTTTTGAAAAAGATGACCAACAAACTCCAGGATACCGGTAAACAGATCCGTTTTACATTCCTTTCAATGTTGTCGCATGAATTGAAGGCTCCGCTCAATGCCATTGAGGGTTATCTGAAGATGGTCAGAGAAAGACAACTGGGAAGCAGGATTGAAGATTACGACACCATCATCGATCGTTCGCTGGACCGGATCAAGGGAATGCGGAACCTCATTCTCGACCTACTGGATCTTACGCGGGTTGAATCAGGAAAAGCTAAAAGAAACATCACCGATGTTGATCTCGTTCAGTTAGCAAGGACTGCCATGGATACTATGCGCCCGTATGCGATACAGCGGGATGTGACTTTAACCCTGCACGGGGTCTCTCCCCTGATTGTGCAAGCCGACTCAGAAGAGATTGAAATCATATTTAACAATCTTATTTCCAATGCAATAAAATACAACAAAGAGGGAGGGCACGTCACTTGTGATCTGCAAAGAACCGATGATTGTATTCGGATTAAAGTTGAGGATAGCGGCATTGGGCTGAGTCCGGCAGAGATTGAAAAGATCTTTGATGATTTTGTCAGGATCAAAAATGAGAAGACAAAAAATATTTCAGGAAGTGGCTTAGGATTGCCCATCATTAAAAAACTCGTTGATAATTATTCCGGTAGAATCGAAGTGACCAGCATACCGGATGCAGGAAGTACATTTACAGTAACCTTACCAATCTAAAATCAATGTATGTAAAAAACTTACCCCATAAGACTGTAGAACGTTTAAGCCAGTACAGACGGGCATTGCTGATGATCCTTTCGAAAGAGAAAACGCATGTTTTCTCTCATGAGATTGCGCAGATGCTTCACATCACACCGGTACAGGTACGCCGGGATCTAATGCTGATCGGATATTCCGGCAACCTTCGGAAAGGTTATGATATCAGGGAACTGATTGAGTTGATCGGAAGGATCATTGATTCGGAAAAGGGGCAGCGGGTTGCCGTTGTCGGATTAGGAAATTTAGGGAAAGCAATGATCAGTTATTTTAAGGGTAAAAGGTCTAAACTGGCGATTATCGCTGCTTTTGATATCAATCCTGAAAAAATCAACAGGGTTTACGACGGGGTAGCCTGTTACCATATCAATCAGTTGACTGACATTATCAGGCAGAACAACATCACCATCGGTATAGTGGCTGTACCTTCAGAGCAAGCTCCGGAAATTGCCGAAACGATGATTCTGGCCGGGGTTAAAGGGATTTTCAATTTCACGGCCAAACCCCTGAATGTCCCTGCTTATGTTTACCTTGAAGAATACGACATGATTACCTCTTTGGAAAAAGTCGCTTTCTTCGCCAAGAAAAATGATGAACGTTACAAACAGGAAGGTTCCCGGTGAAAATTTTCTATGGTTTTGATCATCTCTCCTCTATCCGAAATCCGGTGGTGACAACCGGTTCTTTTGACGGAGTTCATATCGGTCACAAAGTAATTCTGAACCGTTTGAAAAAACTGGCTTTGGAGATTGACGGGGAGACCGTATTGATTACTTTTCATCCCCATCCCCGCAAAGTGCTTTATCCGGAGACAGTTGGCAAGGATCTTTTCCTGATTAATTCGCAGCGGGAAAAAATATCTTTATTGCAAAAAGCAGGGCTCGACAATCTGATCATTGTTGAATTCACCCTTGCTTTTTCAAAGATCAGTTCGCTCGAATTTGTTCAGAATATTTTGCTCGACAAACTTCACGCCCGGAAGATCGTCATCGGGTTTAATCACCATTTCGGGCACAACAGGGAGGGAGACTATGATGCACTCCGAAAACTCGGGAAACAATATGGTTTCGAGGTAGAAGAGATTGCGGAGCAGGATATCCAAAATGAATCGGTCAGTTCGACTAAGATCCGGAAAGCCCTGATGGAGGGGAACATTCAGAAAGCCAATGCCTATCTTGACCACCAGTACATTATTACCGGAATAACAGAAAAAAGTAGTTCAACCCTTGAGGAAATAGGTTTTCCGAGTTATTCTGTTAAAATTGAAGAAGATTGCAAGCTGATACCTCCCAACGGGGTATACGCGGTCACTGTAACCGGAGAAGATTGTTTTTCGAGGGCCATGTGTTTCGTTCGAAAAAACATGCAAGATCCCATCAACACGGAGGTGGAGGTGCATCTTTTTGAAAATTTCGGAAAGATTGAAGGGCAGGTAGTGACCCTGCTTTTTCACAAACAAATGCGCGAGGAACGGGTGCTCACAACACAGGAGGATCTAAAAAAGCAATTGACCATCGATAAGAACCAGGTAGATGAACTGATTTTCTGATGAAGCAGGGAGCAACAAATAAATTGAAGATCACATTTCTTGGAACCGGGACTTCCACCGGAGTACCTGTCATCACCTGTGATTGTCCGGTTTGTACTTCAAAAGATCCGAGGGATAAGCGGTTTCGCACATCGATCATGATTGAAGTGAATGGTAGGACAGTTGTTGTTGATTGTGGCCCTGACTTTCGCATCCAGATGTTACGGGAGAATGTTCAAAACCTGGACGCTGTGGTTTTCACCCATGAGCACCGCGATCACATAGCAGGTTTGGATGATGTACGCGCCTTCAACTATGTACTCAACAAAAAAATCGATATTTACGGTACTGAAAGGGTCATGGAGGCAATCAGGACGGAGTTTCCCTATATTTTTTCGGGCACGCGGTATTTCGGTGCGCCGCAGTTGAACATCCATACGATCGACACCGATCCGTTTGAAATCTGCGGTATTGAATTTATTCCCATCGGAGTGATGCATGAAAAGCTTCCTGTTACGGGTTTCAGGATCGGTGATTTCACTTACATCACCGATGCCAGTTTTATAGCTCCGGAAGAGTTAGATAAGATCAGGGGGTCAAAAGTCATCGTTCTCAATGCATTGAGAAATTCCAAGCATGTCTCCCACTTTTCGGTCAGCGAAGCGGTAGAGGTGTTGGCGAAGTTAGAACCTGAAATGGCTTATCTTACCCATCTCAGCCATTTCGTGGGTTTGCATGAGCAGGTAAACCAGCGACTTCCGGGTTTCATCAAGTTGGCTTATGACAGGATGACGGTGGTGGTCGAATGATCAGCGAAGGAAACGAGATTGCTATGAAGATTGATATTTTGACTTTATTCCCGGAGATGTTCAGTGGCCCGTTTGATCATTCGATCATCAAGCGTGCGCAAGAGAAAGGTCTTGCGGAGATTAACATTTACAATATTCGTGACTGGTCAACATTGAAGCACAAGCGGGTGGATGATTATCCTTTTGGTGGCGGTGCAGGTATGGTGATGATGATCGAACCGGTGGTCAGGAGCATTGAAGCCTTGAAAGAAAAGACCCTTTATGATGAGATCATTTACCTGAGCCCCGACGGTCAATTATTGGATCAGGGGTTGGCTAACAGGTTGTCATTATCGGGTAATTTACTGTTATTGTGTGGTCATTACAAAGGGATTGATGAAAGGATCAGGGAGCATTTCATAACGATGGAGCTATCCATCGGGGATTACGTTTTATCGGGAGGTGAGCTGGCCGCGATGGTTGTTACGGATGCAGTAATAAGGTTGTTGCCCGGTGTTTTAAATGATGAGACATCAGCCCTTTCGGATTCTTTTCAGGACCATTTGGTATCTCCACCAGCATATTCCCGGCCAAGGGATTTCAGAGGGTTCAGGGTGCCGGATGTCCTGTTATCGGGGAATGATAAAGAGATTGCGCAATGGCGGTATGAACAGGCGGTAGTGCGAACGCAGCAGCGCCGTCCGCGGCTTCATCCAAACAATCCGCCGGAACAGGGATCGGGAACTGATATAAAAAAATAGGGAAAGCCATGCTGGTAAAAGAAAAATTCCTATATTTGCACTCTTTTTAATGCAAACCCGATAACAATCACTCAACGGCCATGAATAAAGCGGAAATAATAAAGTTTGTCGAGGAGACGATCATAAAGAAGAACAATTTGCCTTCCTTTAAAGCTGGAGATACCATCACGGTCCATTATAAAATCAGGGAAGGAAATAAAGAGCGTATCCAGACTTTTCAGGGCGTTGTGCTTCAGCGCAGTGGAAAAGGTTTGAATGAGACTTTTACAGTCAGGAAGATTTCGGGCAACGTCGGTGTTGAGCGTATTTTCCCTGCCACCTCCCCTTTTATTGATAAAATTGAAGTGAACAAACGCGGCGTTGTCCGTCGTGCAAGAATCTATTACTTACGCGGGTTACAAGGCAAGAAAGCCAGGATCAAAGAAGAACGTTTGTAAGCTTAGTTACAAAACATCAACCCAAAAAAAACCGCTTAATAGCGGTTTTTTTTAATTCATTACCAGAGCAATGAAACCCCGGTCACGGGTAGCCAATACAGAAAGAGCTTTTGAATAACCAAGGAGGTTGCGGATTACCGATTCACTGGGAGAAACCGCTTTGTTCATCCTGCGATGTCTGGCAGCAGGAGGATTGACCCTGGCACATTTTTCTGTTAAAAAATAGATCGTAGCAGGTCGCTTCATAGGCATAATTTTGGTTTTGTATTGAAATCATACCTATGAAACGGGAAGAGTTTTCCCAATATTATATAAACCGGAAAAAAAAGTGAAGATTATACGGAAAGTATCACCTCGTTTTCTTTGACAAGCTTCCGCAGATTGATCAAAGCATAGCGCATACGGCCCAGTGCGGTGTTGATGCTGACGTTAGTGACTTCAGCAATATCTTTAAAGCTCATATCATTATAATGCCTCATCAACAAAACCTCTTTTTGTTCGCGGGGCAGGTAATCGATCAGTTTTTTTACATCCTTGTGGATTTGTTCCATGATCAATGAATCTTCAATGGATTCGACAGGTATCCTGACCTTATCGAAAATATCGTAATCATCATTGTTTTCAATGATCATGATGCGTTTCGATTTCCGGAAGTAATCGATGATCAGGTTGTGTGCTATCCGCATCACCCATTGGATAAACTTTCCTTCTTCCTTGTAGGTTCCTGAACGGAAAGTATTGATCACCTTGATAAAGGTATCCTGAAACAAATCTTCGGCCAGATCCTTATCTTTTACGATCATCAGGATATAGGCGAAGACACGGTTCTTGTGACGACGGATGAGTTTTTCGAGGGCGGATTCCTGACCAGCCAAATATTTGCTGATCAAATCCTGGTCACTAATGACATGGGCTTGCATTGGGCCTCCTTTTCTGTTCAAAAAAGAGTAGAAGTCTTGTCGATAGTTGCCCTCCTGTATTTATGTGCAGTATCAGTATTCCTGCACGTTGTGGTAAATAATGGTACGCTATTATCCTTAAAAGGTTGCGCAAATGTAAATAAAAAAAACTAAAAAGCAAGTTTTCTTTATAATTTTGCCCGGTTCAATTTCCGAACCCCATCCATGACGAACGTTTTACAAGCAGATCCCAAGGAAAACATTATCATTAAAGGAGCCCGTGTCAACAATTTAAAAAATGTCACCCTGGCCATTCCCAGGAACAAATTGGTAGTTGTAACCGGTTTATCGGGTTCAGGAAAATCATCTCTTGCTTTTGATACTTTATATGCCGAGGGGCAGCGCCGTTATGTTGAAAGTTTAAGTTCTTATGCCCGGCAGTTTTTAGGCAGAATGAGCAAGCCGGATGTGGATTCGATCCAGGGAATTTCACCTGCCATTGCGATTGAACAACGGGTCAATACTTTGAACCCCCGTTCGACGGTAGGTACCTCGACGGAGATCTATGAATACCTTAAATTGTTGTACGCGCGGATAGGTAAAACCTATTCCCCAATTTCAGGAGAGGTGGTCAGAAGGGACACTGTCACCGATGTGGTCGACTTCATCGGCACCCTCCCGGAAGAGGCCAGGGTTGCACTTTTTGCTCCCATCCCTTCGAAAGGTAAAGGAAAGGAACTGCAGAAAAAATGGAGTGTTCTTCTCCAACAAGGGTTTTCGAGGATCATGGTCGACGGAAATATATTCCGATTGGACGATCCGACACTTCAGAAACTAAAAGAGGCCAAAGAGGTTTTCCTGCTGGTTGACCGTTTCCCGGTGCATCACCAGGATGAGGAGCAGGCTGCCCGCATTGCCGATTCGGTTCAGACTGCCTACTTCGAGGGACATGGGTATTGCATGCTGGAGATCACAGGTGATACGACCTTCAGAAAAGATTTTTCCTATAAATATGAAGCGGATGGATTGATATTTGAAGAACCCACTGTCAACCTTTTCAGTTTTAACAATCCCTACGGGGCTTGTAAACGCTGTGAAGGATTCGGATCGATCATCGGCATTGATGAAGACCTGGTGATCCCGGACAAAAGTCTTTCAGTGTACCAAAACGCGATTGCCTGCTGGCGGGGTGAAAAAATGAGTGAATGGCAGCAGGAACTCCTCTTGCATGCTTATCGATTTGATTTCCCGATCCATAAGCCTGTCAGGGAGCTAACCCGTGAGCAGGTAGAACTCCTGTGGATGGGCAACCAGTATTTCAAGGGGTTGAATGCGTTTTTTGAATATGTTGAAAGTCAGAATTACAAGATACAGTACCGTGTCATGATGTCGCGATACCGGGGCAAAACATTGTGCCCGGAATGTCAGGGCACCCGTTTACGGAAAGATGCTACTTATGTAAAGATTAACGGGAAGTCAATCAGTGACCTGGTGTTGATGCCGGTGAGTGAGTTATCAGGATTTTTCAAAGAATTAGAATTGAGTGATTTTGACAAAGCTGTTTCGAAACGGCTTTTGGTCGAAATCAACAACCGGCTGGAGGTGATGAATGATGTCGGGTTGGGTTATCTCACGCTTAACCGGCTCTCCTCCACCCTGTCCGGCGGTGAATCGCAGCGGATCAACCTTGCTACCTCTTTGGGAAGCAACCTCACAGGGTCAATGTATATTCTCGATGAACCAAGTATCGGATTGCATCCCAGGGATACCCAAAGGTTGATTAAGGTACTGCTTCGCTTACGGGATATGGGCAATACCGTTATCGTGGTCGAACACGATGAAGAGATCATGCGTGCCGCTGACCAGATCATCGATATTGGTCCCGGAGCGGGTCAACAGGGAGGTGAAATCGTTTTCCAGGGAACCCTGAAAGAGATATTGAAAGACAAGGACAGCCTGACTGCTCAGTACCTGAACCATCGACTTCATATTCCAACACCCACAGTCCGCCGGCAATGGATAGAATACATTGGTATCACCGGAGCCAGGGAGAACAACCTGAAGAATATTGATGTAAAGATCCCTCTTCACATCATGACAGTGATAACAGGAGTGAGCGGATCGGGCAAAACCTCGCTGGTAAAGCGGATTCTCTTTCCGGTATTGAAAAAAATCCATGGTGGTTATGGTGAAAAGACGGGAAAATATGACCGCCTGGAGGGAGATTACAATATGATCGGCGCCATCGAGTTCATCGACCAGAATCCCATCGGTCGTTCCTCCCGTTCTAATCCGGTCACCTATACTAAAGCATTCGATGAGATCAGGAATTTGTTTTCCGCTCAGCAACTGGCTGTGGTCAGAGGGTACAAACCCGGCTATTTTTCTTTCAACATTGAAGGAGGCCGTTGTGAAGAATGTGAAGGTGAAGGAGTTGTAAAGATCGAAATGCAGTTTATGGCCGACCTCTACCTTCCTTGCGAAAATTGCAAAGGGAAGCGTTTCAAGGATGAGGTGCTCGATATAAAATACCTGGATAAAACCATTGTAGATGTACTCAACATGACGGTAGACGAAGCCATGGTGTTCTTTCAGCAGAATCAGAAGCACAACACCCATGAAAAACGGATTCTGGTAAGATTAAAGCCGTTGCAGGATGTCGGGTTGGGCTACCTCCGGCTGGGGCAACCAAGCAGTACGCTGTCGGGTGGTGAAGCTCAGCGCATCAAACTAGCCTATTTTCTGATTAAGGGAACCAGTGAAAAACCAACCCTTTTTATTTTCGATGAACCCACGACCGGCCTCCATTTCCATGACATCGATAAATTACTTATGGCTTTTAATTCGTTGATTGCCAACGGGCATAGCATCGTTGTGATTGAACACAATCCCGAAGTGATCAAAAGTGCTGATTGGGTAATTGACCTGGGAAAAGAGGGAGGCGACGAGGGAGGATTTTTAGTGTATGCAGGGACCCCTGAAGGACTTGCAGGGTGTAAAGAATCTTACACGGGCACGTACCTCAGGGGGAAAGTCAATGGAGGACTTTGATTCGCAACTTTTGACATTGATCCTATGAACAAAATAATAATCGACCCATGAAAAGCATCAATCCGGTCAACAATGAGGTGATCAGGGAATACCCTGAACACTCGCCAGAGGAGATAGCCACTATTATTGGTTCGGTGGCCGAGGCTTATGAATTGTGGAAGGAGAGCTCTTTTGAATACCGGGCGGAGTTGTTTAAAAGCTGTGCCAGGCTTCTCCGTGAAAAAAAGCGGGTTTATGCGCGCTTGATGACCCTGGAGATGGGTAAGTTACTCCGTGAGTCGGAGTCGGAAATTGAAAAATGTGCCTGGGTTTGCGACTTTTATTCGGATCATGGCGCATCCATGTTGCAGGATGAAATAGTACCATCGGATGCACGAAGGAGTTTCATTGCCTACCAGCCGTTGGGAATCCTGCTGGCAGTCATGCCCTGGAATTTCCCATTCTGGCAGGTGTTTCGGTTTGCAGCTCCTTCGCTGATGGCCGGTAATGCAGCGGTACTCAAGCATGCTTCGAACGTTCCGGGTTGCGCGCTGGCTATTGAAGAGATCTTCCAGGAAGCGGGATTTCCTCCCGACCTTTTCCGGGCGTTGATGATTCCCTCACGGGATGTGGCCAATGTGATCGCCAACCGACATATTAAAGCGGTATCCCTCACCGGAAGTGAAGCAGCCGGGAGCCAGGTGGCTTCCCTGGCTGGAAAAAATCTCAAGAAGTCTCTTTTGGAACTTGGAGGTTCCGATCCCTTCATCGTTTTAGACGATGCTGAATTGACAGCTGCTGTGCAGACCGGTGTCATCGCCCGGATGATCAACCAGGGACAGAGTTGTATCGCCGCCAAACGGTTCATCGTGATGAAAAAGGTGATCCGGGATTTTGAGACAGCCATCACTGAAGAATTCCGCCGGCTCAGGGTGGGTGATCCGATGGATCCCTCTACCCAGGTTGCACCCATGGCCCGGCCGGATCTGGTGCAAGAGATCGCCCGTCAGGTAAAAGGATCTATCGAAGCCGGTGCCCGATTGCTTTGCGGAGGCCATCCAATGGAACGCCCCGGGTGTTATTTTGAACCCACGGTCCTGACAGATGTCAGGCCCGGAATGAGGGTGTATCATGAGGAAACCTTCGGACCGGTGGTGGCCATTATACCCGTAGAGTCGGAAGAAGAGGCCATCAAAGTGGCCAATGATTCGGAATTTGGATTGGGTGGTTGTGTTTGGACAAAAGATCTTCATCGCGGTGAACGGGTCGCGCGCCAGGTAATCACAGGGGCGATGTTTGTGAATGGCATGACCAAATCAGATCCCCGGTTGCCTTTTGGTGGTGTCGGGAAATCGGGTTATGGGCGTGAGTTGGGATTACAGGGGATCAGGGAGTTCGTAAATACCAAGACTATCTGGATCGGTTGATTTCCAGTCGGTTCATCGAAATTGTCAACCAATGTATTACCGTCAGAGAACCCGTCTTTGACCCATTTTGCTGAGATCATCGAAGTATTGGAAAAAGTTAGGCTCAATCGGACTGCTCAAAAAAAATGGGAATTATGGTTAACTGAGGATCAAAGAAAATTTGCATAAAAGTTACAAACACTTTACTTTTGCGGAAAATTTGGCGGGGTAGCTCAGTTGGTTAGAGCGTCGGATTCATAACCCGGAGGTCACGAGTTCAACTCTCGTCCCCGCTACTTAATCCTATTACTTCAATTTTCCCTGATTTTTTGCGCCAGCTTGGCCCAGCCCTAACTACCCTTGGCTGCAATACAAATGCCTCCGGTTCCAAGGCGCAACCACACTCTGAAAAATTACAGGTAATTTTGCTTATGAAAATCCCTGAGTATAGGTATTTTTCTTAAAATTTCCTCTTTACAATCGTTTGGTTTGTTTAAATTGCGGTCGAAAAACGACCAAAAGAATGGGTGAAGCAACATCGTTCACAAAAAGCCTGAACTTGTTTGACTCTACCGCCCTGGTAGCCGGGTCAATGATCGGTTCGGGAATTTTTATTGTAAGCGCAGATGTTGCAAGACAGGTAGGTTCACCGGGGTGGCTGATGGTGACCTGGGTGTTGGCGGGATTTCTTACGATCATTGCTGCTCTTAGCTACGGGGAGTTGGCCGGGATGTATCCCAAGGCCGGCGGACAATATGTTTACCTCAAGGAGGCTTATAACCCGTTGATCGGTTTTTTGTACGGGTGGACGCTGTTCCTGGTGATCCAGGCAGGAACCATCGCTGCGGTGGCCATGGCATTTGCCAAATTTTTCGGAATCTTATTCCCTTGGGTTTCAGAAGAGGTGGTATGGATCAGGGCAGGATTCTTCAAATTTGGTCCGGTGCAGATCGTGGCGATTCTATCCATCGTGGTGTTGACCTGGATCAATTCGCGGGGAATCCGTTCCGGAAAGAAGGTGCAGAATGCGTTCACCACCGGGAAAGTATTGCTATTGGTAGCATTTATTGTCGTAGGACTGATTTTCGCTTCCGATGCGGGAGCCATTGCAGCCAACAAAAAAGTATTCTGGCAACCGGTACAGGAGGGCGTAGGAGGAGCAGATATCCCCTTGTCGGGCCTGGCCTTGATGGCAGCTATAGGAATGGCCATGGTCGGTACCTTGTTTTCTTCTGATGCCTGGAACAATATCACTTTCACGGCAGGGGAAGTGATTAATCCCCGGAAAAACATTCCTCTGAGCCTGGTTTTGGGAACTTTATTTGTGACGGTGTTGTACCTTTTAGCCAATACAGTGTATCTTACAGCGTTGCCCCTCCGCGGTGAACCCGGAGGCGATGGATTTGTTGGCAGGGGAATGCAGTACGCCCTGAATGACCGGTTGGGTACTGCTGTGCTTTCAGGCATTGTTGGTAACCATGCTGTAGTGATCATGGCGGTCTTTATCGTAATTTCCACCTTCGGTTGCAACAACGGGTTGATCCTTTCCGGAGCGAGAGTCTATTTTGCCATGGCCCGGGATCAATTGTTTTTTCGGTCCTGCGGGAAACTCAACAACCACGGGGTACCCTTGGCAGGGTTAATTCTTCAGGGGGTATGGGCAAGTCTCCTTTGTCTTTCGGGAACTTACGGACAGTTGCTCGATTACGTCATCTTCGCTGTACTGATCTTTTATGTCCTGACCATTTCAGGGATCTTTATCCTGCGCATGAAACATCCCGACATAGAGCGACCTTACCGGGCCTTTGGCTATCCGGTGGTACCGGCGTTGTACATCCTGTTGGCAACTGCGATAATGGTCATCCTTTTAATTTTTAAACCAGGATATACGTGGCCGGGACTGATCATCGTTATATTGGGAATACCGGTCTATTTTTTGTGGCAGCGCCAATGGAACAACAACCGGGAGTAACACGTTTTATCCAACAATAAGGATGATGTTAAAAAAGATTCTTTTGGGGATTTTTGCACTGTTTATCTCATATTTATCTCAGAGTCAATGTAATATCCTTACCGATGTTTTTAAAGGCGGGGAAAAGGTAACATTCACTGTCTCTTACAATTGGGGGCCGGTCTGGGTCAACGCGGGAACCGTTACATTTTCGGTAGATGAGGAGCTTTATAAGGGGAAACAGCGTTTTCATCTGAAGGCTTCAGGCAGCACCTTTACCTCCTACGACCTGCTCTTCAAAGTAAGGGATTACTACGACTCATGGGTTGAGCCCGCAACGCTGAAATCCATTGATTTCAAACGATACATCTATGAAGGGGGTTACACGCTGCTAAATACCTTAAATTTCAATTATCATAACAATACCATTATTTCAAATACTAAAACGAACGACAATCCCCAGCGCACCGATACTGTCAAGCTTATGCCCTGCAGCTTTGATATGCTGACAGCCATCTATTACACCCGGTCATTGGATTTGGCTAATATAAGACCCGGCGAACAACGAACTGTTAAAGTATTTATTGACGATGGGTACTATGATATCACGATCAGGGCCATTGGTAAGGAAATAGTGGAGAACACCGATGGAAAAACTTACCGGTGTATCAAATTTGCTGCCAAGATGGTGCAAGGTACCATTTTCAGGGGTGACGAAGATGTATTGGTTTGGGTAACCGACGATGCCAATAAAATCCCCATTTACATTGAGGCTAAAATTATTGTCGGCACCATCAAGGCTTACATGAAAGAAATCAAAGGTGTACGAAATCCAATGACATCCAAGGTGGAATAAAAGTTGAGAAATCAGGAAGCCACGCAGGATGGTGTGTTCTTTCGAAGTTAACATGGATTGGCTATGATATTAATTGCTGACAGTGGTTCCACGAAGACCACATGGGTACTCACGGAAGATGGAGTCGTGAAAAACCGGATAGAGACGGCTGGCTTGAATCCTTATTTTCATACCTCCGAAAGTGTGGAGGCTGTTTTGATGGCGGATGTCGAGCCATATATTACAGGTGATCACGTGAGGGAGGTCCATTTTTATGGAGCAGGATGCTCCACTGAGAACAATGATCGGATGATCAGGGAGGCGCTCGCGTTGATTTTCCGGAAAGCGGAGATCGGTATCTGGCATGATATCCTGGGTGCTGCCCGTGCGTTGTTCGGCCATTCCAGAGGTATTGCAGGAATCTTAGGAACAGGGTGCAACTCCTGTTATTATGATGGTCAATCCGTACACATGGGAGTGGATTCTCTGGGATATCTTTTTGGCGACGAAGGAGCCGGTTCGTATTTGGGGAAGCAACTCCTGGGACGGTACCTGAAAAAGCAGCTTCCGGAGGATCTCAAAATAGCGTTTGATGATCACTACGGACTGACGCTGGAGGATATTCTCAATGCCCTTTACAATCGCCCTTTCCCAAATCGTTTTCTGGCCTCCTTCAGTCATTTCCTCGCCCCCAGGCAGGAGCATCCGGTCATAAGGAAGATGATCAAAGATTCGTTTCTGGCGTTTTTCGAAGCACAAATCCATCATTATCCTGATTATCAGACGTTACAGGTATCTTTTACAGGATCTATTGCATGGTATTACAGGTTGTTGCTCACTGAAACTGCCGAAGAGAAAGGGGTCACAATTGGCACTATCATGAAAGATCCGATGGAGGGTTTGCTTCGATTCCATTGTCCGAAAGGCAACTGAGCTGATAGATTGATTGTCTGTACGGTGGGCCGTGTCAATCGATCCTTTTAATAATCTCCTGCGGGTCTTCAGGGTCAAACCATTGGATGGAGGTATCTTTACGTAACCAGGTCATTTGTCGCTTAGCGTACCGCCGGGTGTTGGTTTTAATTTTCTCCACTGCTTCCGACAGGGTATATTCTCCCTGCAGGTAACGGAACAATTCCTTGTAGCCCACGGTATTCAAAGCATTGAGATGGCTGAAAGGAAGCAATGCTTCTGCTTCCCTGAGCCATCCGGCCTCCAGCATCTGTTCGACCCGTTGGTGGATGCGTCGATGGAGGATTTCCTTAGGGAGGGTCAGGGCTGTTTTCAGCACGGTAAAGGGTCGTTGGCGGGGCGTTTGCTTCCGGAGGGAAGAATAAGGGATTCCGGTAGTGATGGTCACTTCCAGAGCACGGATAAGCCGGGAGGGATTGTAAATATCCATTTGACCATACCCTGCCGGATCGAGCCGCTGCAATGTTGTTTGGAGTGCAGAGATTCCTTGTGTGGCTAACTGCTCTTTCAGTTGTTGTCTTAATTGTGGATCAGGATCGGGCAGGTCGTCGATCCCATGGCAAACCGCATCGATGTATAGTCCCGATCCTCCTGTCATGATGACGACAGGATGCTGTTTAAAGAGGTTATCGAGTAAGGCGATAACCGCTGATTCAAACATGGAGACATTATAAGGATCATGGATGCTCAGATGGCCTATAAAATGGTGCGGTATTCCCTGTTGTTCCGGGTTTGTCGGCGCTGCGGTACCGATTTTCATTTCCCGGTAAAACTGGCGGGAGTCGGCCGAAATGATTTCGGTACCAAAATGTTGTGCCAGTTGAATGGAAAACCGCGTTTTTCCGCTTGCTGTTGGACCGGCAACTACGATCAACAGTGGCTTTTCAATAGTCATCTGATTCCTGGTCGTAGCCGTTGTAAGGTCGGTCGATGGCATCGATGTCGTCGTAATCCTCGATGTGTTCCATCTCTTCTTCGTTGGCGTACCCGTATTCTTCGGAATCTTCAGCCGGGGAAGCGGGTATTGAGAGTGGTGCTGTTTCTTCTTCCAGCAGTAAACTGAGGTCGTTTTCGATCGATGCCAGTTCCTCTTCATCTTCAACCAGGGCATCCGGTTTGGTTGTGTCCTGAATTTTGGGCAGGGGGATTCGGGGTTGTGATGGCTTTGGGGGCGCCTGACGTGTAACTTCGGGAAGGGGTTGTTCTGCTTTTTTGGGGAGCTCCCCTACTCTTTTGACGCATCGGGGAAAAGAGATCCGTTCATCAGTTTTCAGGATCCTGAAGAGTTCGATCTGGAACGAGAAATGGTCCTTTCCTGAGAATTCATAGATCATCTTCTGATGAGGATCTTCGATGTATTCGTTAAGGCGGGCATGTTTCATCACCGGCAGGGTGACTGTTTCAGTGATGACCTGGTCAAGGTCCTCATCATATTTTCTGATGGGACGTTTTTCAGATTTCAGGGTAATCTCTTTGTTTTTATGGTATTTTTTATCGGTCAGGAAGAAGGAAGCCTTTTCGCAATGAAGCAATTCTGCAGATTCGACAAGGATGGCATGAAAGTCAAGAAAGCTCTGTTTCGGTTGAATCTGGATCTCGCGGAGAAAATCCTCATGGTCAACGGAGACGATCCGGAAATGATAGATCAGCATTGGTTTCTTTTCTTTTCAGGTCCAAAAATAGGAATAATTACTATTCACGAAAAAACTTTTGGGGATGGTTTAGTTGATCTTTTTCAGTCCCAATTTTTCGCCTTCGCGGAGCATGAACTGGTAAGCCTCCTCGTATTGATTGGGGATGATGCCCTCCAGGATTGCTTCGGTAATAGCATCCTTTATCATACCGACCGGTTTTGAGGGTTTGAGGCCAAAGGTTTGCATGATGATCTCTCCGCTGATGGGAGGTTGCCAGTTTCGGAGCCGGTCTTTTTCCTCAATTTCTCTGAGTTTGGTTCTGACGATGGCGAAGTTCTCCAGGTAGCGTTTAACCTTCATCTGGTTCTTGGAGGTGATATCCGCGTTGCAGAGGGTCATCAGGTCGTCGATGTCGTCGCCGGCTTCGAAAAGGAGCCGCCTCACTGCAGAATCCGTTACTTCTTCTTCAGCCAGGACAATAGGGCGAAGATGGAGCAATACCAGTTTTTCCACATACTTCATCTTTTCATTGAGTGGAAGTTTGAGGGCTCTGAAGATTTGGGGGACCATTTTGGCTCCTTTAAATTCATGGGCATGGAAGGTCCAGCCGGTTCCGGGGATATACTTTTTGGTCTGGGGTTTAGCAATGTCATGAAGAAGAGCAGCCCAACGCAGCCATAGGTTATCGGATTGCGCGGCCACGTTGTCGAGGACTTCGAGCGTATGGTAAAAGTTATCTTTATGACCTTTTCCTTCTATTGTCGCGGTTCCTTTCAACTCGCAGAAAAGGGGAAAGATCAATTGCAGTAAACCGGTGGTGTCGAGCAGGAGAAACCCTGTTGAAGGTTTCGGAGCCTGGATGATCAGGTTCAGTTCATCAGTGATTCGTTCGGTGGATACGATGCGTATGCGGTCGGCATTTTTACTGATCGAATTGAGTGTATCGGGTTGTATGGTAAAGTTGAGCTGGGTTGCAAAGCGGATGGCCCGCATCATGCGTAACGGGTCGTCGGAGAAAGTGATATCAGGATCAAGGGGTGTACGGATCACTTTTCGCTTCAGATCTTCTTGTCCGTTAAAGGGATCGATCAATTGTCCGAAGTGATCCGGGGTCAGTTCGATGGCCATGGCATTGATGGTAAAATCCCTCCGGTTTTGATCGTCAGTAAGGGTACCATCTTCCACGATGGGTTTCCGTGAGTTTTGCCGGTAAGATTCGCGTCGGGCACCAACAAATTCGATTTGCCAGTCGTAGTATGAGAGCATGGCTGTTCCGAAATTTTTAAAAACACGTACCGGCACTTCGCCAGGGAGAAGGCTTGCAACCTGTTGAGCAAAGTCGATGCCACTGCCGATGACCATGATATCAATGTCTTTTTTATTGTCGCGCTGAAGCAACAGGTCTCTTACGAAACCACCGATGACAAATGCCTGGGTATTGGTTTCAGCGGCAATCCTTGCAACGATTTCGAAGACAGGATGGGTCAGGTTGCTTTTCAAAATGGTTTCTGAATTTTGGTGCAAAAGTAATGAATAGCGACCAATTTTCCTTGATAAAATTCTCTCGGTAATGATTGGGAATATCGGCCAGAGTCGTATCTTTGAAGACTTTTTCTTCATCAGAAATTAACCTCTAACAAATTGATTTATGGCAAAAAGAACAATTGTTGCGATGCCCGGTGATGGCATCGGTAAAGTCGTTTTGAATGAAGCCGTCCGTGTTCTGGATGCTGCTGGTTTTGATGCTGAGTATGTCCATGGTGATATTGGCTGGGAGTTCTGGTGCAAAGAGGGAGATCCTTTCCCTGCCCGGACCCAGAAATTACTGGAAGAGCATAAAATTGGTCTTTTCGGTGCGATCACTTCCAAACCCAAAGACAAGGCGGAAGCGGAATTGGCTCCGGAGCTAAAAGGAAAGGGCTTTACTTATTACAGCCCGATTGTTACCATGCGGCAGAAATACGATCTGGATATTTGTATGCGTCCCTGTAAGACATTGAAAGGCAATCCGTTGAACTTCATCCGTCGTGGTTTTGGAGGAGTGATCGAAGAACCTTTGGTGGATTGTATGATTTTCAGGCAGAATACAGAGTGTCTGTATGGCGGGGTTGAATGGACAAATCCGTCGGATCTGGTTTATGAGGCCCTGATGACCCACAAAAAATTCAGGGATAATTTTGCCTGGTGCCCGCGTCCCGAGCTGGCAGTATCAACCCGGATCTTTACCAAAAAATACACCGCCCGGATTTTAAAAGCGGCTTTTGAATATGCCAAATCAAGGGGTTTCGATACGGTCACATTGTGTGAAAAACCCAACGTGATCCGTGAAACCTCGGGTATGATGCTGAAATTAGCCCAGGAGATGGCCAAAAACGAGTACCCCGGAATCAAGGTCCAGAACACTAACATCGATGCGCAAATGATGTGGCTTACAAAAAATCCCGAAACCTATCATGTGATCGTGGCTGGAAACATGTTTGGGGACATTGTATCCGATGGTTTCGCCGGTCTTATTGGTGGTCTCGGCTTTGCCTGCAGCGCCAATATTGGTCCGGAAATCGCAGTGTTCGAACCCACCCATGGATCAGCTCCCAAGTACGGTGAATTCGATCCTTCCATCGTGAATCCCATCGCCATGATCATGTCGGCAGTCATGATGCTGGAACATATCGGCGAAAACGAAATTGCCGCGAAAATCAGCAAAGCAGTTGCAGAAGTGGTGGAAGAGGGCAAAGTAAAAACCTACGACATGATGAAACTCTCCGGGACACCCGAGGTTTTCAGCAAAGGCGCAGCCAACACCCATGAAATGGCGGACGCCATCATTGCCAAATTAGCATAATCTGACCAAAAAGAAACATCATGACCAACGAAATATTGGACTTATGGCCGGAGCTGATGTGGATCTCAGATCCCATTCTCCGGGAGCAGGTTGCAAAAACCTGGGAAACAGCCCTTGAAAAAAGTGTTCTTACAGCCGATGACCTCACCAAGATTCCTTTTACCTTGTTAGCCGGGCCGGATTTGAAAGTCTCGTTCATGGCCCATAAAAGATGTGTCGTGCACGTGGCAAGGGATGCCGGGAATAAAATGAATGAATTCTTCAAAGAAGACTTGCCCGTTAATATGGATGTACTGATTGCCGGGGCGATTCTGGCTGATGTCGGAAAATTGCTTGAATATGAATTAGATGCATCGGGCAAATCTTTCCAGGGTAAATACGGCAAGTACCTCCGTCATCCTTTTTCAGGTGTTTCGCTGGCAGAGCAGTGTGGGGTACCAGCGGCCGTTTGCCATATTATTGCAGCCCATGCAGGAGAAGGGGACATGATCAAGCGGACAGTGGAAGCTTATATCGTCCATCATGCTGATTTTATGACTTTTGAACCCTTTCGGGAGAGACTGAAGTAATAATTTAATTATCTCATTATGAATATAATAGAAAAAATTATAGCCAACCACTCCAAACAAGCCAAAGTTCATCCTGGTGATATTGTCGATGTTTTCATCGATACACGTGCAGCGCGGGATTTCGGAGGAGCTAATGTTGTAAAGAATCTTTTAGACAACGGGCTTTCCATTGCAGATCCTGAAAAGACCATTTTTACTTTCGACTGCAACCCCGGGGGATCGGATCAGAAATATGCCGCCAATCAACATTATTGCCGCCAATTTGCAAGAGAAAACGGGATACGTATATATGATGTGGATTCCGGGATTGGTACACACCTGGCGATAGACAAAGGCTTGGTTTGGCCCGGAAGCACCTTTGTTTCCACCGATTCACATGCCAACATAATGGGGGCCATCGCCTCTTTTGGTCAGGGCATGGGCGATCAGGACATAGCTGCTGCGTGGGCCAAGGGAGCGGTCTGGTTCAAAGTCCCTCCTTCTGTAAGGATCAACCTTAAAGGGAAACGACCCGCACAGCTTACCGCCAAGGATATCGTGCTGAATCTTCTCTCAATTTTCGGAGCCAATAAACTTTTAGGTTGTTCGGTCGAATTCTACGGTGAAGCGGTTGATGAACTCACGTTGGCCGAAAGGATCACCATCGCTTCCATGGGAACCGAAATGGGTGTGATCATCCTGTTGTTCCCTACTTCACAATCGTTGCTCCTGGAAATCAAGCAATTAACAGGACATGACTATGCGCCGATGAATGCCGATGAGGATGCGGTGTATGAACAGCAATTTGATTTGGATATAGAAAAATTCGTGGTTATGGTAGCCAGACCCGGTCATCCCCATGATGACGTTGACATCCGTGAGGTGCCTTCACAGAAGATCGACTCGGGTTTTATCGGAAGTTGCACCAATGGGAGGATTGAAGACCTTCGACAGGCTGCAGCAGTGCTTAAAGACCGGAAAGTGGCTCCGGGTGTGGTCCTGAAAATCGTTCCCTCGACCGATGCCATATGGAAGCAAGCCATGGAAGAAGGTTTGATCAGGATCTTCAAAGATGCCGGAGCGATGGTTTCCAATGCCGGTTGCGCCGGTTGCGCCGCCGGACAGGTCGGGCAGAACGGCCCGGGAGAGGTAACCATCAGTACCGGTAACCGGAATTTTGAGGGAAAACAGGGTAAAGGACAGGTTTATTTAGCTTCTCCAGCAGTTGTTGCAGCTTCGGTTGTTGCCGGTTACATCACCACTCCTGATCTTATTCCTGAAAAACCGGTATTGTTTACGTCCACAGTGAAAGCCGCTTTCAAGCCTGTCGCCGGAGAAGGAAAAATTAAAAAAGAAAAGCCGGTTGTTGTTGAAGGGAATGTATGGATCATTCCCAAAGACGACATCGATACCGATATGATCTTCCACAACCGCTATCTCACCATCACCGACATCAGGGAGATGGGCCAATATACTTTCGACAACCTGAAAGGTTTTGAGGACTTTGCAAAGAAAGCAAAACCAGGCGACCTGGTCATTACCCAAAAGAATTTTGGAGCAGGCAGTTCGCGCCAGCAAGCGGTTGATTGTTTCCTTTCGCTGGGAATCAGTTGCATACTGGCAGAATCGTATGGAGCTATATATGAAAGGAATGCCATCAACGCTGCACTTCCGGTGTTGACATATAAACCCGGTGTAATTGAAGAAGCCGGAATTGTGAATGGCGACCGGGTGGTGATCCATTTTACCGAAGGTACACTGACCAACATCCGTTTGCAAAAGACAGTGAAAATCAATAAGTTTTATGATGCCCAGCTGGCCATCTATCAGAATGGCGGTTTGTTATAAAAATTATTGTTTTTTCAGTTTCCATCTCCGGTGCGACCAGAGATAATAGGCTGGTTGGTTGATTATTTCACTTTCGAGCATCTCCATGAAACGCTTTGTAATAAAACCCCTGGGAGAAGTAGCGGGATGGGTTTCAAGCAATTCAAACGTAATTTCATAGTATCCTCGTTTTATTTTTTTTACCCTCGCAAACACGACCGGAATGTCGTGGAGGCGGGCGTACTTCTCCGGGCCATGCAAGGTGGCGGTATCCTGGTTCAGAAATGTCACCCAAAAAGCCAGTCTTGTGGTGGAGGGACTTTGGTCGGCGATCATGAAATACAGCACTGGTTTTCCCCAGCAGGTGAGAAAAGTTTCAGCCGTACGGGTGATAGAGGCCAACACTGCTTGTCCCTGAACCCGGGACTTTTGCATGTAAGCGTCGATTCTTTTGTTTGATAATGGTTTATAAAATGCTACCGGTTTTTGTTTCAGTTGTTTGGTGGAAGCGACACCGCCCCACTCCCAATTACCATAATGACCGGCGACACAGAGGATATCACGACCTTGCCGGGTGAATTCATCCAACAGACCCGGATTGACGAAGCGGTACCTGTCCACCAGTTCCTCTCCTTTGATAGCATACCCTTTGATACTCTCGACAAGGACATCTGCTAAATGACGGTAAAAAGCCAAAGCAATTTTGTGTATCTCTTTTGCTGATTTTTCCGGGAAAGAGTTCATAAGGTTACTCATTACAACTTTTTTCCGGTATCCGATCAAATAAAAAATAATTAAAAAGACAACGTCGGAAAACAGGTAGAGCGCCCAAAACGGAATCAAACTGAACAGCAAAAGGAAAAAGCGAAAGAGATAGTAGGTCAAACGGTCCATTGATCAATTTTATCGCTTGCAAAGGTAGTTTTTTATGCCTTTGGCCGAAAGGCCCTGATTTTGTATTGTCGCATCCATGGTGAGGAGACATATCAAAATAAACTAATTTTGCAATAAAACACCATCCATGGTCATCATCCGGCGACACAACACCGATCCCTATTTCAACCTGGCTACTGAGGAGTATGTCCTTAAAAATTTCAATGAGGATTCCTTCATGTTGTGGAGGAATGCCCCCTGCATTATTGTGGGGAAGCACCAAAATACCCTGGCTGAAATCAACGTCGATTACGTAAAAAAGCAAAACATCCCTGTTGTGAGGCGCCTCAGTGGCGGGGGAGCTGTTTTTCACGACCTGGGAAACCTGAATTTCACTTTTATCCATAGTGGAGAAAAGGAGAACCTGATCGACTTCCGGAAATTCACGCTACCTATTCTCGAAGTGCTTCAAAAGATGGGGTTGGATGCAAAGTTTGAAGGGCGGAACGATCTGACGATCGGAGGTAAAAAGTTTTCGGGTAACGCGGAGCATGTCTGGAAGAATCGTGTATTACACCATGGCACTCTTCTGTTCTCTTCGCGGATGTCGGATCTGAGCCAAGCCTTGAATGTTGATCCGAGAAAATTCCAGGACAAGGCGGTCAAATCGGTTCGTAGCCGGGTTACCAACATCAGTGAACACCTGAAAGAAGCAATGGATGTTGTTCAATTCTCTGAACGAATTTTAGCACACATGGTCGAAAAGTATCCTGATGCCCGAATCACGGAGTTGACAAGTGAAGACCGCGATCAGATCGATACGCTGGTCAGGGAGAAATACGGAACCTGGGAATGGAATTTCGGTTATTCACCCGCCTATACTTTCCGAAAAATCCTGCGCACTGAAAAGAGCGGAACCCTGGAGTTCGACCTGGATGTTCAAAACGGAAAGATCCATCACATAAAGATCTTCGGTGATTATTTTAATCGGTTGGAGACGGAAGAGATCGAGGAAGCCCTTACGGGTATAGTTCACCAGGAAAAGGCGATCAGAGAGGCTCTCAGGGGGTTTAAGATGGATGCTTACTTTTCCCACCTGACCAAAAAGGAGTTTATGGAAGGGCTGTTTTAGGGGAGCTCTACAGTGTAACGCGGGAGGTTGATCACAAAAGTACTGCCTTTACCCTCTTCACTGAATACCTGGAGCTCTCCCTTGTTTTTAAGAATAAAATCTTTGCAAATAATCAGGCCAAGACCGGTACCCTGTTCGTTATTGGTACCCGGGGTGGTAATGCGCGAGCCAATATCGAACAATTTGTTAATCGTTTCGGGCGACATGCCACGGCCAGTGTCTGATATAGAAATCAAAACCTGGTGATCCGTTCCGTTTTTGACATCAATGGTAATTTTCCCAGTGGGGAATGTAAATTTCACCGCGTTGGAAAGTAAGTTTCGGATCACAGTATGGAGCATATTCCGGTCAGCATAAACCGATTGGGTGAGATCTCCTGATGTGGTAATGACAATCTTTTTCCCAAATGCAGCTGGTTCGCACAGGGTCACATTTTCGGCTATCAATTCCTGAAGCGGAATGTTTTCAGGTACAACGGGGAGCATTTGTTTTTGAGAGCGTGACCACGTCAACAGGTTTTCCAGCAGTGACATGGTATTGGTGGTGGTGGTTCTCAACATACATAACATTTTTTTTCGATCTTTCTCCGTATCGTGTTCATAGTCCCGGGTAAGGAGTTCCAGCATCCCATTGATTACGTGAAATGGATTTCTCAGGTCATGGGCAAGGATAGAAAAAAAACTGTCCTTGGCAGCGTTGCTTTCCTGAAGTTCAGCAGTCCTGATGGCGACCATCTCTCTGAGTTGTCTGTTGTATCGGTGCGTAAAAACAAAGCGGAAAATCAGAAAGACAATTCCGGCTAATAAAACAAGTACCATAAAGATAAACCAGCCCCTGAACCAGAAAGGTTGCCTGATTAAAATTGAGCCAGAGGTGATCGGTTCGCTCCAGATACCCAGGGCATTACATGCTTTGATCTGAATCCGGTAACTGCCGGGTTTAAGGTTACTGAAAAAAATTTTCGAACTGTTGTAAAGCTGTGCTGCCGACCAATTGGTATCGTGATTTAGGAGACGGTATTTGTATAAAATCTTGTTTTCATTGATAAAGGAGATTAACCTGACATTGAATTCCAGGTTGTTTTGGTTATGTTTAAGGGTTATATTCCGGTCGGGCATAAGGGTATCATTCCCGATTTGGAGTGAGATCAAACGAACCAAAGGCGGGGGAATTGACTTCAGATTATAATCATAAGCCGGCCTGAAAAGGGAAAGCCCATTGCTGGTACCAATCCATACATTACCAGAAGCATCGATAAATCCGGCATCCCGATTGATCTCTTGTCCGGCAAGCCCGTCGGCGGTGGTAAAATGGTCAAGCGTACGGTTTTTCCAACGATAGATTCCATTGTCTGTGCCAAACCAGATGGTTCCCTCCTTATCCTGGAGGATAAGAAAAACAGGGCAACTGAGTGACAATCCATCTCTTTCGGTTTTTACCAATCGTTGATCTTTGATTTCATACAAACCGGCCATGGTTCCGACATATCGGTTGCCATCGCGATCCAAAAGAAAAGAATAGATACTGTTTGCGTACATCGGGCTTTCAGCAGCAATCAGGGTACAAGTATTCCCCTTTACATGAATGATCCCACTGCTCATCATCCCCAGGTAGAGCGAATTATCGGGAGCGGGAAAGATTTTACGAATGATCTCTTTTTTGTTTAAGGGCGGATTGAGCGTGTATTTTGTAAAGGTTCTCCCATTGAATTTGAATAGTCCTTCGCTGGTGGCAACGAAGATCTGGCCTGCAGCGCTCTGGACGACAGAATAGCCTGCCCCCGGTAGACCATCCTTTTCATCGAACCAGGTGATGCTTTTTCCGGGATGGATCTTGCCTACGCCTAAACTACTGGCAGCAAGCCAGATATTACCGTTTTTATCCATCTCCAAATCGAGGACACGGCGATAAAACTCAAGAGAATTTCCTTCCTTTTGGAGTGCCTGAGCCTTGAACCGGTTTCCGTCGTAATAGGTCAATCCCGCTTCATGTCCAAAAAGATAATGTACCGAATCAATCATCTGGGCTGATGAGATTTCGTTGTCGTAAAGACCATTTTTCTCCGTATAGGTACAAAACCTCATGGAACTGATTTTGGAAATACCACGGAAACTTCCGATCCAGACATTTTGTTCCCGATCGACAAATGCCGTGTTAGCACCTTCCGTGATGATTCCGTTATCCTTTCCAAGCGTTAGCAGTTTTTTTTCGGCTATCGAAAAGTAAAACAGCCTGTAAGAATTGCCATAGTACACTGATCCCTTTCTGTCGGGGGTGATAAACCATGGGTATCTATAGATATCCACCTGTGGGATGTTGATCTCCGCAACAATTAAAGGAGTACTGTTGTGGAGGTAACCCAGTCTGTTTTTGGTGAGGAACCAAAGCTTCCCGTCATCTTTACTCAAATGCAGAACTGGTTCGTTGAGGGAGGGGATCAGTATCCGGGTCCGGTAGCTGATAATACCCTCCGAAAAGCAAGCTAAGCCGTCATCAGAAGCAACGAAGATCTTGTTGTCGAAATAGGTAATGTGGGTGACCCTGTTGCTGAGGAGGCCATCCCGTGTGGAAATGTTTTTCCATACACCATTCCTGGCGACCATGATCCCGTCCTCTGCAGTTCCAATCAAACAAGTGTAATCATCTCCGGCATAAAAAACCTCCAATGAAGTAAATTGTACGTTCGGGTTGCAAGTAAAATTGTCGGGTGGAAAAAACGTTTCCCATCTTTTCCCGTCAAAGCGAGAGATGCAAAGTTGTCCCGATTCGGGCAGGGCCCAAACAGCGTTTTTTCGATCGATGCAGAGAAACGCATAAGTTCCGGCACGTAAACCATTGGCAACAGAAAAGTTGGTGAATGAAAGGCCATCATAGGAGGAGATCCCTGCCCTCCGAGCGATCCACAAAACACCTGAACTATCCTGGTTGATGTCAAAAACGGTGGTGGTGGCAAGTCCTTCAGATTCGGTATAGGTACGGGTGGGATATTGCTGAGCCATTCCTTGGTAACCAGGTAACAGTATCAGCAGAAATCCAACCATCCCCCAAAAAGGGTTGGCCAAATTTCGTTTGAATATTTTTATGTAGCTGTTTATCTGAATTTTACAACTCACCTTCTGCTGTCTTTCCGATAGCTTTGAATCAGTCGGATCCATCTTTATGCAAATATAAAAGTAATTATTGAATGGGAAAGAAAATGGCTGCCACAATGATCTCCCGGGAGGATACAGGGCAATGATCTTTTTGTTTATTTTTGAAAGCAAAACAATTGTTTATGAATCTTACCACCATTTTTGAAAAACTTTGGAAGGATTACGCTGATTACAATCCTTTGACTCAAAAAGTATATGATTTGTTCAGGTCAGAAGGAGAAATTGTCATCAACGATCACATAGCTTTCCGTACTTTCAGCCATCCCTCCATCGGCATTGATCAGTTGGCGCTTCCATTTCTACGCAACAACTATGAGATGATGGGGGAATACCGGTTTGAGAAAAAGCATCTTTTCGCCCGCCACTATGAACACAAGACGGACAAAAGTGCCCCCAGGATCTTTATCAGCGAATTGCTCATGGAGTCTTTCAGTTTTTATCTCCAACAAGTGATTCATGGCTGGATACAATCAATACCCGAGCACAATCTGTTATCCAATGATCTCCTCTTTGCGGGCAATATTTCAGGTATTCCGTCACACCGTGTCTATGAAAAATTGCGAAACGAATCGGAATACGCCGCATGGTTGTATGTTCATGGATTCAGAGCAAACCATTTTACGGTAAGTGTGAACCATCTGAAAAAATACAACAGTATTGAAAAGGTCAATCAATTGCTGAAGGAAAACGGATTCCTTTTGAATGATGCAGCCGGCGAGATCCAGGGAACGCCCTTTGAACTTTTGGAACAATCGAGTATCAAAGCAGGGTTGGTCCCAATAGAATTTACTGAGGGCCGCTTTGAAATCCCGGGTTGTTATTATGAGTTTGCCCGGAGGTATCCCGACGGAGATGGAAAATTGTATAGTGGTTTCATCGCCAAATCAGCGGATAAGATCTTCGAATCGACCGATTTTTACAAAAAATAATCAAACCGCATTACATTCGCTGCTTCCCCAATGGAATGGTACTTAAGACAATTATTGATTCCCGTTGTCCTTATTGCATGGATTTGTGCTTCATGTCATACAGGAAATGAACGGAAAGGGAATGGGAACAAACCTGAACGGCCGGCTTCAGGAGTAGTGCACCCCCGTGTTGAAACTTTACAATCGGCCGGTGGAACTTATGCATTGTATATGCCAAATGATACATCAGGAGGTGTAAGTACCACCCTTTATCCGGTTTTTCTGGCATTTGATGCACACGCAGAGGGTTCGTTACCCGTTTCGATTTACAAGGGCCTGGCGGAAAAATATGGTATTATCCTGGTTGGTTCAAATGAGTCGCACAATGGGTTGAGCCAGGTGGAGATCACAACCATTGTCAACAATTTATTGGAAGAGGTAAAAACTCGTTATCCATTGGATACCAATCAGATCTACGTTATGGGTTTCTCCGGCGGAGCACGCGTTGCAACCCTGGCTGCGATGCTTCATCCGGAGATAAAGTCAGTGATCGGTTGTGGCGCTGGTTTTCCACAGGGCAATCAACCTCCCATATACCACTTTGACTACTTCGGCATCGCCGGTGAAGCAGATTTCAACCTCCGGGAGATGATGGAATTGGACGGTATGCTGGATCTTCTTGGATTCAGGCATTTTCTCCTTACTTACAAAGGGAACCATTCGTGGCCTCCGGCACGGGTGATGGAAAAAGCGATCGAATGGACCCTCTTCAATGCCATGAAAGATGGAAGGGCAGGAAAAAAAGAGAGCCGGATTAATGAAAGTGTCGAAAAACTCAGAAAAGAGGCTGACAGCCTGATGAAGAAGGGCAGGTTGACAGAGGCATCAATCACCATAGAACTGGCACTCAATGGGCTTGAAGGGTTGGCCAAGGATCAGGATTTACATCAGAAACTTATTGATATCAGGGCCAATGCGATCTATAAAAAACAACAGGAGTACCATCAAATGGTACTTGAAAGGGAAGAAAAAGCACAAGCAGAACTTGCCGGAGCCCTCTTTACAAAAGATAAAGATTGGTGGGTCAACCGGATCAACGGACTGAAACGGGTCCGGCCAGGCGACAATCCGGAGGACACCCTGATGAATGCCCGCCTGAGGGCTTACCTGAGTTTACTGTGCTATTCCAATGTAACAGCGATTATGAACCAGCATAATATCCCGCTCGCCATGAAGGTCAATGACATTTATCGACTGGCAGACCCTGACAACACAGAACCCTGGTATCTTGGCGCTGTCATTCAGATCCAAACCGGGGATACGACTGGCGCCATCAGGCAGCTTAGCACAGCCATTGAAAAAGGGTTCAACGACCGCCAAAGGATCCTGCAGCAACCTGAATTTGAAAAACTGCAATCGAGACCGGATGTTTTTGACCTGATGAAAGAAATAAAATGAGAGAAGAGCCATCTCCTGTTTCCATACTAAAAACTTTTGCACCGGAATTCGATGGAGAGATCCTGCTGGATGAATCTTCCCGAATTCTCTACGCGACAGATGCATCGGCTTACCGTGAAAAACCTTTGGGGGTAGCACGTCCGCGAAATGAGGAGGCTATCAATAAACTGATTAAACTGGCTTCCCGTGAAAAAATCCCCCTGATCCCCCGTACAGCCGGTACTTCGCTGGCAGGGCAGGTAGTCGGGAGCGGATTGGTGGTGGATGTTTCAAGGCACATGACCAAAATACTGGAGATTGACAAGAATGCCCGATGGGCAAGGGTTCAACCCGGTGTCATTTTGGATGAACTCAACAAAGTGGCTGAACAACACGGGTTGTTCTTTGGACCGGAAACGAGTACTTCAAGCCGCTGTATGATAGGCGGAATGGTCGGAAACAACTCATGCGGGGCCCACTCGATCCTGTACGGAAGCACCCGTGACCACCTGATCTCGGTAAAAGGGTTTCTCAGTGATGGTTCAGAAGTGGAATTCTCCGCGCTAAACCGGGAGGAGTTCCTGAAAAAATGCCAGGGCGAAAAACTGGAAAACAAGGTTTACCGGCACCTGCATAAAATTCTTTCAGATCCTGTCAATCAGGAGAACATCCGAAGCGAGTATCCTGATCCCGCCCTTCATCGCAGAAATACCGGATATGCCCTTGATCTGTTATTAGAGACCCAACCCTTCGGGGATTCACAAACAGTCCCTTTCAACATGTGCCGGTTGATTGCAGGTTCCGAAGGAACCCTGATGTTCATCACCGAGATCAAACTGAATCTGGTTCCCCTCCCACCCTGCGAGAAAGGACTGCTTTGCGTTCATTGTCACACCGTTGCGGATGCTTTGAAAGCCAACCTGATCGCTCTGAAATATCAGCCCGGTTCAGTTGAACTGATGGACAAAGCAATCATGGATTGTACCCGTGACAACATCACCCAGCGCCAGAACCGCTTTTTCATCCAGGGAGATCCGGGGGCTATCCTGATCATAGAATTCGCACGGGATAGCCGCGAAGAGATCCTTCTCATGGCCCGTAAAGTTGAATCCGCAATGCGTGATGCCGGCTTAGGTTACCATTTTCCCCTCATTTTTTCTCCGGATCTGAAAAAAGTGTGGGAATTGAGAAAAGCCGGATTGGGGGTTCTTTCCAATTATCCGGGCGACCGAAAGCCGGTTCCTGTAACTGAAGACACGGCTGTCAGTCCCGAAGTGCTCCCCGATTACATCCGCGATTTTAGAGAAATGATGCAGAAACTGGGGCTTGATTGCGTTTACTATGCCCACGTCGGTTCCGGGGAGCTCCACCTCCGGCCGGTCCTCAACCTTAAAGATCCGGCAGATGTAGAGCTGTTCCATACCGTTGCTTTGGAAACTGCTCATCTCGTAAAGAAATACAGAGGTTCCCTTTCGGGTGAACACGGTGACGGGCGCCTCAGGGGAGAATTCATCCCACTGATGTTAGGGCAAGCCAATTACCATTTGCTATGTTCAATCAAAGCTGTCTGGGATCCTGACCGGATTTTCAATCCTGAGAAAATTACCAATACCCCGCCGATGAACACCCATCTCCGTTTTGACGCGGGGAGCAAAGTAAAAGAGATACAGACCTTTTTTGATTTCTCATCAAACCACGGCATCCTGCGCGCTGCAGAACAATGCAACGGTTCGGGAGATTGCAGAAACACAATAATAACCGGTCGTTGGATGTGTCCTTCCTATATGGCGCTGGGTGAAGAGCATACCACCACCCGTGCAAGGGCCAATCTTTTGCGTGAAATGCTTACCCGTTCCGAAAAAGAGAATCCTTTCGACCACCCCGAGATCTATGCCGTCATGGATCTCTGTCTCTCCTGCAAAGCCTGCAAATCAGAGTGTCCTTCAAATGTTGACATGGCGCGCTTGAAAGCGGAATTTCTCCAGCATTACCATGATGCCAGGGGGGTACCTTTGCGTTCACTGATGATCGCCCACATCACCTCGATCAATCGGTTAGGCTCAATCGCTCCTTCCCTTTTCAATTTTTTCATGAAAAACCGTTGGGTATCAGGAATAGCTAAGCATACAATGGGGTTTGCACCACAACGAACCCTTCCGCTGATTGGCAAGTCAACCGTTCGTAAAAGGGCCATACGGGAAAAAATAGTGATGACGGGTGCTCCCTCTGATCAGACACTACCCATGGTTTATCTCTTTCTGGATGAATTTACCGATTATAATGATACCGTGGTGGGCATCAAAGCCATCCGCCTCCTGCAAGCATTGGGTTACGAGGTGATCCTGATCCCTCACGGGGAGAGTGGTCGTACGTTTATTTCCAAAGGGTTGGTCCGGAAAGCGCAAAAGCTGGCACGGCAGAATGTTCAAGCCTTTCATGCCAGGGTCAATGAAAAGCAGCCATTGGTGGGCATTGAACCCTCTGCCATCCTGAGTTTCAGGGATGAGTATCCCGATCTGGTCGGTTCTTCTTTAAAGAAGGATGCTCTTGAACTGGCAAAACAGACCTGGCTGATTGACGAGTTCATCCTGAAAATCTTCCGGGAGAGGAACCTCGATCCCTCAAAAATCTTCACTACAGAGAAAAAGCACATCAAACTCCATGGCCACTGTCACCAAAAAGCCCTTGCTTCTGTTGACAGTACGCGGAAAATGCTTTCCTTGCCAATTAACTATACTGTGGAGGAGATACCTTCCGGTTGTTGTGGTATGGCGGGCGCTTTCGGTTATGAAAAAGAACATTATGAAGTGTCGATAAAAGTCGGAGAAATGGTACTCTTCCCGCAGATACGTAAAACACCTGATAATGTGATCATTGCAGCGCCCGGCACCTCCTGCAGGCACCAGATTAAAGACGGCACCGGACGTACTGCTTACCATCCCGTGGAGATTCTTTACGATTCGTTATTGCCGCAGTCAATCAAGCCCCCTTCTTCTGCCAGGTAAGTTTCGGGAAATACTGTTCTGGCCTCGTCCAGCAAAGGTTGCAAGGTTTCATAACGGGCTGAAAAATGGCCTATGATCATTTTTTTCACCTTCGCATCACGTGCGATTTGTGCAGCCTGAAGGGCAGTGGAATGGTACTTTTCCTGTGCTGCTTTTTCCATTTCATGCAAAAAAGTCGCTTCGTGATAAAGCAAGCCAGCCTCCCGGATCACGGGTATGATCCCGGGATCGTAGGCGGTGTCGCTGCAGTATGCAAACGAGCGGGGAGTGGACACTTTTCGGGGAGGGTTCTTTTCAGTAAACAGAAATCCGCAGGCAGGAATGCTGTGTTTAAGGGGGAAAGACAACACTTTCAGCTTTTGATTGTCGATGAGTACTGAAGTGTGATTCATCTCCAAACGCTGAAAGTGCAAAAGATATCTCAGGGTAGTTGCGGAGGCTGAAAATTGCAGATCCAGGATTTCTTGCAGCGGTTCAGGGGCATATAAATAGAGATCATTGGTCCTGCCCAGCAGGTGCATGGAGTTGAGGAGTCCTGCCAAACCAAAGAAATGGTCCCCATGCAGGTGACTGATAAAAACATAGTCTATCCTTTTCCAGGGGATATGGTATTGGCGCAATTGGAATTGGGTACCTTCACCACAGTCGATCAAACAGAAGCGCTCATTTGCATTGAGCAAATGAGCGCTTAGATGGCGGTTTCGGGTCGGGATCGCTGCGCTGCATCCCAAAACCATCACCGAGAAAGTCATGACAATTATTCAGCCTTGGGTTCTTCAGCTTCCGGCTCTGCAGCAGGCATTTCCGGTGTAGCATTCTTTGCGGCTTTTTCTTCTGCAGCAACCATATCGGCTTTCAGGTTAGCCAGGGCATCGATGTCACCCAGGGTGGTCTTTTCAAGGTTATCCTTGATTTTTTTGACCGCTTTTTTGGTATCCTTTTCCTTCTTTATGCTTGCTTTGGATTCTTTGTTCCTCTCGGCATTGAGTTCATCCTGATGAATTTTACTGTGAGAAAGGATGATCTTTTTGTTCTCTTTGGAGAATTCGATCACTTTAAACTCCAGTTGTTCTTCTTCCTTGGCAGAGGTATTGTCTTCTTTTACCAAGTGACGGAGCGGGGCAAATCCTTCCACACCGTATGGGAGTGCAACGATGGCGCCTTTTTCATTCAGGCTTACAAGGGTTCCTTTATGCACAGATCCAACGGCGAAAACGCTTTCGAAAACATCCCAGGGGTTCTCTTCCAGTTGTTTATGACCCAGGCTCAGGCGGCGGTTATCCACATCGACATCGAGTACCATGACTTCGATTTTTTCGCCGATCTTGGTAAATTCAGCCGGATGTTTGATCTTTTTCGACCAGCTCAGGTCGGAGATGTGGATCAGTCCGTCGACGCCCTCTTCCAGTTCGACAAAGATGCCGAAATTGGTAAAGTTGCGAACGGTGGCGTTATGTTTCGATTTCAGGGGGTATTTATCCTTGATATTGGTCCATGGATCAGGAATCAGTTGTTTGATCCCCATTGACATTTTCCGTTCTTCGCGGTCAAGGGTCAACACGACAGCTTCTACTTCCTGCCCGACTTTAAGGAAATCATGGGCAGTACGGAGGTGTTGTGACCATGACATTTCTGAGACATGGATCAATCCTTCGACACCGGTGTTAATTTCAACAAATGCACCGTAATCAGCGATCACCACCACTTTTCCATTTACTTTGTCGCCAATTTTGAGATCAGGATCGAGTGAATCCCATGGATGGGGAGTCAATTGTTTCAGACCCAGCGCGATGCGTTTCTTGTTATCATCGAAGTCAAGAATTACGACTTTAATCTTCTGATCGAGGGAAACGATCTCTTCAGGGTGGTTGATACGGCCCCAGCTCAGGTCTGTGATGTGGATCAGGCCGTCAACACCGCCCAGGTCAACGAATACGCCGTAGCTGGTGATGTTTTTGACCGTACCTTCAAGGATTTGACCTTTTTCCAGTTTCTTAATGATTTCAGCTTTCTGTGCTTCGAGTTCATCTTCGATAAGGGCTTTGTGAGAAACGACCACGTTTTTGTATTCGTGGTTAATCTTGACAACTTTAAATTCCATTACTTTATCGACAAAAACGTCGTAATCGCGGATCGGTTTGACATCGATCTGGGAGCCCGGGAGGAAGGCTTCGATTCCAAAGATATCGACAATCAAGCCGCCTTTGGTGCGGGATTTGACGTATCCTTTGATAATTTCCTGTTTTTCGTAAGCGTCGTTGATCCGTTCCCAGGATTTCAGGATCCGGGCTTTTTTATGGGAGAGGAGCAGTTGTCCACTTGTATCTTCCTGATTTTCGACATAAACTTCCACCTTATCCCCTATTTTCAGGTCGGGGTTATAGCGGAATTCGTTCATCTGGATCACGCCGTCGCTTTTGAAACCGATGTTCACCACCACTTCACGGTTGGTCATGGTAACTACCGTTCCTTCGATCACTTCATGGTCCTGAACAGCCCTGAGGGTTTGGTCGTAGACCTCTTCCAGTTTACGGCGTTCGTCGTTGGTATAAACTTCGTGTTTCTTCCCGATGGAATCCCAGTCGAAGTTTTTCAGTTCTTCAGCAGAAAGCCGGGCTTTCTTGGTTTCTTTTTCTACAACGGGTGCAGGAGCAACTTCTGCCACCGGTTCTGCAGAAGGCATTTCGGGCAGGGTTTCAGCAACTGCTTCTGCCGGGGTTTCTGTCAGGGAAGCTGTCGGTTCAACTAATGGTTGTTGTTCAACCTGGGTTTCAGGATGCTGATCCAAATTGAGGTTGTTCTCTTCGGTAATCATTAAAAAAAAATTGTGGTCGTGCAATAGGGCACAAACCGGGTTTGACATTGAGTTTATTGGCAGGGATTTATATAAAGAACGATTCCGGTTTCCACCCTATGAAAACGGAGTGCAAAGATAGGAATAAATAATTGATTTTCCTATCTTCGCAGCCTCAAATCCAAAGCTATGCCATTGAAATGCGGGATCATCGGATTATCAGGCTCAGGAAAAACCACTTTGTTCAATTGCATCTCAACCAATCGGGCCGAAACGCACCAGGCAGCTTTTTCAGGGACCAAATCCAACCTGGGTACGGTCAATGTCCCCGACGACCGGCTGTATGCTATTGATACACTGATCCGTTCAGCAAAAATAGTACCAACGACCATTGAAATGGTTGACATACCCGGTTTGTCGAAAGGCGGCAGCCATACAGAAGGCAATAAATTTCTTGCCGATATCCGGAATGTTGACGCCCTGATCCATGTCATCCGATGTTTTACCGATCCGCTCCTGCCGCACGTGGAAGGATCGGTGGACCCGGTCAGGGACAAAGAGATCGTTGACCTCGAGCTTCAAATCAAGGATCTTGAATCGGTGGAAAAGAAGATTGCCCGTACAGAAAAGTTGATCAAAGCCGGCGACAAAGAGGCGAAACACGCCCTGGATATCCTTCATCACATCAAAAACCACCTTGAAAATTTTCAACCGGTCAGAAGCGTTGATATTACTGCTGATGAACGGAAGATATTGGATGATATGTTTTTACTGAGTGACAAGCCGGTGATGTACGTTTGTAATGTGGAAGATGGGGCAGCTGTTTCAGGAAATGATTATTCTCTGAGATTTTCCCAATCAATAGCGGGTGAAAAAGCGTTGGTTTTAACCTTGGCAGGAAAGATGGAGTCGGAGATCGCGGAATTGGAGAGTCCGGAAGACCGGGTTGCTTTTCTGGCGGATGCCGGACTGCAGGAACCCGGTGTGAACCGACTGGTACGGGCAGCTTTCGACCTTCTTGATCTGCAATGTTTTTTTACGGCAGGTCCAAAGGAAGTCAGGGCCTGGACCATCAGAAAAGGGATGACTGCTCCACAGGCAGCAGGTGTCATTCACAGTGACCTGGAGCGTGGGTTTATCAGGGCAGAGGTGATGAAATACGATGATTTTATCCGCCTGAAAAGTGAACATGCCTGTAAAGAAAACGGGAAACTCTTTGTAGAAGGGAAAAATTACATTGTCGGTGACGGTGACATTCTGCACATCCGGTTCAACGTTTAAACGTACCGGGCGAAATTCTTCAGTTTTTCAATAAAATCAGCTTTCTTCCTGACCGAAACTTCTACTTCGGTATTGTCTTCAAGGATGACTGATCCTCCTTTTCCTTTAATGTATCTTTTAACGTACATCAGGTTGATCAGATGTTTACTGTGGATTCTGGAGAAAGGCAGATCTTCCAGTATTTTTTCGTAATTGTTGAGGGGTTTGGAAGCCACGAAGCGCTGGCCGTTGATGAGATAAAACAAGGTATAGACGTCGCTGGCTTCAAGCCTTATGATATCGGCTAATTTTACGATATTCAACCCGTCAGTGGAAGGAATAATGATCTTCTCATTTTTTGTTTTCAGGTTATCCCTCAGTACGTTGATACGGTTGTTGATCTCTTCCACCTTTAAATCCCTAAAACGGTTGATGGCCGTTTCGAGCATCTCCAAGGTGATGGGCTTGACCAGGTAATGAAGGGCTGAAAACTCAAAAGCCCTCACGGCGTAACGGTCGAAAGCAGTGATGAAGATCACTCTGAAATTTTTGAAGGTAACTTGTTCGATCACTTCGAAACCTTCTCCATCGGGCAGGTTGATATCCAGAAAAACCAGTTCGGGTTTGATTTTATCAATCAGCGGTATTGCTTCATTGACCGAGTAAGCCACCCCGGCAATATCGATGTTGGGATAGGTATTTTGCAATAACGTCCTCAGTGTCAATATGCTGGTTTTGTCGTCATCGACCAGTACGACCTTTGTGCTACCTTCCATGGAAAGTGAGATTACCGATTGTCATGTAAATGTAGTAATTTTGGCAACGAAACCTTCATTAACTGCAATAATTTTTTAAAAATATCAGGGTGAATAAAGCAACTGAAAGAATTTTGGAAAAACCTTCATTTTCACGGGATGATCTGATAGCGTTGCTTGAAGCGGAAGGTGAAGCGAAAAAAAAACTATTTACCCTTTCGCAAAGTGTGAAAGCAGAAAATGTAGGGAAAAAAGTCTATTTCAGAGGATTGATTGAATATTCCAATGCCTGTTCAAAGAATTGTTTTTATTGCGGGATCCGTTCTGCCAATCGCAGGTATCAACGCTACCGGATGACCGATCAGGAGGTGATGGAAGCAGCAGACTTTGCTTTTGAGAGTCATTACGGTTCCATTGTCATTCAGGCAGGAGAGCAATCGGGTAAAATGTATGTTAACAAAATTGCCTCCCTGCTGCGGAACATTCACCAGAGAACAGGAGGCAAGCTGCATGTCACTTTATCATTAGGAGAACAGACAGAAGAGACCTACCGGAGATGGTTTGAAGCAGGAGCACACCGGTATCTCTTGCGGATCGAAGAATCGGATCCCGTGTTGTATGAAAAGCTCCATCCTGCAAACCAGCGTCACAGTTACCAGAAAAGGCTTGAAGCGCTCCATCTTCTCAGGAAAACGGGATACCAGGTTGGTACCGGGGTGATGATTGGATTACCATTTCAAACCACGGCCCACCTGGCCAACGATCTTTTATTCTTCCGCGATCTCGATATCGACATGGCCGGAATGGGCCCCTATATCGAACACCAAGACACCCCTCTCTATCAGTACAGGGATCAGTTGCTTCCTTTAAAAACCCGATTTGATCTCTCGTTGAAAATGGTCGCGCTGCTCCGGATCATGATGAAAGACATCAACATTGCAGCAACGACTGCCATGCAAACCATCGATCCCCAGGGGAGAGAAAAAGCCCTCCTGGCCGGGGCCAACGTGATCATGCCCAACATCACTCCGGTCAAGTACAGAGAGGATTACCTGCTGTACGAGAATAAACCCTGCCTGGATGAAGAGGCGGCAGAATGCCGCACCTGTCTGGAAGCCAGGATTTCTATGGCCGGCGATACCGTTGCTTATGGAGAATGGGGAGATTCAGCACACTATGCGAAAAGGTAAAAATGAACTGTTGGTTTTTGAACAAGTGGAGATCCTCGACGCCGGGTCGGAAGGGAATGCCGTGGCCCGTGTCGGAGACCTGGTAATTTTTGTCCCTTACGCCGTTCCGGGTGATGTGGCAGACTTGCGGGTCATCCGAAAAAAAAAATCGTGGTGTGAAGCCCGGGTTATCCGTTTCCATCGGTTCAGTGAAAAACGGGCAACTCCTTTTTGCAGCCATTTCGGCACCTGCGGAGGATGTAAATGGCAACACCTGCACTACTCCGATCAGCTTTTTTATAAACAGAAAATGGTGGAGGATAACCTGGTCAGGATCGGAAAGATCCCAACCCCTCTGATCCTTCCAATCTTGGGATCAGGGGAACAAAAGTTCTACCGCAATAAACTCGAATATACTTTTTCCACGCATCGCTGGCTAACCGGTGAGCTACCCAAAGAGGCGATTCCTCAGCATGAGATGAATGCCCTTGGGTTTCACATCCCCCGGATGTTTGACAAAGTACTGGATATTGAATGCTGTTACCTCCAACCTGAGCCTTCGAACCATATCCGGTTGTTTGTCAGGCAGTACGCCCTCGACCACGGGCTCGCTTTTTATGATGTCAGGACCTGGTCAGGCTTTCTGAGAAACCTGATTATCCGCAACACGACAACCGGCGATTTGATGGTCATTCTGGTATTCAGAGAAGATCGAAAGGATGTCATTCATGATTTGCTGAACGCCTTACACGACGCTTTCCCCGCTGTCACCTCCATATATTACGTGATCAACGCTAAAAAAAACGATGTGATCAACGATCTGCCACTGACGTTTTTTTACGGCAAAGAGTACATGACAGAGCAGATGCCTGCCTTTTTCGAAAATCAACCCCCGGTTCGTTTCAGCATCGGGCCGGTCTCGTTCTACCAGACCAATCCTCATCAGGCGGTCGCACTTTACCGGGCTGCTGCAGAATTCGCAGCGTTTAAAGGGAATGAAGTGGTGTACGATTTGTACACAGGTACCGGTACCATCGCCAATTACATCGCCCCCATGGTGAAAAAAGTGATCGGGATGGAATCGGTGGCCGCTGCCATTGAAGATGCCCAAATGAATGCAAGGTTGAATGGTTTTGACAATGTTACTTTTATCACCGGTGAAGTGGAAAAACTGTTGACCCCTGATTTTTTTATTATAAATCCGGTACCGGACCTGATCATAACGGATCCGCCCCGCTCGGGAATGCATGAAAAAGTGATCAGGACCTTGCTGGCCATGGCACCACCCACCATCATCTACATTAGTTGCAATCCCGCTACCCAAGCCCGTGATTTACTCCTTTTATCGGAAAAGTACACCTGTGAAAAAAACCAGCCGGTGGATATGTTTCCCCAAACCCAGCACGTTGAGAATATTTCTTTGCTTAAACTAAACGTTTAGATGCCATTGACTAAATCACTGATTTTCTTGACTGTCTGTGATAATTCCATATCCGAGCCATCAAGGATAACACGGGCCCTTTGGTAAAAAGGAAGCCGCTGAGCAAGGTGATTCCCAACCATTTCGTCCAGTTTTTCATCAGGAATTCCTTTGAGCACTGGTCTTTTTCTCCTGGATTTTAATAACCGTTTTACTAAAAAAGGAACTTCAAAATGAATAAAGACCGATAATCCTGTTTGGTTGATCAGCTCCATGTTATCATGGAAACAGGGTGTCCCTCCCCCGGTGGCGATCACCTGGTTCTCCTTTTTACTTGTTTCCACCAACAATTCATGCTCAATCATCCGAAATTGCTTTTCTCCGTATTTTTCAAAAAAATCGGCAATGGATATCCTGAATTGCTCTTCAAACAACTGATCCAAGTCGATGAAACCATAATTGAGTTCAGCAGCCAGCAATTTTCCAATCTGTGTTTTACCGGAAGCCATGTATCCAACAAGGTAGATGCGCATGGGTTAAAAATACGATTATTTTTGTTACCTTTGCCCCACAATTTGAGAAGCAACCCATGAACAAACCCGTTTTATTCCTTCTTGGTTTTACAATCAGTCTCTTCTTCATTGCCGGTTGTAAAAACAGCGATCAGAAAGGTGAGGCTGCGCTCCCTACCGATATTGTAAATAATCCCAACTCTGCCACAGGAAAGGCTGATGCATCTTCGTTACCCCGGCTGGTATTCGGTGAGACAGAGCACGATTTTGGCAGAATTCTTGAAGGAGAAACGGTCTCTTTCAGTTTTAAGTTCACCAACGAGGGGAAATCAGATCTGATCATCGCAGATGTGAGTACTTCCTGCGGGTGTACGGTTCCCTCTTTCCCCAAAACGCCAGTCCGTCCCGGTGAAGAGGGCATCATCAAGGTGTCTTTCAACAGTACGGGCAGGAGAGGATTCCAGGCAAAAAACATCGTGGTTGTCGCCAATACACAACCCAATACCACTTTGCTACGGATCAAAGCCCAGGTGGTGAGTCCCGGAAGCGATCAATAAACAATCGACACAATCTATTGATAAATAACCTTAACGATCATTTAATTCATCGAACATGACAAATTTATTATCCATTCTTTTAATGGCTCCTCAGGGCCAGGGCCAGCAACAAAATGGTTGGTATTCTTTTCTTCCTTTACTACTGATTATCGTAGTCTTTTACTTTTTCTTTATCCGGCCACAAATGAAACGGTCGAAGGATCAAAAGAAATTCAAGGAAAACCTTCAAAAAGGGCAGAAGGTCATCACCATTGGTGGCATTCATGGAAGAATTGTTGAGATTCAGGATACCACGGTGACCATCGAAGTCGAAAACGGAGTCCGTTTAAGAATTGAAAAATCAGCCGTGGCGATGGATAATACCCAGACTATAGACGCCACTAAAAACCAATAAACACGGGAATTTGAAGCCCGATCTGTTTGAATTCATCGACAACGCGCGTCAACGGAGAAGCGCAAAATTCAGGAACCAGTTGACGATTTTTATCATCTGCCTGGTCCTTTCCCTTTTTATTTGGATCCTGGTCAGGCTCTCGAAGGATTATTACTATTCTCTCGATTATCATCTGACGTACACAAATCTGCCTTCTCATCTCAAGTTAACGGGTATTTCCGACTCTGTGATCATCGTGAAAATAAAAGTCCAGGGGTTCGATTTCATCACCGAACGGTTTCTCACAACGCGTGAGCAAAAATACGACGTCAGCCTGAAAAATTTACACATGCGCTACACTGAGAACAAGGCGCGGGGCTACCTGATGACCAACAGGATAGGTAAAGAGATCGTCGAACAGTCGAGTTTTACCAGTGATGTGTTTTTCGTAATCCCCGACACCTTATTTTTCGATTTTGAAAAACCGGAACAACTACCGGTATCGAGGCTGCAACCTGCTTCCCATCCGGATGTTGCGGCGAAAGTTTCCGATTCGGTTCGTTTGGTGAATGATTCTGCAAGGAAGCACGGGAACGCTCCCATCCATTCTCAAAAACATTAAAGATGATCAAAGCCGGGTTGACCGGGAACATCGGAAGCGGGAAAAGTACCGTGGCCGGCATCTTTTCATTGCTCAAAGTGCCGGTTTATCATGCCGATGAAGAATCTAAAAAATTTCTTGCCCAGGACGCAGTGATTCTTGAGATCGTTAAGACCTTCGGTTCAGATATTCTTACCCCCGATCACTGCATCGACCGCCGCAAACTGGCAGCGAAAGCCTTTAAAGATAGTCCTTCCAACCGTTTACTGAATGCCATTCTTCATCCACTGGTGATGGAGGATTTCCTGCAATGGCTTGTCCCCTACGGTAACCATCCTTACATAATACAGGAGTCAGCCATTTTAATTGAAAGTGGGTACAGCAAAGCCTTTGATTACATTATCCATATTTCCTGCCCCGTTGAAACGGCGATCGGCCGGGTCATGAAACGAGACCAGGCCGATCGGAAGCAGGTGCTTCAAAGATTACAGTTTCAACTGGAGGAGCGGGAGAAAGCCAAACTGGCCGATTTTATCGTTGTAAACGACAACAACCGTTTGGTTATTCCACAGGTTCTGGCCATTCACCGTAAGTTATCAGAGATTGGCGCGCAGCGAAACGATAAGGTTCCTGCCTGAACTGCTGATCCCCGAACCGAATTTCCGGTAGTGTTCATCCAAGATGTTTTCCATCCCGAGTTCAATGTTTACATGACGCTCGATCTGATAACTCAGTTTCAGGTTCAGTGTGTACCATGAAGGCATACCGTAAGGGGTTGCATAGGTCAGGTTATCCTCGCCACTCGGGCTGTATTGGCTCAACCGTTTCCACCCGTTGTACATTACATAGAAATCGCCTTTGAACTTTTTCAACTCCAACCGGAAAGAGGTCATTCCATAGAATGGCGGAATATGGTCAAGGGGCGTTTTATCTTCTGTCAATTGTCCGACGGTATAGGTCAGGTTGCTAAGAATAGAGAAGACAGGGGTAATCTGAGCCAGTAAATTGGCCTGAACGCCGTAAATATGGGCGCTCCCCGCGTTGGTGTTGGATTGAACCTGGCACATTACCCCGTCGAACAGGATCGAATCCTGTCCGTTGTACGTGGTCGGGGCCAGAACAATCGCGTCAGTGAGCCAGGTATAATAGGCAGATGCTTCGAGACGAACTTTTTTGAGGATCGTCTTGGCAGCCGAAAATTCCAAATTATAGGCATATTCAGGTTTCAAATCCGGATTAGGAACAATGATCAGTTGGTCCTGGCTGTTAGAATCATTGACTTTCCCGACGTCGTCGATGTTAGGTGCCCTGAAACCGGAAGAACCGACCAAAGCCAAGCTCCAATCTTTTCCCGGTGTGAGGTTGAGCCCCAGGTAACCGTTCAGAGCGGAGTTGGTCTCCTTCACAGTCCGGTCGAAAGGAAATTTCATGATGCTCATCATGGTGTCGGTCCATGCTGCGTTCAAAGTAACGTAACTGTAGCGTAAACCCTGTGAGAAAGCGATTATTTTATTGATTTTCCACACGTTGGAAAGATAAGCAGCCGCGGTTGTCATGTTGGCATAGTCATCCGGATAGCGGGTTGCGATGTCTTCGCGGGATTCTCCTGTTTTGATGTTCTCTTCATGAGCAGCTGATTGTACCTTGTTGTAGAAAACTTCGATGCCATAGCGAAGGTTGTCTTTCTTACCAAGTGCTTTATCAAAATCGACATTCAGTGACATTACATCAACGGACTCTTCATTGAATTTTTTCCAACTTTTGCCAAATTTCCGGTTAATCCGGGATTCCTTAAGATGCTGATACGCAGCAATGGCTGTGACTTTATCGAAGATCACCCCGTTTTTACTGATCTCGGCTTTGAAAGAGGCCATCAGTCGCTCCTGCGGGCCATAATACCATTCGGCGTATTTCAACAGCCCGGTTGATCCGTCGATTTCGGTAAGCCGGTCGTACCGCGGAATATCACTGCTGTTGGTGTATTGAAAATTGAGAGTATAACGTTGGTCTTTATCAGGTTGGAACATGACCTTCTCCATGAAATTCAGTTGTGAATAGCCTGAATTTTTTTGGATTTCCGGGTGGTCGTTGACCCTCATGGAATCTTTGTTATTGATCCGTTCTGCATAATAGAGGCATTTCCCCCAATCACCATAAGCAGGGTTATAGACCTTCCCTTCTCTCAGATCATCAAAATCGTTGTAGGAGAAGATTGTCAGGAAACCGAATTTTTTCCATCCCAGGCTCAGGTTGACTGCTCCTGTTTTCTCAAAATTAGAGGAAGAATAGCGGGCCAAGGCGTTACCTTTGACAAGTAATTTGTTGGTGTTTGACAAAACAGGGTTCTGGGTAATGAAGCTGATCACCCCTCCCAATGCATCGCTGCCATAAATCACTGAACCGGGGCCGTAAAGCACTTCTGTGGAGGCCAGGGATAAAGGATCGATCGAGATGGCATTTTGCAGGTGACCTGCGCGGTAAATGGCATTGTTCATTCTGACACCATCCACGACCAGTAGCACTTTATTCGCTTCAAATCCCCTTAGAATCGGGCTTCCTCCACCCATCTGGCTTTGTTGAACAAAGACCTGTCCGGTCTGTTCCAACATGCTGGCTGAGGTTTGGGGATTGTTAAACAGGATCTCCTTAGCAGGAATGACCTCAATTTTATAGGGTAAATCTGCTTTCCGTTCCTGAACTTTATTGGCTGAGATGACAAATTCATCCAGACGGATAACGTTTTCAGTCAGGTAAACCTTTGGGGCTTTACCAGTCAGCTGGATTTTTTTCAGGTTGAGCGTTTGGTAAGCCACGTGGGAAAAATGGAGCATTGAAGTATCCGAGAAGGCGCTTATGTCAGCTTTTCCGGTGACATCCGTGACCACCAAAAGGTTTTTCTGAAAGTTAGAAATAGTTACCTGACTGATGGGTTGCAGATCCGATTTATCGAGTACAACGATCTGCTGGGCCTGACTGTTCAGCAGGGGTAAAAGAAAAAACAGTAAGTAAAATGTATTTTTTTTCATTATTAATAATTCAATTAAAAGTTCATAGATGGATAAGTATGATTCGGAGTCCC
>ERZ1645192.144-NODE-144-length-51119-cov-10.144446_pt1 | contig 51119 bp, 45 predicted proteins | sample MGYA00575354_ERZ1645192 | MGnify/ENA primary metagenome ERZ1645192 (study PRJEB40844, sample SAMN11349763) | freshwater sediment metagenome | isolation source: river sediment | host: Sediment | place: India: Faizupur Khadar , New Delhi | collected 2017-02-21 ... | reverse complement strand
GCAGGACCGCAGGACCGCAAGACCGCAGGACCGCAGGACCGCAAGACCGCAAGACTGCAAGACCGCACGACCTTCATGTCTTTCCCCTTTTTTTTCCTACTTTTGCCTTTTGTCTTTTATCTTAATAAAATGAAGCCCTCAATCCCAAAAGGAACCCGCGACTTTTCACCTGAAGAGATGATGAAACGGGAAAGCATTTTTGAGACTATCAAAAAGGTTTTCAGGTACTATGGGTACCAGCCGATCGAGACTCCCGCAATGGAAAACCTGTCGACCCTTCTCGGAAAATACGGGGAAGAAGGTGACAAGCTTCTGTTCAGGATTCTCAACTCAGGGGATTTCCTTTCAGGTTTAAGTGACGAGGAACTTCTTGGAAGAGAGGTAAATAAGTTATCCTCAAGTATGTGCGAACGGGGACTCAGGTATGACCTCACAGTGCCATTCGCACGTTATGTGGTTCAGCATCGTGATGATATTGTGTTTCCGTTCAAGAGGTACCAGATACAACCGGTATGGAGGGCCGACCGGCCCCAGAAGGGAAGATACCGTGAATTCACCCAGTGCGACGCCGATGTAATAGGCAGCGATTCCCTTCTCAATGAATATGAACTGATAAGGATCATCGATGATATCTTCAGGGATCTGGGAATAGCCATCGTGATCAAGATCAACAACAGGAAGATACTGTCGGGCATTGCAGAGATAATAGGCGAATCGGGAAGGATCACCGATATCACTGTTGCGATCGATAAACTTGAAAAAATCGGGATAGATGCAGTAAATGAGGAGCTTAAGGACAAGGGTGTGTCATCTGAAGCCATCGGCAGGTTGCAGCCTATTCTGAAGCTTAAGGGAAGCACTGAGGAAAAGCTGTCGGAGCTTGAAACAACCCTTTCAGCATCGGAGGCAGGGCTTAAGGGAATTGAGGAAATGAGGAAGCTTTTCTCTTACATTGCATCTACGCCTCTGACGGCAATGACTGAACTCGACCTTACGCTTGCAAGGGGGCTGAATTATTACACCGGGGCCATCATTGAAGTCAAGGCCCGTGATGCAAGCTTTGGAAGCATATGCGGCGGCGGGCGCTATGATAACCTTACGGGAGTTTTCGGCCTGGAGGGAGTCTCGGGAGTGGGCGTCTCGTTCGGAGCCGACCGGATTTATGATGTAATGACTCAGCTTAATCTGTTCAGCGCCAGTGATGTGGTTCAGACAAAAGTAATGATAGTCAATTTCGGCGAATATGAGGCCGGATATGCCCTGAAAATAAGAAGTAGTCTGATTGAGAACGGGATAAGCGCCGAAGTCTACCCTGATGCTGCCAAACTGAAAAAACAGATGTCGTATGCCGATTCAAGGAGAATACCATATATTATTCTGGCTGGGGATGAAGAGATTAAAGGCAGCATGGTAACACTTAAGACAATGTCGACAGGAGAGCAGAAATTGATGAGTGTTGATGAAGTGGTTGATCTCCTGCTGAAGGTCTGATATATTACTTAAATTTGCATCTGTAATAAAAATATAATCTGATGGCTCTGCAATGCGGCATAATAGGGATCACAAATACCGGCAAGACAACGATCTTTAACTGTATCTCAAATACCAAAGGTGAAACCAATGCTTACGCATTCAGCGCCACAAAATCGAACATCGGAGTAATCCAGGTGCCCGACCCGAGACTGTTTGAGCTTGAAAAGCATCAGACCACGGAAAAGATAGTTCATACCACCGTTGAGATAGTAGATATACCCGGACTTACCAAAGGATCTAACAAGGGAGAGGGTGTGGGAAACAAGTTTCTGGGCGATATCCGCAACACCGATGCACTGATCCATGTTCTGAGATGTTTCGACGATGAAGCACTGCCTCATATCGACGGATCAGTCGATCCGGTCAGGGATATGGAAACCATCGACTTTGAGCTGCAGGTGAAGGACCTCGAATCGGTGGAAAAGAAACTTCAACGTCTCGAAAAACTTATCAGGGCAGGCGACAAGGATGCCAAAAGGGGAGTGGAGGTTCTGGAAAAATACAGGGACCATATTGGGAATTTTCAGAATGCACGCACTCTTGAAATCAAGGAGGAGGACAGGAAACATATCGACGACCTCTTCCTGCTTACCATGAAACCTGTAATGTATGTTTGCAATGTCGACGGCAAATCAGCCGTCACGGGAAACAAGCATGTCGAAAAGGTAATGGAAGCACTTAAGGGGGCTGATGCTGAGGTAATAGTTGTCGCCGGAGCAGTCGAGGCTGAGATAGCCGAGCTTGAAAGTGAAGCCGACAGACTGGAGTTTCTGAAGGATGCAGGTCTCAGTGAGCCCGGTGTCGACAAGATGGTAAGAGCAGCTTACCGGATGCTCAACCTGCAGACATTCTTTACCGTGGGTCCGAAGGAAATAAGGGCATGGACCATCAGGAAGGGAATGACGGCTCCCCAGGCGGCCGGAGTGATCCACAGCGACCTCGAACGGGGTTTTATCAGGGCCGAAGTGATGAAATACAGCGACTTTGTAACTCTGGGTTCCGAACATGCATGCAAGGAAGCAGGCAGATTCTTTATTGAAGGGAAAAATTACATAGTTGAAGACGGTGATATCCTCCATATTAGGTTCAATGTCTAAACTCGTGAATGTCAAGAAAATCACTGATAATAACTGTTTTACTTTCACTCCTGGCAGGCAGGGGATACTCACAGATCATATCGGATAATGGTAAGCTTCTGAAGACTGTCGCCGAAAGGGGACAGGCAGAGGTTGTTATTAAAGTAAGAGGATTTGATGACATCCGCAGGCTGTCGCGCGATTATTCTATACGATCAGCCGGCGAAAATGAGGTCAGCCTGCTTCTGTCGCCGCTTACAGCCGGACTTTTTGTTTCTGAAGGGCGAAGCTACCTGTTGAGAGAAGAACCGGTCATCAAGGGAGAAAGGACTGCGGTCAGCATGGCTGAGGCAATGGAATGGGACACTTACCCGACCTTTACCCAGTATGATTCCATTTTGCGTTCGTTTGCTTCACTCTATCCTTCACTCTGCAGGCTCGATACTATTGGAATGTCAGTCAACGGGAAGGCGGTATTTGTTCTTAAAATATCCGATAACTGCCAGACCGACGAACCGGAGCCTGAAGTATTCTATTCTTCATCAATCCACGGCGACGAGACCGGTGGTTTTATACTGATGCTCCGACTGGCAGATTATCTTCTCCGGAATTACGGCGCCGGCAACAGGGTGACCAGCCTTGTCGACAACCTTGAGATATGGATCAATCCCCTGGCAAATCCCGACGGGACATACAGGAACGGAGATGCGATAAGCTCACCGGTAAGGTTTAATGCTGCAGGCTATGATCTCAACCGTAACTTTCCCGATCCTGAAGGACCGCAAGTCACCCGGCAAAAGGAGACTGTCGACATGATGAGATTCATGTCGGAACGCCGCTTTGTATTATCGGCTAATTTCCATTCGGGTGAGGAGGTCGTAAACTATCCCTGGGACCGATGGCCGTACGAACATGCCGACGAGGACTGGTTTTACACTATAAGCAGGGAATGGGCGGATACAGTTCACCTTCACTCCCAGGCAGGATATATGGATTACCTCGACAACGGGGTCACAAGAGGCTACAACTGGTATCCCATAAACGGGGGAAGGCAGGACTATGTTACTTACAACCTTCATGGCCGGGAAGTAACTGTCGAACTGGATGAGGATTACATTACCCCGGCCTCGGAGCTCGACGACCTGTGGGAATCCAATTACAGGTCGATGCTCGGCTATCTTGAAAACGCTCTTTACGGCATACGGGGAATAGTCACAGACAAGTACACCGGCAAACCGGTTCCCGCATCCGTCTCTGTAGATGGTCATGATAAGGACAATTCACATGTGCTTTGCGATACTGCGACTGGAGTCTTCACCCGCCTTATTTCTGAAGGCCTCTACAACCTTAAACTATCTGCATCAGGATACAGGGATACTGTAATCAGTAGTGTAAATGTTGTTGAAGGCGTACAGACAGGGATTGACATACAGATGACTCCGCTGGTGAAACCTCCCGATCCGGAAAAAATCCTTACCCCATTCTTCTATCCCAATCCCTGCCGCGGCGAGGTGAATGTCTTTCTGCCCGAAGGTCTGGACGGAACCGTGGATGTCAGGGTATTTGATTTGTCGGGGAGACTGGTCTTAAGGTCAGTGGCTGAAATGGTTGAGAATGAACCGTTGAAACTCGTTCTGAGCGGCCTGGGCGAAGGAGAGTACATTATTCTGTTCACCGGATTGTCGACTGGCCGTTCGGCAACCGGAAAGGTCGTTATAGTAATGTTATAACATTGTTATAACATGCTTTTTTATCATGTTTTGTTTCGTATCGCGAAAAGATTATTTTTGAGGTTTTCATAAAGAAGTGGAGAAGGATATGACAGGAAAGAAGCTTATTGCAGTTTTGGTGATTTTATCGGGTTTTCTGAGGGTGACGGGCCAGGGGGCATATCTTCCCCCCGACAAACCGTCGCTTATAATAGGAATTGTTGTCGAACAGCTGAGGTTCGATCAGATAGAAAGGTTGAGGGACAAGTTTTCTGAAAACGGGATCAAGAGGATGATAAATGAAGGCACCTTCTTCAGGAATGCTGCCTATGACTACATGCTCACCCAGTCGGCCCCCGGTTTTTCAACGATTGCCACCGGAACCGAACCCGCATATCATGGCATTACTTCAGATAACTGGTATGTTCCGCTTAAAAATGAGTTTATTTACTGTACCAGGGATATAAGTGTCAATCCCGTCGGAGGCAGCTACGAGTCGGGGCTCCATTCCCCCTTGAACCTGAATGCATCTACTTTTGCAGATGAACTCAAGACAGCCACAGGGAAAATATCGAAGGTTTTCTCGGTGGGAGTGAAGGAGCAATCGGCCATTCTAACTGCCGGCCATTCTGCCGACGGCGTGTTCTGGTACGACAATACAACGGGAGGGTGGATGTCGTCGACATATTACATGGCTTCGCTTCCCTCGTGGGTAAACGATTTCAATGCCATGAAACGCCAGGAAACCTGGCTCAACTCTTCATGGACTCTGTTATTGGATCAACAGGCTTATTCAGCATGCCTGCCTGATTCCAACAAGTTCGAGAAAGGATTCAACGGATTGAACTACTTTCCCTATGACCTTAACAAACTGAGCAAGCCGGCCGGAAGGAATGCAGCCCGGAATAATGCCTTCCTCAGGGAGACACCGTTTGCAGACGCCCTTACTACTGATTTTGCGATAAAGCTGATAGAGAAGGAGGAACTTGGGAAGGACGATGTTCCCGATTTCCTTTCAATAAGTTATTCATCGACTGATTACATCGGTCACAGGTTCGGGCCTTCTTCTGTTGAGACTGCCGATGCAATCCTGAGGCTTGACAGAAACATTGAGTCTCTTCTGAATTATCTGAATGACAATCTGGGCAAAAGGAATGTTCTTGTCTATTTCACTTCGGCCCATGGTGTTGCGGAGGTTCCTGCGGTAATGGCCGATAACAGGGTCCCATCGGGGTATTTCAGGCAGAACCAGGCTCTCCAGCTTCTGAGAAGTTATCTGAACGCAGTTTACGGAGAAGGTGATTGGGTAAGAGGCTTTTCTGAAAAGCAGATATTTCTGAACAGGACTCTGATAGAAGATGCAAGAATGCAGATCGAGGACGTACAGAAAAAGACAGCAAGGTTCCTCACCCAGTTCACGGGTGTGGCATCAGCTTATCCCTATTATGCCTTTGAAGCCAACGACTTCGGTAACGGGCACCTTAAAAGAATAATAAACAACTTCAGCGCCCAGCGTTCGGGCGATGTGATTGTTACGCTTCAGCCCGGCTGGGTGGAAATTGACGACGATCATCTGACCGGCCATAACTCACCTTATGAATATGATTGTCATGTTCCGCTGATCTGGTACGGCTGGACGGTAAACAGATCGACTGTGATGAGAAAGGTCAACCTGACTGATGTTGCAGCTACTCTATCCTCGCTGTGCAGGATACCCTATCCCAACGCCTGCACCGGAGAGCCCATGCCTGAACTGTTCAGATAGCTTGCCTGGCGGAATCTCTTTCGGCGCATGCTTCCTCAAGCAGGCCGGGATTTTTTTCACATCCGTTCCCCAGAATTACCAGGTTGGCTCCGGCTTTGAAGGCAGCGGCAATTTCTCCACGTGTTTTTATTCCGCCTCCGACCGCTATGGGCACTGATACATTTTCCCTGACTGCGGTTATTATCCCGGCAGGAACCGGATGAAAGGCGCCGCTGCCGGCTTCGAGATAGATCATTTTCAGGCCGAGCATTTCCCCGGCCATGGCAGTGGCTACCACTAGTTCAGTCTTGTCGGAAGGAATGGCTTCCGTCTGACTGATATATTCCACAGATGTTTTCTTTCCGCATCCGACAAGTATATATCCCACTGAAATAAGCTTTTCCCTGGCATCCCTAAGGAAAGGAGAAGCTATTACATGATTTCCTATGAGAAGCTCCGGATTCCTTCCTGATATCAATGAAAGAAGAAGGATGGCGTCGGCTTTAAGGCTGAGCTGGAGAAGGTTTCCCGGAAAAAGGACAACAGGTATCCTGCACTGGTTTTTTACCGACTCTATCAGGGTATCTATGCTGCTGAAGGTAAGACTTCCTCCGACCAGAATATAGTCTGTGCCGGATCCGGATGCTATCTGAAGTATCCTTTTAAGGTCCTTTCCGGAAGTCTTGTCGGGATCGAGAAGAAGGGCTATACTCTTCTTCCCCGGGAAATCATCCTTTATCATAATTCTTTTTGGTCCAGACTATTGTGTAATTATCATATCTAGTATAGAAGAGATCGAAGGTGTCATTAATCTTTTTTGTCTTCACACTTCCTCTTATCTCTCCCGATTCCTTCACATCGAAGGGTTCGATAGTAATATTCTTTTTAATGCTTATTCCTTCCTTGTCGCAGATCTTGTAAATAGCTTCTTTTGCACACCAGTGAAGGTAGAGATGGTAAACCCGCCTTTCGGGTTCTCTTGTTATTTTTTCCTTCCTGTTAATGAATTTGAAGGCAATACGCCCGATGTTTGTGCTCATGTGTTCAAGGTCAATGCCAACTTTCTCATTGGAACTGAGCAGTATTGCAGTGAGTTTGTTGGAATGGGAGATGCTTATGAATCTTGATCCGTCGCTCAGGAAGGGCTTGTTGTTCTTGTTGTAAACTATCCTGGCATCCCTGCCCAGCAGCTCGGCCAGAAGGGCTCTGACACTCAGAAATTCAAGTTTTCTCGAAGTGCTCGAAAAAGCCTTGTATTTCTTTTTGTCAATAAGGTCGAGATCGACCATGCCGAGCAGGGTGTCGATGTCCTCCTCAATCTTCCATACACCCAGTATAGTGTACTCATTCAGGTAATGTTTAGAAATACATCCCATCAGTTGTCCGAGAGTTTACTTCCTTTTCCATTCCAGGGTTTCAATCAGATGCACTACATCTTCCCTGAAAAAATCAATTACAGGGGCCAGCGAATCGGCATTCGGTTCGGATTCAAAATAAAGCGAACCCCTGAGATAGTGTTCGGCGCTGTCAGTTACATAAAACTGAACAGCGGTTGCCGTATTGCCTTTAAGGTCGTAAAATATGCCGAAGATCCTTTTTTCCGGGTCAATAATGACCTGCTCGTTTATCGCATCTGCTTTTGTTATATGGTTTTTGACGTTCATGGTGTAAGTCTGTTCGACAAGTTCTTCAAGATCACCGCGAACATCCTTGTATGTAAGGTGAAGGCTTGCCCTGTATCCCGGAAATTCTATGTTGAACCAGCCCTGCTCGGGGTTTCCGGAATTGGTCGAAATGACACCGTACTTCGGGTATTCGAATTTTAAAGGCAGCTTCAGGCTGTCATCCATCCCGCTGAATACGACGTATCCTTTGGCAGGAAGATCGATCCTGAAATAAGCTCTTGGTTTTGGAACAGGAGCTTTTCTGCATCCGGAAAGTCCTGAAACCACTGTAAGTATAAGAAAAAGAACTATCCTACTCTTTATTTGTCCTGGCATGATCATCAGTTATTTTAACACGGATCTCCTTAATCCTTCTCTTGTCGGCCGACTCTATCCTGAATTCAAAGTTCCCGTAGTTAACTACCTGCCCCTTCTGGGGGATTTCTCCCGTGAGCTCGAGAATCAATCCGGCAAGTGTTTCGGATTCTCCGCGTACATCCTTGAAAGGATCATCCCCTACATTTATTATCTTGAAAAAATCGTTCAGAAGGATTTTCCCCTCACAAACATAGGTTGTTTCATCTATCTGCCTGAACATTGTTTCATCTTCATCGCTTTCGTCGGTGATCTCACCCACTATCTCCTCCAAAACATCCTCCAGGGTTATTATCCCCGATGTGCCTCCGTATTCGTCGATAACAACCGCCATGTGAATTTTTCTCTTCTGGAATTCCTTGAGGAGTTCGTTGATCTTTTTTGTTTCGGGCACAAAATGCACCGGCCTCATTAGCGATTGCCACCTGAAAGAATCAGGATTGTTTATGTAAGGCAGAATATCCTTGGCGTAGAGTATGCCGCTTACAGAGTCGAACGATCCCGAATACACGGGGATCCTTGAGAAACCTGATTCGATGATGGTCGACTTTAATCTGCCGAATCCCGATTTGATGTTGATTGCCGTCACATCTATTCTCGGGCACATTATCTCGCTGACGTTAATATTGCCGAAATTGACAATGCCCTTAAGTATCTTCTCATCCTCTTTTATCTCGTCCGGTGAAAGCTCCAGAGCTTCAGAAAGGTCTCCCATGTTTATGTTGGTCTGCCTGTGCGCTGCTCTTTTTTTGACATAGGAGGAGAAGTTAAGAACTGAGGTCACAGGGCTCAGGAACTTCATGAGGAAAGAAAGCGGTAAGGCTATGAAAAGAGAAATGGACAGGTGCTTTCTGGTCGCGAAAAACAGAGGTATAACCTCCCCGAAAAGCAGAATAATTAATATGATTACAACCGCTTCAATTATTAGTCCAACGACAGGATTGTTGCCGAAATCGAAAAGCAGCGAACCCAGAAATGCAGCAAGAAGGGCGGCTGCAATGTTTACAATATATTTGGCTACGAGAATGGCGTTGAGCAGTGTATCGGGATTGTCATTCAGCTTCAGCACCCTTGCAGCTTTTTTTGATTTGTCGGACCTGAGCTTTTCAATATCCTCGGGGCGAAGTGAAAAGAATGCAACTTCAGAACCGGATATGAGAGCTGATTTGAACAGAAGCACGGCAAAAATTGCAAATCCTATGATCAGTTTCAGGTCAGAATGACCTGCAGCCATATCCGTTATGTATGCGACAGATGAAAAAGAAATATCAGCTTCCAAAATCCGAATCCTTTATTACTTACTTCTAGAAGGGTAGGTCATCATCACCCGATGCCTTGTATTCTTCAGTCGTATCATTCACCTCAGGAATGTCGGGTTCCTTGTCCCCCTGGACAATTCCCGGAGACATGGAACCTGCCGGAGGAACTCCTGAAGCAGGTTTCTTGTCGAGAACCAGGAAAGTGTCGGCAAGTATCTCGGTGATGTATTTGTTGTTACCGTCCTTGTCAACGTACGATCTTGTCTTGATCTTACCTACTATATATAATTGCGACCCCTTTTTTACAGTTTTTTCAGCTACTTCGGCCATTGCCCTCCAGAGGACTATATTGTGCCATTCGGTAGTGGTTATGGTCTCTCCCTGCTGGTTGGTATAGGATTCACTTGTGGCCAGGGGAAAAGTGGTTTTAGCCACACCCTTGTCAAAATACCTGACAACAGGATCCTTACCTACATTTCCTACTAAAATAACCTTATTGATTGACATATAGTTATAGTTTTTGTACCTGATTTTTACAGAACACAAAGTTAATAAAAAATAAGCTTAACTGAACCAGTGATGAGTTTAATGCACAATTCACATGTCTTCAATAATTTAACCTGTAACTATTTCGGCCTCTCAGCCAGGGCAAAAACAGCCCGCTGACAGGGAAGACCCGACAGATGATCAGCTATTTCATTGTATTTTAGGCAATTTAAAAATTCCGAATAAAAAATTATTCTTTAACTAATTCAATATAAATAAATAATATTTTTATATTTGCAGGGTCGAAAAAAACGTACACTCGAAATAATTTGTTGAATTTTAAACTTCACGAAAATGACTAAAGCAGACATCGTTAATGAAATTGCCAAGAACACTGGTATTGAGAAGGTGACAGTTCAAAAGACTGTTGAGGCCTTTATGGATACGATAAAGCATTCCATGGTAGCTGGTAACAATGTGTACCTGAGAGGATTTGGAAGCTTCATTGTAAAGAAAAGAGCAAAGAAAACAGCAAGGAATATCTCCAAGAACACAACTATCATAATACCTGCCCACAATATTCCTTCTTTCAAGCCGGCAAAATCATTCATCACCAAAGTTAAATCACACGTAAAGAAATAAACTCCCATGCCAAGCGGAAAAAAGAGAAAGAGACATAAGATGGCTACCCACAAGCGCAAAAAACGCTTGCGGAAGAACAGACACAAAAAGAAATAAACAGACTGGGTAGTCTTTTTTAAGTTAACTAAACCTAAAGGTCTTCCGATCTTTAGGTTTATTGTATAAGTACATTGGAGTTGGTGGGGTTATTGACTCAGTTCAGGAAGAGACGTGGTAAATAAGGAGTTGATCATTGATGTCGGGGTGTCCGAAGTCTCGCTGGCGCTGCTGGAAGACAAGCAGCTGACAGAATTAAACAAGGAGAAGAGAAGCATAAAATTCTCCGTAGGGGATATTTACCTGGGAAAAGTAAAAAAGATCATGCCGGGGCTGAATGCGGCATTCGTAAATGTAGGATATGAGAGAGATGCATTTCTTCATTACCTCGACCTCGGAGCACAGTTCAGAACTCAGCATAAATACTATGTCACTGCTGTCCAACGACAGGGACGGATAACTCCCCTCCATAAAATCAAATGCGAACCGGACATTGACAAAGACGGAAAAATAACTGACGTCCTTACTTCAGGTCAGACAGTCCTTGTCCAGATTACAAAGGAACCAATTTCTACTAAAGGCCCCAGACTTGCTTCGGAGATCTCGCTCGCAGGCCGGAACCTTGTTCTTATTCCCTTTTCCGACAAGGTCTCCATATCCTCAAAGATCGAAAGCAATGAGGAGAAAAACCGCCTCAAAACTCTGCTACAGAGTATAAAACCAAAAAACTACGGCGTAATTGTACGTACCGTAGCTGAAGGAAAAAAGGTGGCCGTTCTCGACGCTGAACTTAAGGAACTGGTCAACAGATGGGAATCAGCATTCATCTCTGTAAAAAAGGAAACCAAAACTCCCAAACTCTTTATCGGTGAGATGAACCGCACATCAACAATCCTCAGGGATATGTTGAATGTGACATTCAACGGCATCCACATTAACGATGCAGTTCTGGCCGAGGAAGTAAGGAATTACATAAGAGAGATAGCGCCGGAAAAGGAGAAAATCATAAAGGTCTATAACGGTTCAATACCTATCTTCGAACACTTTGGCGTAAACAAACAGATCAAGGCGCTCTTCGGAAGAACAGTTTCATTCAAGCATGGAGCTTATCTTATTATTGAACATACCGAAGCTCTTCATGTAATTGATGTCAACAGCGGAAACAGGTCGCGATCGGGCAATAACCAGGAGGCAAACGCCCTGGAAGTCAACCTGGAAGCTGCCAGGGAGATTGCCCGGCAGCTCCGGTTACGTGATATGGGTGGAATAATTGTAATCGATTTCATCGACATGCAGAACAATGAGAACAAACAGGCATTGTTCGACAGCATGAAGGAAATAATGGCAGGAGACAGGACAAAGCACAACATCCTTCCCCTGACGAAATTCGGGCTTATGCAGATTACAAGGCAGCGTGTAAGGCCTGAAATGAATATTGTAACTGATGAGAAATGCCCTGCCTGTCTTGGGTCGGGACAGATACGCCCCACAATCCTGTTTACCGATACTCTTGAAAAATACCTGGCATTCCTTGTCGACAAGATCAAAACCCGCAGTATAGCGCTTAATGTACACCCCTTTGTAGCTTCATACCTGAAAAAAGGATTATTCCCACAGTACCTGAAATGGGATATCAAATACAAAATCCTTCTTAAGGTTCAGGCAGTGACTTCCTATCACATGCTTGAATATCATTTCTTTGACAGATTTGATAATGAAATAGACCTGACCTGACAGGTAATAATTCCGAACAACCGGGCCCTCTTTTCTGTTAATGTTGCTGATTTATTACTTTTACAAAGTATTAACAGATATATCTATGTTTAAAAGATACCTGACCATAATGCTCTTTACGCTCCTTCTCATAAACGGAGCCACATCCCAGATATATGATCCGGTCACCTGGACTTTCGGCTATGAAAAGAAGGGTGATGCCTCCTATGAAATAATTTTCACAGCTGAAATAGAGAAGGGTTCGCATATCTACGCTATGGATATTCCTGAAGGAGGGCCGATACCTACATCATTTTCATTCAACGGGCCGGTTGATTACACTCTCGAGGGGAAGACTTTCGAGGCGACTCAGCCTGAAGAGCTCATGGATGAAGCTTTCGGATTCAAAATAAAATCGTTTAGCGACAGGGCGGAATTCAGACAGAAAGTAAATTCCCCGAATCCTTCATTTACGGTGTCGGGGACTGTGAACTTCATGTCGTGCAATAACACCACCTGTTCTCCGCCTAAGGATGTTGAGTTTTCGGTTACAGTCGGAAAACCGGCTTTAACAACAACTGTTAAGGATTCCGGAACTGCTGATGTCTCAACGGGAAGCCGGAAACAGGGCAGCGGTTTGCTGAAATTCTTCCTTATCTCGCTTCTTGCAGGATTTGCCGGAGTGCTTACTCCCTGCGTATTCCCGATGATCCCGATGACAGTCGCCTTCTTTTCACAGGGCTCCGAAAACAGAACCAAATCAATTATCAAAGCCCTTATCTTCGGACTGTCAATAGTGCTTATCTACTCACTCCTTGGAGTTATAGTGTCGCTCACAAGCGCAGGTGCAGGATTTGCAAATACCTTAAGCACTCACTGGATACCTAATTTCCTGTTTTTCTTACTTTTTGTGGTATTTGCCGTATCCTTCTTCGGAGCTTTCGAGATAGTGCTGCCAAACAAATGGGTTTCAGGAGCCGACTCAAGGGTAGACAGGGGAGGCATTCTTGCTTCCTTCTTCATGGGACTCACGACTGTCATCGTGTCATTCTCCTGTACAGGCCCGATCGTAGGGGCTCTACTTGTTGAAGCAGCATCAGGTGATGTCATTAGGCCAAGCATCGGGATGCTTGGTTTCGGCCTGGCCTTTGCACTTCCATTCACGATCTTTGCACTTTTCCCCTCTGTGATGAGCAAGATGCCCAAATCGGGAGGATGGCTTAATTCAGTGAAGGTAGTTCTGGGTTTTATAATGCTTGCATTCAGCCTGAAATTCCTTATGACCATCGATACTGTTTATTCCTTCAAAATACTTTCAAGGGATATTTACCTGGCAATCTGGATAGTACTTTTTTCGTTGATGGGACTTTATCTTATGGGTAAGATCAAATTCAGGCACGACAGCGATCTGCCGTATATTGGTACATTCAGATTATTTCTGATAATAGCGGTTTTCTCATTTGTTGTATGGCTTATTCCGGGCCTGTTCGGAGCTCCGCTCAAGGGACTTTCATCACTGCTGCCGTCTGCTTCGACGTCCGGATTATACAAGGCCGGGTCCTATAACCAGAACGCGGCATCACCTGCACTTCCTTCAACAGGTCTTTTTTCAAGCGAGCTTTGTTCCGAACCGCTTTACGACGATATATTTGATATGCCGCTGGGGCTCTCAGGTTATTTCGACTTTGAGCAGGGGCTTCAGTGTGCAAGGGAGCAGGGTAAACCAGTACTTATTGATTTCAAGGGACATGCCTGTGCCAACTGTAAGGTAATGGAAGCCAGGGTGTGGTCGGATCCCCAGGTTCTTGAACGGCTCAGGAATAATTTCGTTATCGTTGCACTTTATGCCGACGACAGAACCGTCCTTCCGGAAAATAAATGGATCACTTCCAGTGTCGACGGCAAGGTCAAGAAAACAATAGGAAAGATAAATGAGGACCTTGAGATATCCCTTTTCAAAACCAATGCTCTGCCTTTATACGTGATTGTTGATCATGAAGGGAATCCTCTTAATCAGCCCATGCCTACCAATCTGAACGTTGAGGAATACAAGCAGTGGCTCGATGATGGTCTCGCAAGGTTCAAAGAGCTTTAGTCCACGATGTGCTGTTTCAGTTGAGACGGATATTCCCCCTGCTGGCATCAATCATCAGACGGCTTTCTGAACTGCCAGTGCCTGCCTCTCCGGTAATCAGATATTCTTTTTTGGTTTCATTTATTGTCTCTTTGTCAGTTTTTATATTTCCTGGGGGAAGGACAACAAATGAGTTGACATGCCTGATCTCAAACTTGTAGGAGGCGGAAGGATCGAAATCTGCTTTTATGTCGGCAAAAGCCGATTTCAAAACTATGCTTTCAAACTCTCCGGCAACTTTGTCGATGTCGATGCTTCCTGATTTCAGGTCGAGGTCGGCTTCCTTTGATAGATTCTCTATACTGTATTCGGAGAACCATGAAACACCTTTAAGGACATCGATATCATCAATAAAGAACTTGTCCCGGCGCGATTCAATTTCAACCCTGCCCGCCTTTCCCAGATCAAATCTGGAGGATGTGCTTTTCAGGTCCAGCTCTTCGCTGCGGGTAACTCTTATCTTTGAAAAACTTGTTATGATCCTTGCTGATTTAACCGAGCCTATCTCAGCATCTCCGAAATCGAAATTAAAACCTGAAATCCGGTTCAGTGAATTTGCCCTGAAGTCACCGTTGGAGAGATCTGCCGACAATGTGCCCGAATTGTAATCGATGGTTATGTCTCCAAACTGGTTTTTAATGTCAATGTCGACATATTCCGGAATGTTTATGTGGTAACTGATCTTCACTTTCGACTCGTAGTCGATTAATTTATCGGTGAAGCCCTTGAAAGTCTCCAGCAAAACTGTGGTTTCACGTTCAAAGACAGTCTCCGCCCTAATGACAGAACCAGTTTCCGTTATGCTGACATCTATGCCCGCAATAAGCTTGTCGAGCCTTTTACTGTCAGGCGCCCAGGCCTCAACCTCGGCAAGGATGTGAGCAGATTCCTTATCCCATCTTGTGATTTTGATATCGCCATACCTGTTTACTATCTCCAGCTTCGTACCGCGTCCGGCCGGAAGTGTTTTCTCAAATGTCCTGTCAGCTGATTCGTTCTGCGCTGCCAGCGGTATCAGCGGAAAAAGTAAACTGGCAAAAAATGTCGTAATAGCTCTCATGGCGGTTCAGGTTATATAAGTACGCAATAATTTACGTATCGGTTTACATTTTATGTGTCGTATCGTACGATCATTATAAAGACGTCTATCAGGCTCAAATGTTACACCATGGAGGGAAAGCCGTCTCCTGTAAATTTTTTCCCGGTTGTCCTGTAGGACGGAACGCCGACATGTTTTTCTTTGTTAAATTGTGTTAAATGCAGGTTTTCAGTAAGTTTGATTTGTCATTTTAAGTTATATTGCATTTGAAAATAAGCATAAGCTCATGAACAGAGTCATCTGTTTTTCTTTTTTAGTTATGATTCTGACAGCCTGCGGGGAAAATCAGGGCAGGCTGGCAATTAAGGCCGACAGGATCCATGAAAGGATACTTGCTGTTGATACTCATTGCGACACGCCGATAAATATTGCTATGTCGGACTATGACCTTGGCGTTCGGAACGCCGAAGGATGCGTTGATTTCCCAAGAATGAAGGAAGGCGGCCTTGATGCCGAATTTTTTGCAGTATTTTCAAGTCAGGGCCCCAGGAATGATTCCGCTTTCAATGCAGTATACACTTATGCCATGGATGTGCTGGGCAAGATACTCGCGAACGTGGAAAAGTACCCTGATATGGCCGGTATAGCCGTTTCTCCGGATGATGCATTCAGACTTAAAAAGGAGGGGAAGTTGGCGGCTTTCATAGGTATTGAAAATGCTTATCCCCTGGGTAAGGATCTCAGCAGGGTAAAAGCTTTTTATGACAGGGGTGCAAGATATATAACACTCTCTCACACCAGAAACAATGATGTCTGCGATTCCTCCACCGATCCGAAGGGCCCGGAACATAACGGCCTGTCTGAATTCGGCAAGCTGGTTGTTCTTGAGATGAACCGGCTGGGAATGATGGTCGATGTTTCTCATATTTCGGATAATGCCTTTTATGATGTTCTGGGAGTCTCAACTGCCCCGGTCATAGCATCTCATTCCTCATGCAGGGCTCTTTGCGAATCGCCCAGAAACCTGGATGATGATATGCTTCTGGCATTAAGGAATAACGGAGGTGTTATTCAGATCTGCATCCTGAGCGATTATCTCAAGATTCCCGATCCAAACCCCGTGCTTGATGCCAGATTGAGGGAGTTTTCAGAACGATATGGTGACCTCTCAAAACTGGGGGAGGAAGAAAAGAAAATTGCCAGGGCGGAATACAGGGAGATAAGGGAACGTTATAAGAAGCTTGCCACAGTTAAGGATGTTGTTGATCATATTGATCATGTTGTTCAGGTTATCGGAATCGATCATGTCGGCATAGGTACCGATTTTGACGGCGGCGGAGGAGTGGAAGGATGCAAAAGTGTGGCTGAAATGAAGAATATCACTGTTGAACTGCTTCACAGAGGTTATTCCCGGGAGGAGATCTCGAAGATATGGGGCGGCAATATTGTCAGAGTGATGAAGGAAGTGGAGGCAAAAAGAGATGCTTCACTTTAAATCAGCCTGTTTGTTTTCAAGCTCCTGCCTGATGTCTACAATCAGATCTCTTTTACTCTCGAAAATCTAAGCATTTTAAGAAGCCATCCGGGCAGAGGTTTGTATCCCATCCTGTTCTTCAGGTTCAGATACCACCCGAGCCTCTTCGATATCCGCATTTTATGGGATTCGACAAATTCAAGCAGGATCCCGTCGGGATCTTCTATATAGGCAAAATGACCGGCGGCATCGCCCATCTCAAAACTGTTCCCCTTTTTTGAATCCATACTGTCGACAACAAAAGGATAACCGAGGCTTTTGCAATATTCCCTCAGTTCATCCATCTCAAATATGTCAAAACATATATGAATGAATCCCGGATCACCCCAGAAACGGTTCTGGTATATTCTTTTTCCGGGATTGCCCGGAGCGCTTACAAGTTCTATGACGCTCTGGCCGAAGATCCTGCTGAAATAGCCTGAAAATGGAGTTGTTCTTCTGAGAAGGACCCTCCTCAATTCCTTGTTTCCGCCGGGAAGTGATCCGAGGTCGGGAAAATATCCGGTTTTGTCATAAACCACCTGGTCATACCCGAGGATATCGGAATAGATTGCAAGTGATTTTTCAATATCCGTAACTCCAAGGATGGCGCCGTAGGCTCCGCCGCTTACTTTATTCTCCTTCATGAACCAGTTGTTTCCTTCCATTATCTGGAAGAGATTGCCGTAGGGATCCCGGATGAAGAAAGTAAAATTACCCGAAGGATCTCCTGCAGGTTCCCCGCTAAGAATACATCCTTTATCCTTGTAAAACAAATATGCATCATCTATATTCCTCACCTTTATTTTACAGATAAGTATTCCAAGGTCGCCCAGGTGTATTTCTTCCTCTATGCTGACCGGCTCTCTTTCACGGTACTGCCAGACTTCAAAGCCGGCGCCGCTCTGCAGGTTCAGTGCAAGGATAGCATGCCTGCTCTGGGGTACGTTGCCGGTATAGGGAAGCATCAGGTTGGCTTCGGTTTTATCGTCGAAGATCCTGCAATCCATCCCAAACATTTTACTGTACCATCTCCAGGCTTCCCTCAGATCCTTGACTCCGATACCAATCTGTTGAATACCCCCCAGTTTATATTTTCTCATCTTAAAAAATCCTTTAACAAAATTAGTTTTTAATCCTGTCGGCAATCCTGAAAAAAAGCCATGGCCAGATCCTCCTTATGTAGAGAAGGACAAGTTCCCCTCTTCCGACCAGTATCTCCCGCCTGTTCCTTCTGATTCCCCTTATTATTATCCTGGCTGCCAGAGCAGGTGGTATGCCGTTTGCCTGGCCATCGTCCATCCTGCCGTATTCCTTTCCATCCTTATCAAGAGCATTCAGCGAGATGTTTGTTCTCACCCTGCCGGGGATGATTACGGATGTCCTTATTCCGTTATTCTTGTTTTCAAGGTACAGAGTCTCAAAGAAACCATGAAGAGCCTGTTTCGATGCCGAATATGCTGACCTGAGCGGAAAACCGAAGCGGCCTGTTATGCTGCTTGTGGCCAGAATATGGCCTGATTTCCGGACCGTCATGTACGGAAGTACTGCCTTGGTAAGTGCGATGGTGCCAAAATAGTTGATCTCGAAGATCTTCCTGTCGAGCCATAATGGTGTTTCCTCAATTCTCGACCGCTGACTGATTCCCCCGATATTAAGGAGATAATCGATCTGCCCGAATGATTCAATCTGGTCCTTGACTGTTTTGCCGATCCCTGAGGTGTCGGCAAGATCGAAGGTTACACATTTTACCGCATCGGGCCGGGAACAGTTTTTCCTTACACGTTCGAGTTCTTCAGTATTATTTGAAGAGGCAATTATTCTTGCGTCCAGAACAGCAAATTCATTGACAAGCGCTTCTCCTATTCCGGAAGATGCACCTGTTATCCATACAACCTTATTCCTGAAAAAAGCCCTCTTATTCATCTTTCAGTTCTGATACAAGCGACATAAGCTCGTCGTAATTTTTTCTGAGGGCCAGGTAGTCTTTATCTTTTCTTCTGATATAATTTCTGACCCTGAAGCCCCCGGCAATCCTTCTTAACAACTGGATCCAGCTCCAGGCAAAAAGACCTGAAAGCGGAATGGCAATAAAAATCATAACTGCAAGCCACCAGGGGGAGAATATCAAAAGGCACAGGATAAGATAAACCGGGAGGAATATGAAAGCCAGAGCTATGGAGATAACAAAACGCATTGTGCTGTGAAACTGAGGATCCTTTGTTTTACGGATCTGAAGTTCAGGCGGGGCAAAGATTGTAAGAGTGAATAAATTGCCAAAAAGCCAGACCGGGAATGTGGAAATCAGCCCTGCCAGGCCGGCCAGATGCCATCCAAGCGGATGCTTTTTCTTCTCAAGAAGCTTGTAGCTTACCTTCAGCCTTTCGGCTTGTTCCTTTACGCTGAGGCTCAGGGAGCATATACGGCTGTACTTCTCCGGAACTGTATTCTTGAGGTTATTAAGCCTGCTGATAAGGTCCCTGTCGCGATACAGCTTGGGCATCCTTATGTCGTCGCTGTATTTTCCGTTGACTATACTCCTGAGTTCATCAATAGCTTCATAGTCATCTACTGATTCAATATGGACCATCAGTTTCTTTATCTCGTCAGAAAGCCTTTCCTTAAGCTGGACAAGAGCTCTGTCAGGAGCTTCCCTGTAGAGATGATGGAATTCCGACACTTCTATGGGTTTGCCATAGACCACAGTGAGTACCTGTCTTACTCTCCTGTAGTTGGTGTACTCCAGTCCGACCGGAATGATCTTTATGTTGAGCGTGAAATTCTCTGCTTCTTCTGCCTGGAATGCAACCCGGCAGATACCTTTCTTGAGCTGACGAAGCCTTCTGAAACCTGCATGATCGCCTTCAGGAAGTATTATCAGCCCGTTCTTGTGCTTTATGACATCGATTGTTTTTCTGAAGATTTCATCATTGGCTTTCAGATTGCTGTATCCGTCACGGATCCTGTAAACCGGAAGCATCTTGATATAATAAAGCAGGGAGGCAACCGACCTCTTCCTGAAAATATCGGAACGCGCCAGAAACACAGGCTGCCCCGAATGTGTAAACAAAACAGCCAGAGCATCCATCAGGGCATTCTGATGATTGGGAGCATAAATAAGATGATCGTCAGGATTTATGTTTTCAATCCCCAGGGTTATTACTTTTCTGTAATAGATATTATCGTGCCAGAAGCCCAGAGTTTTCTTTAAAAGGGCATAGCCGGCCGAGTACTTTTCAATATTCTCTTTTCCCATACATTCAGGTAATCGTAAAGCCAGAAGCGGATCAAGTTTTGTTTTCCGGAGAAAATCAGCCCAATGTAGCAAAAATGAACAGGACAAAGTTCACAGGGAGAGCAAATAGATGCCCTGAAAGGCAATAATAAGTCTTTTTACCACCATGTCATGTCGATTCCAGGTCATCTATGAACCGGTCGAGATTCCTTCTTTCTTTTTTGGTAGGCCTGCCCAGTCCTTTCTGCCTGAAAGCGGGAAAGACTGAATGTTTTATTTCCAGCTTCATCCTTTCTTCTTCAGGTGTAAGGTCTTCAATGAAACCGGCTGCAAGCTTCGCAGAAACCCTGTTCTCGATTGGTTTGATTACACGGAAAGTAAAGGTTACCGGAGGTTTCCTCACAGTTATGATCTCGTTGACTGTTACCACCCTTGACGGTTTTACCGGGATATTGTTGATGCTTATCCTTCCTTTCCTGCATTCATCTGATGCAAGGCTTCTGGTTTTATAAAGCCTGACTGCCCACAGGAACTTGTCAATGCGGATTTCAGGTATTTCAGGATCTGGGCTCATCAGGCGAACTGTCTTTTTTTCCTTCTTTTTCCGGATCCTTCTGCTGCGGCACTTTTGAGGCCCTGTTGAAAGCGGTCATGGTGAGTTCGGTGCCGGCAGTACCGAAGGACTTTATCATTTCAACAACAATTCCTATTCGTCCCTTCAGCTGCTCCTTCTCCTCGTCCGACCATCTTCCCAGAACATAGTTTACCTGGTTTCCTTTTTTGAAACCGTTGCCTATGCCTATCCTTATACGTGCATACCCGTCTGTACCGAGCACCGAGTTAATATGAGCAAGTCCGTTGTGACCGCCATCGCTTCCCTTTGGCTTCATCCGGATACTTCCCAGGGGGAGGGCCAGATCATCTACTATTACAAGAAGGTTTTCAGGAGAAATATTTTCCCTGCTGAGCCAGTACCTTACGGCGTTGCCGCTCAGATTCATGTATGTCGACGGCTTGAGAAGGATAAAAGTCCTTCCCCTGTATTTTGTCTCAGCAACAGATCCATACCTCCTGTCGGTGAAAGACACTCCTGCCTCGTCAGCATATGCATCGAGAATGGTAAAGCCTATATTATGACGGGTATCGCTGTACTCGTCGCCGATATTGCCCAGGCCAACTATCAGATATTTCATGTTGCCTGCCTGTTATGGGAAAACCGATCTACTTCTTTCCTTCCTTTGATTCGGCTGCCGGTGCTGCTGCCTCGCCTTCAGGTTTTGCTGCTGCCAGCTCACCCTCGGTCTCTTCCTTGGCTACAACACGCGAAGTGGCTACCGTAAGGATCGTGGTGATCCTGGGGTCGATAAGTTCGATCTTATCGTATTTCAGATCTCCAACCTTTATTGAATGGTTGACCTTTAAATTGGTGATATCTATTGGAAGTGATTCAGGGATCTCTCCTGCAAGGCCCCTGACCTTAAGATGCCTCTTCTTGATCCTGAGTTTACCGCCTGCCTTTACTCCGATGGAATCGCCTGTAACATTTATGGGCAGGCTGACAATGATAGGCCTGTCATCAAAGATTTCCACAAAATCGATATGAGTGATCTTGTCAGTCACAGGGTGAAACTGAATATCCTGCAACACAACATTATATTCCTTTCCTTCAAGGTCGAGCTTTACTATATGTGCATCAGGGGTGTAAACAAGATTCTTGAAGCTGTTCTCGTGAGCATGAAAATGTACATTGTGTTCCTTACCATAGATCACACATGGTACATTGCCTTCCTTCCTGGTTTTCTTTGAACTTTTCTTTCCAAGTTCGGTCCTGAGGGAACCTTTGATTTCAATTGTCTTCATCAGAATAGATTTGTGTGCTACTCAGAGCTGACGCCACGACAGCTCCCCATTACACGTTCGTATTTTTTAAAATTGGCCTGCAAATATATTACAAAGGATTCAGAATACAAAATTAGTGCTGATTGACTGATTCAGGTTGACCGCCTGAATGGTCTTTGCCAGAATCTCAGCTATCGACAACACTTTTATTTTGGAAGATTTGTTAATAAAAGGTACTGAATCGGTGACAACCAGTTCGGTGAGCGGAGAGTTTTCGATCCTCTCTATCGCATTTCCCGACAGGATAGGATGAGTGGCAAAGCCCCTTATGCTCAGAGCACCCTTTTCATGGATCTTCTTTGCAGCAAGCACCAGAGTCCCGGCCGTGTCGACCATATCATCGATAATCACTACATTTCTTCCTTCCACATCACCCAGAACCGACATCTCCTCTATTACGTTCGGCTTTTTTCTAAGTTTGTAACAAAGCACCATATCGGCCTGAAGATGCCTTGAATAGGCATTTGCCCTTTTTGAACCTCCCATGTCGGGAGCAGATACTGTCAGGTTGCTGAGCCGGAGATTCTCGATATAGGGAGCGAATATGGCCGACCCGTAAAGGTGGTCTACCGGAACATTGAAGAATCCCTGTATCTGATCGGCATGAAGATCCATGGTTATTATACGGTCAACACCTGCAGTTCCAAGAAGGTCGGATGATAATTTTGCACCAATCGAGACTCTCGGTCTGTCTTTTCTGTCCTGCCTCGCAAAACCATAATAAGGTATTATGGCTATAACCTTGTAGGCGGAAGCTCTCTTGGCAGCATCGATCATCAGGAGCAGTTCAAAAAGGTTGTCTGCCGGAGGATTGGTCGACTGAACGATGAATACCATGTTACCCCTTACCGATTCATCGAAACAGGGTTGAAACTCTCCGTCGCTGAATTCGGTGACAGAGCTCTTTCCGAGCTCCATTCCAAGCTCGGCTGCAATCTTTTCTGCCAGATGCCTTGATGCCCTGCAGGAAAAAATCTTCATGGGTGCCTTACCGTACATCTCCTGAAATTTTGAATGTTTAGTAATGAAAGTATGAGACTGCAAAATTAAAAAATCCCTTCGACAAGACTAATACTGTGAATATTTCTTTAAAGTTTCTTCGATGAATGAGAGTATCTCATCTTTTCCTGTTCCGGCTACTGATGAGGAAATAAAGGTGGAAGGTAGTGTCTCCCATACCTTTAGCATTTCAACATCATGAATTCTTTTTGTTCTTTCAAGCAAATTCCCGGATATCTTGTCAGTTTTGGTGAAAACCCTGGCAAATGGAACCTGATTTATTCCCAGGAACTCCATAAAGGCAAGATCGGATCTCTGCGGCTCATGTCTCGAATCCAGAAGTACAAAGAGGCAGGCAAGATTCTCTCTCTTTAAAATATAATCCTCAGATGCTTTAACCCATTTCTCCCTCATGCCTGCCGATACTTTTGCATATCCGTAGCCTGGAAGATCCACAAGATACCATTCGTCATTTATGAGAAAATGGTTTATGGTCCTTGTTTTACCGGGATTGCCGGATGTTTTGGCAAGCTTCGAGTTTCCCGTCAGCAGATTGATCAGCGAAGATTTACCAACATTTGATCGTCCGATAAATGCAAATTCAGGCCTGCCGGGCGGGGGACACTGCTTTACTGTGGCGCTGCTCCCGATAAATAAAGCTGAACGGATAATCATCTTGTTCCCGGTTTATTTGAGATCGTTGTAGGGAAGAGGGATCTTTTTATAAGTCAGATAATTATTTCCATAATCGGTAACTATTGCCGCAATAACACCTACATGGTCAGACTGAGGGGCACCCGATTTCCCCAGGTCGATAAATGTCTTGCCGTTAACTGACGGCAGAAGTTTACAAATTGTTGTGTCAAATACTCCGTTATAAAACTCACCACGATAAAACTTCACATTTCTCTTCTCATCAGAAATTCCCAGGTTTACCCTTACTTTTCCTGATGCAGAGTAATTGTCGTCGATTGAAAAAACAATTTCGGGATAGTTTTTCTGCAATCTTCCGTTCCTGTCGTATTCCTCGAGTCCCGGGGCTCTCATTCCTTTTATAAAGTTCAGTCTGGCTCTTACGCTCCCTGACCTGTAATACTGTATCTGAGTTCCGTGAATTGTGTCGTGAACGTAGGGAGTGGAACGGAAGACCTGACCTTCGAGGTAGTATTTTTTTGCCGAATCCTCTCTTATTCCGTTCTCATACCAGAATGTCTGATTAAGCTGGCCTCCCCTGTAATAGGTTTTTGTCTCCCCGTGAAGGATGCCATTTTTGAAGGTCGATTCCTTAATAAGTACTTCCTGGCTGAAGTATTGCTTTATCCCTGTAAATCCGGTGTCAGGCACCTGGAGGGTGTCAATTGCAGCATCCAGGATTTTTCTCGAAGATTCCTTTCCTCCGCATCCTGCCATTATCAGCAACAGCAGCAGAAAAGAAAACGGAATTGAAAATTTTTTCATGGTATTATTCAGTAAGTTTTAAAAGCCGAATCCTGATTAATATAAATCTCAAGTATACTGGCATCCGGCTCGGGTATTAGTTCAACATCGCCGATAGATGCTGGAATTAATACTGTTTCACCGCAGCTTACCGCTTCTGAGCCTGAATCCCACCGGATACGGAAAGAGCCTTGGGTGCAAAGAAATATAACAAACGAATCTATAATGTTGTAATTCCTGTTTATCCTGGTGTTGAATCTTATGATATTTGCATCGAAGTATTCGCTTCTGACCAGGTTGGAAGGCCTGTTGGGCTGCAATTCATATTTAAGTTTTGCAGAGCCTGTCAGCGTGAAGTCTATAGCATCGAGGGCAAGATCGGTATGCAGGTCCCTTGATTTTCCTTCGGAATCCTTTCTTCCCCAGTCGTGAATTCGGTATGTAATATCAGAGGTCTGCTGGATCTCTGCAAGAACAATCCCGGCACCAATGGCATGAATTCTTCCCGACGGAGTGAAAAATGTGTCACCGGGCTCCGCAGTTTCAGAGTTCAGAAGGCTGCCTATCGTACCCGCTGCCACTGCATCTATGTACGATTCGCGCGTTACCGGTGAAGCAAAACCCGAATATATCCTTGCCCCGTTTTCACTTCTGAGAATATGCCACATTTCAGTCTTGCCATAAGCTTTGTGACGTTCCCTTGCAAGATCATCGCCCGGATGAACCTGAACCGACAGGTCGTCCTTCGCTTCTATAAGTTTAATAAGAAGTGGAAATTCAACACCGAACTTTTCGTACACCGATTCTCCGGTGATGTCGCCCATGTAAACCTCTATTATCTCTTCTATGTTGTTGCCCGCCAGAAATCCGTTGCTGACAACCGAAAGGTCACCCGAAACAGCTGATATCTCCCAGCTTTCACCTATATTTTTCAATTCTCCCTGTTTCTTCCCGTAGTAACCGGCCAGCGCCTTTCCTCCCCATATCTTTTCTTTAAGGATAGGTTCAAATTTAAGAGGATATAATTCCGACATCAGTGCAATTTGTTATTTTTGAGCAATCTTGTTATTGACAAAAATAGTAATAAATGCTGATTGTAGGTATAGCGGGGGGTACAGGTTCGGGAAAAACAACTGTCGTCCGGAAGGTAATGGAAAAGCTCCCCAGAGAACAGGTTATTGTTATTCCCCAGGATGCTTATTACAAGGACAACGGACACATTCCGCTCGAAGAGAGACAAAAGATCAATTTTGATCATCCCGACTCTCTCGAGTTCACACTTCTTATAGAACAACTTCAAAGACTGAAGGAAGGGCATACTATTGAAATGCCGATTTATTCCTACCTCACCTGCCTGAGGTCGAAGGAGACAATCACTGTAAATCCGGCCAGGGTGGTGCTTGTGGAAGGAATTATGATCCTGTGCGATAGCCGTCTGAGGGAAATGTTTGACATTAAGGTCTTTGTGGATGCTGACGCCGACGATCGCCTGGGCAGGGTGATTCAGAGGGATATTGTGGAAAGGGGCCGGTCGGTCATGATGGTTCTCGAACGCTACCACGAAACGGTGAAACCATCTCATCTGCAATTTATTGAACCGACAAAAAGATATGCCGACATCATCATTCCCCGGGGTGGCGACAACCAGGTCGGCGTCGGAATACTCGTTTCCATAATTGAAAAACATCTCCTGGAAGAATCATAATTTCATGTTCCCGGGAATTTTTTGCAGGGAATTGATTCGGCCCGGTATTGAAACCTTTCAGATCAACCTTAGAAAAGAATTTCTGACTGCTTCAGGGTTATCAGCATGGATCCAGTGACCGGCACCGGGAATCACATCAAATTCCGCACCCGGAAAAAGTCTCCTGATATCAGAAAAATCCTCTTCAGATATATAATCCGAGTTCTCCCCCTTCAGGAAAATTACAGGGAAACCGCTGAGTTCAGCGTTTTCAAAATTTCGGGGCTCAAGGCCCCGAATTATCTCTTTCAGATTTCTCCTCAGGACGGGAACATTCAGTTTCCAGGCGAATGTTTCATCAGAATTTCTCCGGAGATTCTTCATTATGAACCCCCTTATATTTTCACTGTCAATAGTTTGAGCAAGCACTGCTTCAATCTCGTTCCGCGACTTAAGTTGTTCAAGATCAACAGAGAGGACGGAGTCGAGTATTTTTGTGTGTGCGGAGTAAGCTTCAAAAAATTTCTCATCGGAGGAGCGGGGAGTTACGTCGCCTATCGCCAGACCGTAAAGCTTTTCAGGCCAGTTAATTGCAAATGCCATTGCGGTCCTGCCTCCCATGCTGTGGCCGGCCAGAAAAAATCTGCCCGGGCCCAGCTCTTCAACCAGTTCATACAGGTCGGCTTTCATCGATTCATAATCGTGTACATCACTGTGAGGCGACTGGCCATGATTTCTCTGATCGGGCAGGTACACCGTGAACCTGTCGCTTATGCTTTTTGCGAGGGAAACCCAGTTGTCCGACGATCCATAGAGTCCGTGAAGAATAATAAGCGGCGGACCGTCACCGTATTTCCTGAAGAAGAGCTTCATGTAAGGTATCAGTCTGACAGTTGCCGCTTGTACATGCGGATAGTATTCTCGAGCCCCAGGTAGAGAGCATCAGCTATCAGTGCATGTCCGATGGAGACTTCCTCAACCCAGGGAATGTTCTGGTGAAAATATCTGAGATTGTCAAGGTTAAGGTCGTGGCCCGCATTCACTCCAAGGCCTGCATTGCGTGCAATCCGGGCAGCTGTGATAAAAGGTCCGATTGCCCCGGGGGCATCGGTATCAAAAAGTGCGGCATAGGGTTCTGTGTACAATTCAACCCTGTCAGTGCCGGTTAACGCCGCATTTTCAATATTTGATGTAAGCGTATCCACGAATATTGAAGTCCTGATGCCCGCGTTTCTGAAAGTAGAAATTATATCAGTAAGGAAAAGCCTGTATCTCGGAATATCCCAGCCGGCATTGGAAGTTATCGCGTCATGGGCATCGGGTACCAGGGTTACCTGGTCGGGCCGGACAGACAGAACAAGGTCAATGAATTTATCCGACGGATAACCTTCAATGTTGAATTCAGTACGGATGACAGGTCGTATCTCAAGAACGTCCCTGTACCTGATATGCCTTTCGTCGGGCCGGGGATGAACAGTAATTCCTTCAGCTCCAAACTGCTCGCAATTTATTGCGGCTGTCTTTACATTCGGAATATTTCCGCCGCGGGCATTTCTGAGTGTGGCTATCTTGTTGATGTTAACACTGAGTCTTGTCATAATAAATGAGGTGATTGTACGTATCTAATCTTATACAAAAATACAACAACTATCTTTTTTTTCTTACTTTAGATGAAATTTAACTGACAGCCGGCTGTAATGGTAGCAAAAGATCTTATATCGGAGGTGATACCATCGTTGAAAACATCTGATACGGGTCAGACCGCATTGAACTGGATGGAAATATTCAGGGTGTCCCATCTGCCTATTGTAAATAACCTCGATTTTCTCGGACTGATTTCCGACACTGACATTTACGACATGAATCAGCCTGAAGAACCTATAGGCAACCATGCCCTCACTCTCCTGAAACCTTACGTCACTGATGAACAGCATCTCTTTGAGGTAATAGGGCTGGCTTCCCGACTGAAACTTACAATTGTCCCGGTGCTTGACGAAAAATCACATTTTATGGGTGTGATAACCACTACCGATCTCATCAGGTATCTGGCAGGTATTTCCTCAATGGACCAGCAGGGCGGTATTATTGTGCTGGAACTAATTGAAAGGGATTATTCCCTCTCCCAGATAGCCCAGATAGTTGAAGGTAATAATATAAAGGTGCTGAGCATGTATGTTACTTCACCGCCTGAATCGACCAGGCTCGAAGTGACAATAAAGGTCAATACCAATGAACTGGCATCAGTTATCAGGACTTTTGAAAGGTATAACTACGATGTCAAAACCTGGGTCACATCCGACGATTCAATGGATAAATTTTATTCAGAGCGTTTTGATCTTCTGATGAAATACATGAATATCTGAATCATGTTAAAACAGGTAGCAATATATTTCAAGGAGAACAAACCAAGAACAGCTGAAGGTGTGAGCAGGCTGATACGGGAGTTTTGCAAAAGAGGGATCAGGATTTACCTGCATCATAACGGATTTGCCTTTGACTCCTGTGGCGGGAAGGAGCCATTCGAGCGATTTACCGACCTGGGCGGACTGAAAGAACTCCCCGAACTGGTCCTTAGTGTCGGAGGCGACGGTACATTTCTTGAAACCATGCTTAAGGTAAGAGATTTCGGGATTCCGATAGCAGGTTTAAATACCGGAAGGATGGGCTTCCTGGCAAATATCCCCGAGGATGAAATAGAACATTCGATTGACCTTCTTCACAGGGGGGAATACCAGGTTGTCGAGCGGTCACTCCTTGAGATCAGGAAACCTGCTGATATATTCGATCCGGGCGACTCCACAGCTCTCAATGAGGTAACAATCCAGAAAGCCGATGCAAGCATGATAACAATCCATGTTCATGTTGACGACACTTACCTTAACACTTACTGGGCCGATGGTCTTATTGTATCGACTGCCACAGGATCGACTGCCTACAACCTTAGTGTGGGAGGTCCGATACTCTCGCCTGAGGACGAAAGTCTTATCATTTCTCCGATATCACCTCACAACCTGACTATCCGACCTATAGTAATTTCGGGGGAGAGCAAACTAAGGATGATAGTAGAAGGAAGGAGCAATGAGTATGTAGCCACGTGTGATTTCAGATCAAAAAAACTGCCCTTCACCGAGGAAATAATTATTTCACGATCAGCGGAAAAACTGAAGACAGTCATGCTTAAGGGATTGGATTTTTACAGCACACTCAGGAACAGGCTGATGTGGGGCGCTGACAGAAGAAACTAAATTACATTGTTTAAAATACGTTGAATAATTTTAGATTATTATATTTGTATCAGCAATTTAATACAGACTAAAAATGAAACGATCGCTTTTCGTCATCGTGGTATTTTGTTTTGCAATTCAAATATCGGATGCCCAGCTTTGGAAATTAAGAAGATGGGAAGCCCAGCTCGGAATAGGTCCTTCATTTTCCTTTCCTGATATTGGCGGCTTTACTCATGGCGAAAATATATTGGGATTCAAGGATTTAAGTTATCGGCAAACAAGGTTTGACGTCAATGGATCTCTCAGGTACAGACTTGGGCGAACCTCAAACCTGAGATTGAGTCTGACTTATGGGATGTTGCATTCAACGGATGACCGCGGATCGAATGAGCTTCGGGCCAGAGAAGCTACAACCAGTTTGTTTGAACCGGCATTAATGTTTGAATATTACTTTGTTAAAAACAAGTATGAAAGCAGTTACCTTTTCTTAAAGGGCAAAAGCCTTTGGGCGCTTCTAAGTTCTCTCGATTTTTATGCTTTTGCCGGTTTGGGAGGATTATCTTACAATGTATCTGACAATGACGTTCCTATTAATCCTCTTATTGAGGAAACAAAATCATCCGGATTCACAACTGTTATTCCTGGAGGTGTCGGAGCGACACTGGTCTATAGCCCCAATTTCAATTTTGGCCTTGAATTCAGCGGCCGTTGGGCTAATACTGATTTCATCGATGGGTATACTTCTACATATTCCAAGGTTAATGATGTGTACTATTTCCTCAATTTTACCGTTACCTATAAACTGAAGACAACTGCCAAGGGACTTCCCTCTTTCAGATGATATTACTCTGAATCTGTTTGGATGAAGAAATTAACGGTTATTCTTTTTATATCGGCCCTGTCATTATCTGTAACAGCCCAGAGAAACGCTGATTACGGAGTATTTGGCGGTGTCTCATCCTATCTGGGCGATATAAACCCAAACAGGTTGTTCTACAGCCTTCTCCCTGCCGGAGGCTTATTCTACAGGTATAACCTTCATCCCCGCCAGTCCTTAAGAGCAAATTTTCTCGTCGGAGGACTTCAGGGAAGTGATACTGATTTCAGCAATCCCTATCAGACAGCAAGAGACAGCTCTTTTTCTGGTCTCTTCGGCGAAGGAGTAGTCCAGTTTGAATTTAATTTCCTTCCTTATTCCACACAGGGCAGGAGATGGAATTATACCCCGTATATTGCTGCAGGAGTTGGAGTTGCATATTTCAATACTGACTCACCCTACAATGATAGTCCAATCCAGCCGGTATTGCCCTTCTCTGTTGGTTTTAAAGTAAATATTGCAAAAAATCTTGGTCTTGAAGTCGAATATGGTTTTCGTAAGACTTTTTATGATAACTTTGACGGCTTAACGGAAAATATAGATCCGCAACACAAAAGCAAAGCATGGCTTCACAACAACGACTGGTACTCTTTTGCAGGTGTGGCGTTCACCTGGAAGATCTACAACAAGCTTGTGGGATGTCCTGCCTTTAATGATGTTGATGCACCAAGACGACGCTGAATCATGTCCCTTTCTGAACAGATCAATACCAAATTACTGCCTGAACACATAGCAATAATAATGGATGGCAACGGAAGATGGGCCAGGCAGAGAGGCATGGACAGGATCTTCGGCCATCACCAGGGAGTAAAAGCTTTAAGGGAGGTAATAGAGGCCTCTGCCGAGCTTCAGATAGGCTACCTTACAGTTTATGCATTTTCAACCGAGAACTGGGGAAGACCCGACGAGGAAGTTTCGGCGCTAATGGGTATTATGGTCGAATCGCTTAACAACGAAACAGGAACCCTCATAAAAAATAATATTAAGCTTTCAGCGATAGGAGATACTGAAAGACTTACCGCCGATGTGAGAGACAGATTGATGGAAACGATAAACCTGACTGCCGGAGCTACCGGACTTAATCTGATAGTTGCAATGAGCTACAGTTCAAGGTGGGAAATCACTGAAGCGGCAAAAAAACTGGCTGCTGATATCTCGGCTGGGCTCGATCCTGAATCGGTTTCAGAATTCAGCTTCAATAAATACCTGACCACAGCCGTCATCCCCGATCCTGAACTGATGATCAGAACCAGCGGGGAATTAAGGATCAGTAACTTCCTCCTGTGGCAGATAGCTTATACTGAATTATACTTTACTGATACACTTTGGCCCGATTTTGGTAAGGAGGAACTTTACAAAGCTATAATTGACTTCCAGAAGAGAGAGAGAAGGTTTGGCAAGACAAGTGAACAACTTTTGGACAAATGAAATTATGAAGGTGATAGAGAGACTAAAGGGAGTATTGCTTACGGTTATCATTATCCTGGGAAGTGCGGCCGCATATCCTCAGGAACAAAGGGATATAGCTGATTATTCCAGCTCCGATGATTATGTTATCGGAGGAGTATCTATATCAGGAGTCAGATTTCTTGATACCAACGCACTCATTGGAATAGCCGGCCTCAGATTAAACCAGGAAGTTACAGTACCCGGCGAAGCCATAACAAACGCAGTTAAAAAACTATGGCAGCAGGGGCTTTTTTCCGATGTAAGGGTAAGTATAGTGAAAAGACAGGGAGACACTATTTTTCTTGATATTGCCCTGCAGGAAAGACCAAGGATCTCAGCCATCAGATACAACGGTCTCAAAACGTCGGAGACGAACGATCTTACTGAAAAAATAAATATGCCGGTGGGTTCCCAGCTTACAAGCCATCAACTCGAAAAAACCCGGAAAATAATTACAGATTTCTTTGTTGAAAAGGGCTTCCTGAATACAACCGTGGAATTCGTCCAGAAGGATGATCCCGATCAACCGAATAACGTTGTACTTACTGTCGATGTCGACAAAAAGGAAAAAGTGAAGATAGGAGAGATCACCTTCGTCGGTATTGAAAATTTCTCCTCAAGGCAGCTCCGACGCAAAATGAAGAACACAAAGATGAAGAATATGAATTTCTTCAAGGCGTCCAAGCTTGTTTCTGCCAAATATGATGAGGACAAGGATAATCTTTATACCTTTTATAATGATAACGGCTATAAAGATTTCAAGATACTCGGCGATTCAATCTATCCCATTTCTGAAGACCGTGTCGGACTGGCAATAAAAGTTGACGAGGGAGAACAGTATTTTATCAGAGATATCAAATGGGTAGGAAACAGTGTCTACCGGGCTGAAGACCTTAACAGAATTCTCAATATAGAGAAAGGCTCGGTATACAATATGTCGCATTTTGATGACAGGCTGAACGGAGCTTCAGGCGCCCAGGATGCTGTAAGCACTCTTTATCAGGATCACGGATATCTGTTCTCACGGCTTATGCCGGTCGAAGCAAAGGTCGAGGATGATTCTGTTGATATTGAGGTAAGGATATATGAGGGCGACCAGGCATATCTCAACAACATAATAATAACCGGAAATACAAGGACAAACGAACATATAGCACGTCGTGAGCTTTATACCCTTCCGGGAGAGCTTTTCAGCAAGAGCGACATTCTGAGATCCATGAGGCAACTTGGTGTGATCGGTCATTTTGATCCCGAAAAGATCCTTCCTAACGTGGTGCCCGATGCTGCAAACGGTACTGTAGACCTGCACTACAAGCTTGAGGAAAGAGCTAACGACCAGTTCGAGATTTCAGGCGGATGGGGAGCAGGAATGCTGGTTGGATCGGTTGGGGTGCATTTCAATAATTTCTCGATGCGCAACTTCCTGAACCTTAGTGAATGGAAGCCTTACCCCTCCGGCGACGGGCAATCGCTCAGCATCCGCGCACAATCGAACGGACGGCTTTACCAGTCATACAATATCTCTTTCATGGAACCATGGCTGGGCGGAAACAAAGCCAACTCCTTCTCTGTCTCGTTTTACAGGTCACTGATGACAAACGGCCGGAAAAGAAGCGACAGCAATTTCCAGTCGATGCTTACCAACGGAGCATCCATTGGGCTTGGAAAAAGACTCGAATGGCCCGACGATTTCTTCTCGATATCCGGGGAAATCAATTACCAGAGATACCGTCTCAACGACTTTACCTACTATCACTTCCTCTTTTCCGACGGAGTGTCGAACATGCTTACCTTTTCAACAAGGCTTACAAGATATTCAACGGGTCCGAACATGATCTTCCCGACAAACGGGTCTACATTCACACTGTCGCTCCAGGCAACACCACCCTATTCACTCATAAGCGGAAGGAATATGGTCGGGCTTGAAGACAGAGAGAAATACAAGTGGATTGAATTCCATAAATGGGTGTTCAAGGCTGATTATTTCCATCCGATAACCACGGATGACAAGCTTATACTCAATACAAGATTTTCCTTCGGGTACCTCGGACACTACAATAAGGACATCGGTCCTTCGCCGTTTGAAAACTTTTACCTGGGAGGGAGCGGCATGACCGGCTACAGCCTCTACGGCCGCGAAATCATTGCGCTGAGAGGTTATACCGATGGTTCGGTAACTCCTACCGATCCGGTCTCAGGATCGCCTACCGGGAACGTGTATTCGAAATTCACCCTGGAACTCAGGTATCCTGTTTCACTCAACCAACAGGCCACTATTTACGGGCTTGCATTCCTTGAGTCAGGTAAAGCCTGGTCAGAGATAAGACAATTCAATCCGTTCAGGATGAACCGCGCTGCAGGTATTGGTATAAGAGCCAACCTGCCAATGTTCGGGCTTCTTGGTGTCGACTGGGGTTACGGCTTCGATCCTGTCGACGATCCCGTACAGTTCCCTGATGCCAATAAAGGACAATTCAGTTTCACAATAGGTCAGCAGTTTTAATCAATAATTTTATCAGTTATGAAAAGAACAGGTTTAGTTATGATCCTGATATTTCTGACTGCAGCTTTCGCCTCAGCACAGAAATACGGATTCGTAGATTCAGATTATATAAGGAAGAACATTCCTGCTTTTAATCAGGCACAGGAACAACTCGACAACCTTTCAAAACAATGGGAAAAGGAGATATCCGACGGGTATGCAGTCGTTGATCAGATGTACAAATCCTATCAGAACGACGTAGTGCTTCTTTCACAGGATATGAAGGCAAAAAGGGAAGAAGCCATTGTTAACAAGGAAAGGGAAGTAAAGGACTTGCAGAATAAATATTTCGGAGTCGAGGGGGAACTCTTTAAAAAACGCGAAGAACTGATTAAACCCATACAGGATGAAATCCTGAAAGCAATAAAAACAATTGCAGCCGAAGGCGCCTACGCCGCGATTTTTGACACAGCCTCCGGAGGAAATATTCTCTTTGCAAATCCCAAATTTGACATTAGCGACCAGGTACTTGAGAAATTAGGTTATAAAAATTAATTGACTACTTTTGCTTCACTATTAAAAACAAATCAGAATGAAAAGAATTACAGGAATTATTACGGTTATATTTTTTACAGCTTTTATTGGACAGAGCGCTTTTTCCCAGAATTTGAAATTCGGACATATTAACCGCACCGAGCTTATACAGGCCATGCCTGAATATGATTCTGCCCTGGTAACACTCGAAAAGTTGAATAAAGATCTGACGAATACAGCCGAATTGCTCCAGGTTGAACTTAATAACAAGTATGAGGCCTACCTCAAGGAGAGCAAGAATCTGACAGATCTGGTACGCCAGACCAAGGAACAGGAACTCAATGACTCCCAGAGGAGACTGACTGAATTCCAGACTAATGCGCAGAATACAATGCAGGAAAAGCAGGTTGAGCTCTTTACTCCGATAACCCAGAAAGCCGATAAGGCAATTAAGGATGTTGGAAAGGATAATGGTCTGATATATATTTTCGACACTTCAATCGGAGCCCTTACTTACTTCGATGAAACAAAAAGCACAAATGTGCTGACGCTTGCAAAAGCGAAACTTGGAATTAAATAAATCAAACATCAAATACTATTGACCATCTGCATTTTGGCAGATGGTCATTTTTTTAATAAATTACCCCGTGAACGAACAACCAATCGGAATATTTGACTCGGGTGTCGGAGGTCTCACAGTGGCAAACGCCATTAAACAGATACTCCCCGGCGAGAGCCTGGTCTATTTTGGCGACACTGCTCATTTGCCCTATGGAGATAAATCAGCAGAAGCGATCAGATACTACTCGGGGAAAATAACCGAGTTCCTGCTCGACCACAACGCTAAGGCCATCCTTGTAGCCTGCAACTCCGCTTCTGCATCGGCGTTTGATACCCTGAAGGAGGAATTCCGCGACAGGGCGCCCCTGATCGACGTTATCGACCCGGTCGTTGACTACCTCTCTTCAAGGAACTTCCGAAAGGTCGGGGTGATCGGAACAAAAAGAACAATAAGCTCAGGAACCTACGAGTCAAAGATCAGGGAAAAAATTCCCGGAACACAACTGGTGTCAATGGCTACACCGCTGCTGGTCCCAATGATCGAGGAAGGATTTATTTTCGACGACATAAGCAATGCAATCATAAGAACTTATCTCTCGGACGAAGCATTGAAAGGTATTGAGGCCCTCATACTTGGTTGTACACACTATCCCATTATCAGGAACCAGATAAGCAAATTCTTCAACTTCAATATCGAGGTCGTTGATTCTGCAAGAATAGTGTCGATGGTGTTGAGGGAAACACTTGAAAAGAACAGATTGCTGAATGATTCCGGCAAAGTTCGGGACGAGTTCTTTATTTCTGATTATACACCTTATTTTGAGAAGATAGCAAGAATGTTCTTCGAAGGCGAGATAAACCTCAGGAAAGCCGACATCTGGAGCTAGACCTTTTTCACTGACTTACATGACCAAAATCATACTATAATAGTAATGTTTAGTTGATTTTTCATCCTTTAAATAGTTACATTTGTCCGGCCCTGCTTATTAAATAATACTTAGAAAGTACTCAATTTTAGTAATTTGCACGATATCATGCGAAAAAAATGCACGGTTATTGAAAAAGAAGATGTGGTCATCAGATTTTCGGGTGATTCAGGCGACGGGATGCAGCTGACCGGAACTCTGTTTTCCGAGACCGCCGCCCTTTACGGAAATGACTTTACTACTTTTCCCGATTATCCTGCAGAGATACGGGCCCCTCAGGGAACGGTGGGTGGTGTCTCGGGATTCCAGGTTCATCTTGGCCACTCCGTTATCTATACTCCCGGTGATTATGCAGACGTTCTTGTAGCAATGAACCCTGCAGCAATACGGGCAAACATAAAATGGACCAAATTCGGAGGAACAATAATAATAGACAAGGACAATTTTACCGAGAAGAATATCGAAAAAGCGGGTTACAAAAGCGACCCGATGGTTGAAGATAACCTTGATCAGTTCAATCTCATAGAGGCTCCGATAAGCTCGATGGTCAAGGAAGCTCTTTTAAAACTGAACCTTGATCCGAAAACAATCCTCAGAACAAAGAACATGTTTGCCCTCGGTATGGTCTACTGGCTCTTTGACCGCAAACTAAAATACACCGAACAATATTTTGAGAAAAAATTCAGCAAAAAACCGGAGCTGGTAGAAGCAAACAAGATAGCCCTGCGCGCAGGTTATTACTATGCAGAGACAATAGAAGCCCTTGCGCCGATAAGGATCAATCCGGCGCCGATTGCCAAAGGCAGGTACCGCAACATATCAGGCAACACGGCAACGGCATGGGGCCTCCTGGCTGCTGCGGAAAAAGCCGGGCTTGAGCTTTACATAGGCTCTTATCCGATCACTCCTGCAACAGGAATACTTGAGGAACTGGCCGCAAGGAAAGATCTTGGTGTAAAGAGTTTTCAGGCAGAGGATGAAATAGCAGGCATCTGTACCGCCCTCGGAGCAAGCTTTGCAGGAAACCTTGCAGTTACCTCAACATCCGGTCCCGGACTTGCCCTGAAATCAGAAGCCATCGGACTGGCAGTTATGGCCGAACTCCCGATTGTAATAGTTGATGTTCAGCGCGGAGGACCCTCAACCGGACTTCCCACCAAAACGGAACAGTCTGATCTCCTTCAGGCTCTCTTTGGCCGGAACGGAGAAAGCCCTGTGGTCGTTCTGGCAGCAAGTACCCCGACAGACTGCTTCCAGTATGCATTCGAAGCGGCCCGGATTGCCGTGGAACACATGACTCCCGTTATCCTTCTTACCGACGGATATCTTGCCAATGGTACAGAGCCCTGGAGAATACCTTCCATGAAGGACCTTCCGGATATTCATCCTCCATACGCATCTGACCAGGACCTTCCTTATGTTCCCTACAAAAGAGACTCTGAGAAAATGTCAAGGTTCTGGGCAATACCGGGCACACCAAATATGGAACACAGAATAGGCGGCCTCGAGAAAACCGTCAAAGGAACAGTTTCGTATGTCCCGGAAAATCATGAACTGATGGTGAATATGAGAGAACAGAAAGTAGCGCGTGTCGCAGCCAAGGTTCCGGATCTGACGGTAAGCGGCGAAGAATCGGGCGATCTGCTGGTTGTCGGATGGGGAGGATCTTACGGCTATCGTGTCATGGCAGTTAAGGAACTTCAGGCCGAAGGATACAAAATCAGCAACGTTACCTTCAATTACATTAATCCGCTTCCAGGCAACGTAAGGGATATCTTCAGCAAATTTAAAAAGATAGTTGTCTGCGAGCTTAACCTCGGCCAGTTCGCCAGTTATCTGAGGATGAAGTACCCCGAATTCCATTATGAACAGATAACCAAGGTTCAGGGGCTTCCCTTTACAATCAGCGAGATTAAGGAAAAATGCTTAAAACTTTTGTAATCCAAAACCATGGAAGATAATAATACAAACAGGCTAAGCCCAAAGGATTTCAAAAGCGATCAGGAGGTACGCTGGTGCCCCGGTTGCGGCGATCATGCTGTTCTGAATGCAGTGCAGAAAGCTCTGTCGGAACTTGGAATTCCAAAGGAGAAATTTGCCTTTATTTCAGGAATAGGATGTTCCTCAAGGTTTCCATATTACATGAATACTTTTGGATTTCACGGTATCCACGGAAGGGCTTCAGCAATAGCCAGCGGTGTCAAGATAGCAAACCCCGACCTGTCGGTGTGGCAGATAACAGGCGACGGAGATGCACTGGCAATAGGAGGGAACCACTTCATCCATGTGGTCCGACGGAATATCGACATCAATATTATACTGTTCAATAACGAAATATATGGCCTTACAAAAGGCCAGTACTCTCCAACATCCGAAAAAGGCCTTGTTACAAAAACATCACCCTTCGGAACAATTGAAGAACCATTTTCTGTAGGAGAACTTGTAATAGGAGCCAGGGGAAAATTCTTTGCCCGCACAGTGGATGCAAATGTAACCCTGTCAACACAGATCTATATTGAAGCAGCCAGGCATAAGGGAGCATCCGTGATCGAGGTCCTCCAGAACTGCGTCATTTTCAACGACGGGATCCATGAAAAGGTTACTGCAAAGGAAGTCAGGGACGACCGGACAATTATTCTGAAGCAGGGAGAACCTATGCTCTTCGGAAAAGAAAATGACAGAGGCCTTATTCTCGACGGACTAAAGCTGAAAGTCGTTAAACTTGGAGAAGGCGGCATAAAGGAAAAGGATATTCTTATTCACGATGCCACTGAGCAGAATCCCGGAATTCAATACATGCTCGCCAATATGAGATATCCCGAATATCCTGTTGCACTTGGAATTATCAGATCGGTCCCGGGACCTACCTACGAGGCGGAGCTTGAAAACCAGATAGAGCAGGTCAGAAGCAAATCAAAGATAAGTTGCATGGACGAACTGCTCAACAGCGGATCAGTCTGGGAAGTCTGACAGCATTCCGGTGTCCAGCCGGACCCGGTCCTTCAATTTGTCTGACAGCATCCTTCAACTCATGACAGGGATGGCAGAATTTTAGTAATTTTAAATTCTGATCCTTTTAACTTTTGTCTGATGGATGCCAATACACAACTTACACCCGAATTCAGCCGTCTGGTGCATGAACAGAGGGAGCGTTTGAAAGAACTCGGATGCATCAACCAGACAACATATATCCTGAAGGAAAACAAACCTGTCGAGGAAACCCTTCAGCACATAGTTCTGCTTCTTCCTGCTGCCTGGCAGTATCCCGAGTACACCGTTGCCAGGATAAGCTTTATGGACAAACAATTCGAGTCGCCTGATTTCCGTGTGACGGAATGGCGCATGTCCCAGGAATTCAGTACCATTGATGACCAGACAGGGAACATAGAAATTTTTTACACAAGGGAATTCAGGGAAGAATTTGAAGGACCATTCCTCAAGGAGGAGAGAGACCTCGTTGTAAATATTGCAAGCCTTATTACCGGTTATATAAACAGTTACAGGGCGAGGGACATCATCCGGACCAGCGGAGCCATTCAGAAGGAGGAGGAAGAATACCCGGCTGTTTCGAGTAAGAAACTGCTCCAGAAATTTCTCGACCGCCATAATGCAGAAAGGGATGTGTTTCACGATCTTCAGCCTTTCAGGGTAAAGGAAATTCTTCTTGTGGCAAACCTCTACGACGCTTATTCCATTGAAGGTGAAGGCCGTTTTGCCGACCATATCCTGGGAGAATACTTCCAGATGAGCATCACTTCAATCCCGAGGGTTACAGGCGTTTCAGGTGAGGAGGAAGCATTCAATAGACTGAAAAACAGGCATTACGATCTTGTAATCATAATGATGGGTGTCGACAGGGAAGGCCCCATGGAGTTATGCGGGAAGATAAAAAGCAAGTACCCTTATCTGCCAACCTATCTGCTGCTTAACAGCTCATCCGACATGGAATATGTTAAAAAGCAGAAAGAAAAGGGAGTCCCATTTGATAACTATTTCGTGTGGACAGGTGAATCAAAGGTGTTCTTTGCAATGGTCTCACAACTGGAGGATAAAGTCAATGTAGAGAATGATACCCAGAAAGGCCTTACCGGTGTCATACTTCTTGTGGAAGACTCAGCCGATTACTATTCCAGCTACCTCCCGATGCTTTACAGCCTGGTAATGGATCAGACAAAAAAACTGATCCAGGACGTTTCAACGGATGAGCTTTACAAGGTATTGAAACTGAGGGCACGGCCGAAAATACTGCTTGTGTCGTCATGGGAGGCCGCTGTTGTAGTGTTTAACAATTACAGGAATAACCTGCTGTGCGTGATTTCCGATATGTCTTTTCCTAAAGAAGGAAAAATGAACGATTTAGCCGGGTTTGAACTTATAAGGCTTATAAAATCCTACCTGCCAAACCTGCCAACCGTTCTCCAATCGGCTGATCCTGAAAATGCCAGGTATGCTTTTACCCTGAAATCAAATTTCGTCAACAAGAATTCGGAAAGCCTTCTTCAGGATCTTAAATCATTCATTAACTATTATCTTGGATTCGGACATTTCGTATACAGGGACAACAGCGGACGACAGATAGCAATTGCAAAATCGATGAAGGAGTTCGAGGCCTACCTCGAAACTATTCCCGAAGATTCCCTCGCATATCATGCGATGAAAAATCACTTCTCACTCTGGCTGATGGCCCGGGGTGAAGTAAAGATCGCAAAATACATCAATCCCATAAAGGTGTCCGACTTTGCCAGCCTCAGGGAACTGAGGGAATTTCTTCTCGACATAATCCGTAAACGAAGAAAGGAACTCAACAAGGGCAGGGTCATCAATTTCGAGGAATCGGCTATTATTGATGAGACAAATGTCGTCTCACTGTCGCCGGGATCGCTGGGCGGCAAGGGGAGAGGCCTGGCCTTTATTAATACACTGATCTACAGCTTTGAACTGGGGAGACTCATACCGGGCATTAATGTCAAAACCCCTGTCACGGCAATTATTGGTACGGATGAGTTCGATATGTTCATGGAAAGAAATCATCTGTGGAAACTGGTGAAGGAGGAAAGGGACTTCAACGTCATTAAAAAAGCTTTTGTGGCAGGCAGTCTTACCTATACCCTCGAAAAGAAACTCAGGGTATTCGTAAGGAGGATCACAAGGCCTTTGGCGGTTCGGTCCTCAAGCCTTTTTGAAGACTCACAAAACCAGCCTTTCTCAGGGATATTCGGGACCTACCTTCTTCCCAATAAGGATCCGGACACGGAAATAAGACTGAAACAGCTCGCAGAAGCTATTAAACTTGTGTTTGCTTCTGTTTACACAAGTGACTCAAAAGCATATTTCGAAGCTATAAACTACAAGATAGAACTTGAGAAAATGGCTGTTGTGATACAGGAAGTTGTCGGAAACAGGTATGAGGATGCTTTCTATCCGCATATCAGCGGATCGGCACAATCATTCAATTTCTATCCGGTTGCCCATATGACACCGGGAGACGGGTTCGCAATTGCTGCTCTGGGTCTTGGCCAATATGTTATGGAAGGGAATCTCGCTTACAGGTTTTCACCTGTGTATCCTGATCTTGAGATCATTTCGCAGAAGGATCTCTATAAAAACTCCCAGCTCTGGTTCTATGCAGTGGACATGTCAGACAGGGAACTCAACCTGCTTGAAGGAGAGAATGCCGGACTCAGAATTCTTGAGATAAGTGATTCGGAACGCCATGGAACACTGAATCACCTGGCATCGGTCATGAATCCGGATAATGATACAATAACACCCGGACTTCATTATCCCGGGCCCAGAGTGCTTAATTTTGCAAATATTCTGAAATATAATCACATACCTCTCGCTCAGACTCTGAAGACTGTTCTCGAAGTGGTTACAGAGGCATGCGGCACTCCCGTTGAAATCGAGTATGCAGTTGATCTTGACAGGGATGAAACGGGGAACGCCTCATTTTTCCTTCTTCAGATCAAACCAATGCTCGGGGCTGGTGCAGGTTACAGAATAGATCCCGAATCGATCGATCAGGAAAACCTTCTTCTTCTTACACATAAAAGCATGGGTAACGGGCTGGCTGACAACATTACAGATATAGTTTTCATAGAGCCCGAAAGATTTGACAACAAGCTTACTCTTGACATGGCGGATGAGATTGCTTCAATAAACGAGCTCATGGTAAGGGAGAACAGAAAGTACATTCTGATAGGACCGGGAAGATGGGGGAGCCGCGACAGGTTCCTCGGAATCCCTGTAGCATGGCCCCAGATATCGGCAGCAAAGGTTATTGTTGAAATGTCGCTGCCCGACTTCCACCCCGATGCTTCACTCGGATCACACTTCTTTCATAATGTGACTTCCATGAATGTGGGCTACTTCTCGGTTGACCAGGATGCAGGAAGAGACCTTATCAGCTGGGACAGAATCAGAGAAGGAAAGCTGGTTGGGAAAGGACAGTTTTACAGGCATGTAAGGTTTGAATACCCGCTGACCGTCAGGATGGATGGTAAAAAGGGAATGGCAGTGATTTCAACGAATGATAAAAACTCTACACATGACGATCATTGAAGGCATACTCGATCTGCAGAAATATGATTTCACCGACACATCTTTCAACCTCCTTATGCAGAAAAGGATTCGCCGGGTGCTTATAATCTGCAGTAATTATGATAATTACATGCTTGAGGAAGACGGCAGGATTGACGAGCAGATATTTAATGAGTATGTCTCACTGAACCTCAAATACCCTCCTACATTCGTCCAGACCGACAATGCAGAGGATGCTCTCGGAATACTTGAAAAAGGAAATATCGACCTTGTCATTTCAATGCTCAGCCTCAAGGGAACCGACGTGTTCGCGATGGCTAAAATGATAAAATCGAGGTTCGAGAGAATTCCTGTAGTAGTACTTACATATTTTTCAAGGGAAGTCTCCCTCCGCCTCGAGGGAGAAGACCTGAGCGCTATCGATTACGTCTTCTGCTGGCTGGGCGATGCCTCTCTTATCCTTGCCATAATAAAGCTTATAGAAGACAAGATGAACGCCGACTTTGATATTGAGAATATCGGCGTTCAGGCCATAATCCTTGTTGAAAACTCCATCAGGTACATTTCATCATACCTTCCAAGCCTTTACAGGATTGTCCTTCAGCAGTCGATCGATTTTCAGCGCGAAGCCCTGAATGAGCATCAGAGAATGCTGAAAATGAGGGGACGGCCAAAGATCCTTCTGGCAAACAATTACAACGACGCCCTGGCCCTTTATAAAAGATACAAGTACAATGTACTTGGAGTTATCTCAGATATAAGTTATAAGAAAGATAACATGCCCGATGAGAATGCCGGAATCGAGCTTTGCAAGGTAGTAATGGCCGATGATGACAAAGTTCCGTTCCTGCTTCAGTCTTCCAGCCAGGCGCACAGGAAGATGGCTGAAGAACTGGGAGCCGGATTCATTCACAAGTATTCAAAATCACTATCCCTCGAGCTTAGAAATTTCATTATCCAGAACCTTGCTTTCGGACCTTTCGTTTTCAAGAATCCTGAGACTATGGAGCCTATTGCCATAGCTACCGACCTGCAAAGTCTTCAGCAGAAATTACTTACCATCCCCGATCAGACACTCGAATACCATGCCTCAAGGAACCATTTCTCAAAATGGCTCAATGCAAGAGCTCTCTTTCCTGTTGCACAATTATTCAAGTATATAAGGAAGGAAGACTTCGATTCCATGGATGAGATGAGGCGTTTCCTTTATGTGGCTATCTCAAGTTTCAGGCTGGGGAAGGGCAGGGGAGTGATAGCAAAATTCGATAAAAGCAGTTACGATGAATACCAGTTGTTTTCAAGAATAGGCGATGCTTCAATCGGAGGCAAGGCAAGAGGACTGGCCTTTATAAACAGGCTGATAAAGGAACATAAACTGTACAACAAGTTCCCCGGTGTTCTTATCACGATTCCCCGGACCGTGGTGCTCAGTACCGACATTTTCGACGAGTTCATGGATCACAACAACCTTTATCCGCTTGCCCTCTCTGACCTTCCTGATGAAATGATACTTGAAAACTTTCTGAAGGCTGAGTTGCCTGCAAGGATTTACCAGGATTTTTATGCTTTCCTTTCAGTTTCGAGGAACCATCCGATTGCAGTAAGATCGTCGAGCAAACTTGAGGATTCACATTATCAGCCATTTGCCGGGATCTATTCCACATACATGATCCCCAGGCATCCCGATAATAAAGTTATGGTGAAAATGCTTTCAGATGCTATTAGAGAAGTTTATGCTTCGGTTTATTATAAGGCAAGCAAAGCATATATGACTGCCACTTCAAATGTGATTGATGAGGAGAAGATGGGAATCATCCTTCAGGAAGTTTGCGGAAACAGGCACGGGGATATATTTTATCCTACTCTTTCCGGGGTGGCACGGTCATTAAATTATTATCCTATAGGATCGGAAAAAGCCGCCGACGGTATAGCAAATATCGCGTTCGGCCTGGGGAAATACATTGTTGAGGGCGGACTGTCGCTCAGGTTCTCTCCAAAGCATTCAAAAAAAATACTTCAGCTATCGTCGGCAGAAACGGCGCTAAGGGACACCCAGAAGGAGTTCAGGGCTCTGGACCTAAGGACCGATAGCTTTGTCCCGTCGATCGATGACGGAGTAAACATCCTGAAACTTGGAGTGAACGATGTGACCAATGATGTTGCAATGAAATATGTGGCTTCCACTTATGATTATGACAACAATATCCTTCGCGACGGGATTAGTTTTCCCGGCAAGAGGATCATTTCCTTCTCAAATATACTTCAGCATAAACTTTTCCCCCTGGCTGAGATTCTGAACACTCTTCTCGATCTTGGTGATTATGAAATGAATAACCCAATCGAGATCGAATTTGCAGCAAATCTCGAAACACCTCCGGGAGCGCCAAAAATATTTAGTTTCCTTCAGATCCGGCCTATAGTTCACACCGATGAAACTTCTGTGGTCAGCCTGGCAAATATCGACAAAGGGAATGCAATCATATACTCTGAGTCAGCCCTGGGCAACGGGTTCTTCAAGGAGGTAAGGGATATAGTATATGTGAAACCTGATTCATTCAATCCGGCCCGCAACAAGGAAATTGCTTCGGATATCGAGAAGATAAACAATGATTATCTTAAAAAAGGGACCGGATATGTTCTGATAGGACCGGGCAGATGGGGATCTACCGATCCGTGGCTGGGAATTCCGGTGAGGTGGCCCCAGATATCGGGAGCACGGATAATTGTCGAATCAGGTCTTAAAAATTATCGTATCGACCCAAGCCAGGGAACTCATTTCTTCCAGAACCTTACCTCGTTCAGGGTCGGGTATTTTACGATCAATCCCTTCATAAATGAGGGATATTACGACGTGGAATTCCTGAATGGCATTAAAAGCCTTTATGAGGATGAACACCTCAGAGTGATCCGTTTTGAAAAACCCCTCGAGATAATGGTCGACGGCAAATCCCACAGGGGAGTTATAATGAAGCCGAATCCGAGCTGACTTCCCTGTTGATCTTCCTGATAAGCCCCTGCAGCACACTCCCCGGGCCGACCTCGGTAAAGGATAAGGCGCCGTCTGCGATCATGTTCCTCACCGTCTGAGTCCAAAGGACCGGCGAAGTAAGCTGTGAGACCAGATTGTCTTTAATAATCTGCGGATCGGTTGAGGGTCTACCCGTGACATTCTGGTAAACAGGGCATACAGGTTTATGGAAGGCGGTGCTCAGTATGGCCTTTTCAAGCTCAGCCCTGGCAGGCTCCATCAATGGTGAATGGAAGGCCCCTCCGACAGCAAGCTTTAATGCCATCCGGGCCCCTGAAGACTTAAGTATCTCTATTGCCTTTTCAACTCCCCCGATGGTTCCGGATATCACTATCTGTCCGGGAGAATTGTAATTTGCCGGTACCACAGTGTCACCTATCCCGGAGCAGACATCTTCAACAATACTGTCATCGAGGCCGATTATTGCCGCCATGGTTGAAGGAGAGGCCTCACAGGCTTTTTGCATAGCTGCAGCTCTTTTTGCAACCAGCATCAGTCCATCTTCAAAAGTGAGGGCTTTGCAGGCAACGAGGGCAGAGAATTCTCCGAGCGAATGGCCCGCCACCATGTCCGGCTTTACAGCGTCGCCAAGTGAAGCGGCCAGGATTGTGGAATGAAGGAAAACAGCAGGCTGTGTTACCCTCGTCTGCTTAAGGTCTTCATCTGTCCCCCCGAACATCAGCTCTGTTATGTTGAACCCAAGCAGGGCGTTTGCATTCTCAAATAACTCCCTGGCAGTCATCGACCTGTCATAAAGGTCCCTGCCCATACCTCTGAACTGTGCCCCCTGTCCGGGGAATACGTATGCTTTCATGCTAAAATCTTCAAAAAGAGTGAATACTAATGCAGGTTCGAACCTATAAGATGAACAAATTCCTCCCTTGTGTTCTGGTTGTTAAGGAATATGCCCGTAAAGGCTGAGGTGGTAGTTACTGAATGCTGCTTCTGCACACCCCTTATCTGCATGCACATGTGCTGGGCTTCTATGACTACTGCAACTCCCATCGGGTTCAGACAATCCTGAATGGTGTCGCGGATCTGAACAGTCAGCCTTTCCTGAACCTGGAGCCTGCGGGCATAAGCTTCAACAACCCTGGCTATCTTACTTAACCCGGTTATGTAACCATTTGGAATATAGGCTACATGAGCTTTCCCGAAAAACGGAAGCATATGGTGCTCGCACATCGAATACAACTCAATATCCTTTACAATCACCATCTGCTTGTAGTCCTCCCTGAATTTTGCCGAGTTGATTATCTCGCAGGGATTCTGACCATATCCCATAGTGAGGAAATTCATAGCTTTGGCTACCCTTACAGGAGTGTTCAGAAGTCCTTCGCGCTCAGGATCCTCGCCCAGAAGTTTCAGAATCCTGTGATAATGGGATGCAAGTTCCTCAATGGTATCGGAATCCCACGATTCAGTTTTGTTGTATCCCCGGGGTGAAGCTTTGGTCCCGTTGTTTACAGTCTCTATTTTCTTAGCCATAATATTCTATCGTATTGTTTTCGGTTTCACTAATCCTTACACAGTGAAGGAAAGCGCCATACTTCTCGATCACCGGCTTCAGCTCGTTCCATATCGCTATTGCCAGATTCTCGGTAGTGGCTATTTTCCCCTTCATAAATTCTACTTCAGTGTTGAGGTTCCGATGATCAACCTTCTCAATTACCATCTCGTGAATGATCTTTTTGAGAGTGCTCAGGTTGATGAAAAAACCAAGATCCTCACGGATATCTCCCTTTACTGTGACATTCAGTACATAATTGTGACCATGCCATTCAGGATTTGAGCATTTGCCGAAGATCTCGAGGTTCTTTTCGTCCGGCCATCCTTCCCTGAACATCCTGTGGGCGGCAGAAAATGTCTCCCTTCGTGTGATGTATATCATAAACAGGATTTTAAAGCTGCAATAATAACCATTTAAGTTGATCTATTTACCTGCTAAAACAATATATTTATGACTTAAATGAACACCACTATTTCAGAAGGAATATATGCCCTTAAGAATACTTGTGGTTTCAGCCACACCTGCTGAATCCGACGTACTGAAAAACATTGACGGCTTTGACCTGGCCTCAGTCGTCACGGGCGTAGGGACCGTTGCCACTGCCTGGGCTCTGACACGGTATCTCAATTCGGGACAGCGCCCCGACCTTGCAATAAACATTGGTATTGCAGGAAGCTACAACACTGATATCCCTGTGGGAGAGGTAGTGGTCCCGGGGTCGGATTGCTTAGCCGATGAAGGGATTGAAGAAAGGTCCGGTTTCCTGACACTCGCTGAATCAGGGCTCCGGGATCCTGACGGATTCCCTTTCAGGGCCGGGAGATTATGGGCTGACGAATTCCCTGTGCCGGCTGCAACTGAAAGCCTCAGAAAGGTAAAGGCCATTACAGTAAATACGGCAACGGGATCACAGGAGACCATAAAAAGACTGTCGGAAAAGTATAACCCGGATATAGAAACCATGGAGGGCGCTGCATTTTTTTATGTCTGCATCAGAGAAAAGATGCCTTTCCTGGCTCTGAGAGCCGTTTCAAATCTGGTGGAGCCCCGCGACAGGGATAAATGGAATATCCCTCTGGCTCTTCATAACCTGAAAATTAAACTCAGGGAAGTATTATTGTTAATTAATTAACAGAATGAAACTTACACTGGGATTCTCCCCCTGCCCGAATGACACATTTATCTTCGATGCCCTTGTAAACGGGAAAATCGATACAGAAGGGCTGGATCTGGATTTTTTTCTCGCGGATGTTGAGGAACTGAACAGAAGAGCTTTCAGATCGGAAGCAGACATTACAAAAATAAGCTGCCATGCTTATGCATACGCCGCAAAAGATTATCTTATACTCGATTCGGGAAGCGCACTGGGTTACGGGAACGGACCTGTTCTGATAGCAAGGGAACATTTGAAAAATGAAGATGTGATCAGTGGCAGAATTGCAATCCCCGGCAAATTCACAACAGCAAACCTTCTTTTTAGTGTTGCATGGCCCCGGGCGTTAAAAAAGAAGGAATATATTTTCTCTGATATTGTAAGAGCTGTTCTGGAAGGAGAAGCTGATGCCGGGCTGATTATTCATGAAACCCGTTTTACGTATGCTGAAAGAGGACTGTTGAAAATTGCAGATATGGGAGAATACTGGGACCAGCTTACAGGATTACCGGTGCCGCTGGGATTCATTGCAGTAAACCGGAGGATACCTCACGAAACTGCATTGAAATTCAACAGGTTACTCAGAAAAAGCATTGAGTATGCCCGTGAACGCTCAAATGAAATTCAGGACTTTGTTACCTCCAATGCCCGGGAATTGGCTTACAATGTTATCAACAGCCATATAGGGCTTTATGTAAATGATTTTACACTTTCGCTCGGACAGAAGGGCAGAGAAGCCGTTTCAGAACTCTACAGGATATCATCTGAAAAGAGGATAATCCCGGAATTGCCTGCTTCAATTTTCCTTGATTGAAATCAGGGCTTCAGCTTTAAATTGACTATTTTTGAGAGGTTACAATAATCCGGAGTCTAACCAAAACTTTATAAAACCATGGCATTTGAATTACCTAAGCTCCCCTTTGCCCCTGATGCACTTATGCCATTTATAAGTGCTGAAACCATTGAGTATCATTATGGTAAACATCATCAGGCTTATGTTAACAATCTTAACGGGCTTGTTCCCGGAACTGCTTTCGAGAATGCTGACCTGGAAACAATTATCAGAGAAGCCGACGGTCCTGTCTTCAATAACGGAGCTCAGGTCTGGAATCACACTTTTTATTTTGAATCATTTTCAAAAACAGGAAAAAGAACTCCCGACGGAATACTTGCAAATGCAATAAGGGATTCTTTCGGCTCCTTCGATGTGTTCAGGGAACAATTTACCAAATCGGCTGCTGGCCTTTTCGGTTCGGGATGGGCATGGCTTGTAAAAAATCCGGACGGGAAACTGGCAATCGTCCAGGAATCAAACGCAGGCAATCCACTGAAAAAAGGCCTTAAACCCATTCTTACCTGCGACGTCTGGGAACATGCCTATTACATCGATTACAGGAACCGGCGTCCCGATTATATAAAATCATTCTGGGAAATAATCGACTGGGAAATAATAGCTAACAGATACAAATAGGTTTTATGAAGAAGTATGTTTTTTTGTTTGCTGTACTGCTCCTCTTAACTTCGGGGAGCAGGGGACAGCAGGGAAAGGTTATTGACCGCATTATAGAAATCGGAAAGACGGATAACCGGACAATGCATCATCTCGACGTTATTTCAAACAGGTTCGGCGGAAGGCTTGTGGGATCCGATGCCTATGAAAATGCTGCTTTATGGTGTGCCTCCGAATTCCGGAAATGGGGTATGGAAGTGATAATGGATGAGGCCGGATCGGTTCCTGTCGGATTCAACAGGGGCCCGTGGTTCGGAAGAATGCTTTCGGATAATGGCATGATACTTCATTTCGCCACCCCTTCCTATACTTCAGGGACAAAAGGAGTGCAGCGGGGCCATGTTCTGCTGGAACCGAAGAACAGACAGGAATTTGAAAGTATGAAAGGTACCCTCAAGGGAGCCTGGGTCCTCATCGGAGGTAAAAATGACGGCTGGCCGGTTGATTTTTCAGAGAAGGCCGACTCGGCCCGTAAGGTAATAATCACTTACAACGATTCAGTGGGCGCCATCAACCGCGAAATAATGAGGGAGAACTATATGAACAGGGATAAGGCTCCTAAAGAGACAATCCCGCTTAAGAGCGCACCTGCACTCTTCTACAGAGAAATGCGCGAGGCAGGTATCCTCGGGGTGATACAGTCATCGGAGCTTCCAATCAGAGCCCTTTACGATAGAAAAAACATTTCAGAAATGACTTTCGAAAAGCTTCCGACTGTCTGCGATATAAAACTCGATGAAAATCAGTATGCTGTAATCGAGAAGATGGTGAAGGAGCGGAAATTTTTCCTGCTTGAATTTGATATCAGGAACCATTTCAAACCCGGGCCGGTTAAATACCATAACGTGATCGGAGTGATAAAAGGGACCCAGTATCCCGATGAGTATGTGATGATGGGAGGTCACCTGGATGCTTTCGATGTCGCAACCGGAGGTGTGGACGACGGCTCCGGGATCACCCCTGCCATGGAAGCTGCCCGCCTTATAACGGCTGCCGGAGGCAAACCACGAAGATCAATCATGGTTTGTCTTTGGGCAGCGGAAGAATTCGGCCTTCTGGGATCAAAACACTGGGTTGAAACCAATATGGAAAAGCTACCGAGGATTTCAAACTATTTTAACCGCGACGGAGGCCCGACAGTGGCA